>ERZ773008.2870-NODE-2870-length-10924-cov-206.900543_pt1 | contig 10924 bp, 10 predicted proteins | sample MGYA00580664_ERZ773008 | MGnify/ENA primary metagenome ERZ773008 (study PRJEB29015, sample SAMEA2738016) | human oral metagenome | biome: human oral; feature: human-associated habitat; material: dental | place: China | collected 2048 ... | reverse complement strand
GTACTGTCTGCGGCTTCGTCGCCTTGTCCTGATTTAAATTTAATCCACTATATCTGCACAATGCGGGCTATAGAGCAGCTTGGATTTCGCATAACTTTGTTGCTGTAACGGTAATCTTGCACTTTTCCTGTTTCGGTAGGGAAAGTTAGAGTATGGCTTGTATGCAAGTATAAAAATCTTAGAGTTGCCATCTGCTTTCTGTTTGTCTCTTGTTAAGCGGAAGCAGGTGGTATAGCCAATAAAAACGCACCTTGTTTGAAGGTGCGTTTTTGATCGGGTATCTATGGCGTTTTTGAACAAATCAGAATTTAGCGCCTGATTGGTTAGCCATGTAGTTGACCGCTGCTTTGACTTCGTCGTCGCTCAGACCAGCGTTACCGCCTTTGGCAGGCATGGCGTTGAAGCCTTCGAGCGCGTGTTTGTGCAGCGTGTCCTTACCTTGTTTGATACGCGGTGCCCAGTCTTCTTTTTTGCCGACATGGGGAACGCCGGGGATGGCGCCGCCGTGACACGCTTTACAGTTGGCTTCGTAAACTTTTTGACCGTCTGCGCCGCCGGCTGCAGGAGCGGCTGCGCCTTTGTCTTCGGCTTTAGGTGCGTCGGCTGCGGGAGCAGAACCGGCAGCGGCTGGTGCGGATGCGGCTGCATCGCCTGAAGCTGCTTGATCGGCGGGTGCTGCGGCATCAGGATCAGGGAAGTTGCCACCACTCTTGTTCGCCATGTAAGTGATGGCGCGTTTGAGTTCTTGGTCGGTCAAATCGGCTGCGCCGCCTTTGGCAGGCATGGCGTTAAAGCCGTTCAGAGCGTGTTGGAAAAGAGTGTCGAAACCTTGTCCGATACGAGGAGCCCAATCGCCGTTGTTTTCGATTTTAGGCGCGTTGGGGACGGAGCTGTCCGCAGCGTGACATTGGAAACAGATTTTGTTGAAAATCTGATCGCCTTTGCGTTCGCCTACCGGAATGCCGTCGCCTAAAGCGAGCTGCCCTACGGGCTGGATACGGGTTTGCGTGGCGGCTTCGGACGATTGGTTAACGTCTGCGAACGAGCCGCTGCCCGCCAATTTGATGAGGAAGTAAATGACTGCAATAGCAATGATGATACCGCTCACAAGGGTAAACAATGCAGAGCCTTGGGCTTTTGAGTCGCGGAGTTGTTTCATTTGGTAGGCCTCGCCGTTAGGTTAGGTTGTGCTTTGAGTTATAGTTTGATGTGTTAAACGCAGTTAACAATATTTTGCTGGATTATACTGAATTCACAGGGGCTTTCCAATCGCTCTTGTGGAAAATATACGCAAAGGCAGCAGTTTTTTGCCGTTTGTTCAGGGATGGGTTAGTTATGTCGTTGATTATTTGCGGGGAATTTTCTGCAAATTTGTCTTGTTTGCGCCATCCTGCATAATAGGCTTTGCCAACAGGCGGGATTTGCGTTAATCTTACGCCTTCCCTGCACCCATAGCTCAGTTGGAAGAGTGTCAGTTTCCGAAGCTGGAGGTCACAGGTTCGATCCCTGTTGGGTGCGCCAATTATAGAGAGGCCGTCTGAAAGATGAAAATTTTTCGGGCGGCCTTTTGATTTACTTCAAATAAAACTACATCGGGTTTCAGACGACCTTTTACTTTTTGCGTTTTATTTCAACACTTCGGCAAACGCATCGGCAACATAGGCGATGTTCGAGGCATTCAGTCCGGCGACGCACATCCTGCCCGAATCCAGCAGGTAAACGGCAAATTCGTCGCGCAGCCTGCGGACTTGTTCCACGCTCAATCCTGTGTAGCTGAACATGCCGCGCTGTTTGATGAAATAAGTGAAATCGCGGTCAGGGATTTGGACGGTCAAGACGTCATAAAGTTTCTGCCGCATGGCGCGGATGCGGTCGCGCATGACATAGACTTCTTTTTGCCACAAGGCGTAAAGTTCCGGGCTGTTCATCACGTCGGCGGCGATATAGGCGCCATGTGCGGGCGGGCTGGAGTAGATGCGGCGGACGGTAAATTTGAGTTGACCGAACACCAATTCCGCTTCTTCTTTATTCGGGCAAACCACGCTCAAGCCGCCGACGCGCTCGCCGTAGAGCGACAGGTTTTTCGAGAATGAATTGCTGACGAACAGCGGCAAATCCATTTCCACCGCTTTGCGGATGGCGTAGGCATCGCTGTCCAAATCGCCGCCGAAGCCTTGGTAGGCGATGTCCATAAACGGAATCAGTTTGCGCGTTTTGATGATTTGCAACACTTCGTCCCATTGCTGTTCCGACATATCCACGCCGGTCGGATTGTGGCAGCAGGGGTGTAGGATTAGGACGCTGTGTTCGGGCAGGGTGTTGAAAAACGCGGTCATTTCGTCGAATTTCACGCCGACGGTGGCGGGGTCGTAATAAGGATAAGTGCCGACCTCGAAACCGGCGCCTTCAAAAATGCCGCGATGGTTGTCCCAAGTCGGGTCGCTGACGTAGGCGCGCGCTTCGGGGAACCAGCGGTGCAGGAAGTCCGCTCCGACTTTGAGCGCGCCTGAGCCGCCCAAGGTTTGTACGGTAACGATGCGTCCTTGCGCGAGTGCGGGATTATCTTTGCCGAACAACAAATGCTGCACCGCGCTGCGGTAAGTGTTCAAACCTTCCATCGGCAGATAGGGCGACGGCGCAGGCGTGGCGGCGCGGGCGGTTTCGGCACAGCTCACGGATTCCAATACGGGCATTTTGCCTTCATCGTCGAAATAAATGCCTATGCTCAAATTGACTTTTTCGGGGCGCGGGTCGTTTTTGAAGGTTTCGACCAAGCTTAAAATCGGATCGCCGGGGTAGTATTCGACGTGTTGGTACATGGCTGTTTCCTTTATCAGGCGGATTAGGATGGTAAACCTGATTTTGGCATTAAACGGCAGGATTTGTAAAACGGGGTCGTCTGAAAGCTGCATGATGTTTTCAGACGAGCTATAATTTCGTCTTCATTATTTTACGGAACACCATCATGACCACGCGCATCTGGCAGGCAGGACGGTTTGAAATCGGTTTGGACAAACCGAAAATCATGGGCATCGTGAATCTCACACCCGATTCTTTTTCCGACGGCGGCGCGTATTCGCAAAACGCCCAAACAGCTTTGGCGCATGCCGAACGGCTTTTGAAAGAGGGTGCGGACATTCTCGACATCGGCGGCGAATCGACGCGGGCGGGTGCGGATTATGTTTCGCCTGAAGAAGAATGGGCGCGGGTTGAGCCTGTATTGGCAGAAGTGGCAGGGTGGGGCGTTCCCGTCAGTTTGGACACGCGCCGCACGGTGATTATGGAAAAAGCGTTGGCACTCGGTGGCATCGATATTATTAACGATGTGGCGGCGTTGACCGACGAAGGCGCGGTCGAATTGCTGGCGCGTCAGGCGGACACGGGCATTTGCCTGATGCACATGCAGGGTTTGCCCAAAACCATGCAGATTAATCCGAAATATCAAGATGTTGTCGGTGAAGTAGCGCGGTATTTGAAAGCGCGCTCAGCGGAATGTATCGCGGCAGGCATCGCACCGCAACGCATCATACTCGACCCCGGCTTCGGCTCCGGCTTCGGCAAAACCTTGCAACACAATATCGCGCTGATGCGGCATTTGCCCGAATTGATGGCGGAAACAGGTTTTCCGCTGCTCATCGGCGTATCGCGCAAAAGCACGATAGGCGAGCTGACCGGCGAGGCAAATGCGGCGGAACGCGTACACGGCAGCGTGGCGGCAGCGTTGGCTTCCGTAGCGCGCGGCGCGCAAATCGTGCGGGTGCATGATGTGAAGGCGACAGCGGATGCGTTGAAGGTGTGGGACGCATTAGGCATTACCGGCATTTAATAGCTTCTGCTTGGGAAACAAAAAAACACTTTGAAAATGAAATGTCGGCAGCCCCTGAAATATAGTGGATTAACAAAAATCAGGACAAGGCGACGAAGCCGCAGACAGTACAGATAGTACGGAACCGATTCACTTGGTGCTTCAGCACCTTAGAGAATCGTTCTCTTTGAGCCAAGGCGAGGCAACGCCGTACTGGTTTAAAGTTAATCCACTATAGTGATAAAGAGGTCGTCTGAAAACAAGTTTGGCGGTTTCAGACGACCCGTTTGTTTAATCCGGTTAACTTGTTTCGGGTTTTGATAAGATAAGAAACTATACCGCTCAGGCTCAATCTAATTACGCTAAACATAAATCCCAACAGTTTTGCATAAAATCCCTCTATACTGCCCGTTATGACATTTACGGGTAACCCCATTCTAAAACATCCTCACGGAGCAAACTCATGGCAAAAAAATATTTCGGCACGGACGGCGTGCGCGGCGAAGTCGGTCAATTCCCGATTACCCCCGATTTCGTATTGAAACTCGGTTATGCGGCGGGGCAGGTGTTGGTGCAGCATGACGGCGGGCAGAAGCCGACCGTCCTTATCGGCAAAGACACGCGTATTTCCGGCTATATGCTCGAAGCCGCGCTGGTGGCGGGTTTTACCGCCGCGGGTGTCAACGTTATCCAAACCGGCCCACTGCCTACGCCGGGTGTGGCTTATCTGACCCGTGCGCTGCGTTTGTCCGCAGGCGTGATGATTTCCGCGTCGCACAACGTCTATTCCGACAACGGCATCAAATTCTTTGCCGAAGGCGGCGTGAAACTGAGCGATGAAATCGAGTTGGAAATCGAAGCCAAAATCGACGAGGAAATGAAAACCCAGCCGTCCGCCCGCCTCGGACGCGCCCGCCGTATCAACGGCGCGGACGACCGCTATATCGAATTCTGCAAATCCACCTTCCCCAGCCATTTGGATTTGCGCGGCCTGAAATTGGTGGTCGATACCGCACATGGCGCAGGCTATGACGTTGCGCCCAAAGTGTTCCACGAACTCGGCGCGCAAGTCGTCAGCATCGGCGACGAACCCAACGGCTACAACATCAACGAAAAATGCGGCGCGACCCATCCCAAAGCCTTGCAGGCCGCCGTATTGCAAAACGAAGCCGACTACGGCATCGCGTTGGACGGCGATGGTGACCGCCTGATGATGGTCGACCGCAACGGTAAAGTGTACGACGGCGACAGCCTGATTTACGTCATCGCCAAAGCCCGCGCCCGAGAAGGCATCAACATCGGCGGCGTGGTCGGCACGGTCATGACCAATATGGCGATGGAAATCGCCCTGAAAGAGCAGGGCGTCGATTTCTGCCGCGCCAAAGTCGGCGACCGCTATGTGTTGGAACAGCTGAACCAACGCGGCTGGCTCATCGGCGGCGAAGCCAGCGGCCATATTTTGTGCATGGACAAACACAACACCGGCGACGGCATTATTTCCGCGCTGCAAGTTTTGGCGGCGCTGCAAATCCTGAACCAAGACCTCGCCACCGTTTGCGCCGACTGGCAGCCGTATCCGCAAACTATGATTAACGTGCGCATCCAAAAGGGTCAGAAATGGCAGGAGGCTTCGAAAGACGTGTTGGCCGAAGTGGAAAAAGAGCTCGAAGGCAAAGGCCGCGTCGTCTTGCGCGCATCGGGTACCGAACCCGTCGTGCGCGTCATGGTCGAAGCGCGTCAGGCAGACTGGGCGAAAAAGGGTGCGGAACGCATCGCGGCAGCCATCACCGGCAAGCAGTAATGCCGTCAAAAAATCAATCAGGTTTTTAGCAAACCTTGGAACTGCAGTCGTTTCCACGCAAGCGGGAACGGCGGTACAGTGGATTGATTTTAAATCAGGGCAAGGCGGGGGAACGCCATGCCGGTTTAAGGTTAATCCATTTTGATTGTGTTTTTTAGGATTCGAGGTCGTCTGAAACACATCAATTCATATTGTTCACACCTATTTTCATAACCTTCCTTGTTATTTCTTTCAGACGACCCTATCTTTGGTAAAATACGACATTCAGTTCAAATGAATTTCCCCTCCACATTACAACCGACGGATACGCCATGTTTGCCTTTTTAGAAGCCTTTTTTGTCCAATACGGCTACGCAGCCGTGTTTTTCGTTTTGGTCATCTGCGGCTTTGGCGTACCGATTCCCGAAGATTTGACGCTGGTGACAGGCGGCGTGATTTCCGGCTTGGGGTACACCAATTCGCATTGGATGGTTGTCGTCGGTATGCTCGGCGTGTTGGCAGGCGACGGATTTATGTTTGTCGCCGGACGCGTGTGGGGACAGAAAATTCTCAAGTTCAAACCCATTGCCCGCGTGATGACGCCGAAGCGTTACGCGCAGGTGCAGGAAAAATTCGACAAATACGGCAACTGGGTATTGTTCGTCGCCCGCTTCCTGCCCGGTTTGCGTACCGCCGTTTTCGTGACCGCAGGCATCAGCCGCAAAGTTTCCTATACCCGCTTCATCCTGATGGATGGGCTTGCCGCGTTGATTTCCGTGCCGGTGTGGATTTATTTGGGCGAATACGGCGCGAACAACATCGATTGGCTGATGGCAAAAATGCACAGCCTGCAATCCGGCATCTTCGTTGTTTTGGGCGTATTGGCATTGGTGTTGGCATGGTTCTGGTGGAAAAAACGCCAACGCCTTCAGTTCTACCGTACCAAGTTGAGCGAAAAGCGAGCGGAGCGCAAAGCCGCCAAGGCAGCCAAAAAAGCCGCGCAAAGCGAACGATAAAATCAAGCACCCTAAAGAGGCTGCCGATATTTAATAGTTTCCGTGTTTTTTATCCAAAGCGGTATCTTCCGCGTTGGAAATTCTCGCAAGGTCTCTGACCTTGTTGCGGCTTCCGTCCTGAGTCTCACGCTTCGTGAATAAAAATCCACTTGGAAAATCAAATATCGACAGCCTCGGGGTGCTTTTTCATTTCAAGGTCGTCTGAAAACCGTCTGCGCCGCCAAATTGCCAGCCTGTCCGAAATATAGTTAAATAAGCCGCATCATTATTTTCAGACGACCCGATGATGTCCATGAAACAAAAAATCTTCGTCCTCTACACAGGCGGCACCATAGGCATGACCCAAAGCAGCGAAGGCCTGCGCCCCGATACCGCGCTTGTCAGCCAAGCCCTTTCCCCCTTTTCAGACGACCTCGACTTCGAGTGGCACGTCTGCAATCCTTTGATTGATTCCTCCTCCGTCACCCTGCAACACTGGCGCGACTGGCTGGACATCATCGCCGCCAAACTGCCTTCCTGCGACGGCATCCTGATACTGCACGGCACAGACAGCATGGCGTACACCGCCAACCTCCTCGCGCTCGCCCTGCAAGGCTTGGACAAACCCATCGTCCTGACCGGCTCCCAATGGCCTTACGCCGCCGAAAACAGCGATGCCCCGCGCAACCTCTCCACCGCCGTCGCTGCCTTCAGCCTCAAGCTCAAACAAACCGTTATCGCCTTTGACGGCAAACTTTATCCCGCCGTCGGCAGCAGCAAAGTCAGTACCGAAACCGCCGCAGGCTTCGACAATCCGCATTTCGGCGCCATCGCCGAATGGGACGAAACCCAAGGTTGGAACCATATCCGCGTCCCGTCCCAAGATACGGCGGATGTTTCAGACGACCTCAAAATCCGCTATCCCGACCCGCAGGCAAAAATCGCCGTCCGCACGCTTATCCCCGGCTTTGCCGTCCAAGAACTTGCGGACGGACTCGGACAGCTTCCCGCCCACGCCCTTATCCTGCAAAGCTACGGACACGGCAACACCCCCGCAGACGAAGGCTTCATCCGCGCCGTGCAAGACTTCACTCAGCAAGGAAAACTGCTGCTCAACATCAGCCAAGTCCGACAAGGCAGAACCGCCGCCGTTTACGCGCAAGGCAACGCGTTCCGCAACTCGGGCATCATCAACGGCGGCAAATGCAACCTCGAAACCGCCACCGCGCTCATGACCCTCGCCGTATCACAAGGCTGGGGGGTGGAAGATGTTCACAAAGAATTGGTAAGACTAAAATTAGTGTGAAATCGATGAACCTCACCGACACCCATTGCCACCTTGCCGATCCCGCCCTGCGCGAAAACCTGACGCACATCCTGACCGCCGCGCGGGAGGCAGGGGTAGGGCGGTTTATCGTTCCCGCGACCCGGCCGCAGGATTGGCAGGACGTGGCGGATTTGGTGCAAAGGTCGTCTGAAAACCCGCTTTTGGGCAACATCCATATCGCGCTCGGCATCCATCCCTGGTTTTCAGACGACGTTTCCGAACCGGATTTCCAGCATTTGGAACAAGCATTGCGGGCGCATCCGACGGCATGGGTCGGCGAAATCGGCTTGGATTTTTACGACAAAACCCAAACGCCGCCGCAGCGAGAACGGCAAATCCAAGTCTTCAGACACCAGCTTGCCATCGCACAAACCCTGCACCGCCGCGTGATTATCCATAATCTTAAAGCCACCGCCGACATCGCCGCCGCCGTCAAACAGACAGGTTTTGCCCAAGGCGGGATTGTCCATGCGTTTTCAGGCAGCGCGGAAGAAGCGCGCGTGTTGACGAAATTAGGTTTCAAAATCGGCATCGGTTCGCTGTTGCTCAACCCGAACGCACGAAAAATACGCGAAACCCTCAAAACCCTGAATGACAGCGATTTCGTCTTGGAAACGGACAGCCCGTTTATGCTGAAAAACGAAATCAACACGCCCGCCAACATCCGCCAAATCGCCGCCATCGCCGCTGAGATTCGCGGCGTTGCCGTCGAAGAGATAGCCGAAGCAACCGAGCGGAATGTGGAAATGTTGCTGGCAGCAGAAAAGGTCGTCTGAAAACATTCCGTCTTATCGGAATCGTGTTTTCAGACGACCTTTGGTTGTGAATTTTTGTGATAATGCAACGAACACCGCTATTTATAAAAGAGATGTCTTGCCGGACAGTTTCCTGTAATGTAAACGAGTTGACAATTTTTTACACTAAATATGACAGAATTTGACTTTATTAGACAGTTTTTGCAAAAACAGCAGGCGGAAGGTTTGGTGTTGGGTATCGGGGACGATGCAGCCATCATCCGTCCAAGTATAGGATTTGATTTGTGTTTTAGTTCCGATATGTTGATTAAGGACAAACATTTTTTTTCAGATGTTTCTCCTGAAGATTTGGCATGGAAAATGCTTGCAGTTAACATATCCGATATGGCGGCGATGGGTGCCGTTCCAAAATGGGTTCTGCTCAGTGCGGGATTGCCCGATTTGGACGAAGAATGGCTGACGCGGTTTTGCGAAAGTTTTTTCTCGCTGGCACAACGTTTCGGCATCACGCTTATCGGCGGCGATACGACCAAAGGTGATTTGGTATTCAACATCACCATCGTCGGCGAACTGCCCCAAGGGCAAGCCCTGCGGCGCGATGCAGCGCAAGAAGGGGATGATATTTGGGTGTCCGGGCAAATCGGTATGGCTGCGGCAGCATTAAACCATCGTCTGAAAAACTGCACCCTGCCGCCGGAAGTCTTCGGACTTTGCGAAGATAAACTCCTCAGACCGGGGCCAAGGGTAGATTTGGGTTTGGCACTTTTGCCGCTTGCCCATGCCGCCCAAGATATTTCAGACGGGCTGGCGCAGGATTTGGGGCACATTTTGACCGCGTCGTCTTTGGGGGCGGAAATTTCGACAGATGTGTTGCCGGTTCCCGATGAATTGAGAAAATCGCTGTCTGAAGAACAATGGACGGCTTTCGCCTTATCGGGCGGCGACGATTACGAATTGGTATTTACCGCTTCCGCAGACAGTCGTAGTGAAATCCTTGCCGCAGCAGCGCAATGCGGTGTGGCGGTAACGAGGATAGGGAAAACAAACAACTCAGGCCGTCTGAAAATAAAGGATAAAAAAGGCGGCGAATTATTGCTTACTTCACGGGGGTTCGATCATTTTGGCTGAATTTAAACCTACTTTCAAATGGCTCAAAGAGCGTCCTTTATGCTTCTTGGGTTTTGGTTTCGGCAGCGGTCTTTCTCCCGTTGCGCCGGGAACGGCCGGTACTTTGGCGGCTTTGCCTTTGGCATTTGTCCTTCATTTGATCGGAATCGGCGGCTGGGTTTTGGCATTGCTGTGTATCGCCATGTTTGTTTGGGGAATCCGCATTTGCGGTTATACCGAAAAAGAACTGGGCATACAGGATTACGGAGGTATTGTTTGGGATGAAATCGTAGCAATGATTTTGGTTTTGTCTTTCGTACCTTTCCGGTGGGGCTGGTGGCTTGCGGCTTTTATCGTGTTCCGAATGTTCGACATGCTTAAGCCTTGGCCGATTAAATGGTTCGACAGCCGCATCCACGGCGGACTGGGCATTATGCTTGACGACCTGATCGCCGCACTGATGACCGGTCTGGTATTAGGGCTGGCATCTTGGATTTTTTAAATACACACAATTAAATATATGACTGCCGATAAAAAAATATAAGGCAGGCACACTTTCACTCACTTTTAAATAAAAATAGAACCGCATCATTACGGGGAAGCAAAATGAATAATATAGAAATCAGTGTAAAGCCGCGTTATATCGCCGGACAAAGCGATGTTTATCGTGATCGCTATGCTTTTAATTATCAAATCACCATCTGCAACCGCAGCAATGAAGTTATCACATTGCGCCAGCGGTTTTGGGAAGTTACCGACGGGCACGGGGAAATCGGGCAGGTCGGACACGGCGGTTTGATCGAAGAGCAGCCTGTCCTGTATCCGGGTGAGGAATACGAGTACAACAGCGGCTCGCAAATCAGCACGCCTTGGGGCAGTATCGAAGGCGCATACGAGTTTGAAGACAGTATCGGCGAGCGTTTTATCATCGGCGTGCCGAAGCTGGATTTCAAAGCAGGCTTTACCCTGCAATAAAATACCCGAAAACAATACAAAGCGGGAATTCAAGGTCGTCTGAAAGAAATAAGGGGCTTTCAGACGACCTTTTTTTGCCTGTTTGTTTGGTTTGAATGTTGAATTGTTGCTTTTAACGGCAAGGAGGTCGGCGGATTCGCATTTGAAGTGCAACTTTCCATAACAGAAAAAGGCCAGTAT
>ERZ773008.2867-NODE-2867-length-10934-cov-4.900175_pt1 | contig 10934 bp, 5 predicted proteins | sample MGYA00580664_ERZ773008 | MGnify/ENA primary metagenome ERZ773008 (study PRJEB29015, sample SAMEA2738016) | human oral metagenome | biome: human oral; feature: human-associated habitat; material: dental | place: China | collected 2048 ... | reverse complement strand
TCATCAATAAAAACATGAACATTGATTTATATTTAAAAGTATTCACTATTCATACTCTATATGCAGCTTTATTGATGGTTTTATTAATTCTTAAACAAGAAATTATTTAGTATTTTATTTCTAAGATATACTTGTTATGAAATCTTTTGTTTGCCTCATATAAAAGAGTCCCCCTCTTTCGAGGGGGACTCTTCTCATTTTTACATATCCATTCAGATCGTATACATAGTTTTAACTATATATTCACGAACCTTATGCTTTGTTTGCTAACAATTGGTTAACAGCTGCTTTCAACGCATCAATTTCAGATTGTTGTTGTTCAAGCTTGGATTTGTACTCTTCATTTTGGTTACGTAAGTGACTTACTTCATCTTGCATTACGTAGATAGAGCTAATAGGGCCAGCTTTATAACGTTCTGGAACAGCGTCTTTTCTATCACGACTGCCACCGAATTTGTGAGTTACACCAGCATTTACCATGCTATGGCTAGAACCAAGTGTAATACCTACGTTGAACATAGTATCTTCAGTTCTGTAGTGAGCAAGACCGATTGCACCAGCTGTTTCACCACGGTAGTTACCAATACCTGCCATGATTTGAGTTGGTTCCAATGGATCGTACTGGATTGGTTTCAACGCTGCCATTGCTGCCGCATGTGCACCAACACGTTGTGTTTCAGCACCTACATCGTTAATAGCTTGTTGTAAACCAGCTTTAGTTTGTTTCAATTGGCTTACATTTACTGCATCTGTATCAGCTGTACCAGGTGCTACACCATGAATTTGGTTACCACCATTATTTAAGCCGTTTACAGTAAGAGATACAGGGCTAGCTGCTGCATTTGCAGGAGTAATAGTCATACCTGCACCGTTAACTGTTGTAGAGTTACCAGCTGCATCTTTTACAGTTGTACCTGCAGGAGTGATCTTAGTTGATGGACCATTTTCATCACCTACAGTAACACTGTTAAGACCTTTCAAGTCTTTAGCCAAGCTATATGTGAAAGTAGTTTTATCTTGTTTAACTTCAAGGTTATCACCAGCTTGGAATTTAACAGTATCGCCACCTTGTACTTTTTCTACAGTACCGCCAGCTGCAGTTACATTCCATGCAGAAAGATCTTTAACTTGTTGCTTACCAGCATCTGTTAAGTTACTCAAATCTTGGTTTGCTGCATTATCGATTTTAGCTTTAGTTGCATCATCGATCTTAACAGTTACGTCTTCACCATTAGCAACAGTTGTTAAACCGTTTTCGCCTTTAATATTGAATTTCACATCACCTGTGCTCAAGGATTTTTCATCAGTAGAACCAGTGTTACCACCTAAGGAAATCTTACGACCAATTGCTTCTGTGTTTTTATCGATTTGAGCTTTGTTTGCTGCAATATTTGCTTTATTTGTTGCAATATCACCAGCATTTTTAGTGATGTTATCTTTATTTGCTGCTACTTGGTCATCAACTGCTTTCAATTGATCTTCAGTTGCGGCACGGCCAGATACAGGTTGTGTTTGACCTGGAACCCAAGTTTTATTAGTCAAGCCAGTTACTTCTGGAGTTTCTACACCATCAGTTGCTTTTACTTTTGGAGCTGTAATTGTGTCATTTGCAGTTACAGTATCAAATGTTACATCTTTCTTAGTTGCAACTGTGAAGTCTTTACCATTTTGAGTAATGGAGATGTTATCACCGTCGATGAATTTAACTGTGTTACCACCTTCAACTTTTTCAGCAGTGCCGTTATTAGCAACTACATTCCATGCAGATAAATCTTTAACTTGTTGTTTACCAGCATCAGTTAAGTTGCTCAAATCAGTATTTGCTGCATTGTTGATTTTGTTTGCAGTAGCATCATCTAATTTAACAGTTACATCTTCGCCATTAGCTTCAGTAACGATACCATTTTGACCTTTAATATTGAATTTCACATCGCCTGTGCTCAAGGATTTTTCGTCAGTAGAGCCAGTGTCACCACCTAAGGAAATCTTACGAGCGATAGCTTCTGTATTTTTCGCAATATTATCTTTGTTTGTTTTAATATCGCCAGCATTTTTAGTGATGTTATCTTTATTTGCTGCTACTTGATCATCAACTTTTTTCAATTGATCTTCAGTTGCTGCACGACCAGATACTGGTTGTGTTTGACCTGGAACCCAATCTGTATTAGTCAAACCAGTAACTTGAGGTGTTTCAACACCAGTTGTAGCTTTTACTTTAGGAGCCGTAATAGCTTGATTTGCAGTTACATTATCGAATGTTACATCTTTCTTAGTGGAGATCGTGAAATCTTTACCTGCTTGAGTGATTTCAACATTATCACCATTGATGAATTTAACTGTGTCGCCACCTTTTACTTTTTCAGCAGTTTCGCTATTAGCTACTACATTCCAAGCAGCCAAATCTTTAACTTTTTGTTCACCTGCAGGATTCAAATTGCTCAAATCTTTGTCCGCAGCGTTATCGATTTTATTTTTAGTATCTGTATCAAGTTTAACAGTTACATCATCGCCAGCAGCAGTTGTTGTGATACCATCTTCACCTTTGATTTTGAATTTCACATCGCCTGTGCTCAAGGATTTTTCAGTAGTGGAACCAGTGTTACCATCTAAGGAAATTTTACGAGCAAGAGCAGCTTTGTTAGCTTCTGCTTTATCATCTGTTTTCTTCAATTGAGATACATTGACAGCATCTTTATCAGCTACGCCATCAGCTACGTTAGTAACTTTCATGTCGCCTGCATTGATACCTTTGTCGCCATCAATTTTTACAGTTGGATTGCCTGCAGCATTGTTGAAAGATGCACTGTTTAAGCCAGTAAGATCTTTCTTCAAGGATACAGAAATGTTTTTATTGTTTCTAGCAACAGTAATATTATCGTCGCCAGAGAAATCTACTGTATTACCTTTTTCTACTGTTGCAGTTGTTGCTTCACCATTAGCAGATAAGTTCCAGCTAGAAGAGCTATTAGCAACTGCTTGATTAATTGCATCAGCTACGTTTTTAGCATCTGCCATACCAGGAGTTGCTGTAGCAACGCCGTTAGTTACAGTAATATCTTGCTTTTTACCAGCAATTGTAATTTTCTTACCATTAGCTGTAGTTGTAATATATGTATTATCACCATTTACAGCTAATTTACTGTTAGCAAGATTTACGTCACCAGAACCTGTGTCACCTGTGAAAGCAAGATTTACACTCTTCAACTGTGCTACGTTGACTGCATCTGTATCAGCTGTACCAGCAGCTACATAGTTAATTTGGCGAGTTTGACCTGTTGTACCAACAGCAACACCACCTAATGTAGAGGTTAAAGTTGCACCAGTTAAGTTAGCATATGTATCAGTACGACCAGTATTAGCATTATAACCTGCTACACCTGCAGCAGTACTTGCCACTGATTTAGAGCCAATCGCAACACCATTAGTAACTGTCGCACTTGCACCATCACCAATAGCTACGGAGCTTGTCGCAACCTTATCTGTAGACGCATTAGGACCAATAGCAATAGACTCATCAGCATTTGCACCTTTGTTGTCTTTATTTGGTACTACATCAGATTTAATAGATACATATTTATGTGAAAGTTGATCAGCAATAGCAGCTAACTGAGAACCGTTGATTGCGTCTGTAGAAGTAGCACTTACTTCACCAGGAGCCACGTTTTTCAACTGACGTTCAAAACCTGCAGCACCGAAGGAAACAATATCACCTGGCAAAGTATCCTTGCCACCTTCCCAAGAAGCAACTACACCACTTGGCAATGTATAGCTAGTTTGTTTAGTGCCTGGCTTATCTGTAGTAGAACCACCACCTAATGCAACAGAGTTATCACGATTTGCTTTCGCGCCGGTACCGATAGCGATGGCATTTGTTACAGATTCATTATCTGCACCACTTGTATTAACACCTGTTAAAGAGCCAGCAATACGATTTTTAGAGTCAGCGCCTGTACCAATAGCAATACCAGCATTACCAGATTGACCCTTAGTGCCCACTGTGATACCGATATGGTCTGCTGTAGCATTATTATAATCTCTAAACTTAATTTCATACCCTGTTAAAGCTTTAACAGCAGCAGAAACAGTAGCGACAGCAGGTTTACCTGTTGTAATATCAGTATAAACTGCTCTAGTAGACGTCATTCTATCAGCATCATCACCACCAATAACAATGGACGAATGGCCAAAAGCTTTTGTATTACCACCAATAGAAATACTTTGGTCACCTATAGCGGCAGCCCCTTGCCCCGGTAATGCACCACCACCAATGGCAATACCTTGTGAATATGGATTACCAGCTTCGTTTACCGCCGCACCAGTACCAATAGCAACCGCAGTACCACCATTTGCAATTGAATTTTTACCTACAGCAACACTTGGTGTATTAGCATATCGAGCTTTTGAATAAGCATTTTGACCAATAGCAACCCCACCACCAGCAGACTCTACTTTTGCATCAGTACCAATTACAACAACATCATTAAGAGTAGCTTTTACATTTGTACCTAAACCAACTGCATTGGCACCTGTAACACTAGCACCGCTACCAAATGCAACTGCAGTCGTACTGCTACCACTAGGTACATCATTTGTCGCCAATGCCACATTAGCATTAGTCATAGCCAATGCTGCAAAGATACCAGCTACTGCAATTTTCTTTTTACCGCTATTGTTTTTAGCGAATTCAGATACTACTACGTAGCATTCTTTGGATTTGCTCCAAACCACCTTAAAAATTTTGTTCATTCTTCGGTTCTCCTTTTCTCCTATAAACCTTCTTATAATCTCTCTATATATTTACTATAATGTGTTAGTCATAATTGACTTTTAACTTTTTCGATGTATTTAGTATATCAAAATCTTCGATATAGTTGCAAGGGGTTTCATTAATTTTTCATAAAAATAATAACCTATGCAAATACTGCAACTATAAGGATTTTTTTATGACTTATATCAAAATTTTACCACAAATGTGTCATTTTTACACCATAATTTCAGTTCTAAAATGAGTATAAACTCATAATTAAAATTTTAAGTTGTGTTTATGTGATTGCAGGCATAAAAAACACCTCTACAACTGAATAGTACAGCTTAAACTGTATATTTTCATTGTAGAGGTGTTCACTTCATTAAATTTATATAAACTTTTAAATATTATTCCTTACCTTAAACACATACATACTTTGCTCATATGCCAATTGCATACGCTTATCTAATCGTTTCATATAGGTTCGATATATGTCTTGTGCTTCATTTATGGTTACGATATCAAAGTGGATACCATCACCTACAGGCAATTGACTCAAACGAGGTAGATCCGCCGTGATAATTGTGCCAATTTTTGTATAGCCCCCCGTTGTCTGCCGATCAGCCATAAGGACAATAGGGTTGCCATCGGACGGAACTTGAATGGAACCAAATACGGCACCGTCAGAAATAATATCTGCACTGTCTACATGTTCTATAACAGGGCCGTCTAAGCGGAAGCCCATGCGGTCACATTGCATCGTTAATGTATAGATTTTACTACCAAAGATCTTAATCCCTTTCTCCGTAAAATACTTAGCTTGATCCCCAAGGACTACTCGTAACGATTCATGGCATTCACGTCCTCCACGATTGTATAACGCCGTATTGAACAGATTATGACCTTCACCGTAATAGTCACATACATGTACAGTTTCTCTAGTAAAAGGTTTAATCCCAAACTCATCACCAGCTTTTAATTGTCTACCTTCTAGCCCACCTATTTTTGCTTTTGTATGAGTAGAGACGCTGCCATTAATTTCAGGCACATCGATACCACCGGAAAATGCGATATACATGCGCACCCCACATTGGCTAAATCCACCAGATATAACATCACCTTCGTGACACACAAAAGGAATATAGCGAGGCACTACTACATTGTTGATAGTGGGCTGCATGTCTGCCCCGGTGAAAGCAACAATACATGTACCTTTTACAGTTAATGTAGGTGGTAGTATGGTACACTCTAAGGCCCCTGCAGGTTTTGTATTACCTACTAATGCCTGTCCCAATAGATAGCTTTCACTATCCATAGGCCCCGCTACAGGCATACCATATTGTTGGTACCCCACGCGGCCTATATCTTGTATCGTCGTATACATACCAGGTGCATCTACGTGGATAACAGCATTTTCAAACTCATTTAACGTCACGTAAATCACCTACCTCTACTTCATGAATAACAGGAACATAATCAGTACCTAACGCTTTGATGCGATGGAATTCACTTTCATCAATAGGTACATAACGGACATAGTCACCTGCATTTAATAATGCGGCTTGGGCCTTTGCCATATCATACATGGTCACTGGTGTGCGACCAATGATTTGCCAGCCCCCTGGAGAGTCAGATGGATAGGTACCCGTCTGTTCCCCTGCAATCCCTACAGATCCGGCGGGAATCAAAGTTCTCGGCGAAGACAAACGAGGCGTCGCTATACGTGGATCCATGCCACCTAAATAGGTAAAGCCAGGAATAAAGCCTAGCATATATACTAAATAATCAGTTCCACTATGAATAGATATGACTTCATCTTCACTTAAGTGATTGTGAGATGCTACAAAGCTAAGGTCGGGGCCAAATTCACCACCATATACGGTAGGCACCTCAACAACCGTGACCAGTTCATTTGTGGTATCAGTCATACCTTCATCTAATGTAGGCTCAATAATGTTACAAATTTCAGAATAAGAATATAGCATTGCATTATATTCTACTAGCAATGCGCAGTAAGTCGGAACTAGTTCAATAATTCCTTCGAGCTGAAGCGCTTTAATTCGCTCTATAGTTTGTCGAATATGTCGATTAATTTTGGGATCGATCACTTGACCAAAATCAATAGAGATAGCCCGATCACCTACAGGTGAAATTGTAGGCTTCATATGTACCTCCCTGTATAACCTGAAAGGACCATTACATTCGAAGCGAACATAATGGTGCTTTCAAAGATATTAAATTAACCTAGAAGTTTCGCAATGCCTTTTAAGGATGTTACACCAATATAAGATGTTACAAGCACTACAATCCAACCTGTGTAATATAAAACTTTATTGTGTTTGTATGCCCCTACAATTTCAGATTTATGTGTCGCAAAAAGCATAACTGCCAATGTAACAGGCAAGATTAAACCATTTACAGAACCTGCCAAAATCAATAGGGATGCAGGTTTGCCGACAAAGATTAAGATACAAGTAGAAATAAAGATGAAGGCCATAATAGTTAATTTTTCATTTTTTTCTACTACTTTAAATAGTGTTTTCAAGAAGGAAACAGATGTGTAGGCAGCCCCTACTACAGAGGTTAAAGCCGCACAGAAGAATACGATACCGAATAATTTATGACCAATTTCACCAGCACCTAGAAGGAACGCAGAGCCAGCTGGATCTTTAGGATCAAGCACAAAGCCCATGGATACAACACCAAGAACCGCTAAGAATAGCAATACACGAACTACGGCGTCTACCGTCATACCCATAAATGCTGCACGACGTACATCTTTCAAGTGCTCTTGGCCTGTAATACCAGCATCGATAAGACGGTGACCCCCAGAGAAGGTAATATAACCACCTACAGTACCGCCGATGAGGGTAATCGTTGCAAGCCAAGGATAATGAGTAGGAACAAAGGCGTGAGCTGTGGCCTCAGCAACAGGTGGATTCGTAGAAAAGGCTACGTAACCGATGAGAACAAGCATAACTGTGCCGAGTATTTTTGCCGTGTTATCTAATACACCGCCCATTTTCTTAGATGTAAATAGTAAAATACCTAAAATACCGCTAATCGCAGCCCCTGTAGTGGTATCAACACCAAACATAATGTTGAGACCCATAGATGCACCACCGATATTACCAATATTGAAAGCTAGGCCCCCAAGGGAAATCAAAAATGCCACAAAATAACCTAGACCTGGCAATACTTTATTTGCAATATCTTGACCACGCATTTGGGATATCCCAATGATAGTCCACACATTAAGCTGTGCAATAATAGAGAAAATAACGGATACAACGATGGCAAATGCAAAATCTGCTTTCAGCTCATTTGTAAACGCCGCTGTTTGTAACATAAATCCCGGTCCAATAGAGGACGTGGCCATCAAGAATGCTGCCCCTAACAGGACAGAGAAACTAGCTTTACCTGTAATTGGTTTCATAAGAACCTCCACATAGAACTAATACTTTATACAATACTTATTTTTTCCGGTCTTGAAAATTGGCTACCGTTACGCCCGCTTTTGCAAGGCCTTCACGAATATATTTTGTGAAAGCGATTGCTTCTGGATTATCACCATGAACACAGATAGAGTCTGCCACAATATCTATGGTATTACCTGTATTGGTTACGACTTTACCTTCTTTAACCATCATAAGAACTCGTTCAAGAGCCTCTTGAGGATCTTTGATAAAAGCACCAGGCTCAGTACGAGGTACGAGCGTACCTTCATCGGTATAGCCACGATCTGCAAAGACCTCTTGAATCACAGGGATACCTCTACGTTGCGCCTCTTTAGCAATATAGCTACCGCTCAAGACCATCGCTGCAATGTTAGGATTTACCGCTTGTAATCCATCTAGTACTGCATCTGCCAACGCAGGTGTTACACAGGCTGTATTATAAAAAGCACCATGTAACTTCATATGCTGTAATGTAACACCATAACTATCACAGAAGGCCTGTAAAGCACCTAACTGATATGTCATATACGCCTTTGCTTCACCGGGATTTACTGCCATAGCACGGCGCCCAAAGCCCATCAAATCAGGATAACCAGGATGAGCACCTACGGCTACGCCCTTCTCCTTACACATGCGTACTGTAGCATCCATAATAAGAGGATCTCCAGCATGCCACCCACAGGCGACATTAGCACTTGTAACGTGATTTAAGACTTCGCTATCCATACCTAATGTATAATTACCAAAACTTTCGCCTAAATCACTGTTTAAATCTATATAATGTGACATACACACGCTCCTCTCCACTTCATGAAACCTTTAAATTCTATAGAATTCATAAATATTGATATAATTGTACTAAATTTTTAAATATTTTAACAATGATTTTTATCATACCCAGAAAATTATTTTATAAAAAGAAAAAAGCACCCGATTTTTATCGAGTGCTTTTACAACAAGAAGAGTCAAATATTATTTATTATCTTCTGTTGTTTTATTTTCATCTGTAGTTTTATTGTCTTCTTCTGCTTTCACAGCATCATCTGCTACTTTTTCAGTAATAACGATGTGACCATCTTTTACATCAGCAAGTAAGTGTTTTACATCGATGTTATCTAAGTAGAAGTCTGTTACATTATCACGGATTTCAGTTTCTACAACGCGGCGTAATGGACGAGCGCCCATAGCTTTGTCATAACCTTGTTCCATCAACAAACTTTTAGCTTCTTCAGTTACATCTAAAGTAATGCCTTTCTTAGCCAATGTTTTGTTTACTTGAGCCAACATTAAATCTACGATTTTCTTCAAATCTTCTTTGCTTAAATGATTGAATTCAATAACACCGTTAAAGCGGTTCAAGAATTCTGGGCGGAAGTATGGTGCAATACGTTCCATGATGTCAGTTTTGCTTTCATCTTGAGCATCCGCACCAAAGCCAAAGCCTGCATTAGATGTAGCAATGATAACTGTGTTTTTGAAGTTTACTGTATTACCTTGACCATCTGTTAAGCGACCGTCATCCAATACTTGTAAAAGCAATGTAATAACTTGAGGATCTGCTTTTTCGATTTCATCGAAAAGAACGATGGAGTATGGATTACGACGAACACGTTCAGTCAATGTGTTGGAGTTATCTTCATAACCTACATAACCTGCTGTAGCACCAATCAATTTGGATACAGCTGTGCGATCACTGTACTCGGACATGTCGAGGCGGATGATAGCATCTTTATTACCGAACATATCGATAGCCAATTGTTTAGCCAATTCAGTTTTACCTACACCAGTAGGACCTACGAACAAGAAGCTACCAATTGGACGGTTGCCTTCGTCAAAGCCAGCACGGTTACGACGGATAGCTCGAGATACAGCCTCAACGGCTTTATCTTGACCGATTACATGTGCTTCCAAGCGAGATTTCATATCTTTCAAGCGTTCAATATCAGATGCACCCATTTGAGATACAGGGATACCTGTCATTCTTTCAACAGCTTCTGCTACGTCGTTCACTTGAGCTACTACTTTTTGGTTTTCTGTATGGTTATCAAGCTCTGCTTGTAATTTTTGAATACGCATTTTTTCGTTGATAGCGGATTCATAATCTTCTTTTTGAGCATATTCCTCTTGTTTTGCTTTTGCATCCGCAATATCTGCTTCTAATGTTTTAATATCAGTTACAGGATGTTGAGATGCCAAGTGCGCTGCAGTTACGTCGATCAAGTCGATTGCTTTATCTGGCAAACTGCGTTGAGGAATGTATTGTACGGAATAATCTACCGCTGCTTTCAACACAGCATCAGGTAATTCAATATTATGATGCGCTTCGTATAATGGACGAATACCTTGCAAGATTTTGAAAGTATCTTCTGCAGATGGTGCGTTTACTTTTACTTCATTGAAACGACGAGCCAAAGCAGCGTTTTTCATAATTGTATTACGGTATTCATCTTGTGTTGTAGCACCGATTACGGATAATTCACCACGAGAAAGAGCTGGTTTCAAGATATCTGCTAAACCTTTGGAGCCTTGACCATCACCAGTGGAACCAGCACCTAAGATTTGGTGGATTTCGTCGAAGAACAAGATAATATTGCCAGCGGCTTTTACCTCTTTAATAAGGTTTTGAATGTTTTCTTCAAAGGAACCACGGTATTGAGTACCAGCTTCCAATCCGGAAATATCGATGGAAATGATTTCTTTATTTTTAATAGCTGCTGGAACATCACCAT
>ERZ773008.2864-NODE-2864-length-10943-cov-8.375918_pt1 | contig 10943 bp, 25 predicted proteins | sample MGYA00580664_ERZ773008 | MGnify/ENA primary metagenome ERZ773008 (study PRJEB29015, sample SAMEA2738016) | human oral metagenome | biome: human oral; feature: human-associated habitat; material: dental | place: China | collected 2048 ... | reverse complement strand
GGTCATCTTCTTCGCTACGTGGCAAGAAGTCCGGTTCTGTTTCATTCTGCGATGCATAACCGCACAATAGATTAATAACTGGTCTAATTCTATTGATTGTAATCGCTGGCCGTCCAGCTTCACGCATTTTAGTTAAATCAGCATCTTCCCACTGCTTGCCCTGCATAAATGCAAAATCCTCAGCAGCACTTTTGCGCCAATCTGACGTGGCTTCTAATGCTTTTTTAACATTGTTTTTCGCTTCGTATATATCGAATGTTTGTTCTATGTTCATTACTCCACCATTTCAGAACCATATATCATATCGTACATTTGTTCTATTTGCCATTGCGGCATAGCTTGCGCAAATTCCGCTAATTCCGCATCGGTGTATTTTGCCGGAATAATAACGCCTTTTTCTTCGCGTTCGCCGTATTCTGACTTCAACACTCTAAAAGCGTAATCACGCAACGCCCTTTCACTCATACGCCCCATGCAGTTACCTCTCCTTCTGTTTCATCATCATATTTATAACCATCATTAAATGGTTTCTCCGGTTTCTTAGGTGTGATAGGTCTACTCATGCAAAAATATCTAAACTCATCATATGCATGATCTTCTTGCGTTGTATCCACATCTTCTGGTTTGCTTTCGTCATATACTAATTCCGGTAGTGTTCTTAGAATATGCTTACACGTAGAGAAGAATTTGATTTTCTTCTCCCTTAGGTATGTATGAACCATCATTTTGCCCGGAATACGTTCAGAATTCGACCTTGTAAAGTTAATGCCATGGCGTGCAAATATCTCCGCAATAGACTCACCTTGAATACTCCACTTCATACGGTCGTCTTTCTGCCATATCGCTCTATCAGCTATATCATATGCATAGGTTTCACCCTCGCTTAATCTAGCCATTTCAGCAGCGACTTCATCGGGTGTCAGCTTTAACCCTACATCTGGCTCACCTGTGCAGCCGTAATATTCACGATAGCAATGCGCTGCACCTTCATAATCAATAGCATACCAATGAATGCTAAACGGTTTACTAAAACCCCAGTCCATTGAACGAACCCTTGTCCAACCTTGCGGAATTTCAAAAGGTTCTTCTACGTGTATATTTCTGTTAAATTCCGTAAATACTTGCCCTATGAACACATCCCAATCGCCATATAAGAACGCTTTCTTTTCTTGCTCTGGTAATGCTTCTAAACGTTTGACATAACTCGGATCATTCGCCATAAGAACATAGTTATCGTAAACTTGCGCCGGTATAAATACCTTTTCAAGTCCAGTAGTTTCATCAATAACAGGATTTTCTCCATAATTTGTAGCTTCTACATATTTACGCTTTACCCAACCATGCCCACGACCTCCGGGGTTACAACTCCCACGGAAACGAACAGGAAAGCCTTTTGCACTACGCAAGCAAGCCGTTAATAATTCGGCCGTTCGTTCTGTATGTTTGGTTAATTCATCAATGCCTAAGTAATCAAATTCTTGACCTTGATAACCCTCAGCATCTTTATCATTCTTCACATAACGGAACAGTACTTGACTGCCATTCTTTAATGTTGCTATGTGTTTCTGGTCTGAATACTTATATAATTCTGGTGGTACGCTTCGTATCCATTCACGAATAACGTTGGCTTCTAAATTCGGATATGTTTCACGGAATATATAACAATGACTACCCGGATACGTTAAAGCGTAAATGAACACGTCCATAATCAATGATTTTGTTTTTCCGCCGCCACGAGCGCCACCATATACCGCATAAGGTGCTTTTGTGTTGTGGAATATATTTTGTTTTTCATTAGGTTTATAGTCGATTGTTATTTCCATTTTTGATAGATTTATACAAAAAATGAGATATATCACCGTGGATATACCTCATATTCTGATAGATTTATACAATTCTCCGTTATTCTTTATTCATATTACCAAACACAACCTTAATAGGTTCGCCGTCCGCCCCGCTAATTTCTTGCTTATCAGTAAACATCTTATAACGCTTACCAAGCAATTCAGCCGCTTTTATCCTATCATTCAACGCCGGATCTAAACCGAACTGGTCGGGAATATCACCACGCATCGTACTAGATAAGAACTGCATTACCTCGTTAGTATCAGCAATGCTACTTTCTTTCATTTCTGCTAGTCGCTCATCAATATATTGTTTAACGTCAACTTTTTTCAACAGTCGATTTCCAGCCGAATACGCCGTTCGTGCGCTATAACCAGCCTTTATAGCTGATTGTGTGGCGTTCGTAGTCTTTAACCATTCTTCAGCAAAAATTAACTCTTTAGGCTTTAATTTAATATCACTCACTACGTTCACCACCTTTCAACACATTAACTAAATATATTAACAACTCATGTTGCTTTAACGTATCGTATTCAGCCACTTTCTTAAATAATTGCCCTTCCTTAAATGGGTTTCGTTTATACTTCTCTGGAAACGCTTCTGCATATTCCGCTTCGTTATACATGCGACTCACGATAAATACTTTAAATGGCTTATCCCACTTGCTCCATGATTGGCGAGTATCAATAACATACCTTAAACCCTTTTTAATTTGTAATGCCGTAATCACCTTTTTAATTTTAGGCATGTAGTTCATTGATATTCACCCCCTCACCTTAGAATGTTATTGTCTTTTGTTTTCATACGCCTATGTGATCGTTGACATATTCCGGCAACTTGTTTGGCTGCGTGCTGGCTAGTGCAATATGTTTGGCATCGTCCGTTATATTCGATTGTTTCAGCCGTGCATATGCCGTGCTTATCATTGTTTAAACAATGCTTTCTATCGCAATGAATTTGTGTCATATTGCTATCCTTTCAAATAATCATATTTCACATTTCGTGTAATTTTAAAAATACGGTTGACGTGTCGCGGTTATCGTGTTATACTCTAATCAAGGTAAGGGGAACGAACCCCAATAATTAATCACAAGGAGAAATGAAAATGTACACATTAAAAGACTTGAACTCAAATCAAACTTGGAACTTCGATAACCAATCACAAGCATCTGAATTTATTTCGACTATGTCATTCGGTTTTGAATGGCAATTACTAGACAATAATAATCAAGTTGTCGCAACTCACATTTATGAATAAGGAGGAATTAAAAATGTTAAAAGTCTATAGTTTAAACGCACCAAAACCTTGGTTCATGGGAACGGTTGATACATATAAGGAAGCATGGGAAATGATATATGACCGCGAAATGAAACAATCCCCTTGTATAGGAAAATGGGATAAGGAACAATGGGATGAATGCGACATGCAAGATGAATTCCCCAATTTTAAATGGCCTGAAGGCGTTGACTACGTTTGGACGGCGGATTGGATTGCAGAACCAATTATCGATCCGAATGAATATGATGAAGATGGCGTAAGAGGCCTTATCGACGATTTGATGCTATCTTACAAAATAGAGGAGGTCGAATAATGGTAAACAGAATAAAAGAGGCCCGTTTAAAAGCGGGTCTCACTCAAAAGGCTGCGGCTGAATTCCTAGAGATGCCGCTCCGCACTTTCCAAGATTGGGAATACGGTTCTAACGCCCCTAAATATGTAATCAATATGGCGGTTAAAATGTTAAATACAATTAAAAAGAATAAATAGGAGAATAAAACAATGCAAATGACAATCCAAGAAATCAAGAACGCGATCAAATATAACGAACTCAATAATATCGAAACACTTCAAGCTACCTATACAGGTATCAAACACAATAATGACGGTATAATTCAATTACTAGGCTATGACGATTTAAGCAACATCGTTATGATGCTTCGTTACATCGCCGAAAAGTGCGAACTATTCCGCCAACGTACCAATTCTATATATGATGCATTCGCCGCTTTCAATCTGCGTGAAACAATATTCGATACTATAGACGAGTACCAACAAGAAATGAATAATCAAATACGCCAAATGTTAGCCGCTAGATAATAGCGGCTTTTTTAATTACTCAAAACCAAACACGCCAGCAATTAAAAGTTTCCTACGTTCTGCATCTGGTGCAAAACGCATGCAGCATGTTCAGTTTTCAATAATCAAATGTTACTTTTATACAAGAAATGGGATATATCACCGTGGATATACCCCATTTTATTTTAGTTTTATTCATTTTGTTTGTATGTTCTAAACAAATACCGGCAATCAATGAAATCGTACAAGTAGTTATGGTATTAGGAAGTACATATTTAACAAGGATCGTATCTCAAATGGCATGTGTTCGTGAAAGGAATTTAACGCCGGTATCTGTTTACAACACACAAGGGGAACGTTTATAGTTCCCCGCGGTGTCGTATGTTTAATAGGAGAATTTAGTCAATGTCTTTAAAAGCTACATATGACACTATAATTATACTATATTATGCTTTTCCGCATGTTTCCGATATAGTCCGATGAAGTCCGACTTTTACCGTTTTAGCAGTATGCATGCTTGGGTAATATGTATGATGCAAATAATACCCTACCTTGACAAGTCCAGCCGTCTTTAGTTCGTTGGCTTGCGACTTTTCTAGATCTGTAAAGTATCTGGCGTGTTTAGCGCTTTTGCCGTCAACATATTCACGCATCAATAGTATATTTTCTTTCCCGCTGGTGGTGCAGTTGATAATATCTGCTGCGGTTTCTCGCTCATCAATCAACGCCCCTATTTCCTTTTGTACTGCATCACGCTTACTTTCAAGGCGTATAATTTGTTGCTCCAGTCCGCCCGGTGTTCCGCCACCTGTTAGGCGTTCTTTTGAATAATCGACCGCCCCTATAGTGGTGATGTCTGATTGCAAATGCTTTAGATCCTCTTTCAACGAGTTAATTTTCATTGTAATTAATTTGATAGGTTCTAAATATTCTTTTGCTAATTCCCTGTATTCTTTATCCGTCATATATTTCCCTTTATCGCATATTCTTAACTGTTTCCCCTAACATGTTTAAGTAATCCTGTAAGTTACCTTTGATAGCATCGTTTACTACTTGGATATTGTCCGTTGTTACGTAGTGAGCCAATAGCATTTTATACATCATGTCTTTTGTAGGTACAAATATACAAATTACTAGCGATACCAGCCACGCCGTACCAATAATCTTTACCCACCACTTCAACGCCGCAATATCTTCCTCTGACATTTCGTTTACGCCAACATAACAAACAGCCAATATAAACATTGCAATACTTAGTAGCAAAAACAATCCTTGATTGAGTACATCAATATTATGCAATATCTCAATCAAATACAAATACATCGGATTAATAATAGGCATTATACATTTCTCCTTTCACCTACAATGTTATTTTTTTCGATTTCCGTCCAACTCCTTAAACGTTTTACACCCAAATTATTTATCATTCACACCTTTATCCACTTCTTTGATTTATTATCATATCTATATGTTTCACTATCCATTAACGTCCATGCATCACTTATGCCTAACCCTATAACCTTACCGATAAAGAAGCAATTTTGTTTATGTTCTTTAGCTAGTATTTTTAGTAATTCAAATGCACTTTCCCATGTTGTATGAAATCCTACAAAATATGAGCAATGTTTTACATAACCGCTATAACCTAACATACTCACCTCTTATAATAGGGCGGATATTTCACCGCCCACTTTTATTTAAAACAACTATTTTACTTACCAGTGCTACCAATTCCAGCAGTACCGCGCATCGTTTCGGTTAATTCGTCAACTTCTAACAACTTTAATGCGCCAACCGGTACAAGGATACCTTGCAATAATCTATCACCCTTTTGGATTAAATACACATCATTACTGGTATTTTTGAATATACCTTTAATTTCGCCGCGGTAATCTGCATCAATTACGCCGAATGAGTTTGGAATAACTAACGGCGTTTTACTCATGCTCGATCGTGGCGCTAGCATTAACATATAGCCTTTTGGAATTTCCATTGCTAAACCTAGCGTTACATATTGCGTTTGATGTGGTTCAATAGCTACGCTTTCCGGTTGATAAAAGTCCATCCCCGCAGCATCTTCGCTACCGATTTTAGGCATTAGTACACCCGGCATGCATCGTTTTACCTTGATAATGTCCACATTATAGTGCTTATGTACTAACATGCGTTTAATTTTATTAAGCAGTTTCATTTGTTACCCTCATTTCAATAACGCTTCCAATACTTTATTTTTTCTATCCATAATCCGAATTTCTGCCCGCGGGTTTTCCTTATCAATACCAGCTATGCAGCTTTCACCATATGAACATATCCACTTATCATCATCAATGACTTTGGCTTTTGTTAATATATCGCTGGTCGCCTGTAAAAGTCCGATTAAGTCCGGCCAGCTTCTTTTATTCGGCAAATAGTATTTACATTCAACAACGATGATGCCAGATATATGCAATTTCTTTCCAGCTAATTGCCACATGCAAGCATCTTCATAATTCTTATAGGCTTCTGACGGTATTATAATAGGCTTTCCTTTTCTGGATATAATCCGGCCGCTATTCTTCTTGGTTGCTGGGCGCCCTTTTAATGTAATATCAATCACACTCATAAGGAACCACCGTCAATCTTTCCGCTAACTCAACTTCGTTGCAATTAATTTCTTCAATTCCGAATTCACCACAATTACTACTCCAGCTAGTTAAGCCGCCACCATAATAACGAACCTTACCATTTTTATAGCCAGCAAAATGCCTTTTTAATTTCATCACTTTAGTTTTTACAACTATTGGCGTATCAATAAGAACCTTTTCCCATTCCACAATACCCAGTAACGCTGCAATGGAATATTTACGGATTTTAGGATTTAACCCCAGTACCTTACATGGAATTCTTGGTGTATGATCACGTATCTTAAAATTACCACCATTTTCTATAAACGTAGGATTTACAAAGAATGCATACACACCTTCAATTTTTATATTCCTATACCCTTCGTTATACATTTGCTCTAATAACCATTTTTGCTCATTCGTCATTTTATAATTTCCCTTCTAACATCAATTGTTTCGCCGTTGTTTTAATCAGATATACGTTCTTTTCTAAACTATTGCCATGGCCGTACAAGCTTTCTAATGTTACACTAATCCCACAAGAACGCTTGTTTTTATCTTTTCGCCTGTACATTAAATTGTAATGCCCTTCGGCGCCTATGCAGCTTTCTACTAATTCCGGCTTTATAATTTCGTCGCCAATAACAACCGTTAAGGCGCTTTCTAATAAATCGCGTTCATATTCTTTTTTAATTTGTTCCGGTATATCGTTATTCATCTGCTACCCTTTCAACTGATATTCAAACAATATTTCTGTTTTCGGCGCATTGATTAGCATGATAATGCTATGATGTGCGGGCGATTTTGTATTCTCGCCAGTTTCACTTATAAATTTAATGCGCTTAGTTGGTACGTATACGCTTATATTAGTCTTACAGAATAACTTATGCCGTTGTACCCCCCCCCAGTGTATCTATAGGCAATACCAGTACACATGGGCGGCCCGTTTCTATACATCGCGCTATAATTTCATCTTTATTGCTATACGGCGGATTAGTGATTAAATAATCAAACTCGTATTCTTTCGTTAGAAAATCATTAATGCCATATATAGCTAATGGATCATATTCGCGCGTAACAATTTTTGTGAAATTGCTTTTATCTGTATCAAACGGCAATAGGATTTTATCGCCAGCATTTGGCGGGAATACATTAAGCATCATTTGAACTGTTTCTATAGGCGTGTACCACTCATCACTTTTAGCACCTTTTATTAATGCTTGTTTCATTATTAGCCCTTTACTATGCCCCATATGTTCGTTTCACCGCTCATTGAATGCGCATCATATTCAAGCAGCCACTTCAAACAATGCCGCCCGTGTTTAAATTTATCAGGCTTATTTCTAGCTCCTATACCTGCACCGATTACCACTTCAGCAAACTCACAATCCGATTCGTATATATACCATGGATACATAAGACAATAAGCTTTTATGTATTGTTGTTTACGCTTTCTTTGTACTAATTTCATTCTTCCGCCACTTTATCGACTTCGATTAAACACGTTGTAGGTGATACAAAAATATTTGTACCGGTTACCACATCTACAAAGCCAATATTTTTTCTATTCCCCAAATCAACATTTGTTATAGCAACTAAAAAATTATGCAATTCACTTTTCATTCCTTTGCCTTCTTTGAATGAATTAGTGTTATAAATTCTTATTAATCCACCTTGAAATACTTTTATTTGTAACATATTTACTCCTCACCTCAACTTGCATCTAGTATTTTTATAATGCATCTATCTTAATCATTTCCATTAACCCGCCAGCAATCAACGCCAAAGCAATAGTTGATACAAATAATCCTAATACCGTATTTCCGGCAATATTGAATAAACCTAGCAACCATAACGCCATAGAAACAATAAACGCAAAACCTAAAGCTTTTACTAATAGCACAAGCACTATATACACAAAAAGCGCAATATTTTTCATTTTTTTATCTCCTTATTTTCAAAAGGGTTTATAGTTTCAAATACCACAAAAGACGTATTATTGTACCCATGGCGTTTTTCCCACTCGCGGAATACCGCCGTTAATTCTTCTTGTAATTCGTCTACATGTTCTTGTTTTACATCTAGTAGATAATCTTCCGACCATTCCGCTATTTCATAGTCAAGATCATAATCTACAACATCATTGATAACCCTTTCAGCATCAACCTTTGGAACATAATAATATGGATTTGCCACCCTAACACTCGGTACTTCCTCATCTGGATATGTACTTGCAAAATCATTAACGGCATCTTCAATGCTTTTTTGCGGCCAACCTACATACCCTTTAAAGCACCAGCACCACTCATTCTCGTTTTTTACTAGCATTTTTACCACCTATTAGAACGGAAGATTTTCACCGTTCCCTTTATCATCTGCAAAATTGTCAAAATTACTTTCGGTTGCCGTATCATTCAATGCGGATACCCCAACGAAACCGGCGATAACTTCCGTTACATATTTCTTTTGGCCGTTGCTATCTTCGTAAGAACGTGTTTGAATACGCCCCTCTACAAATAAGCGGTTTCCCTTGCGGTAGTTGCCTACTGCTTCGCCTAGCTTGCCCCATGCAACACAGTTGATGAAAGCAGTTTGTTCTTTTGTTTCATTTGTTGCGCTATCAACATAAGTATTGCTTGCCGCTACCGTAAAAGTGGCCACCGCTCGACCACTTTGGGTATAACGCACTTCTGGATCACGTGTTAAATTACCTAAAATTTGTACTGTATTCATAATTCTCCTTTACTTACCAATAACTAAGCTGGTTTAACTTTACTTCAATTTCATTAGTTTCAACGCCATGGTTCGGATGAATATGGCAATCGACTGTTACCTCATTTCCTCACGTTTAACCCCCTATCGCTCCTTTTAAAAGCGCCTTGCCACTATCCGATAAATCACTTTTATCAATGATTTCCGCTACATTAACTGGTTCTTTGGCCACTTCTACCAAGTTTCCAGTTGAAGTCATTTCTATTTGTTTTTGACCAGCACCAATCAATACACGTTCACGTTCTGCTTTTTCCCTTGCCTTTAACAATAAATGATTATCTTTAATAGAGTTAGACAATCTCAACCGCTCACGTTCCCTTATTTCTTGCGACTCATAGTTCCTCACAAATTGCGAACGGCAAGACATTTCGTTGAAGTTATCACCGTTTTGAGGGTCAAACGATTTCCAAATAGCTTTGGCACATTGTTTTGTTAGACCCTCTAATTTGTCTAACCCTTTTTCGTAGCCGTATGATCTAGCTACTTGATACACCCTTTCCCATGCATCTTGTGCAGTCGGTAGTTCCTCATGTGCATTTACAAAGGCGCTTAATGCGGAGCACTCTTCTCTGATTTCTGCAATCGTTGGTAAGAATTTACATCTATCAATCAAATTGCTTATTGCCTGTTCAAGGGTTACTGGGTTTACATTGGATAACTTTGTTACATATAACATCATTCGTTGCTCTGACATATCAGTAGACCACGCTATCTGTAACATCGATAGTGCTTTCAAAGTCTGTTGTTGGTTGTTCAGTATCTACACCCCCTAACTTATTCATCAAGTTATTAACTACGTTGATTGCATCTTCCTTACTATTCTTTTTAGAATTAGGTTTTCTGTATTCGCTACGTTCCCAAGTCCTAACCGCTGCTTTCCAATCTTTCATGGAGTTCTTTCCTACTTTCCAGCCGTTACTTTCATAGTAATCATAAAACTGTTCAGCGATTATATTATTGTTACGTTCCATACAGTATTGTTTAATATCAGAGATAGAGGGTTTTTCAAAACGCTTGCGTTTTGTTGTAGTGCTTTTTGCACTACTATCTTTCTCTATCTCTAACTCTTTCTCTATCTCTAACTCTATCTCTATCTCTGGTGGAGTTTTGTCGGAGATTTGTCGGACATTTGTCCTATCGGTTTCTATTCGTTGTCTATATTCTCTCTTTCTATCAGCCTCACTACTTCCTCTACCGATAAAATTTTGAATATCCAACATATAGATTGCGCCATTCTCTAGCACATCGATTAGTCCTAAGTCTTTGAAGATTGATAGCGCTTGCTTAACGGTTCCTATTTGGTGTCCAGTTACACTTGCCAGCATTTCTGCGTTGTATGGAATGCGATCATTAACAACCAACTTTCCATCATTCTTCAAACTGCGTAGATAGAGTTTTAAAAGTATGTTGCTATATAGATAGCCATCATTCATACTTTCTAAGATTTTCAACTCATCGCTATCAAAGAAATTATCTTTAAGTCTTAGATAGTAATACTTTTTGTTATCACTCATAGACTAACCATTAACCAACGCTTACGCATTTAACTTTTGGTTGCGTTTGTTCAATTACATCTAACACATCTTTCAATTCTGTAATTTCTTTTTCATTTACTTTGTATTCGGCTTGTGTTTGTTCTAATTTCT
>ERZ773008.2858-NODE-2858-length-10955-cov-3.199083_pt1 | contig 10955 bp, 9 predicted proteins | sample MGYA00580664_ERZ773008 | MGnify/ENA primary metagenome ERZ773008 (study PRJEB29015, sample SAMEA2738016) | human oral metagenome | biome: human oral; feature: human-associated habitat; material: dental | place: China | collected 2048 ... | reverse complement strand
TAAAGTCTGGCTGGTTGGCCTTGAGCTCCGCAAATTCATCCGAGATGAGGAAGAGGTGAGGGAGAGGTTCTTTGGCTTCTCCATTTTTAAATTTCTTCTGATATTGATTGATATGATTCACTTCAAATTCTCTGAAGAGTCGCTCACGACGATGGATCTCTGCATTGATTGAAGCTAGAGCACGCATGGATTGGGCGCCATCTAAGTTAGTGATGGTCCCCAAGAGATGGGGTAGATTTTTAAAGAGATTGGCCATCCCACCACCCTTATAGTCAATCAGCAAGAAAGCTACATCATGAGGATGGAAATTGACAGCTAGAGACAGGATATAGGATTGGATAGTCTCTGACTTCCCTGAACCAGTCGTTCCTGCAATCAAACCATGAGGCCCATGAGCTTTTTCATGAAGATTGAGTTGAACCAGATCGCCTTGACCTCGTAAACCAATCGGAACAGCCAAACTCTTGTAAGGCGCGTTCTTTTCCCAGCGGCTAGATACCTGCAAGTCTTCAAATGTTTCTGCCCCATACATTTCCATGAAGGTAACCGAGTCCGGAATCGAACTCTTGAGATTTTGAAGGTGATTGAGAGGTGCCAAGGTTCGAGCAATACGCTCCTTGTCATAATCGACTGGAAAATGATCCAAGCGGAAGTCTGTTTCTTTCAAAACGCCTTCTTCCATGACAAGTTGTCCTGTATTGCGGTCCTTGATGTTGATCACTGTCTGGATATTTTCAGACAAGGAACTCATCACATCCTCTACAAAAACGAGAGAACAACCCAAATCTGTTGGATCTTCTGTAAAGAATTCCATAATGACATGGTCCAATATTAGCTTTTCATCTGTCACTAAAACTACGTAATGAGGGTGGAAAAGTGTACTTTCTTTATGTGATGTTTCTTCCTTTTGACTACGACGTAGTTTCAAGATTTGGTTCAAGCTATTGAGAACCTGATCCCGTGTTCGTTGATTGTATACAAATCCTCGCACATTGAGCTCTTGAAGCTTGGCATGTGGAAGCCAACGCATCCAAGACCATTGTTCTTTTTCCTCTTCAGGCAAGATGGTAATAAATTGTACATCATGATAAGAATGGAAAGTAGCTATCTGCATGACCAACAACTGAAGTTGTTCTAAAACTAGATTTCTTGGACCAATATACCCCACCGGCCCATGGCTTAGATTGGCTGGAATCGGCATATCCGGGATTTTTTTATGTCGACTATAGAGGGCGTATCCCTCTTCCTCTAAAGCATCTTTCTTCCCACTTCGTTCTCGTTGCCCGTAATTTAACTCATAGCTAGTTGGGAGTTTTCCTAGACCCAAACGATAATAAAGGAATTCAAAGTGCAAAGGGGTCTTTTCATAGATCCTGTGATTATAACTCTCAACGAGGTCAGTCAACTCCAAAACAGTTGGAAAATGGTAGTTCATCCCTTCTTTTTGCTCTCGCTCCAGACGAGTTAATTCCATGGCCTTGTCCTTTAGATAAAGGTGATAGAGATCAATTCTCTCTTTTTTATCAGCCTTGTACTTTTTCCGATTTTTGAAAAAGCCTCGAATAGAGAAAATCATTGTGGTGATTGACATCCCTACTGTCGCCAGAATATAAATTCCTCGAGGTTGAATCAAAGTAATCAGGATTGTTACCCCAATCATCATAAGAGGAGGAATGATCAATTTCAATAGTTCATCACTAGGTTTAACTGGTTCCTGACCTGGAGGGTTTATCAAAATTTTATCTTCACTACCACGATAGATGATTCTTGGAGAACGATGATAATCAGGATACTCTTCATAAAAGGCATAACGAGATGGCTCTCTCAATGTCAATTGTTTCCCAACTTGAGCCGGTCCTTGAATCCAAATCTCATCTGGATAGAGTTTTATTGTCACTGCTCCTAAGCTCAACTCATCCCCAAAACTAATTAGTTGTTGGTCGTTTTGCTCCAAATGATTATTTCTATAGAACTCCCCTCGCATTCGAGTCAAAATCCATTGATTTTGAGTTTTCTGCAATAATAGCTCAATCTCTGCATCTAGAGTGATAAGAGCACCCTTATGAGAACCTATCTGAATTTCTGACAGATCCAAAAGATCATAAATCTTTGTTTCTCCTTCTCGGAGATAGAAGACGACTTCCCCCAAGCTTAGAGCGTTTTTCAGCAGACCTACTTCGTCACCATACTGATAAAACACCTCTTCACCATCAACTTTAAGTTGAATTGGCATTTCCTGTTGTGAAAGGTACACTTGAGCCTTTTCAGTTGCACCAATCAAGACAGTTTTATCCGCACCTAATTCTACTTCATAACGTAGACCTTGGCTGTAGAAAATGATTTGTTTTTTCATAATTTCTCTCTTGGTCTCCTTTAATTGTTAGAGGAAGTGCTAGGACTAGATTTCTTTTCTGAAGAAGGTTTACTTTCAGAAGTCTTATCTTGTTGATTTGTAGTAGTAGTGGACTTGTTAGCACTAGATTCATTTGTCAATAATTGACTTCGACTATCCCAGTACTTCTTGTACTCACTCTCCAATGTATTCAACTTACTTTCTCGGTCTTTTCCTGACAACTTATCATCTTCTCGAACTTGCTTGATTTCTTGAGTCAACGCATAGAGAATCAAGTCACTATCATTAATCCGTTTAGCAATATCGAGAGCTTCTTCAAAACGGTTGCGCCCAATTTGGATCCAGTAAGTCAAATAAAGTTCATCTGACTTAAGAGTCACATTATTCAAAATGACTTTCTTTTGGTCATCAGAAAATTCCAATCCCTGAATATAAGAGTATGCCAGTTCATACTTTTGAGTATTTGGTAAATTAGCCGGAGTAACACCCTCCAGTTCCGTAATAACCCCACTATAATCCACTTTTATAAAGGCAGTATCAGCCTGTAGCATTTTTTCTTTGAATGGATTTTGCACAAAAATCATATAAATAAGTGGAATGGCCAACAAAACGACGCTAGCTGACAACCAGATTGTAGCCAACTTAAAAATACGATGTTTTCTACTTGGAACCAATACCAAATCAGCCTGTTCTTTCGTGTATTTCTCTACATAATATTTTTCCAAAATTGAAACTGCAGATGCAATATCATTAGCTTGGCACAAATCATTTAGGAAATCTGGTAAAGTTTCTAGTTCCAGAGAACCATTGTAGAGATCCATAAAATCCAAATCTGTAAATAAAGTTACTGTAAAACACTTGGCTTGACGTAGAAAATCTTCTGGAGATATAGCCTGAGGAACCATCAAATCTGGAATTCCACGATAAGCAATTTTAGCTTGTGCATCTTTCGTAATAAACAGATTCAATGGATGCAAAAGAAACGTTACCGGTAACTCTAAAGCTCCCTCTAGACTAAAAACGTTTAGAGCTAAACGAATTCTCTCTGAAATTGTACGATTCTTCACTTCATCATAACTTAATCCATAAGGCTCTACTTGGTAAGAAAAAGTCACACTGTCCTCATCAGATACCATGGATTGCTCCAAAAACAATGGATGGTGTAAATCCAACAACAAAAGCTCTCGTAGATCTTGACTAGCTACATCTGAACGTTTAAGTTTTAATTCCCAGGTAGTTTCACTTTTTTCATAGATAAATGGTTGTCCACCAAATACAAATTTTTCTTCAGTCACCTATATTTCCTCAATTTCTACTAAATCTCCTGTCGTCATTGGATAATCAGACAGATGTTTTCCTTCATCAATCAACAAACCTTTATTGACTATTCTTAATTGGTATTTTTTTCGCTCTATTCCTGGATTAAAAATCGTATCAATTTCTCGGATTAGACGACGTACTTCAATCTTTCGGGGAATTCGAACATCCACATCCCTATCTTTCAAGCGCAGGGTAATATTGATATGTTGCTCCATTACTTTTTGTATCTCCTGTCTGATTTATCCTTTTTCTATGTTTCTTGGACGAACTGTTAAAACATCAATCCAAATTATCTGCCATCACTCGGTAACTCATCAAACCAGTGACACCCATCAGCAATAGAACAACTCCTACATAGAACATCTCTGGCATAAAATTAGTCAATTCTCCTCCAGTACCCTTATCTAAATTTGTTTGAAATTTAGATAATTTGCCGGAATTTGGTTGAAATAGTTGCTCTTGCAAATTATTTTTTACTGGTCCCTGTATAGCAGAAAACAGTTGTCCCCTTTCTGTGATCAACTGTTCTTCTTGATAATGTTGCATTTCCTGCAACTTCTTTTGAGTCGCTTCATTAAAAAGGTCTTTGACTTGTTCGGACTGAATACCAAACTTTAATCCTTCTTTCTTCTCAAGTCGAGAATCATCAAGCTGCAGACTATTATCCTTTATATCATCTGCAGTAGCTGTTGAAACTACTGCAGACGCTACCAAGGTAAGAAGCAAAAGAAATATTTTTTTCATATTCTTAATTTCTATACTTTCTCAGTTTGATTTACTTGAAACCACAAACTTCCTGCTTTGATAAAAACGTTCATAACAATTAGAATTGCTATCACAAAAATCGTTGCGACAAAAACTATAATTGTGGCTGGGTGTCCATCAAAATATCCTGAGAGCAAGCCTTCTAATATTGATAAAACATTAAGGTTTTTGATAAATGCTGGGAAGCCTGTTAGACTAGCTGTTGTACCGATAGCATTTGATAAGTACACAAAGCTAATCATCATAAAGAAGGCGAGTCCCATACCAATTACACGAAAATGTTTCAGTAAGAAATATTGTCCTTGAATCAGCACAAATCCCGCTAAAACAATTAATAAGACCCATGATGGTTGATACTCACGACCAACTTGTAGCTGAATATTTGAAACGATACCAACGACTAGTCCAACAACAAGACTTAGCGCAGATAAGGTAATTACAGTCACAAGATCTGTATCATGTAGTTTATCCAACTTAAATTTATCTTTAACCTTACGAATAATATTTTGAGTTGCAAAGAGATAAGCTGTAAAGAGACTCACAATTTCCAAAAGTAGAATCCATGTAAACGGACGATATACATTAACTGTTGCTTTTACAGAAGATGAATTTTGCGCAACTGGATTTGATAGGAAATTGAGCAAGACTTCATTTGGCACTCCATTTTCATAAGCATTATTTAAAACTTTCAAGAAAGATTCAACAAAGTTGCCATTGGCAGTCAATTCCTCGTTAAATTGGGTCATCAACGAATCAGCATCCTGCGAAAGTTTTTCAGTGCTAGTTTGCGCATTTGATAATTCACGATTAAAATTACTCAAAGTCTCATTCACTGATTCAGCTGCCTTCACATTGCTTTGAGAAGAAGTCTTCACACCTGCTGTTTCTGTTAAAAGAGCTGCAAAATCAGTATTTAGAGTTTTCAATTGCGTATTAGTAGTCTCAAAAGCATCATTCCCGTCTGCTTGTTTCTCCTTCAATTTTTTTAGCGCATTTTCTAACTGTTTGTACTTCTCAAGTTGGTCCTGGATTTTGGTATCCAATTCCTTGTTTGTATCCAAAACATCTTTCACATTTTTCTCTAATACAGGTTTCAACTTAGTCAATTTTGTTAAGGCCTTATCCACTTTGTCCTTAGCACCATCCGTATCTGTAGCACTGGTAGGAGTAGATAGACTATCTTCATATTTCTTCAGATTTGAAGTAATCGCTTCGTACCAAATATTTGTTAAAGCTGTAGAAACATTACTGTTTCGCAAATCTTTAATAGCATTATATGCTTTTAATAGTGAATCCACTTTTTGATAAGTAGACTCTATTTTCTGAACCTTTTGTCCGTAAGAAACCGCAGCTTTTTGAACATTTGCCACATCCACCGGAGCGCTAACTGCTTGAACATCATTTAATGAAATATCGATTGATTTTGGTGCAGATGTTGGAGCTGGAGCTGGAGTTGGAGTCGGATCTGGAGTTGCAGCTGAAGATGTTTCCGTAACATTGTACACTACTTTGAAGGTCCCACCAGTCTTCAAATCAATTTCTTGACCAAGAACTACTGGAGTGCCATCATAGGTAACTGATACAACCGTCACTCCCGTTTCTGCTTTCCATGAAACTTTGGCTTTTGTACCCGTTGTACCTACAGGAGTTGTACTTGTAATGGCTTGACTTTCCAGATTTTTCAAATCCGTTAGAGTTGTTGCCTCACTAGGTGTGCCTAAACTTTTTAATTTGCTATAGTCTAGGGAAGGTATTGTTACAGGTGAAATTCCAAAACCACCAAATACTTTTCCACTAAAATCTTCTGCTGGCAATTCAGATATTGCAGTTTCCAACAAACCTTCAATGGTTTTCTCAGCCTTTTCTAGATCCTTATTTCCAGCTTTGTCTAGGAATTGCGCTAGAGTGATGTTCCCCTTTTCAGTTGTTCCGTAATAAGCAACTAATTTTTCATCGATAAAGTTATTAATATCCTTCTTATGATTTTCAAACTTCGTTCGTTCTTCAGTCAAATTAGTTTGAAGTGCAGTAATTTCTTTGCTGATGTTTTCTGCTACTGCTTTATAGGAAGATCCAACTTCTGGTGACGTACCATCAGAAGTTACTGGTGTTCCATCTATATTAGAAGTCAGACTGCCTTGAGCGTCAATTAATGTCTTATAAGCTTTAACTTGTTCCTGAACGTCTTCCCGACTCTGAGAAATGAGCCGAGTGATAACATCGGCATGATTTTCCTTCTCAGAAACCCTCGCTTTAAGCAAATCAGCAATTTTATTACCATAAGCAATCTGTGAGGCATCATAGCGGTCAAAAATTTGCGTATAGCTTTCCAAACCTGTCTTTAAAGCATTGTTTGAATCTACTGAAGAACTAGACATGCTATAAAGGGTTGGAAAAAGATTTTTCGAGTTGATAGCTGTCCCATATAAGTTGGTACGATAACTTCCGATATTGGTCGCTTGTATCTGTGAGCTAGCTTGGACATTTTTTTGTGCAGTATAAAGATTACTCAAAATGCTAGCCATATACATATCTACTAGTTGGCTATTCAGATCTGCTACAATATCTTTTGCTAGTTTATTGGCATCATTTTCAACCTGCAAATTTCCTTGTGCATTGATCTTATAATTGATAATGGTCTTGTCTACATTAACCTTATTGATATCCAATACTTTCTCAGAAAAGTCACTTGGAATCGTTAAAACTAGTTGGTATTTCCCACTTTCTAATCCAGCATCCGCTGTTCCGCGAGGTACAACGAACCAATTTTGCGAATTATCACGTTCAATGTTTTTTACATAACTCGCACCTAGATTATACTCTTTCGTATCCATATATACTGGCTTATCTTCATTTACGATAGCCACATTTAATTTAGTCTGTTGGTTTGCTTTTTGATTGCTTTCATTGCTAATAGTAGTATTTTTTTGAACAGACAGATTCAAAAAAATCATCGAAGCGAGCAATAATAGTGCTAACAGACTACTTCCTACATATTTAAAAATTTTATTCTTTCCCATTTTTTCTTTTAATCATCTCCATAACAAAAATAGGAAGGCTCTCGCCCTCCTAAAGCCACTTATAACAAATTAAATTTGTGCTGCAAGATCTTGGTCGTTTTGCTCAACAATCTCAGCAACTTTATTCAACTGTGCATTAATTTCATCGAGCAAAGTAGCGAACTCTTCAATTTTTGGAGACAATTCTGTAAATTGGCGATCAAAGCTCTCAAAAGCAGAACCTTTCCAGTTCTCTCTGATAACTTCTTGTTCGCTACTCAATGTACGAAGTACTTGTCTCACTTCCTCAGCACCATTAGTGTATTTCTGAGCAGAAGTACGTAGTTCTTCTGTAGTTAATTGAATTAAAGCCATGTGAAACTCCTTTAAATTAGTTTTATAAGTTTATTATATCAATAAATGCTGACGGTTGCAAGCATTTATTCATTTTTATACTGTTTTATTTTAATTATTTTGGCACAAACGAAAAAAACTATCGATTGACAGTTTTTCTTTGCATACTTACTTGTTGTTTCTAACTAAAAACTATAGAAACCAACTTATTTTATTAGAAACTATTTTAGACTTTTCTTTCTTCCACTTGTTTGTAATAGTTTTTATTCTCCCGATATCGAGCTTCTAATACTTCCTCAATATGATTCTTATATTCTTGATGATAACTGTCCAAATTGTTCTCTATTTCGTAAATATAAGGTTGGATTTCAGCAAAATGATTATCTTTACAAGCATTGGAAAGTTCCTCTAGGAGCATATCTGTTTCCCTGCTAAATTTGTGATAATAGTCATCTAAATCCATCTCCAAACGCTCTAAGCCTCGCAATTTACGATTATGCTCATCCTCTAGTTTCTGAAGTTCCTTTTTATCCATGACGAGCTTTCTCCTAGTTTTTGATTGGACTTTGTAAAGTAGGTGTTTGCAAGGTCTGGGTCAAGTAAGTTTCGGCTGCATCTGCCGCTTTCCCCTCAAATCCACCCTTAATATTGTTCACATAGGTCTTAGAAGCATACTCTTTCATATCTGCAGCTGCTTCTTGCAATTCTTTAGCTAACTCAGCTCCTTTAGCAAGAATTGACAACTCTTTTGCAGTTACCAAGGCCCTAACTGCTTGTCGTTCTTGTTCTTTCATTTTTTCTTTGAAACCTCTGTCGAGTTGCTCTCTTGTAATTAAAGTATCCTCATCAGTTAGGACTAACATTTTTCCCCCTCCATGTTTGTTTTACATCCGCCAATAGATTATTAAAATCCTCAGCTCTTTCCGTATCTATGGTCTCAAAGGAGCCACTAGCTTTGACCAAACTTTCCCCCAGTTGCTCAATTTGCGTCAGGAAGGATGTTGCTGCTGTCTCCGTATCTTTCGCAACACCTTGATCCCAAAAATTTGCAGTATCAAATCCAGAAAGTAGATTCGTAACTTCTGAACTTGACAAGTATCCAACCATATCAAAAGCCGTCTGTCTTGTTTCTTTTATCATGTTCTGAATATCTTCTTTAGCATCTGAAAGTAAGGTTTTCACATTTTTAACTTTATCTTCCATATCAAAATTCGCTAACTGGGCTGCTGTCTGAAGCAGCTGAGCTCGGACCAAGATTCTTTGATTTCCTGAAAGATTGCCGCTTCTCAGTTGTTCCTGATACCGAGGAATAGCTTCACGATCCCACTTTATAGATTCCTGACGAGCTTCTTCGACGATTTTACTATATTCAGTTGTAAAATTCTCGTAAACTGAATAACCAATAGCTGCCTTTATTTTAAACTCACCTCTCATAATGGAATTTAAAACATTGGCTGCTACATTTTCATCAACTCCTAAAGCCCTGAGAGAATCCAAAGATGTCGCAATCAATCGAGCTAGCTTTTCACCTGCCCTGAGCAATTCTGGGTGAAAGTCCTCTGAAGCAGTTAATAAGTTCCCCTCTCCATCCGATTGGAAAACACCAAAGTCATGGGAGCTTTCCGGATCAGAAATCTGGGTATAATACAAGGGGACGAGGACATTAACTTTACCGACAGGTTTCTTGAGGGGTTCATCGGAATCCCCAGGTAATTTGGTAATGGTGTGCTCACGATTGAGCATGCCCACGATATCAAAAGGATTGACATAATACTCTATTTTTTCGCTAATCTTTTTGATTTTCTCATCGCTGAGGCCCATTTTCTTTAAGCTCTTTGTCGTATCTGGACCGTCAAAGAGAACAACTTTGCCGATTTTCTTCAGTTCTTCATCAGTGAGTCCAGCTACTCCTTGCGCAGAGACAATGGTTCCTAGGGAGTGAGCTGTGATGTCCATCGTAGCTTGCGGAGCTTTTTCGCGCATCTCTGCGATCTTCGTTTTCATTCCCACTGTCGCTAACTTGGCTTGTGGCGTATGAATATGATTGAGAGCGAACTTAGCGTCGTTGTCGATCCAGTCATTCCAATTTTCCAAACTGATGGCATCGCTCCCGCGGATAGCCATATAGGTTTTCGTAGTATCTTTCCCTAAGGTCGGCGTATCCGTTAAGTAATAAGCGTTGAAACCAGCTTTCTCATCCGTTAATAATCCTTTTTGATAGAGTTTGGTTTTGTGGGGTTCCTGCCTCATCCCATTGGTATCAGGAACAGGAACTGTTGTGATTTTATAAACATCATGTAAATCAGGATCTGGCTGCAAATAGACCTTACCATCATGAGAAAGATGTTTACCGCCGGGAGTGATTTCCCATTCTTTTGTAATTTCGTTGTAAGATTGAGTGTCTTGAGAGAAGTCATATTGCAATGCTTCTCCTGAATCTAATACCTTTCTTTCCTCTTTAGTCAACCTTTCATACGCAAAAAGATTCGGACGTCCCCGGTATGCCGACTGAGCTAAATTTGCATAAAAGTTATCAAAGGATTTTAAGTTACTGTTAGTCAAAAAGTTTACCCCCAATACGTAAAGGACTACCTATTCCAATAGAATTAATTAAAATTTCTCCATTCTTAATCCTTATTATAACACTCCAGCTGGATTTTTCTATATTATTAAATCCACCGTAGACTTGCACAATTTCTCCACCTCCTTGAGGGGTTCCATTTCCGATTTTATCCCATTGTGTCTGTTTCCAGTCTATTTGAACCGATTCGACTTTAGGATTTAAAGATTTTACAAAATCCTTAATCTCTTCTTCATGCTCCTTCAAATAAGCCAACTGCTTAGCTCGTGGGCTCAGAGTTATTCCTCCGAATAGATTTGTTTCCTGTGCCATCCATGCACCTCCTCCAAAAATTACAAGCGCTAAAACTAACCAAAGTAAGGTACGTTTTTTCATGATTATCCTCCTTAAACGTGGATTCTAAACCTATTATATCATGGATGTAAAAAAAAAATACTTTTAGCAAGTATTCGAAGTCAATTCGGAATGAATAATGTTAAATCTGCATAAAAATTATCAAAGGTTCTTAAATTACTATTACTCATAAAGATCCCATAAATTTCCTTTCAAAATTCTTATTGGCTGCATTTGGATAATGACCAGC
>ERZ773008.2855-NODE-2855-length-10965-cov-4.791934_pt1 | contig 10965 bp, 10 predicted proteins | sample MGYA00580664_ERZ773008 | MGnify/ENA primary metagenome ERZ773008 (study PRJEB29015, sample SAMEA2738016) | human oral metagenome | biome: human oral; feature: human-associated habitat; material: dental | place: China | collected 2048 ... | reverse complement strand
CTCCCAAGGGCTATGAGGCAATGGATCAGCGTACCGCGACCAAGGTGCTGCTGACCGTCTAAACGCCGAGTTCTCTAAAAGATATACTCCTTGGAGTGTATCTGTTAGGGTGTCATCAGTGTCATGTAACCATGCACTGGTGACACCCTTCATGTTATGTGACGGCGGTAGGTTATTTACGGAGGGGACACCCGTATACTTGAAGAGTTGGTGTAGGGATGATGATGCGAATCCTAAACCATACCTAGAATTTTTCCCAAACAATAGAAAAAGGACCCTTCCGCTATGACTGAGCAGCTTGCGGGCGATCCTGCTTCGGATGCTGACCTTGCGGGCAGAGACCGCAGCGTCAGGTTCGGGTTGGTCAGACAACGTAACCTTGAGACGATGTTTGGCCATCGTTTCCTCCTTAATGAATTCAGATGAGCGTCGATTTGTGCTGGCCTTCGTGGGAGTCGGGCACTCATACGCCCCCGACGGGAGTCAGATCCGGACATTCCTGTTCGATAAATTCCTGAAGCTTCTTCAGAGCCCTCTTGACCGAGCGCCCGATGCTGTTCGCTCGCTTGGTCACATCGGCTTCGTCAGCGCCGGGCAGCTCCTCACGAGCGATCTCGACGAAGGAGAGCCGTTCAAAGACGTGCGGGCGGATCTGTTCGGTTTGCTTGGTGCTGACCTGAGACAGCAGCCAATCGACAACCAGCTCGCTGTCGATCTGGTCTTCGTGAACTGAGACGTTCAAATACTGGAGTCCGTTATGAACCTCGACTTCCCAATCGCTATAGGAGAGGTCACCACGGTTTCGAGCGTTTTCAGCGGCACGAAAAATGAGATAGGCAGTGCGCAGATATGCGACTTTCCACTCCGGCACGTACGTCGGGTCGTAGAGCAAGGCGAGAACCTTGTCGGCACTCAGGCCGAGCGATTCGTCTCCAACGGGTGGGTCGACGAGCTCGATCCACGCATAGTTCTGAATGCCGTCTTTAGAGATGGTCGAAGGCACGTAGATCTGGGTGTAGACCTTGTGCCGACCTTCTTGGTCTGGACAGAGTAAGGGGCATGTTGTGGTTTGTGAGGACGGTGGGACACCGTGGTCTCCGTTTCTCCACCAAGTGGGTGGATTGCGGAGACAGAGCTGCGTCGGTTTGTTGTTTCAGGAGTTCATCGGGCACAAAGAAGGTTGGGTACCTACCTGGCAGCCAGCAGGGAGCTGACAGTCCAGGTAGGTACCCGCCGGGCCCGACGAGTTGTCTCCTGAAATGAATAGTTGAAAAGTGAGGTCCCCAGTTAGCTACTCTGCGGACCAGATGCGACTACTTCCGTCGCGTGGGGCGCGTCTTATGATATGCTCGACACTGTCATGAGCTTGCGAGACTACTTCCGTCGCGTGGGGCGCGTCTGTGACAGCGCGGATCCGGCTACCGACTTGGTTCGAGTGCTGCTTCGGCCGTCGCGATGTGCAGCTGACGCTTTGCGGGCTACGGCGCTCGATGTCTGCTTGGCGTTCTTTGCCTTACTCATCGTCTTCCTCCTTCCTCTGGTCTGCCTTGGACGCGGTGGTTACTGCGTCCGGGTGGGCAGGTCGTGCTCGCGAACGTGAACTTTGTGACCACAATCGCGAGTAGAAGCGGTAGACTTGAGTCGTTGCTCCGTCTGCTCGGGTCTAGTTCCCGCTCGCTGGTTTCCACGCTATTGAGAAGGCTCTATTTCACCCGTGGCGAAATGAGGCAAGGTAGTGACAAGATCTGCAGTCAGGAGGTGTGCGATGGCAGAAAAGCCTAAGAATACGTACGCTTTGGGGCCTTATCTTCAGTTGCTTTATCGGCACCTATCGGGTGCGGCAAAGAGCAAGCAAGGGTTCGTTAAGGACTTTTTCGACATCATCTTGGACACCTACGAGCTGGAAGAGTTCGAATCCAAGAGTGAGGTGCAACGCCCAATCGGCAAGACCGCGATTCAAGCAGGGGTCTGGAAAGGGGCCAACGAGACTGATCTGAATAAGATCTTCAATGGCAACCGGCCTTGCAAGTGCTCGCACGAATATGCGGAGCACTGGACTGCCAAATGGCAGAAATCGTCGAAGTTGTTCCTGCTGACGAAGAGAAAGGAAAAGACGCATGAGCCAGCCTAGTGCACGCCGTCGGGAAAGCCTGTTGACAACTTGCGTGGCAATCTCAGAACCGAATAGTAGTCGCTTGGGTGGTCGATCCAGGTACAACCAGGCTTTCACTGCGTTGTCTAGTGCAAACCCATCTACTCCTTCAACACGAATCAACACGCGGCGAACAACGTCCGAAACCGTCAAGAAAGAATTATAACAATGAAGTTCCTACAAGAACTCGAAAGCATCCTGAAGGGCGATGAGCGTTTCGTTTCCCAGGACGGCCAACTACTCAAACCACGAGTTCGCGACGCCGTTTCGCAGCTCGATGCCGATCTAATCCGCAGCCTAGCGGCATCCCCGCTTCTTAGAAAGCATTTCTTCAAAGACGTCGATGGCATCACCATCTTCGACCAAGAGAAATTCATGTGGGTGGTCAGCTCTAAGGAGTTCCTACCTGACAGCTACACGGCCTACCGAAACAAAATCGGCCTCTCAGCCAACGACCACGATCTAATCTCAGCCTCGAGCGACGTTACTCTGGTGTGGCCATACAAGGACTGCGTACTTGAAGGTGGCCAGGACAAGGAAGACGAGCACCGTGACGAGGTCTTTTACAACGAGACACTCGCACCTGACGAAGTGACCAGACTCCTCGCACCGAAAGCTTTCTGTAATGCGACTCGATACACAGCAGAAGGGGAGGAACGCCTGACAGAGTTCGATGAGAACGAAAACCTCCTCATCAAAGGTAACAACCTGCTCGCTCTAAGCTCGCTGCTAGAACGATACGAAGGTCAGGTCAAGTGTATCTACATCGATCCGCCGTATAACACCGGATCTGACAGCTTTGGTTACAACGACCGGTTTAGTCGCTCTTCATGGCTTGTCTTTATGAAGAACAGGCTGGAGCTAGCCAGAAAGCTGCTATCTCAAGACGGTGTCATTCTTGTTCAGTGCAGCTTCCACCAGTACCCTTATCTGCGCGTAGCCGCTGACGAGATATTCTCTGAGCAGTGCCACCAGTTCGACATGAATACTCTAGTTCGGCATCCCGATAGAAGCCTGACTGGGGATAAGAAATTCAATGACGTTGTCGAGTACACCCTGATCTATTCCAAGTCACCGTCATTTGAAGTTCCAAAGAGGGAGCTTAAGAAGACTGCTGATGATTATCAGTACGATTTCGAGTTCCTCGATGAACCCAATGAGCAACTCACGCTGGCCGGAAAATCTGTCAAGGTCTATTTCCCGGATCGAGTGAAGAAAACAAGATCAGTCGGCCATACGGGCGGGCTTAAGTCCATGTCTATTCGTGGAAGCATCCGCGAAAAGAATTCAAGTGGGAGATTTTATGTCGCACACCTTGAATCATTTATTGATAGATACCCGAAGGGAACTGTATTCGCGGTACCTAACATGGGTGATGACGGCCGCGACTTCAGAATATTTGAGCTCCCCCAGGGGAATAATAAAAATGGGTTCTACTACCCGGGTCAACCGCTAAGTAGCGACGTGACGCTAAAGCCGTACCCCAATTTCGTTGATTTTGTGAAGGAATACAACATTGTGAATAGTGAGGGTGGCGTTTCGTTCAGGAATGGAAAGAAGCCTGAAGCATATATCCAGTTTTACCTCGAGATGTTTTCTCAGCCGGGTCATCTCGTTATGGATTTTCACCTTGGCTCTGGAACGACAGCCGCCGTCGCGCATAAACTGGGGCGTCGTTACATTGGCGTTGAGCAGATGGAGTATATCCAGACCATTACGGTCCCTCGGTTGCGCGCAGTGATCGATGGAGAGCAGAGTGGAGTTTCAAAAGCTCATAACTGGAAAGGTGGCGGCTCGTTCGTCTTCGTCGAGCTTGCAGAGCAGAGCGAGCAGCTTATGGGTGAACTGCGGGACGCGACAACCGCCGATGAAGTTCAGTCGGTACTCGATCGAGCGACTGAGCGTGGCCTGTTGCGCCCATCTGTTCTGCCCGACGAGCTAGCGGCTTCCGCATCGGAGTTTGCGGAGCTGTCTTTCGACGATCAGAAGATGACCGTGGCTGAGCTGGTCGACAAGAACCGGCTGTACGTCAACGCTTCAGAAGTCGAAGATGCCGACTTTGGCTTGTCGGAGGCCGACGTCGCATTCACGAAGTCCTTCTACCAGAAGGGCGAATAATGGGCATCCCAACGACCCAAGACATGTTCCTGTTCCAGCAGCTCGACCTCTTTTATGACTTCGGGACGCGACACGAGCTACCTGCACACATTGAGCAGAATCTCGCCCCTCACATCGAGGTGCGTGAGTACCAGGAACATGCGTTCTCAAATACGCTCGAGTACTTGAGCAATGACAAGTTGTCGAAGAACCGCCAGACTCATCTCCTGTATCACATGGCGACGGGTTCAGGTAAGACCGTGATGATGGCTGGCCTTATCCTGCATTACTACTCGCTTGGCTACCGCAATTTCCTGTTCTTCGTGAACCAAACGAACATCATCGAGAAGACCAAAGCCAACTTCTTGGACTCGGCTTCAGCGAAGTATCTTTTCGCCGAGTCAATCGAGATCGACGGCATACGGGTTCCCATCAACGAAGTCAGCAACTTTGCTGCCGCCGACCCGAACGCAATCAACCTCTGCTTCTCGACGACCCAAAAACTGCATCTGGATTTCCTTGACCCGAAGGAAAACGCGCTCACAAACGATGACTTCGAGGATGCACCCGTGGTGATGATTTCTGACGAGTCACATCACGTGAATACGCGCACCAAGAGGGCAACGAAGGCTGAGGACGAGGAAGACCGCTCGTGGGAATACAGGGTCAGCTCAGCCTTCCTGGGCAACCGGGACAATGTGCTGCTGGAGTTCACAGCGACTGTCGATCTGCGCGACCGCAACATCCTGCAGAAGTACAAAGACAAGATCGTCTTCGACTACCCGCTGGCACGCTTCCGCGAGTCTGGGTTCACTAAGGACTTCCAGAACTTTCAATCCGTCCTCGACCCGTGGGGAAGGACTCTTCAAGCACTTGTCTTGTCGGAGTACCGTCGCGCGCTGTTTGCTGACGGCGGCGTCTACTCGAAGCCCGTTGTGCTATTGAAGTCGCAAAGGATCGATGATTCGAAAGCGTTCTACGACGAGTTCTTCCAGCGACTCCAACAACTCAGCGAGAACGAGATCCTCGAGATGGCCACCGACGGTCTGATGAAAGAGGTGATCAGCTACTTCCAAGAGAAGGATCCGAGCTTGCGCTCCCTGCGATCGAGTATCCAGCAAGGGTTTGCCGAAGAGAACGCCATCATCATGAACGGCTCCACAGACAACTCCACGGAGAAGCAGCTGGCAGTAAACTCGCTCGAAGATCACTCCAACCCGTATCGAATCATCTTCACGGTCGACATGCTCAACGAAGGCTGGGACGTTCTCAACCTCTACGACATCGTCCGCCTCTACGAAACACGCCAGGGAGGCAAAGCAGGAAAACCCGGCGCGTACACGATCAAGGAAGCGCAACTGATTGGGCGCGGAGCCCGCTACTTCCCGTTCATGCTCGAGAACGAGTCCGTGGATCGCGATCAAGAAGACAAGTTCGTCCGCAAGTACGATCATGATCTTGACAGCCCGAACCGGCTCCTTGAAACCCTGCTCTACCACTCCAAACAGGACTCGAAGTACATCACCGAGCTACGCCTGGCGCTACGTGAGACAGGCTTACTTCCCGATGAAGTAACCGAAGTCACCTACGAACTCAAATCGTCGTTCAAACAGACGGACTTCTACCACCAAGCGATGGTCTTCAGTAACCAGCGCGAGGAAGTCACCCGCGAGGAAGTCACCCAGCTGGATAACCGGGTGAAGTCGGCGATCTATCAGCTCGATGTCCGCCACACACATTCCCAGCTTGTGGGCCTCTTCGGCGTCGACAGCGGGAAAGCAGAGGCGCCCAAGAGTCCGAAGGTTCATACGATCCGCCGAAAGATCAACGAGATACCGTTGAACGTGGCCTTGGGATCGTTGGCGCGTTACGACGCACTGCGCTTCGAGGCGCTCAAGCACTATTTCCCTCATCTGAACTCGGCCCGCGAGTTCATCATGTCTAGCGACTACCTCGGCGACACTGAGATCACCTTCCAAAGCGACACTGAAGACCTCACTGCAACCGAACTGCGGGCGGGCCTGGACAAGGTGTTCCTAGCCGTCGCCAGCTACCTGGCAGGCATCAAAATCACCTACCGCGGCACGCACCAGTTCGAAGCCAAACGATTGAATGAGGTGCTACGCAACAAGCGCCTACAGATCGCGAATCCGGTCGAAGGTGGAATCGGCACCAGCCAAAGCAGCGATCCTGATTCCAGCCGTCGCGTTAACCTTGAAAACGCCGAATGGTATGTCTACAACGACAACTACGGCACTAGCGAAGAGAAGTCCTTTGTCAAATACTTCTCGACCGTTGTCGACGACCTCAAGCAGTGCTACGACGAGGTCTACCTGGTGCGCAACGAACGGCTCGCACCGCTGGCCATCTACTCGTTCGAGACCGGCGAGCGATTCGAACCCGATTTCCTCCTCTTCTTGCGCAAGAAGGGCCAGCCCTACAAACAGCAACAGATCTACGTGGAGCCGAAGGGCACGCACCTGCTCGAAACCGACAAGTGGAAGGAAGAATTCTTACTCGCCATCGAGCAGAACGCGGTTCCGCACACCATCTACGTCGACAACACCGACTACCGTATCATCGGCCTGCCGTTCTACAACCAGGAGAACCGCATGACCGAATTCCGGGATGCACTCAAAGCCGCAACAGGTATCTGACAAATAGGAGCCCTATAAACGCGGCACTCTGATCGTTAGCACGTCTTCGCGCTGTTCCTTTCTCCCCGAGCTCCTGCGGGAAAGGAACAGCGCGGCGTTTACGCGAGTTATTTCTGTATGTAGCTATCTGCTGCTTCGCTATTACTGCGCGCGAAGTCCCGGCTGGTTCACCCCTCTACGGAAGCCAGCCGGGATAGCGAAGAACTCTACTCACAAAGGTTCGACAGCCCGATCCCCAAGCCACGGCGCCAGTGATAAATCCCAGTTTATAGCCGGTATTGGCGCTATCCGATGGTCCCACTCCGCACTGGGGGCATGTATCCATCGTGACCGCTTGTGCGACCCTGCGTGTGGTTCTGGCTCTTTGCTGTTGAAGTTTGCCAAGCTGCTGGGCGTAGAGAATATGAAGGAATTCTTGGGGCAGAAAAGCAACCCCACAACCTACAATCTGTGCCGCATCAATATGCTGCTGCATAACGTTCCTTTCGATAAATTTGATATTGCGCATGGCGATACTTTGATCGATCCGCAACACCGGCACCTGGAACTTTTTGAAGCGATTGTCTCTAATCCGCCGTATTCGACCAAGTGAGAAGGGGACTCGAACCCCTTATTGATTAATGACGACCGGTACGCGCCTGCTGGCGTGCTGGCACCTAAGTCGAAGGCCGATTTAGCGTTTACCATGCATATGCTGTCTTCGCTTGCTGAGAATGGTACAGCGGCTATTGTTGAGTTTCCGGGGGTGTTATATCGCGGTGGCGCGGAGTGGAAGATTCGGGAATATCTGCTGCGTAACAACTATGTGGATGCTGTCATCCAATTACCCCAGGACCTCTTTTTCGGCACGGCCATTGGAACCTGCATTATCGTACTGAAGAAAGGTACTCGCCGGGATACAAGTGTGCTGTTCGTGGATGCTTCAGCCGAGTTTGAGCGTGTAGGCAATAAGAATAAGCTGCTTGAGGCACACCGCCAGAAGATTTATCAGGCTCTTCAAACACGTGAGAATGTGCAGTATTTTGCCCAGCTGGTGAAGAATGAGACCTTGTTGGAGCAGGACGCAAACCTTTCCGTTTCAAGCTGGGTGGAGGCGGAAGATAGTCGCGAGAAGATAAACATTAGGGAGCTGAACGCGCAGATTGAGCAGATTGTGGCGCGCCAGTCAGAACTACGCACCCAGATTGATGCGATTGTTGCGCAGCTGGAAGGGACGGAAGCTTAGATGAGCGAAAATATACAGAACCTTCAAGATGTATCGGCGGACGCTGATGCTCCTCATGCTCTTAACTACATTTAGAAAATGGTGGCTGAGCTCTGCCCGGATGGGGTGGAATGTGTAGCAGTATCTGATCTTTTTGAGCTCAGAAATGGCTATACTCCGTCAAAATCTGTGTCTTCTTATTGGGAGGGTGGAAATATACCATGGTTTCGAATGGAAGATATACGCAATAATGGGCGTGTCTTAAAAAGCTCATTGAAATATATTCATCATACAGCACTTAAAAAGGGTGGAGTATTTCCGGAAAACTCAATCATAGTCGCTACATCAGCAACTATAGGTGAGCATGCACTGATTAAAGTACCTTTTTTGTGTAATCAACGTTTTACATCGTTGACAGTTAAATCTAAATATAAAAATAAGGTGTCTGTAAAGTTCTTATTCTATTATGGATTTATACTTGATGAATGGTGCAAAAATAATACAACAAAATCTATCTTTGCTAGTGTAGATATGAAGGGGTTCAAGAGTTTTACTTTCCCAATTCCGTCTCTTGAGGTGCAGAATGCAATTGTTGATATTCTTGATAAATTCACGAAACTAGAAGCGGAGCTCGCGGCTCGCCGTGCCCAGTATGAATATTACCGGAACTCTCTCTTCGAGAATCTCAATGGGGGGGGGCTGAAATTCTAGGAAACTTAGTCCGAATCAAAAATGGAAAAAGTTATAAGGGGTTTAACTCCGGTGATGTTCCTGTGTATGGTTCTGGTGGAATTATGACATATATTGATCATAGTGCTTATGATGGATCTTCTGTCCTTATTCCTCGCAAGGGTTCTTTAGGGAATATTTTCTATACGGATACTCCATTTTGGAATGTAGATACAATTTTTTATACGGAGATTGATCAGTCAAAGATAGTTCCAAAATATCTGTACTATGCTCTACATGTTCAAAATTTATCTGAGCTAAATACTGCTGGTGGAGTACCAAGTCTTACACAAACAGTCCTCAAGCGTGTACGCATTCCTCTCCCGCCCCTCGCTGAACAGGAACGTATCGTCTCTATTCTTGATACTTTCGACGTTCTAGTTAATGACATCAGCTCGGGTCTGCCTGCTGAGCTTGAGGCTCGCCGCAAAGCAGTACGAATACTACCGAGACCGCCTCCTCACCTTTCCCCGTAAGTCTGAACCAGCCGAATAAGCTCCGCCGCATTAACCGAAAGGTTCCCAGCATGGAAACTGTACCTCACTACCCGGTTCCTACGAACCCTGCCGATACGCTCATTGTCAATGCTGACTACGCTACCGTCATCGCTGAGTATGATGAACCACGGGAAGCATATGGCGTATACCAGAGCGAAGCACAGCTTGAGAAACAGCTTATTGACGTTCTGAAATCCCAGGGGTACGAATATCTACAGATACGTGCCGAAGAAGACCTGCTCACCAACCTACGGGCACAGCTTGAAATATTAAACATGCGAGACGGTGAACCTCTTACCCTCAGTGACGAGGAGTGGAAACGCCTGCTTGAGGACTACATCGCGAAAGAAAGTGATGGCCGTGTCGAGAAAACTCAGCGGCTCCAGAAAGAACCACGCATAGCTTTTAAGCGAGAAGACGGAACCACCCGCAATATTACGCTTTTAGACCGCCGTAACCCCAGCAATAACCGGGTACAGGTGATTAACCAGTACAGTGTGCAAGGCAGCGACGGCGCACATCCCCTCACCAATCGTTACGATGTCACTATCCTAGTGAACGGTCTGCCCATGGTACATATTGAGCTTAAAAAGCGTGGAGTCAGTATCAAAGAAGCCTTCCAGCAGATTGACCGGTACCAGAAAGAAAGCTTTTGGGCGGGGCTTGGCCTCTACGAATACGTGCAACTTTTCGTGATTAGTAACGGCTCGCAAACCAAATATTATTCCAACACGGTACGCAACGCACAGGTTTCTAAACATGCAAGCGCCCAAAAACGGAATATTGAAGCAGGTACCGAATCCTTCGAGTTCACCAGCTATTGGGCTGATGCACAGAACCGCCGCATTACCGACCTCATCCCGTTTGCTCGTACCTTCCTCTCTAAACGAACCATCCTCAATATTCTCACCCGCTACTGCGTGCTCAACACCGAGAACACGCTCCTGGTGATGCGCCCCTACCAGATCGTGGCAACTGAGCGGATCATCAACCGCGTGCTGATCGCCAACAACGACCGCCGACGCATCGGAACACGCAACGGGGGAGGTCTCATCTGGCATACCACCGGTTCAGGTAAAACTCTTACAAGCTTCAAAACAGCACAGCTATTAGCTGAAACAGGTCTGGTTGATAAAGTCCTCTTCGTGGTTGATCGCAAAGATCTCGACTATCAAACCATGAAAGAATATGACTCCTTCAAAAAAGGCGCTGCGAATTCTAATAGCTCAACGCGTATCTTAAACGCACAGCTGCGCAACCCTTCAAAACGTATTATTATCACGACCATTCACAAGCTCAACAGCCTCATCAAGAGCGAGGCAGAGCACCCGGTATACTCACAGCGTGTAGCAATTATCTTTGACGAATGCCACCGATCCCAGTTCGGTGATATGCATCGGGCTATCACTAAACGTTTTACGCGGTACAGTATTTTTGGTTTTACTGGAACACCTATCTTTGATGCAAACTCTACAGGTGCACCTGGAACAACCACTGAGGTTCTCTTTGGTGAACGGTTACACGAATACACCGTCGTGAACGCTATCGGGGATGGCAACGTTCTGCCTTTCCGTATTGAGTACAACAATGTTAGTGCTCAATACCGTGACGTTGAGGGAAAAACCCGCG
>ERZ773008.2851-NODE-2851-length-10972-cov-5.198040_pt1 | contig 10972 bp, 10 predicted proteins | sample MGYA00580664_ERZ773008 | MGnify/ENA primary metagenome ERZ773008 (study PRJEB29015, sample SAMEA2738016) | human oral metagenome | biome: human oral; feature: human-associated habitat; material: dental | place: China | collected 2048 ... | reverse complement strand
ATCATCACCAGCCTGTGGGACAGGGTAAAAGCCTTCCTCAAACGCGCCGGTACGATTATTTTCGCGCTGACCGTGGTTTTGTGGGGCTTGGTAAGCTGGCCGCAACCGCCCGCAGGTGCGACCGGGGCCGCAATCGATTACAGCCTCGCCGGCATGATCGGCAAAACCATCCAGCCGCTGTTCGCTCCGATCGGCTTCACTTGGGAAATGTGTATCGCCATGATTCCGGGCATCGCTGCACGCGAAGTGGTCGTGGCCGCACTGGGCACGGTGTATGCCGTGGGCGCGTCGTCCGAAGACGCGGTGCAGAACGCGCTGATTCCCATCGTCCACAGCAACTGGGGCCTGCCCACCGCCTTCGCATTTTTGGCTTGGTATGTCTACGCCCCCATGTGTGCCGCCACTTTGGCCGTGATTCGGCGCGAAACCAAATCGCTGAAACAAACCGCCATCATCGCCGGCTATATGTTCGCGCTCGCCTACCTCGCCGCCTTCGTTGTTTACCAAATTAGTTCAAGGATTTTTTGATGCTTCAATATATTATCGTCGCCCTCATCATGCTTGCCAGCGCGTTCTTCCTGCTGCGGAAGTTTGTGTTCAAACCGAAAAAAACGAAACACGATTGCAGCAGCGGCTGCGGCAAATGCGGCGGCTGCGGTTAGGCCTGCCGAACAGAAAAGCAGCCTGCACCCCGTTTGGGGAAGGTGCAGGCTGCTTTGGGCGCTTTCAGACGTTCCCGAAGCTGACGCTTTCAGGTAGCCTTTCAGCCGTTTGAGGTTACCTGAAAGCGTCAGCTTCAACGAAGTTAAAATTCTAATGCGCCAACAATCAGACACGGATTTGCGTGAAGGATAGGGCGGCTTGAAAGAAGTATTCCTTGATTTAAAACAACAACATCGCCTTCATATCTTGCATCTGGGCACGCACTATGGTTTATTCTTCGGTTGAGTCAACAGACAACACTATCCGACCTTATCCAACCTGATGAAAGGAAATACCATGCAAACCATCGCCATCCAATCTCCCGGCAAATACATCCAAGGCGCAGGCCTGTTCGGGCAAATCGGCGCACACGTTTCGCTGCTGGCCGACAACGTGGCCGTGTTGGCGGATAAATTCGTCCTGTCCATCTTGCAGGACAAACTTTCAGGCAGCCTGAATGCGTCCGGCGTGCGGCACACGATTGTGCCGTTTAACGGCGAGTGTAGCCGCAACGAAATCGAACGTGTAAAAAACATTGCTGAACAAAACGGCGCCAAAGCCGTTATCGGCGTGGGCGGCGGCAAAACCCTGGATGCGGCCAAAGCAGTTGCCTATTACGCAGGCCTGCCCGTGGTCGTGTGCCCCACCATCGCCTCCACCGATGCGCCGTGTTCCGCGCTGTCCGTGATTTACACCGATGCGGGCGAGTTTGAATCCTACCTGTTCTTCCCCAACAATCCTGAACGCGTGCTGGTGGACACCGAAGTGGTGGCCAACGCACCGGTGCGCCTGCTGGCCGCGGGCATCGGCGACGCACTGGCCACCTGGTTTGAAGCGCGCGCCTGCGCCAACAGCGGCGCGGACACCATGGCCGGGGCGAAAGTGTCGCCTACCGCGCTCACGCTGGCCAAACTCTGTTACGAAACACTGCTGGAAAACGGGCGCAAAGCCGTGTCTGCCGTAAAAGACAAAGTGGTAACCCCCGCCGTGGAACGCGTGGTGGAAGCGAACACCTATCTGAGCGGCGTGGGTTTTGAAAGCGGCGGTTTGGCGGGCGCGCATTCGGTGCACAACGGTTTGACCGTGCTGCCCGAAACCCACCACAACCTGCACGGCGAAAAAGTCGCTTTCGGCCTGCTGACCCAGCTCATGCTGGAAAACGCAGACAACGCCGAGCTGGAACAGGTCGTCGGCTTGTGCGTGGATGTCGGATTGCCCGTTACGCTGGCACAAATCGGCGTAACCGAAAACATTGAAGCCAAAATGCGCCAAGTGGCCGAAGCCGCCTGTGCCGAAGGCGACACCATGGGCAATATGCCCGGCAACGTGCAGCCTGCCGACGTGTATGCCGCACTGCTCGCCGCTGATCGCTTCGGCCGGGATTATCTGGCAAAATCCGCGCGTTGAGCCGGAAAAGCCTCAGCCTAGATAAAGCTGTAAAAGCATTGCCGGCGGCAGGATTGCTGCCGGCATTATTTTCAGTTGTTTCATGGAATTGAGCATTTTTTCCTTGAAAAAGCAGCCTGCACTTCGTTTGGGGAAAGTGCAGGCTGCTGTTTGGTGAGAAGGCTACCTGTATTTTCAGGTAGCCTTCAATTGGGGCAAACGCTTGATATTTAATGTTTGGCCTGTGCGGCCAAGCACTGTTCTTGCCGCTGCAGGAAGGCTTCGCTGCCGCCGAGTTTGTCCAGCTGCTGTTGCGGCGAGAGTTTGGGCAGGCTGCGGATGTCTTCCGTGCTCAGTTTTTGCACTGGCTCTTCCCACAGGCAGCGGCAGTAGGGTTCGATCACGCGCTCGCTTTGGCCGGTAAGGCCATGTTTGGCCAAGTCGGCCTGCCATTGCGGCACGGCAGGCATGTTTTGGATGCAGGCCTCCACGATGCGGCGGCTGATGTCGTCCTTATCCGGCGCATACAGGCGCGGCACGAGGGCAAAGGCAAGCGCCAGCGCCGCCGTTACCGCCAGCCAGCCGATAAGGGTGCGGCGGCGTTTTCGGCGGGCGGCTTCATCGGTTTGAATCTCAGCCATGCAGGCTTTCCATGCGCAACATCATCACGGGCTCGAAAACGTGCTCTAGTGCTTCGATTTGGGCGATAGCCGCCTTGATGTGCTTTTCTTTAGACTGATGAGTGAGAATCACGATTTCGGCGTTTTCGTGGTTGATCACGCCTTTTTGCAGCAGGGCTTCGATGGAGATGCCCTGCTCGGCGAGGATGCGGCCGATGTCGGCCACCACGCCGGGTTTGTCTTGCGCCGATACGCGCAGGTAGTAGCTGCTGGTGATTTCGTCGATCGGCAACACCGGCAGCTGTTCGTTGCGTCGGAAAGCCAACGGCGGCACGCGCTGCTCGCTGGCGGCGTGCATCAGGCGGGCGGTGTCGATGATGTCGGCCACCACGGCGCTGGCAGTGGGGGCGGCACCGGCGCCGGCACCGTAATACAGGGTTTCGCCCACCATATTGGATTGCACCAGCACGGCGTTCATCACGCCTTCCACCTGCGCCAGCAGGCGGCATTCCGGCACGAGCGTGGGGTGTACGCGCAGTTCGATGCCCTCGCTGGTTTGGCGGGTGATGCCCAGCAGTTTGATGCGGTAGCCCAGCTCTTCGGCATAGCGGATGTCTTGGCTTTCCAGCTTGCTGATGCCTTCCAAGTAGCAGTGTTGGAAGTTAATCGGCGTGCCGAAGGCGAGGGCGGACATAATGCTCAGCTTGTGCGCCGCGTCGTGGCCTTCGATGTCGAAAGTCGGGTCGGCTTCGGCATAGCCCAACTCCTGCGCCTGCTTGAGCACTTCGGCAAACGGGCTGCCGTGCTCGCGCATATTGCTCAGGATGAAGTTGCTGGTGCCGTTGATGATGCCGGCCACCGATTTAATGCGGTTGGCGGCCAGGCCTTCGCGCAGGGCTTTGATAATCGGAATGCCGCCGGCCACCGCTGCTTCAAACATCACCATCACATTTTTTTCCGCCGCCAGCGCGAAAATTTCGTTGCCATATTCGGCCAAGAGTTTTTTGTTGGCGGTGACCACGTGTTTGCCGTTTTCAATGGCGCACAACACCACTTCGCGTGCCGTATCCGTACCGCCGATCAGCTCCACCACGATATCTACATCCGCGCTGCGGGCTACCTGAAACACATCGTCCGACACCACCGTGTCGCTCGGGCACAATTTGCGGATGCGGTCGGTATTGTGGCTGGCAGCCATGCTGATACGCACTTCGCGCCCCAGGCGGCGCGTGATTTCCTGCGCGTTTTCCGACAATAATTTGGCCGTACCGCCGCCGACGGTACCCATCCCCAAGATGCCAATTCTGATTGGTTGCATGCTGACTCCTTGTTATGATTACGGCTGCGCCGAGCGCCAATTTGCCGTTTTGCTCTAAATATGCCGGCCTGCCATGCGGGCGGCCAAGCTAATAAACAGTAAAATAAAATCCGAAAGCGGACAGAAAGCCGCTATCTTAGCTGAAAACCCCGCTTTTTACACCTTTTAATAGAAACACTTACACATTTAGCCACACCGCCTCGAAGCCAAGCGTTCCAATCTTCTTGAAGCCCGTGCTTTCAGGTAGCCTCCAACCCATTCAAACACAAACAAATTATGCTGATTCAAGAACACCAGCCCACCTCCGCCTGCCACATCGATCACTATCAGCCCGGCCAAATCGAAATCAACGGCCACACCTACCGCCAAGCCGTATTGCTTGACGGCAGCGGCAGCGTGCAAACCGTTACCCTGGCCTCCGCAGCCGAACTGCAAGCCGCAGACCTTGCCCGCGCCGCCGCAAGCCAGCCTGAAGTAATCCTCATCGGCACCGGCGAGCGGCAACAGTTTTTACACCCGCGCATTGCCGCCGCGGCAAGCGGCATCGGCGTGGAATGCATGCCCACCGCCGCCGCCGTGCGCACCTATTTGTTGCTGCAAAGCGAAGGCCGCCGCGTATGGGCATGGCTGTGGCCGTAATGCGGCAGGCAAGATGGTGCAGAATTTTCAGGTAACCTCTGCAACAGGCTAGCTGAAAGTAAAAGGCTACCTAAAAACACATCGCCGTTTTCAGGTAGCCTTTTTGCCGTGCACGTCCCTATTGCGGGTCTAAGCCCTGCAGGATGCGCTGCGCTTCGGCTGCGCTGAGGTTGTAATGATAATATCGGCGGTAGAAATCTTGGGTTTTGGCCGTCATGTCCACATCGGTGAACCGTTGCGGGTGCAGCAGTTTGGCTGCCCACAATACCTGCAGGGCGGCTTCGGTGCTGTAGCGGTCCCAGCCGAATGTGCCGATCGGGTTGGCATGCAGGCGGTTGTTCTGTACGGCTTTGATGCTTTGCCAGGCCGGGTCTTGTTTGATGCGGGCGATGGCCTGCGCGGCGTTGTGCCCACCCACGATGATCACGTCGGGATTAGCCTGAACAATGGCTTCCATCGACACTTCGCTCAAGTTGGCCTGTTCGGGCAGCGCGGGGCGGCCGCCGGCAATGCGTATCCATTCGCCGATGATCGAACGGCCGCCGTCAATGCGGCGCAGGTTGGCACCGCCGGTGAGGTGCAGCACGGTGGGTTTCTGCGCGTCGCTCAGATTGGCCAGCCGGCTGCGTACGAAACGCAGGTTACCGTCTAATTCGGCGTTGTATTGGCGGGCGATTTGCGGGGCGTTGCCGCCAATTACGTCGGCAGTGATGCGTACGGTTTGCTTGAGGCCGTTAAAGTCTTGGAAGCGCACCAGCACGGGCTTCATCCCGGCGCGCCGCACCTGCTGCTGCATGGCGGGCTGGGAAAGCAGCACCACATCAGGGCGTACGCCGAGCAGGGCTTCACTCTGCACAGTTTGGCCGTTGCTCAAGGCAGGCACGTTTTTAATACGCGGATACACTTTGGCAAACCACGGCAAGTTGCGGGTGGCTTCGGTGGTGGCCACCAGTTTGTCGGCACCGCCCAGCATCAGCACCACTTGGTTGTTGGCCGGCCACAAATCGGCAATACGGTTTACCTGCTGCGGCAGTTCCACGCTTTGGTTGTTGATGTCGCGCACGCTGCGGGCGTGTACGGGCTGGAGGGCGAGCAGCAGGCCGGCAAACAGGGCGGCACTGAGTTTGCTTGGTGTTGAAAACATGGTTTTTCCTTTTGCTTGAGAGCTTGGGGTGGAATTGAAGGCTACCTGAAAGCATTAGCCTCAACGGAGTTAAAACAAGTTTTTGGTTTCAGGCAGCCTGAAATTTTGCCGTTCACAATTGCGCCACGGCGCACACGCGGCGCGGCCAATCGGGCACGTCGAGCAGGCGCAGGCCGACGCCGTAGAGCTGCTCCAGCCTTTCGTTGTTCAAAATATCGGCGGTGTTGCCGGCCTGCAGCGTGCCGTCGCGGCCCAGGATGGCGGTTTGACTCTGCGGCAGGCGGCCGTGCAGGAGCAGCGGATGTTCGGGATTGTGCGTGGTCATGATGATGGTGTAGCCGCGTTCGGACAAATCCGCCACCAGCCGCAGGGTTTGCACGGCGTTGCCGTAATCGAGCGCGGAAGTGGGCTCGTCAAATAAAATCAATTCGGGCTGCTGCACCAGCACTTTGGCAATATTGGCCAGCTGCTTTTCGCCGCCGCTGGTTTCCATATAAATATGCCCGGCCAGGTGGGCGATATTCAGCGTTCCCAAAGCCTGCATGGCAGCGGCATAGTCTTCATCCTTCGGTTTGGCGGCCAAACCCAAACGGGCGGCACGCCCCAGCACCACATAATCCAACACGCTGTAGCGGTAGGTTTGCGGCGCGGCCTGCGACACATAGCCCACCAGCCGCGCAATCTGGCGCGGCCGCATGGCCTGCACGTTTTGCCCGTTCAGCAGCACGTGCCCCTGCTGCGGCTTGAGCAGGCCGGCGATGCAGTTGAGCAGGGTGGATTTGCCTGCGCCGTTGCGGCCGAGCAGCGTGAGCAGCGTGCCGCGTCTGATGTGCAGATTGACGCCGTTGAGCACAGGGTGGTCGCGGTAGGCATAATGCAAGTTTTCGATATTCAGCATGGTTTGGGTATTTCTAATTCGGGCTTGAGGCTACTGAAAGCAGGGTTTCTGCGAAACAAAAACGGCAGCGTTAATAAACAAAACGGGCTTACCAGAATCGGGCGGGCGGATTTTAACTTCGTTGAAGCTCACGCTTTCAGGTAGCCTGAAATGCAGTCTGGATAAAACTTCAGAAACTAAAGCCCGGGGCTACCTGAAAACAGTTAAAAAGACAGATGGCTGCGGCTAATCCGCCACCTTCTGCCGCACCAGCACCCAGACGAAGAACGGTGCGCCGATGAAGCCGGTGATGATACCCAGCGGGATTTCCTGCTCATACAGATTGCGCGCCAGCGTGTCGGTGCACAGCAGAAACAGCGCGCCGGCCAAGATGGAGAGCGGCAGCGTGCGCAGGTTGTTGTCGCCCGCCGCCAGCCGCGCCAAGTGCGGCACCACCAAACCCAGCCAGCCGATGGTGCCGCTCATGCACACCGCCGAAGCGGTCAGCAGCGTGGCGCACACCACCATAATCGTGCGTTCGCGCCGGATTTCCGCCCCCACCAACCGCGCCTCGCGGTCGCCCAGCGACAGCACATTGATGCGCCAGCGCATCGCCACCAGCACCCCGGCGGCCAGCAGCATCACCGGCACCAGCGCCGCCAGATTGCCGTATTCCGATTTGGCCAGGCTGCCCATCTGCCAATACACGATTTCCGCCAGCTCGGTTTCCGGGTCGGCCAGATATTTCATCAGCCCGAGCGTGGCCGACATAAAGCCCGACACCACAATCCCCGCCAGCACCAAAATCACCGCCGAATCGCGCCCTATCAGCCGAGGTAGCGCTAAAGTCATCACCACAGCCAACAGTCCGCCGGCAAAGGCCGCCGCCTGCGTGCCCCAAATGCTCCAGCCGAGCAGAATCGACAATGCCGCGCCCACGCAGGCGCCGGAAGATACGCCGAGCAAATCGGGCGACACCAGCGGGTTGCGGAAAATCCCCTGGTAAGCTGCACCCGAAGCCGCCAGCGCCGCGCCCACCAGCATCGCCGCCAAAATACGCGGCAGGCGCAAATTCAACACAATATTGGCCTGCACCTCGTCGGCCTGAATCTGCGGCAGGCTCGCCGCAAACGGCAAATGCCACTCGGATGCCAGCCGCACCGCCCCCTGCACCAAGCTGCGACACACCCCGCCCGGCGGCACCGGATAGCGCCCCCACGACAGGGAAAACAACACCGCCAGCAGCAACAGGCAGGCATCAGCCCCACCCAACGCCTTATCTTCGATGCCACCTACAGCCGACAAGGTAATATCTACAACGGCGACACTCAAAGCAGCAACGTGCTCGTTCCGGCCGTGCGCAACGTGGCCTTCCCACTTATCGGCACGGAAACCGCCCGCCTCTACCGCCAAAGCTACACCCTCACCCACCGCGGCAACTGGGAATGGGGCGACTTGGAAAGCTACATCAGCTTCGACAAAACCGTAAACAGCCGCCTGCCCGAAGGCCTGCTCGGCAGCACCGAAGGCGCCTACAACAGCACCACCGGCTTCTCCGACAGCATCCTGAAAAACTACCGCTTCGGCAGCCGCGCCGATTTGCCTTTGGGCCGCCACACCCTCACCGTGGGCGCGGAAGGCGGCCGCTCCGTGCTCGACGATTCCGCTTCCATGAAGCAAACCATGCAAACCTACGGCAACATTCCCTGGCTGGCCAGCACCGGCCGCAGCGGCAAAGGCAGCCAAAATGATTTTGCCATCTATGTGGAAGACAATATTTCCCTCAACCAAGGCCGCACCTTCCTCACCCCCGGCCTGCGCTGGGACTACAACACCGCCTTCGGCTCCACCTTCTCCCCCTCGTTCAACTTCTCCCACGCCCTGAACGACAACTGGCGGATTAAAGGCGGCATCGCCCGCGCCTTCAAAGCGCCCAATTTGTACCAAACCCAGCCCAACTACATGCTGACCAACGCCAGCCACGGCTGCCCCATCGACGAACACAACCGCTGGGACAACCCCAACGCGCAAAATAACAGCGCCACCGGCGGCACCGGCGCGGGCAACGACCAGCGTCCCACCAACCCCTACCTCAACAGCCGCCCGGGCGGCTTCGACTGGGGGCGCGCCTGCTACTTTGTCGGCAATAAAGACATCAAACCCGAAACCAGCATCAACAAAGAAATCGGTTTCGAGTTCAACAAAGACGGCTACCTCGCCTCGCTGGCCTATTTCCACAACGACTACCGCAACCGCATCGTCGACAACGGCGAATTCGTAACCACCATCGACGCCCCGCCCGGCGGCTACAACCGCGACGTGCGCCGCAGCAACAATCGCGCCGGCATCAACATCTGGCGCAACTACACCGCCACCAATGTGTACCGTTGGGGCAACCGCGGCAAGGCTGTACTCGCCGGTTTTGAAGGCAACGTAACCCTGCCGATCATCGCCGACAAACTGAACTTCAGCACCAACTTCACCTATTTCCACCGCAACGAAGAGAAGTTCTACGGCAACCCCGTGTCGATCGTGCCCAAATACACCGTCAACAGCACGCTCAACTGGCAAATCACCCCCGAATGGGATTTAAACGCCACCTACACCCGCTACGGCCGCCAAAAAACCGGCTCCCGCCCCACCCGTTTCCTCGACGTGTACTACGAAGACGGCGGCAGCAGGCTGAAAGAGTACGAACTAGGCAGCTACGGCGTGTTCGGGTTCAATGTCGGCTACAACTGGAAAGACACCGTCAGCCTGCGCGCCGGGGTGAACAACCTGTTCGACAAAACCATCCTGCGCACCGCCGGCACCGCCAACACCTACAACGAACGCCGCCGCAGCTTCTTCTTCAACGCCCGCTATTCGTTTTAACGGATACGCGGCAGGGCGAACAAAGAGGCTACCTGAAAATTTCAGGTAGCCTTTTTTTCCGGCACGGCAATTACTTGGTGTTAGTTAAATCCACATCTTTGGTTTCGTGCGTGCTGATGAGCGCCGCGAGGGTGAGGGCGCAGTTTACTGCTAGGTAGATGCCCACGCCGAGGATGCCGTAGTGTTCGTTGAACTCGATGGCCACCAAGGTAGCCAGCGATGCGCCGATGATGGCGGAGAAGTTGTAGGCCAGTGATGCGCCGGAATAGCGCACTTCGGTGGGGAACAATTCGGGCAGCAGCGCGGCCATCGGGCCGAAGGTGAGACCCATCAGAATCATGCCGATAATCAGGAAGGCAAACACGCTCATCGGCGTGCCGTTGGTGAGAAACCAGGGCATGGACAGGCCGAATACGAGCATGGCGGCGCTCACCCAGATTAAAAAGCGGCGGCGGCCGATTTTATCGGCATAGATGCCGGAGAGGCTGATGAAGATGCCGAACACCACGGCGCTGATCATCAAAAAGCCGGTGAAGGTGTTGGCAGGGATGCCCAGGCCGGTGGGGTGGCCGAATTCGGAAAGCTTGGCCGGCGATTTGGAATACACTTGGGCGAAGGCGGTCATGATATAGAACAGCACATAGGTGCCCACCATGATAAATGTGCCTTGCAACACCGGTTTCCAATGACTGGCGAACACTTCCTTCACCGGCGCGGCCTTCACTTTGCCTTCCGATTCGGCTTCGCGGTACACATGGCTTTCGTGCATGGTCAGCCGCATCCACAGGCCGACAAACACCAGGATCATCGATGCGACGAAGGGAATGCGCCAGCCCCAATCCACCATGGCTTCATGGCCGATAACGGAGCTGATGAGGAAGAATACGCCGTTGGCCATAAACAGGCCGATGGGGGCGCCCAGCTGCGGGAAAGTGCCGAACCAGGCGCGTTTGCCGTCGGGCGCGTTTTCGGTGGCCACCAAGGCCGCGCCGCCCCATTCGCCGCCCAAGCCGATACCTTGGCCGACGCGGCACAGGCACAAAAGCAGCGGCGCGGCGATGCCGATGTCTTTATAGGTGGGCAAGAGGCCGATGCACACGGTGGAAAGCCCCATGGTCATCAATGAGGCCACCAGCGTTTTCTTGCGGCCGATTTTGTCGCCGAAATGGCCGAACAGAGCCGAGCCGATAGGGCGGGCAAAAAAGGCCAGTGCCAGCGTGGAGAGCGAAAGGATGGTGGCTACCTTGGGGTCGCTTTTGTCGAAAAACTGGCTGTTGAATACCAGCACGGCGGCAGCGGCGTAGATGTATAGTAAATTAAAAACAAAATAGTACAATACTCAACTTTGAAGGTCTAGCCATGGCATACTCTGCGGACTTAAGAAACAAAGCTTTAAACTATTACGAACAATG
>ERZ773008.2846-NODE-2846-length-10987-cov-15.781284_pt1 | contig 10987 bp, 8 predicted proteins | sample MGYA00580664_ERZ773008 | MGnify/ENA primary metagenome ERZ773008 (study PRJEB29015, sample SAMEA2738016) | human oral metagenome | biome: human oral; feature: human-associated habitat; material: dental | place: China | collected 2048 ... | reverse complement strand
AGGTGCCCAACAGCGCCCACAGCAGGGGACGGAAGGAATCGGAGAGCACATCGAAAACATTCGTCAGCCAGCCAGCCTTTTTACCGCCGGATGATTTAGCCTTGGAGTCATCATCCTCACCTAAGTTCTTCATACCCGGTAAGGTCAGCATCTCGTTATAGACCGCCTCAACGCGGTCACCAAGTACCACCTGAGTCTGACCAGACTGCTCAATAATCGACAGCACCCCGGGCAGGTTCTCAATCTTGGTGCGGTCCACCTTCTCATTCGAAGATGGGGTAACACGCAAACGTGTTGCGCAGTGCGTAAAATGGGCGATATTCTCGGGGCCGCCTAGGCCCTGAAGAATCTTCTCGCCAAGCTCGTGGTTCTTCACGGTTCATCCCTTGGATAATTAGCGATATTGTCTGTGCGGGCTGTTGTCAAAAGATGCAACCTGGAAAACAAAAAAGACCCGAGTCAGCTCCTTCACCGTGCGCAACACCCGTATAAGGGTGCCCGAATACGGGTGCCACCAACGTAAAATACGCCCAGCAGCGGAGTAACTCAGGTCTTGCCTGCCAAACCAGTAACAACCCTGTGCTAAAGGCTGTTCAAAACAACCTTAAGTTTTATTCAGTACTGTAATCGGTTTTGCCTCAGAAAGCAAGAAGAACCAAAAACTACACACAGACCCACAGGCGCGGCAAAATCCAGACACGCCGTGCATCCGTGCACCCGCTAAGATGCACAAACACACGGCGTGCTCACCAAAGCCCCAGTTGCTACTTCTGCGGGAAGAACCGCAGAGGCGCCACCTCAAGGTCTGGGTAATGACGCTTCTGCCAGCGGCGCGAGCGGTGCGCATTCACCTCAATCAGAACCGCCCCTAAAACACCAGCACCCACCGACAGCCACAACAATAGCGCCGACGGAGCTTCGAACTGGTGGTACCGCACCAAAACCGGAACCAATAACGCTGCAAAGAATACGGCAAGCAGCGCCCCAAACAGCAGGATACGTGCCTTGTTAAACGGCCTAGCCACTGCCGCAAGGTTCCACAATCCCATAATCACCAGGGTAATAAAAGAAGCAGTCTGCACCTGCCGCATATCGGTTCCCGGGAACACCAGAAGCGCCGCCAAATTCACGGTCAGAAGCATCGCCACCACAATAATGGAGTTCGGAACCGTATAGTTCAGCACACGGTGCAAAAACCCCGGAACATAGCGGCGTGAATTCGGCAGCAGTGCCAGCGCGAAAGAGGACGCCCCAACAATCAGGAAATCCGCGGTCGAGTATTGGCGGGGTAAGAACGGGAAGATCAGCCCCATCAGACCAAAGGTCACACCCAGCAGGATCGCAAAGCCGGTCTTGGTCAGGAACAGGTTCGCCACCATCTCAATATTCGCAATCACCTGGCGGCCCTGCTCCAAGGCGGCGGGAAGCGAAGAGAACTTGCCGTCCAGAAGCACCAGACGCGAGACAGCCTTCGTTGCGGGTGCCGCGTTACCCATCGCAATACCAAGGTTGGCGTGTTTGAGGGCGAGCGCATCGTTAATGCCATCACCGGTCATCGCCACCACATGCCCCTTCTCCTTGAGGGAGATCACCATGTTCTTCTTCTGCTCAGGCGAAACACGGCCAAAGATATTGTATTTCTCCGCCGCCTCAGCAAGCTCCGGGCCGTCCTCGGGCAGTGTCGAGGCGTCAATAGCGCCAGCGGCCACATCCATACCGGCGGTCTTAGCTGCAGCGCGCACAGTGAACGGGTTGTCACCGGAGAACACCTTCAGCGTCACACCCTGGCGCCCAAAATACTCCACAATCTCGGGGGCATCAGCGCGCACATTCTCACGGAAAATCACGAACAGCACAGGCGTGTGATCGGTCGGTATGCGCTGCACCGGGTTGCCGTCATCGTTGCGTACTACTGCGGAGGCATGCGCCAAAACCATAGTGCGCAGCCCCAAAGATGCCAGCTCAGCGGCGCGCTCACGCTCAATAGTGCCCTGATCCAAAAGCGCCTCGGGGGCGCCCAGCAGCCACGCCCCTGATGAGGCGAACTCAACCGCGCTAAAACGCAGCGCCGAAGAAAACGGAACCACTCCGCTGGTCTTCTCAGCAGGCGCATCCGCAAAACCGCCGGTGAGCGCCTTTGCTGTAGGGTTCGCGTTCTCGTCGGCACCGAACCATGCCAGCGCCTCATCCCAGCCCTTTGGCAAGGACTCGCGCCACTGGTCGCCCTCCGGCGCCTCGGTCTGGGCCGGGGTGCTCAACGGGCGCACCGAATCGAAAATCACGCCGCCCTCAGTCAGGGTTCCAGTCTTATCGAAGCACACCGTATCCACGCGGGCGAGCACCTCAACAGCAGGCTGCTCCTGCACCAAAATATTGTGTTTACGTCCCAGCGCCACCGCCGCCGCCGCGAACGCCAAGGTGGTCATGAGCGCCAAACCCTGCGGAATCATTGATGCCACTGACGAAACTACCGCAATGGCGACGTTCTCCCAGAGCCCATCACGGTTCACAACTTCAAGGCCACCTGCGGCACGCACCTGGCCCCACAGCACGATCGGGATAATAACGGCAAGGCCGAAAGTAATCCACCGCACCACGCGGTCGAGCGCATCACGCAGCTCAGACTGGATGCGCGAGAACTGGCGCGCCTCGTCAGAGATTTTGCTCGCCCGCGACTGAGCCCCCACAGCCTGCAGCAGCACGCGGCCGGTACCGGCCAACACACTGGATGCCGAGAGCACCATATCGCCAGGACGTTTAGCAATCGGGTCATTCTCGCCGGTGAGCAGAGACTCATCCAGCTCCATCGAATCAGAGGTCAGCACCACCGCATCTGCAGGCACCTGGTCTCCACGTTTGAGCACCACCACGTCACCCTCAACCAAGGTCTCCATAGGAACCTCGGACAGCTTGCCGTCACGCACCACAGACACCGGGGCACGATCCAGCAGAGAAATCCGGTCAAGCTCAAGTTTTGCCTTGTACTCCTGCACAAAGCCAATAATGACGTTCGCTACCACCGCGAACAAGAACAGCAAATCTGCCCAACGCTGGTACAGAATCACGACCAGCCCGCACAGCCCCAGCACCAGGTTAAACACCGTAAACAGGTGCGCCCGCATAATACTCCACAGGGTGCGGGAAGACTTATTGTTCTGTGTGTTTACCTTCCCTGCTGCGACGGCACGTTCAACCTCGGCCGTGCTCAGCCCACAGGATGCAAGCTCCGCAGAGCCATTATGGGCATCCGCCGAGTACTCGGGAACAAAACCTGTGGTCGCAGAATCCGCTGTTGATGTACTCTGCGGCTTGGAACTCATGAACCAGTACTCTCCTTCAAAGGCCAGCGGGCCTCTACCGACCCGCTCTCAGGTGGCAAAGCTTATTTTTCAGTCTATCGGTTCAGTGGGCATAAAAGGTAATCCCACTCCCTGTGTGTTTCCTGAAAACACGCGGGAAGTGGGGTATATTCCTTATGCAGAATAGATAATGTGGGGGTGGGCTCCTGCTACCTAAGCGGCAGAATCAACAAACGCCCCGTCACAGGATGCTTCAAAACCTCAATCGGATAGCCATAAACCTCACTCAACCGCTGCGCCGTACACACCTGCTCAGGGGAACCAACACACACCACCCGGCCTTGCTGCAAAAGCACAATACGGTCAGAATATGCAGCGGCAACATCCAAATCATGCAGCACCGTCAACACCCCGGCCCCTTCCGACGCCAGGTCACGAGCACTTTTGAGAGTCTGCTCTTGATGCCTAATATCCAGTGCCGCCGTCGGCTCATCCAAAAGCAGCAGGGGAGTCTGCTGCGCAAACACGCGCGCCAGATGCGCCCGCCCGCTCTCACCGCCAGAAAGAGTCGTAATATCCCGCTCAGCGAACTGGGCCATCTCTGTGCGGATCATCATCCGCTCAATAACAGCTTCGTCCTCATCAATGCGGATGGTGCCGCGCCACGGAGTGCGGCCCATCGCCACCACCTCACGCACCGTATACGAAAACGCCACCTGAGTCTTCTGCAGCAGCACGGCTCGTCGACGCGCCATATCCCGCGGAGAATACGAACTCGTCAAGGCGCCATCAAGCTGCACCACCCCAGAATCCTGCTTCGCATCCCCAGCAATTACCGACAACAAGGTAGACTTACCCGCACCGTTCGGGCCAATTAGTGAGACCACCTCGTTCGCGTGCACCTCAAATGAAATATCCTCAAGGATGCGCCGAGACCCCACCGAGTACGAAATGTTTTCGACCCGCAGCATTACACACCGCCCTTACGCATTGACCGGCGGAGCAAGAAAAAGAACGTGGGCCCACCCACCAGTGCCGTGAAAATACCGATCGGCATATCGGAGAACGGGATAAGCGTGCGCGCCACCAAATCAGAGAGAGACACCAGCAGCGCCCCGCCCAGTGCAGAAGCCGGCAGCAGCACCCTATTCGACGGCCCCAGCAGCAGCCGCAGCAGGTGCGGAATAATCAGGCCCACAAACGCAATAATGCCCGAATGCGCCACCGCCGCACCCGTCAAAAGAGCTGTTGCCGCGATAGCCAGCATTCTCAGACGCTCAACATTCACCCCCGAATGCTGCGCTGCGCGCTCGCCCAACGCCAAAAGGTCAAGTTTCCCGGAGATCATGAAACAGGCCAGTAGCGCCGCAACCACAACAAACCACATATTCGATAATGATGTCCAGCTGGCTCGGTTCAGCGACCCCATCTGCCAGAATACGATCTCGTCACGGCTGGTGCTGTCAGCAACATAAACACAGAACGCGATAGCCGCGTTCGCAACCGCTGTTACCGCAATACCGGTTAGGATCATTGACACCACCTGCGAGCGTCCACCCGAGCGGGAGAGAACATACACCAATACTGTGGCGGTTAGTGCCCCAACGAAGGCGAAGGTCGGTACCGCAAACGTGTCCCTCAACTGGGGGCCCAGCACAATAGCCAGGCAGGCACCTACAGCTGCACCTGAAGAAATACCAACCACTCCCGGCTCAGCCAGCGGGTTGCCAAACACCGCCTGCATAACAGCTCCCGAGCAGCCCAATGCAGCGCCCACGAACAGGGCTAAAAGCACACGCGGGAAACGCACATTCCACAGGGTGCTGTCAGCGATCGCCCACTCCTGCTGTGGCGGGATGAAACCCCATTTGCGGGCGAACGAGGCAAGCACCTGGTCGGTGGGAATATTATATTGGCCCAGCCCGGCTGACACTATGGTGACAGCCACGAGGGTCACAACCAGTACCGAAAGCGTCACTACCGCGCGGGTACGTCGGGGGTTTGTGTATTTTGGGGCCCCAGCACCCACAGGTTTCTGCACCTTGGTGAGGTCCACTCCGTCGACTGGCTGATGCCGGGCTGTTTCTGAGGTAACCGCTAAGTCCTCTGCTACGTGTTCCACTACTGTCCTTCTGGGGCGTAGATGGCTTTCGCCAGCGATAGCAGGACTGCTGGGGTGTTCGGACCAAACGAGAGGATCTGACCGTCATCCATATCTACAATGCGCCGGTTCTTACCTGCGGTGGTCTGCTCCACTCCCGGGCGGGACACCAGCCCGTCCACGCCGCCAGTGGATTTAAGGCCGCGGCTCATGACCAGAATAAGGTCTGGGTTCAGTTTTACCAGTGCCTCGGCGTTGGCCATTGTCATCTCTTTAATCCCGTTCTCGGCGGCGACGCCTCGACCGCCTACGGCAGTGATCAGCTCATCTGCGCCGTAGCCGTCTCCAAGCACGAAGAACACTCCCGAGTTACCGCGCACATACAGAAAAGCCATTGACAGGCGCTGATCTCCCTGCGGCGCGACTTCCTTCAAGGTGGTGGTTGCGTAGTCAAGGTCTTTTTGGATGCGTTCAGCCACCGTATTCCCCGCCTCTTGCACGCCGAGGGCCTGCGCCACCAGCTTGAGCTGGGGAATAATGAGGTTCATTTTACGGTTCGTGTCGGTCAGTACCACCGTAATACCGGAGCTTTCCAGTTTCTGCGCCGCATCACGTGAAGAAGCTGACGAGTCGAGGAACACCACGTCTGGTTTGGCGGAGAGAATAGCCTCAACGTTGAGATCGTGCCCGTTCTGAGTCATAACCGGAAGCTTCGAGAGCGACTGCTCCGTGTTAGAGACTGTACGCCCCACCAGTCGTCCGCCCAAGCCGAGAGCTATCACATCCTGTGCCAGAGTCCCGTACGTATCGAGGGCCAGGATGCGTTCCGCTGACTTAACAGTCACCTCTTTACCGGTGTAGTCCTTAAAAGTTACCGGCAGCTGCGGGGTGGGGGTGTCCACCATTGCCTGCACCTCGGGGGTGTTCTTTGCGCTTGAGGGGCCGGTCACTTCTTTCGGGTGAGCGGCCTTGCCGTCTTTAAGCTGTTGGGCTAGTTCAGCGAGGACAGCGCTGCTTTGTTCTTCACTGATTACTGCCTGTGATGAGGCGGCATTATTCGGGTTCTGGGTGCCGATGCCGCACGCGGATAGGGTGAAAAGCAACGCCGCCATCATGAGGGCAGCAATTTTCTTTGAGAAACAGCTGGGGGCTTTGATGCCGCTCACTAGTGAATGGATAAACATACGAGTTCACTCTCAAAAATATTGCGAATAGTGTGAATAATGATGCGAAATAAGTTGAGGGGTGCGGCGGGCTTCTTCACCTTCACCGCACCCCAAGCAGTGCACGCTACGCCCTAGTTATCGGATGTCTGAGCACGTGAACGACGCACATAGAACAGTGCACCCACCCCGGTGAGCAACGCTGAGAAGCCACCGGCAACACTGCTCTGCACACCGCTAGCACCCGTATGAGCCAGAGGCTTCTTATCGCACCCTTCACCCTCATACACGGTTTCGGTGATGGTCTTCTCGGTCGGCTGTGCTGCAGCGGGTGTGCTCGACTCGCCGCTCTTTGAGAGCGAAGCGTTGAAGCTCAGCGGGGACATGTCCTGCCCGGCGGAGTAGAAACCGGCGAATGATTTAGCCCCCACCTCCGTCAGTTTGGTTGATGCACCCTTGACGGAGACCGACCCGTTAGAGGTCTGCAAACCGCTCAGGTCAACATCCAGTAAGGCAACTTCCCCGTAGCTGTTGGATTTGCCTTCCATATTGTTGCTGGTCAGGGTCGCGTACAGGACGCCCTTGGAGCCGTTAATGTCAAGGCGCGGGTTGGCGATTGTGCTGTCGAGTACGCCGTGGTGGCCGGTGAAATGGATTGAACCAGTAAACGATACTGAGCCCTTACCGTCTTTCACCGTTCCGGAGCCGCTTGACCAGTTGAACGTATTATGAGCAAAAGTGGTTCCGCTCAAATCCCAGTTACCGTTGGCGATACCGCCGCGTACATAGGAGCGGAAAGAATCTTTCACACCCCAGCCCAGTTCAGCCGTGACGACCTTACCGTCTGAGGTGGACGCCATGTCTTTTGCTGCGGTCGTTGGGGTGACCGCAACCTTACGGGTTCGGGTGACGGGCACGCATACCGGCTGGGCCGGGTTGGTGGAGACGGTTGTGCCCGAGCCTGAGCCGCCGCTGCTTAGGGTACTACTGGAAGAAGCGTCGCCACTATTTGAGGAGTCGGAGGAAGATACCCCCGAACCGCCACTGGCTGTGCTGTCGCTATTATCACCAGCGCCGGGTAGCTGCGGGGTGTTGCCGCCGCCCTGATTAGCTTTGGCGATGTCAGGCTGATTTACGTTAAGATCCGTCAGCTGCTCCCCAAGCTTCACCGACAGGTTCAACGGTGCCATGGCGCGCTTATCAGCGTCACTGTACTGGCCCGCAAAGAGAGCATTCGAACCGGCAACAGTCACGGTTACAGCCGCGTTTGAGAGCTTAAAAACGTTGTTCTCGTAGGAGGCACCGCTCAGATCCACCTCGGCCATTATGAGGTCTTTGAACGTATTGTGTTCGCCTTTGAGGTTTAGTGCCTCGGCATCTACCACCAAATAGCCCTTGCCGTTGACAGCGACAAGACGGGTGTTGCTGAATGTGCTATCGAGCTGCCCGTGGTGCCCGGTGATATGCACCTCGCCAGCGAACGAGATCTGGCCGGTTTGGGTGGCTGGGTCGAAGACCCCGGATGCCTTGGTCCAGTTGAGTCCGCCAGCATTGGTTTTCTCCATACCGCTGACCTGGATGCTGCCGCGTGCGAGGGTTGACAGGTAACGCAGGAAGGAATCACGGATACCCCACTGCATGGAGCCGGACTCAACCACATGCCCTTTGGTGGTGTTCGTGCTGTTATTGGGCAGGGCCGGGGCTGTGGGCGCTGGGGCTGCGGGTTTCTCTTCGGCCTTGGGGGCATCGGCAGTCGGTTGCTGGTCGGTTTTTGGAGCTTCCGGCTGAACGGTGTTTGTCTTAGGAGCCGGTGCCGGTGTGGTGGGCTTCTCGCTGGGTGATGGCTGGGCGGGAGTCTCTGCGGACCCCCGAGCGATACGCCCACTGAACGAGATAGCGTCTAGTTTCTGCCCTGCATCATAGAAGCCAGCAAAAACAGGGGTAGCCTCTTCGGCGAGGATTACTTTGGTTTTGTCGCTGGCGGCAAGAGAAATGTTATTGCCGTCGTGTTTGAGGTCTGAAGCGTCGAAAGTGCCCAGTTTAATATTCTGGTATGACTTCAGCGGCTGCGGTGTTGTGCCTTCGTAGGGGCGGGACTGAACATTGGCGCGCACCTCGCCCTTGCCGTCTTTGCTGATAATGATGCTGAAGTCGGTGATGATGGTTTCCAGCACGCCGTGGTGCCCGGTGTAGTGGATTTTGCTTCCGGTGTAGACGATCTCATAGCCGTCGTCGGTGACTCTGCTCTTGGAGGCGTCAAACTCGCCGAAAGTGTATTCACCCTTGGGGTTAGTGCCGACTCTGGCTAGCTTTTGGGTGCCTTGGGCGACTCCTCTCAGCAAGTAGTCGCGGAAGGAATCTCTGAGCCCCCATGTTGTTTCTGCTTGAGTGAAAGAATCTGCGGTGTTGTGCACCTGCGTTTGAGAGGCTACGGATGTGGTTGTGGTATCTGCGAATGCGACGGGTGTGGAGACGATACTGCCAAGGCCGACGGCGGCACTGGCTAAGAACGCCCAGGAGCGCTTGGCGCTGAGTGAGACAGACATGTGACTACTCTCTTTTCGAAAGGGTGATGTGATGTTCGCTTCCAGTCTAGACCTATTAGAGAAGATTTGTGTAACGTAATAGGTGTCTAAGGCGGCATGCGAGCTCTCTAAGGGTTACCTTAGCAGAAATTTTGGTAGGGATATTGCCAAAACCAAGTTTTAGTGACAATATGTCATTAGCGAAACTTGATGACACGGTGTCAGTAAAAAATTTGGCGCCGCAAACCCTCAAACTCAACTAAGGAACCCGCTATGACTACTACCTGCGCACCCGAAACAACCAACGAACGTTTCTCTGCCCGACTCAAAGCGGGCACCAAAAATGTGCACGACAACGCCGAGCACTCCACCTTCATGGAAGACCTCATGGGAGGTAAACTCGATACCGCCGCCTACCTGCGCCTGATCAACCAGTACACCTACATTTACGAGGCTCTGGAAGCGATCTCCGCAAACCTGCGTGAGGCAGGCAACCCCATCACCGACCCCTTCGCCATTGAAGGGCTCGACCGCGCCGCGAGCATCCGCAACGACATCCGTGCACTAGGGCAGCAGGATATTGACGCGCCGCTGCCGGCAACTATCGAATATGTGGAACGAATTAACGCCACCGCCAACGTTCCTGAACGCTTCCTAGCGCACCACTACCTGCGCTACTTGGGGGACCTGTCGGGTGGTCAGGCAATCGCTGCACTGGTGGCGCGCCACTACGGCATTCCCGCCGAGGCGCTGAGCATGTACCGGTTCACTGAACTGCCCAAGCCCAAAATTTTCAAAGATGGTTACCGGGAACTGCTCGATAACGCGCCCCTGACCGAAGAGCAGCGGCAGGCCCTCATTGACGAAACCGTCGAAGGCTTCCGCATTAATGCATCACTCTTTGCGCAGCTGGGCCGCCTGTCCTAGCGGCAGCTAATAAAACAGCCTCCGCTGAGCCCATAAAATACCCGCCCTTCACGGGGCAGTTCGGGCTCGTGCGGCACCGCCGGTAGGGCGCTAGTTCGCGGGCGCACCACCGGCGTATTTCATACCTGCAGCGCTCCATCTTCTGCTCCACACCATTGCCTAGCCCACTGGCGGATAGGTTATTAAAAACACGTCAGAATTACGGTTCCCCGCCGAAATATGACATAAAGACATGCTGCACATTGAAGGCTTGAGAACCGTCCAAAAGATAGGGTGTCGTGGTGTATAAAATCAGTAGCTATAGGTGTAAGCTGTGGCTCCATCGTCGGTTCGAGAAAAGTGCCCGGCGAGAATCCCTTTCTTGTAAACATCTGCGAGGATTTCAGGCATTAGCGCTCCCTCAAGATGAGATCGATACCGAGGGTATCAAGTACGGTGATTACTTTACTGAAGGCAACGGATTCACGACCCTTTTCGAGGTCTCGGATAGTACGCTCTGAGACTCCCGCAAGAAGTGCCAAATACTCTTGAGTAAGTTTGAGCTCACGCCGGTGCGCCCTCACCACTTGGGCAAGTGTTCCAGTGAGTTCTCGTGCCACTACCTCTCCTTATCTAACCCCGGTCAAACAAACCGGTGAAATACTGCCGATTTATTAGTATAGCGAATGAAAAGCTGGATTTTTTGAGTAAATCGGTAAAATATTGCCGGTTTCAAGGTATGGAGTGACTGGCAGGGAGGCTAAAGCAGGTTTTCGGTAATATTCTGCCGTTTTTGCAGGGGTGTTGGGGAAAGTCTTTCTCCGGCGCAGACTAAAGAAGCCCCTTGAGGCTCAAGGCAACGGTGCAGCCCGCCGCTTTGAGCCCCAAGGGGCATGTTGCAGGTGCTCTAGCCCTGCGCCACCTCACCAAAGTGTGCCGCCATGGTGCCTTCGTGAGCGGCACGCAGCTCATCAAGGTTGATGGAGACCTCGT
>ERZ773008.2838-NODE-2838-length-10997-cov-22.420764_pt1 | contig 10997 bp, 12 predicted proteins | sample MGYA00580664_ERZ773008 | MGnify/ENA primary metagenome ERZ773008 (study PRJEB29015, sample SAMEA2738016) | human oral metagenome | biome: human oral; feature: human-associated habitat; material: dental | place: China | collected 2048 ... | reverse complement strand
GTTGGCGCGTTGACCAATAGTGGTTCGCTCACGGACCAGTATAGGTTGATATTCCCTTCCTTGGCTTCTCCTTTTCTTCCTCCTCGGAGAGAGATGCCACCTCGCGCGGTAGAGAAGGGGGAGGCACCCCTCCTTTGGATTGCCTGCTTGGGTCTTCTCCCCGCCATGAAGGGGATTTCGGATAGCGTAACGTTGTCTTTTTGCTTTGTGTATAATGCTTTTGGTCAGGGAGTCATGTGTAGTGTGTAAGTGTTTGTAGGGTAGTTGATTGTTTTATGGGGTGAAGTTGCCTATATTTGCCTGCCGAAAGCGGAGGTTGATGACCTGCTGTTCGCCATCACGCCTCTGCTAATTTCCCCCAAGTAAAATCCTCCCCTATAGATTATCGATGTAGAAGAGATGAGTAAGGCCGAAATACGCTCAGTTGAAGAGCTGCTGGGCTGGGAGCTGCGAATTCCTCCCTATCAGCGTCCGTATAAGTGGACGAAGAAGAATATCACAGACCTGCTTCTCGACATAGAGACGAGTATCCGCGAGTCGAAAAAGTATAAGGACTTCAAGTATCGCGTAGGTACTGTGATTCTCTATGCGAATACCGAGGAGGGGAAGCCGACGTATGACATCGTCGATGGGCAGCAGCGTATCCTCTCCTTCCTTCTGCTGTCGCTTTGCTTGAAGTGTGGTGTTGCCTGCAGTCTGTCGAAGCATAAGTTCTCCAGCAAGGTCACGCAGAAGAATCTCCATGAGAATTATCAAGCCATATGGGAGTGGTTCGCCTTCGCTTCTACGGGGATGCGTAAAGACTTCAAGCAGGCTATGAAGAAGCACTTGGAGGTAGTCGTCATTACGGACGATGAGATTAGCGAGGCCTTCCAGCTCTTTGACTCGCAGAATAGCCGAGGTCGAGCGCTGTATCCTCATGACTTGCTCAAGGCCTACCACCTTCGGGTCATGTCGGGGAAGAAGGGGGAGGAGCGCGCCGTCGAGGAGTGGGAGGCAGAGGATCCGAAGGCGATAGCAGAGCTATTTAGGGATTACCTCTTCCCGATTTGGCATTGGGCGAGGAGGCGTAAGTGTGGGGAGTTTACTGCTGCAGATATCGATCTTTATAAGGGCGTTGAGCCTGATTCGGAGTATGCCTACGCGTACCGAGTGCGTCGGACAGGCGCACGCTATCAGATCACAGAGCCTTTCCCTGCGGGGTGTGACTTCTTCAAGATGGTGCACCACTATATGCAGATGCTGAAAGATCTCAAGCAGGAGATCGCAGTGAACCCAGCTTTGCAGGAGGTGAAAGAGATTCTCATCGCTTCCTCTGGGAGGGATAAGAAGAATACTTTGATAACGTCTGCTGAGGAATTAGACGAGGCTTTAGATCGTCAGCCTGTTGGCTTCCGCCATGCGTGTCGCCTCTTCTTCTGCGCCCTGCTCTGCTACTATGATCGCTTTGGTGTCTTGGATGCACGGGCTGTGAAGAGGCTCTTCATGTGGGCGATGATGCTCCGTGTGAATATGACGAGTCTGGGGGACTCCACCATCGAAAAATATGCCATCGGGGAGCAGGGGTCTCTGCAAGATCAATATAGTAATGTGATGCCTGTGTTTTCGATGATTGTCTCCGCTCGTAAGCATACCGAGATCTCGACTATGTCGCTGGTGGTGAATGTGAAGGATGGACAAATAAAAGAGAGCTGGAAAGGGCTACACGAGAAGCTTTGTGCACTAAGTCAATGTGATGCTACTATCATGGAATAAGCGGATGCTATGAATAAGAAAAGAAGAGAGATCGACAGGCTAACGATACTGACAGGAGAGGGGAAGACGCTCTTCAGCGAGGCGGGTGCGCGCTATGCGATACCACGCTATCAGCGCGCCTATGCGTGGGAGGAGAAGGAGATCGAGCAGCTGATAGACGACATCTGCGATGACAATGATCCTAAGAGGGATTACTACATCGGTTCGCTCATAGTCGCTCGTAGGAAGGCGGGTGACGGGGTGGAGTATGAGGTCATCGATGGTCAGCAGCGCCTGACTACGATCTACCTGCTACTGCAGTGCTTGCTGGATGAGGGCTACTTCTCGCGAGGGGATGTGAGCGTAGGGGAGGCGTTGTCGTTTGACTGCCGCTCTAAGTCGAACTATACGCTGGCTTATATCCGCGGTGATGCTCAGAAGTCTGAGGGCAAAGAGGAGCTGCTGGATCAGTCCATCCTTCTGGCGGTTGATATCATCAAAAAGAAGTTGGTGAGGGAGTTTGGTGATAGGGTGGAGGATCAAAAGAAGTTTGTCGATCGCCTCAAGCATGTGGTACTCTACCGCATTGAGGTCCCCGAGCATACTGATCTCAATCGCTACTTCGAGATCATGAATACCCGAGGCGAGCAGCTGGAGCAGCATGATATTCTCAAGGCTCGCTTGATGAATTACCTGGATGACGCATGTGAGCGTGAGGCCTTCGCTCGTATTTGGGAGGCTTGTAGCGATATGACGGGCTACGTCCAGATGCACTTTTCTGTAGAGGATCGAGTAAAGCTCTTCGGGCAGTGGTGGTCTGATCCCCCCTCAGAGAATGCTCTTAGGGAGCTTTGTAAAGGCAAGAGGCGGAGTGAAGGTACGTCGGATGGGCTGGATATCAGTAAGATCATCGACTCTAAATACAAGGGGGAGGACGAGGATGGTGCTCTGAAGAAGCGTGATGCCGAGGCGCGTTTCGAGAGTATCATAGACTTCCCATACTTCCTGCTGCACGTGCTCAGGGTCTTCTGCCGTGCCGAAAGACTGTCTATGGATGGTGCTGAGGAGCTTGGTAGTCTGCTTGATGACAAGCTCTTGCTCAAGGACTTTGATAAAGTGATCGCCAGCTGCGAAAAAAGAGACGATAAGCGTATCACGGATGTCAAGAGGTGGTTTGCCCGCACATTCATTCAGTTCTTGCTGCGTTCACGCTTTCTGTTTGATAAGTTCATCATCAAGCGTAAGCGTGTCGAGGATGATCAGGAGGGGAGTTGGAGTCTGGAGGAGCTACGTGTGTCTAAGAAGAAGCCTTCCTATGCGGATACGGGAGGGGTGAAGAAGTCGGAGACTCTGGAAGAAGCTCATGCTGAATGTCTAATGATCCAGTCTGCCCTTCGTGTATCGTACACCTCGCCCAAGGTCATGCACTGGATAACGCGGCTGTTGGAGTGTTTGTTCGATGCCAAGCTCAAGCTACCCAAGTTGGCTGATAAGGCAGAGCATATAGCTGCTGAGGCTGTGGCAGAAAACTTCTTTGGTCAGACACTTTCTGAGTATAGTGAATATGATATTCAGGAGTATGAGTTTGGGGACTATGCCTTTGGGGTGGGGACTCCGCACATTGTCTTCAACTACTTAGACTACTTGCTGTGGAAGAAGGCAAAGAAGACGCACAAGGATTTTGTATTTGAGTTTCGCAATTCCGTCGAGCACTGGTATCCACAGCATCCCTCCGATGGTAGCATTGAACCATGGGATGAAAGAGATGTCTTCGGGAACCTGTGCATCATCTCTCGAAGCGTCAACTCCAAGTTCTCCAATCTCTCGCCAGCATCAAAGATGGATACCTATAGGGGTATGGTGCAGAAGGGTAGCCTGAAGCTCCGAAAGATGGGGGAGATAATAGATGAGTTGCGTAAGAAGAAAAGGTCTGGAGTGGCGGCGAAGCTGTGGAGGCAGTCAGCGTGTGCCAAGCATGAGAAGGAGATGATCCGCCTGCTCTGTAGGGCTCTGCAGGAAGCCGTAGAAGAGGAATAGGCTATAGGGCTCTCCGCTTTTCGCGCACGCACCTTGTGGTAGTAATATGCGCTGTTAGTTTGCCACCCTCGGGATTGTCTCCCGAGGGTGGCGTCGTTATGTAGTCTTGCTTATGCGGGGGAGGAGGTGCAAACAACTATTGGTGTGGGGTGCAAACGAGTAGTGGTATGCGGTGCGAACGACTATTGGATTGCAGTGAAACGAATAGTGGTACGAGGTGTCATCCACTACTCGTTTGCACTCATACCACTATTTGGTTTGGAGGCTCAGCCTATTAGGTTTCTGCTCTGCGTAGGGATAAAAGTTGCGGACGAGTGGTAGATAAGTTGGGGCTACGTACGTGGACGATAAATCTACGTACATGGATATTTGGATTTGCGTGCCTGGTCTTTAAGGCTACGTGCGTAGACAGAGGAAAACCACTACGGGAAGGCGCTTTTTTCTTCACGAGAATAGCACTTTTCCCTCCGCTGGATAAGAAGAATGTTTGCGATAAGGCAAAGGGCTTGTGTGTCACTTCGGAGAGGTATATCGTGAGGCTGAGCGTGCGATACCTTAGCACAATAAATAGAGGGCGGGACTTGCGGCAACTGTCTTCATATAGTGGTTGCTTCTACGAGCTTGTCGAGAGGGGAGTTTCTTTCGGGAGGGAAGGCAATGGCTGGTAGTAGGGTCGTGTAGCTTGGAGGAGGGCTTGCGAAGGATTAGCGGGTGAGGTAGAGGGTTTTATCTCTTTTGCGGTAGGTGGAGCGTGTGGTGACGAAGGGGCGCTTTCGTTGTGGTGGAGGGGTGGATTATACCTCGGATAGGGGGTGTCTTAAGGCTGTGCTGAGTTGATGCGATATGCTTATGCTTGTGTGAGTTGCAAGTGTGGCAAATAGTTTGTAAATTTGCATGCTTTTTATGCGCCGATGTGCTCCTTCCTGAGGGGTGCTTGGTCGCAGAGAAGGCACTAAGCAGTATGTTTAAATATTGTCCGGGACGTCCGGATCAATTTAATTCTCAATTTAATGACAGATCCTATTGCAGATTATCTGACGCGCCTGCGTAATGCAGTGAAGGCTGGCCATCGTGTGGTCGAGATCCCCGCGTCTAATCTAAAGAAAGAGATCACGAAGATCCTCTTCGACAAGGGGTACATCCTCAACTTTAAGTTCGTCGAAGATGGCCCTCAGGGGAGCATCAAGGTGGCTCTGAAGTACGACCGCTCGGGTCGTGTGAACGCCCTCAAGGCCCTGAAGCGCGTCTCTCGCCCAGGTCTTCGTAAGTATGTCGGCTATCGTGAGATGCCCCGCGTACTCAATGGTCTCGGTATCGCTATCCTCTCTACTTCGAAGGGTGTCATGACCGATAAGGAAGCTTCGCAGCTCAAGGTAGGTGGCGAAGTGCTATGTTACATCTACTAAAGCAAGGAGGTACAAACTATGTCAAGAATAGGTAAGCACCCCATTAGCATCCCTGCTGGCGTAACGGTGTCCGTGAAGGATGGTGTCGTCACTGTAAAGGGCGCTAAGGGCGAACTCACTCAGAGCGTAGATGCTCGTATCGAAGTAGCCGTAGAAGATGCTCAGGTCGTCGTCCGTCGTGGTAGCGATGATCGCCAGGAGCGCTCACTGCACGGCCTCTATCGTGCCCTCATCAACAACATGATCGTCGGTGTCTCCGAAGGTTTCACCAAGACGCTTGAGCTGGTCGGTGTCGGTTATCGTGCATCCAACCAGGGTCAGATCCTCGAGCTTAGCCTCGGCTTCACGCACAACATCTTCCTCCAGCTCCCTAAGGAAATCAACCTGGAGACGAAGACTGAGCGTAACAAGAACCCCCTGATCATCCTCTCTTCTGCTGACAAGCAGCTGCTGGGTCAGGTGTGCTCTAAGATCCGCTCCTTCCGTATGCCAGAGCCTTATAAGGGTAAGGGTATTCGCTTCGAAGGTGAGGTCATCCGCCGTAAGTCGGGTAAGTCAGCTGGTAAGTAACCGCTTAAAACACGTATAAAGCAATCATGTTGAAGAAAGAAATAAGAAGACAGAAGATCAAGACGCGTGTACGTGCCAAGATCAGCGGTACGGCAGAGCGTCCTCGCCTGACGGTATTCCGAAGCAACAAGCAGATCTATGCTCAGGTGATCAACGACGTCGATGGCGTCACGATCGCAAGCGCCTCTTCCCTCAAGCTCAATGCCGAAGGTACGAAGAAGGAGATCGCAGCACTCGTAGGTACGGAGGTGGCTAAGGCTGCCCAGGCCGCAGGTGTATCCACCGTAGTATTTGACCGTAATGGCTACCTCTACCACGGCCGTGTGAAGGAGCTCGCTGATGCTGCACGTGCGGCAGGTCTTAACTTTTAATACTGTCTATCGCAATGTCAGATAATCGCACAAAGACAAACCGAGATACCGAGCAGAAGGATAAGCTCGTAGAGCGCCTCGTGGCCATCAACCGCGTAACTAAGGTTACCAAGGGTGGTCGTACCTTCACCTTCGCAGCTATCGTCGTCGTCGGTGACGAAGAAGGCCGTATCGGCTTCGGCCTGGGTAAGGCTGGTGAAGTATCCGCAGCTATCCAGAAGGGTGGTGCTGCTGCTCGCCGCAACCTCAAGCAGATCCCCCTCCATAAGGGTACGATCCCTCACGAACAGTCCGCATCCTTCGGTGGTGCTCGCGTCTTCCTCAAGCCCGCTTCTGCTGGTACCGGGGTTAAGGCTGGGGGTGCTATGCGTGCCGTCCTGGAAAGTGTCGGCGTAACGGACGTCCTCGCTAAGAGCAAGGGTTCGTCTAACCCTCACAACCTCGTCAAGGCTACGATCGAAGCTCTCTGTCAGATGCGCTCGCCTCTGATGGTCGCTCGTCAGCGTGGCATCTCTGTCGAAAAGGTCTTCAAGGGCTAATCATCATCCATAGACTCTAAGTACAATGTCAACGATAAAGATCCAGCAAGTACGTAGCCAGATCAAGAGCCCCAAGACTCAGAAGCTCACGCTTCAGGCACTTGGTCTGAAGAAGCTCAACCAGACGGTCGAGCACAAGGACAATCCCCAGATCCGCGGGATGGTCGAGAAGGTAAAGCACCTGGTGCGCATCGTAGAGTAATCACCCTATAAAGAAAGACAGAAGAAAAATGGATTTATCAAGTTTGAAGCCCGCAGCGGGCTCCGTCAAGACGCGTAAGCGCATCGGTCGTGGTCCTGGTTCTGGTCTCGGGGGTACTTCTACTCGTGGTCACAAGGGGGCTAAGAGCCGCTCGGGTTATTCTAAGAAGATCGGCTTCGAAGGTGGTCAGATGCCTATCCAGCGTCGTCTGCCTAAGTTCGGCTTCAAGAATATCAACCGCGTCGAATATGCACCTGTCAACCTCTCCACGCTGCAGAGCCTGGCAGAAGCTAAGAGCCTGACTCGCATCGCTAAGGCAGACCTCATCGAGGCTGGCCTGGTCGGCAAGAACGACCTCGTCAAGATCCTCGGTAACGGTACGCTCAGCCTGAAGCTCGAGGTCGAGGCTAACGCCTTCTCCAAGTCCGCAGAAGCAGCTATCATCGCACAGGGAGGTAGTGCAGTAAAACTCTAATAGCTCATGCGCTTAATAGAGACACTGAAAAACATATGGAAGGTAGAGGAGCTGCGTCAGCGGATCCTCACCACCTTGTTTTTCGTCCTGATCTATCGCCTGGGATCGTACATCGTCATCCCAGGGATCGATCCTAACCAGCTCAGCGCCCTGCACAAGCAGACAAGCGAAGGTCTGATGGCACTCCTTGATATGTTCTCAGGGGGAGCATTCTCTAATGCTTCGATCTTCGCTATGGGGATCATGCCTTATATCTCCGCGTCTATCGTGATGCAGCTCGCCGCTATCGCTGTGCCTTCTATCCAGAAGCTGCAGCAGGAAGGGGAGAGCGGGCGCCGCAAGATCGACCAGTGGACACGCTATCTAACTGTCGTCCTGCTGCTCGTCCAGGGTTCGGCCTATCTGGTCAACCTGAACATGCAGCTGCGCCAAGCAGGGGGCTCACTGCCCGAAGGACTGTGGTTCGATATCTATGCGATCGTCGTCATGGCTGCAGGCAGTATGTTCGTCCTTTGGCTTGGTGAGCGTATCACAGACAAGGGTCTTGGCAACGGTGTATCTCTGATCATCATGATCGGTATCATCGCTCGCCTCCCAGGAGCTGTGCTCGCCGAATGGGGGACGCGCGCCTCTGGCGGTGCTGGGGGGCTCGTGTGGTTCCTCTTCGAGATCGTCTTCCTGCTCGCCGTCATGGCCGGTGCTATCCTGCTCGTCCAGGGTACGCGTCGTGTGCCCGTACAGTACGCTAAGCGCGTCGTCGGGAACAAGCAGTACGGAGGCGCTCGCCAGTACATCCCACTGAAGGTCAATGCCGCTAACGTCATGCCGATCATCTTCGCGCAGACGATCATGATGCTCCCTATCACGCTCCTCAGCTGGGCACAGGGTGACAGTGCCAACGGCTTCGTACAGGCCTTTATGGACAATACGGGCATTTGGTACAACCTGGTCTTCGCGATCCTCATCCTCCTCTTCACCTACTTCTACACAGCGATCACGATCAACCCTGCGCAGATGGCCAACGACCTGAAGCGTAACAATGGGTTCATCCCCGGTGTGAAGCCTGGCAAGGCTACGAAGGACTACCTCGATGCGATCATGGACCGCATCACCCTCCCCGGTGCCTTCTTCCTCGCTATCGTGGCTATCATGCCTGCCTTCGCTCGTGTCATCGGTATCTCTGGGGGATTCGCTCAGTTCTTCGGTGGTACGTCACTGCTGATCCTTGTCGGGGTCGTCCTCGACACGCTCCAGCAGATCGAGAGCCACCTCTTGATGCGCCACTACGATGGTCTGCTCAAGAGTGGTCGTATCAAGGGACGTACCGGCTCTGTAGCTGCTTACTAAGATGATCTACTTAAAGACAGACGAAGAGATCGAACTCATGCGCGCGGCCAACCTCCTGGTCGGTCGTACGCTCGCCGAGGTCGCTAAGATCATAGCTCCTGGGGTCTCGACCCTGCAGCTGGACAAGCGCGCTGAGGAGTTCATCCGTGACAACGGTGCGACTCCCGCCTTCCTCGGCTACAATGGCTTCCCTGGGAGCCTCTGCACCTCGGTCAATGACCATGTCGTGCACGGGATCCCTTCCTCGAAGGTCGTACTCAAGGACGGTGACATCGTCTCCGTCGACTGCGGCACGAAGCTCGCAGGCTTCACTGGGGACTCCGCCTACACGTTCGCTGTAGGTGAGGTGGCTCCCGAGACTCTGGCTCTCCTTCGCACGACGAAGGAATCCCTCTACATCGGCATCGAGCATGCTGTAGCGGGTAAGCGCGTCGGTGATATCGGCGCTGCGGTCCAGCAGTATTGTGAAGCACGTGGCTATCATATCGTCCGCGAACTTGAAGGCCACGGGATCGGGAAGAACATGCATGAGGAGCCAGGTGTGCCCAACTTCGGGCGCCGTGGCACGGGGCCTGAGCTCCGCTCTGGGATGTGCATCTGCATCGAGCCGATGGTGAACATGGGCTCGAAGAATGTCATCTTCGATCGTGATGGCTGGACCGTCCGTACTAAGACGGGCAAGCCTTCAGCCCACTTCGAGCACTGCGTCGCTATCCGCGATGGCAAGGCCGATATCCTCTCTTCGTTTGACTTTATCAAGGAAGTCTTGGTAGACAGAGAGTTTTAATCTCGCAACCACAGTATATGCCGAAGCAAGCAGCAATAGAACTCGACGGTGTCATCCTCGAAGCGCTCTCGAACGCAATGTTCAAGGTCGAGCTCGAGAACGGACACGTCATCACCGCCCACATCTCTGGGAAGATGCGTATGCACTACATCAAGATCCTCCCAGGTGACAAGGTCAAGGTAGAGATGTCTCCCTACGACTTGACTAAGGGGCGTATATCATTCAGATATAAATAACCCTATATAGATATGAAAGTAAGAGCATCACTCAAGAAGCGCACCGCCGACTGCAAGATCGTTCGTCGCAAGGGGCGTCTGTACGTAATCAACAAGAAGAACCCCAAGTTCAAGCAACGCCAGGGGTAGTCTCTAACCATCGGACTATATTTTAACGAACTAAGATAAGTATGGCTATCAGAATTGTTGGCGTCGACTTGCCACAAAACAAACGAGGAGAAATTGCCTTGACTTACATCTTCGGGATCGGTCGTAGCAGCGCTACCAAGATCCTCGATAAGGCTGGGGTCGATCGCAATATCAAGGTAAAGGACTGGACCGACGACCAGGCTGCCGCTATCCGTGAGGTGATCGGTGCCGAGTACAAGGTCGAAGGGGATCTGCGCTCCGAAGTCCAGCTCAACATCAAGCGACTGATGGACATCGGTTGCTACCGTGGTGTCCGCCACCGTATCGGTCTCCCTCTACGCGGTCAGAGTACGAAGAACAATGCTCGTACTCGTAAGGGTAAGAAGAAGACTGTCGCAAATAAGAAGAAAGCTACTAAGTAATAGAGATTGATATGGCAAAGAAAGTAGTCGCAAAGAAGAAGGTCGTCAAGATCGACGCTGTGGGCCAGGCTCACATCCACTCTTCTTTTAATAACATCATCATCTCTCTGACCAACAACGACGGTCAGGTCATCAGCTGGTCTTCGGCTGGTAAGATGGGATTCCGTAGCTCTAAGAAGAACACCCCTTACGCTGCTCAGATGGCGGCCCAGGATTGCGCTAAGGTCGCTTACGACCTCGGTCTGCGCAAGGTCAAGGTCTTCGTCAAGGGTCCAGGTAACGGCCGTGAGTCTGCTATCCGCACCATCCATGGCGCTGGTATCGAAGTCACTGAGATCGTCGACGTGACCCCAATGCCACACAATGGCTGCCGTCCTCCTAAGCGTCGTCGCGTCTAATTCCTGACTTCGCTTCAGATCACAGAGTAGTTTCATAAAGATCGCAGTACACTCCCAGAGACGCTTCGCTCACCGTGCTCCCTCCATCGAGCACCAGGGCGCGAGCGAACGCTAAGAGTCCTGAGCTAAGCAAGGCGCCGAGGTAGACGACGAGTGAAAGATTGGCTATACTTTCATATATCTATCCTCTCCTCATAACCGGTCGCGGCTGCACTCCGCCTCCCTCCCGCCACCCGCTGCTCTCTGCCTCCAGCGTTGCCTCTCCCCGAGAGGTCGCTCGTACTGCTTCAACAATAGAAGACAATGGCAAGATATACAGGTCCAAAATCAAAGATCGCCCGTAA
>ERZ773008.2837-NODE-2837-length-11001-cov-2.708843_pt1 | contig 11001 bp, 9 predicted proteins | sample MGYA00580664_ERZ773008 | MGnify/ENA primary metagenome ERZ773008 (study PRJEB29015, sample SAMEA2738016) | human oral metagenome | biome: human oral; feature: human-associated habitat; material: dental | place: China | collected 2048 ... | reverse complement strand
TGCTCCTGGAGACCATGGCGGGCAAAGGAACGGAGATCGGGCGCAGCTTCGAGGAAATCGCCGCTATCATCGAGCGCGCAGACTGCAAGGAACGGCTCGGCGTCTGCCTCGACACCTGCCATGTCTGGGATGCAGGATACGACATCGCAAACGATCTCGACGGCGTACTTGAAGAATTTGAGCGTGTAATCGGCCTCTCCCGCCTTCATGCCGTCCATCTCAACGACAGCCTCAACGTCCGCGCCGCCCGCAAGGATCGTCACGCACGCATCGGCGAGGGAGAAATCGGACTCGAAGCCCTGACGCGCGTCATCCGTCACCCGAAACTCCGCCATCTGCCCTTCATATTGGAAACGCCGAACGACGATGCAGGATATGCAAGGGAGATTGCCATGCTCAGGGAGCGAGCATAGAGCGACTAATGTCTTCCGCAAAGGCATACCACCCATTCATCCATATCGCATACGCAAAAAGTCCCCGGGAGATTGCCCGGGGACTTTTTATCCTGCTTATCGTCCGCCTTTTACTTTACCACCATGACGGGAACCTTCGACTCTTCGACGACCTTCTGGCTGACGCTGCCGATCAAGGCGCCCTTGAAGAGACCGAGACCGCGGCTGCCCATGATGATCATGTCGCTCTTTTCCGAGTCGGCAATCTTCAGGATCGCCTTCGGCACGTTGCCCGTCTCGACATGCCGCGTCGCCTTCATGTTCTCGGGAATCTTCTCCCAGATGCGGTCGAAGACGAGATGGCTCGGAATATCCTTGTTGATGTTGCTCGCCACATAGACGAAATCGAGACTTGCATTGCACTTCTCCGCAAAGGCGATCGCCTCATCCACAGCCTTGCAGCCGTTGACAGAACCATCGACCGGCACGAGAATTTTGTTGATGCTGCCCATATAAAACACCTCCAAGCGAATTTTTTTCCTCTGTTGTCTACTTCTATATCAAAGCGAAAATTCCTTTTCTCTTTTGGTATTTTTCTGAAAAATTTTCCGATATTTTCTTGCAATGCAAAGAAAGCCGTCGCTGGAATGCGCGATTCCTCCAGCGTCAGCTCTCCTCCTGCACTTCGCTCAATTTTTCTTTTCCAAAGAAGGCGCATCCTTTCGCAGGATTCCCACGGCAAGCTCCGCGTTTTGAAATGCGCGTCTCCTCAGCTCTTTCAAAAGGGCGGCATTCTTCTCGCAAAGCGTATCGCGCCTCTGCCACTTGCGCCGCACTTCCGCCATGAGTTCGTCCGCCGTAATCGTCTCAAGTTTCGCGGCGGGCGTCTCACCGATGGAGTCAAGGAAGCGATCGATCTTCGGATCGTACGATACGCCGACGAGCGGCACGCCCATGACGCCCGCAAAAATCAAGGCGTGAAGGCGAATGGCGATGAGCAGATCCATATTGCCGACGAGTGAAAGAAGCTCCGCCGTCGAAAACTCGCCGTCGAGAACGACGGCTTCCTGCTGCATCATCGCAGCGATTGTCTCCGCTGTCTTGACATCCTCGGGATACTGCATGGGCAGAAAGACGAGATTCGCACCAAGCTCAACGGCGATGCGGTCAGCCGCCTCAGCAAAGGCTTCCTTGTAGCGCTGCCAGCCCTTCCACTCGCGCACGGATATGCCGACGAGCGGCTTGTCATCCGTCACGCCGTTCCACTGCAAGACCTGCCATCCCATATCCTTCGCAACGGGATTGATGGCGAGCACCGGATCGGCAGTTTCGACGATCCTAGGGCGGCGGACGCCCATGGCCGCAAGCTCCGCCAAAGAGCCGTGATCGCGCACGGTGATGAGGCGCACGCGGTTGCCGATGAGGCGCATCATCGTGCGCGCCCAAAAGCCCTCGATCGGGCCGATGCCCTGCGCGTAGAGCATGACAGGTCTCCGCGCGAGAAAGGCAAGGACGATGATCGCCATGTAGTAATAAAGGCTGCGGCGGCTCGTGACGTTCTGCAGCAGGCTGCCGCCGCCCGACACGAGGAGGTCGGAGGCGCGCAGAGCCTTCCATATCGCGGAAAACGAAAGCCATGAGACAGCCTCGACGCCGTGGCGGCGCTTCGTATCCGGAGGGTTCGCTGAAATCACCGTGATATTCGTTTGCGGGTCCAGTTCGGATAGAACCTCGATCATCGCGGCGAGCATGGCTTCGTCACCGGCATTTTTCGAGCCGTAATATCCGGATACTACGATGTTGCTCATTCCTTCGAGAAACGCTCCTTTGCCGAAGATAATATCATCTGCACGAGATGCACGAGCACCATGAGGAAAGCTCCAATGCCGCAGCCGAGGACGATGCCGCCGATGCCGCGCACAAAGGACATATAGACGGGCGTGCGCATGTGCGCGAACGTCTCGACCATCGAGCCCTGACCGATGGTCGCAACGAGCACGAGCGCGAAGAGAAGCATCGTCGGCCACTTGCGGCACCATGCGAGGACGGCGAGCATGAACGCCGGATGGCCGATCATCAGCTCCTTCGAGCGCGGCCGCGCGTAGAATGCCTGCTCCAAGAGCGCACGGAACTTCAATTCAAGCCCTGAGACGGGCAGTCCCGACGTATGTCCCGAGCGTGCGACGAACACGACGGCGGCAAGAGCCACGAGCACGAACAGGAGAAGTGACTTGAGTTTCACGGGCATATCGAGAATCTGACCGAGCTGCACGAGAGCGCCCTGCCCCTCCGCCATCCTGCCGTCAAAGACGTCGTAGCGCGTCAAAAACGCGACGGCGACGAGCACGATAGGCAGGACAAAGGTCAGCTTGATGCCGCGGAAGATGTTGAATTCAAGGAAGTACTCGACATCGGCAAGAGCGCCCGACAGATACGCCGCGCCGACATAGGAGAGCGCACCCGTCACGAAGAGGGCGACTCCAGCCGTGCCGATGATGCGCCAGAGCGGCGCTTTCGCATCAGGCTCCATGGTGCGGATGCGGTCGAGCTGCCATATCACGGCGAGCGCGGGGAAAAGATTCGCGCTCAAGAACGCCGCGAGAAGCCGCATCTTCGCGCCGCTGCCCATGAGGATCGGCGCGGCAAAGACGAATGCCAGCAGGGCAAAGAGCGCGTAGAGCGTCCTAGGCTGCAAGCGGTGCGTGATGAGCGAGAGGTAAAGCACGACGGCAGCCGCCACGCCGAGCATCAGCACGGCGCGCAGAGGACGCGGCGCGTACCAGTTTTCAAACGTCCCCGCAGGGCCGAGCGTGAAGCCGTGCGCCTTGACGGCCTCCGCCGTCGCCTTGATATAGTGCATGTTCGTCTCGAAGAGCGTCATGCCGGGCGCAGGCTTCTCGTAAATGCGCAGGAGGTCGATGCGGATGTTGCGCTCCTCGTCCGTCGTCCCCCAGCGCTCGACCGCCGTATCGATCTTGAGCTTCGGCTGCTCGTCCTTCGGAATGGTGTAAAGACGCGCGACATGGTCATAGCCGACGCCCTTGGAGATCTCGGAAAGCCCGTCCTGCTTGTAGAACTGCAGCTGCGTCGTATCCTCGATGAGGCCGAGGACGAGATTGCGCTCCTTGAAGCGGTCGATCGTCGTCTGCAGCGACTTCGGAGCGCCGAGCATCTGCGATCCGGAGAACACGACTTCCGAGATGCGGCAGTCTTCCAGACGGCGGAACACGGCATCGACATCGTCGGGCGTGCAGCCCAGATAGTTCGTCGGACGTGCAAGCACGAAGAAGCCTGCGTCATTGACCGCCTGCATCTCGTCCGTCGGCATGCCGAGATCCATCTTGAGGAAGGTTTCGTAATTCGCCTTGACGACGAGAATTTCCACGCCGTTGACTGCGACGGCGTTCACACGAGCAGCGCCCAGGCGGCGCAGCAAGTCCTCCTTGACCTCCTTGTAGGTACGCGCATCGTGCCCGACAATGCAAACATCGGAGCCTTTGATCGTGCCGTTCTCGATGAGGGTGCGCCACGCGGGATCGGTCAAGATCCCCGCATGATAATTGGCCACAAGCTCGCTGCCCGCGAGCGCCGTTGCCTTGCCGTTTGCGTTGAGCTTCTTGAAGGTCGTCTCATAGACGGCGAGCGACGTGATCCCCGCTTCCTTCGCCGCCTGCAGCACTTCGGCGACAGGCTTCCCCTCCTGCTCGGCGAGCTGCACGAGATCTTCGTAATCAATGGCGAGATCGACCTGCTTGTTGACCTCCTCCGCACGCCAGCGTGCGACATCAATGAGGAGCGCCGCGACAAGGCCGACGAAGATGAAGGCGATGAGCACCTTGTTGTATTGAAATTGCTTCATGTATCCTACTCCTCATTCCCTCCGGCAGAGAGGCGCACGACGATGGCGCCCTTCCTGTGTTCGACGCTCTCGATGCACGTCTTCAAAGGCAATGCATCGAGCTTCGCGATCTGAATGTCGCCGAAGATGTCGCCAAGATTCGCCTTGCCGATCAAGGCGTTTTTGATGTCGAGCCGCGTCATGTGAAAGTACAGCGCCTGCGCGTCCTCGACAATCTTCCCTTCGAGCACGACATCCGCCATGCGCCCGAAGATCTTCACTTCCGCTGTCGCGTGCACGCCATCTTCGTCAATCGTCACCTTGATGTTGTCAAGCTTGTCGATGCGCTTCGCCAAAAGATTGCGCAGAGCATCCTCGGAAACGGTGCCCGTGAGTTTCAAATCCTCGGCAGAAATGAGATGCACGCAGTGATCGAGGAAAAGATCTCGCGACGAAAAATGCACGCCGCTTCCTGTCAGCTGCACGCGCTCCATGCGCAAATCGCCGATGCGAAGCCCCTTCGCATCAATCTTGAGAGTGTCGATCTGTCCCAAGAGGAACAGGATGCCGGGCGTGCTCTCAAGCGTCACCTCGGCGCTCTCTGCCCCGCGATCCCTGAGCATCGTCTCTGCTGTCTGCCGCGCCCATGCGGGCAGCAAAGTTTCGCCAAAGACGAGAAGGATTGCCGCAGCGCCTGCAACAAGCATCAAAAGTTTGCGCAAAACATCACCTTAAATCTCAAATCTCATGATTCGCCTTCGCCGCGAGGAAGGCCTCGATGAAGGCGTCGAGATCGCCGTCCATGACCGCCTGCACGTTGCCCGTCTCCATGCCTGTGCGCATGTCCTTGACCATCGTGTAGGGCTGAAATACGTAGGAACGGATCTGGCTGCCCCACTCGATCTTCTGCTGATCGCCTTCGAGCTTCTGGATCTCGGCTTCCTTCTTCTCCTGTTCCAATTCAAAGAGCTTGGCGCGCAGCATCTTCAGGCACTGCTCGCGGTTCTGCAGCTGCGACCGCTCGTTCTGGCACTGCACGACGATCCCCGTCGGCATGTGCGTCATGCGCACGGCGGACGACGTCTTGTTGATGTGCTGACCGCCCGCACCCGAAGCGCGGTACGTATCGACGCGCACCGCCATATTGATCGCAACCTCGACGGCATCGTCGATCTCGGGCATGACGTCACAGGCGGAAAACGACGTATGACGACGCGCATTGGAATCGAAAGGAGAGATGCGCACGAGGCGATGCACGCCCTTTTCCGACTTCAAATAGCCATAGGCGTTGTGCCCGTTGATGAAGAGCGTCGCACTCTTGACGCCCGCCTCATCGCCAGGCAGCAGATCTGCCGTGACGACGGAAAAACCGTGGCGCTCCGCCCACCTGCCGTACATGCGCAGAAGCATCTGCGTCCAATCCTGCGCCTCCGTACCGCCCGCGCCCGCGTGTAACGTGAGAATCGCATTGTTCGCATCATAAGGGCCGGACAAGAGGACTTCAAGCTCCAGTTCGCGCACGGCGTTCTTGATCGACTCGAACTCCGCCTGCACCTCCGGCTCAAGGCTCGCGTCACCTTCTTCCAGCGCCATTTCGAGAAGCGCCTGTGCATCGTCCGTCTTGGCGACGATCTCCTTGTACTTGTCGACGCTTCCCTTGATCGCGGCGAGTTCCTGATTGATCTTCTGCGCCTCTTCCGCATTGTCCCAGAAGGTCGGCTCACCCATCTTGTATTCGAGTTCGGCTATCTTTTCTTCCTTTCTGGCGACGTCAAAGTGAATCCCCCATTTCCTTGAGCTTCGCTTGCATCGCCAAAATCTCCGGCTTCCAATCTTCGAGCATCTTGTCACATCCTTCAAAAAGCTGCCCGGAAGGGCAAGCCCCGCCCCTGCGGGTATTTATATTTGTCTTTTAGCAATACCTTGCCTAATTGTAGCAGATTATCCACCATACGTCAAAAAGAAACCGCCCCCAAGGGGGCGGCTAAGCGGCGGCAAACCTGCCAACCATGCCAAACGAACCATATCTATCGCGAGGCCACGCTCGCGCCGACCATTTCGGCTCTCGCCTGTACCTTCCGCGTGGCAGCAGCGACCTGCTCTTTGGTCAGCAGAATGCCCTTCGTCGAGGCGAAGACGACAGACGCGCTGTCTTGCTGCTGTATCGGAGCTGTTCCCGCCTTCGTCTCGTCCTTTGCCTGCTCCTTCATCTTCGCAACATCCTGCTCCGCTTCTTCTTTGCCTGCTGTCTGGCGCAGCTCCTTCTCCTTGACGGACCCCGCCTTGACCTCGTCCTTGGCATCTCCTATCAAGTCATCCACCATGCGCAACGCTTCCATATCGAACGCATCCATGGAGCGCGGCGTCTCGCCGACCGCCACCCCCTCCGCCTCTGCCGCACGCTTTTCCAGCGTCCGCTTAAGCTCGTAAAGCGACGAGAGCTTGTCCTCGGGCGAAAGCGCGATGACCTCGCTTTTCAGCTGCTCCTGCTCCTTTTTCATGGCGAGCTTGTCGTCCTCGGAAAGGTTTTCCTCCGCAAGGCTCTTCTCTATTTCACCCAAGCGATTTTTCATCGACTGTACGGTCTCTTTCCTGTCGTCCAGCTTCTCCAGCTCCGCCCGCGCACCTGTGGCTTCGCCGCTGCGCTCCAACAGTTTGGACGGCTCTTGCGCCGCCCTGCTCTTCTCGCGTGCCGCCGGGCTAAGCAGAACCTCTGCCGCCACCCCCAGATGCACCGCTGCGTGCTTCATCGCCTGCTGCGGCTGCCGTGCGCTGTAACCGTAGCTTCCCTGCCCCTGCACCCAAGGGCTTCGCTCTATCTTCATCATATTGCCCCCCATCACATATACAGTTCCATTATAACACAGGCATGGTTAAGCGTACTATACGCATCGCGAACTTCATCTTTTGAACCAAATCTCAAATCATTAAACACATCTGTCATTGCATTTCGCAAATTCTCAGGACCATCAATAACAATACGCCTGCCATACTCATACTTGGCATGAGCCGCCCATGTATCTGGCGTATTCGTCGGATACCCACCACCCCAAGCCTGGTTTACATTATTCCTTATATCATGCACATCGACAGCATTATCGTTACTGGTGTTATAATCGTAATTATTCAGTAATCCTTTTGCTATATCCCTAGCCTGAAAAATATACCCTATCGTATTTCTAATTGTAGCCGATACATCTTGATTATTTACATTCGAACTCGCACTCAGTACTAAACTTTCGCTAGACAAACTGATCTGATACGCAGGCTCGGACGATGTTTCATCAGATACCGTTGATGCGACTTCTGATGTCACTGATACTTCCTTGGCTCGCGTTGATGCATCTACTGCATTACGAGCCGCATTACTAATTGAAACGCTCTCCATAATTCTCTCCTCCCATTCCAATCAAGTAGACCACTAATAATTCGACATACTAAGGAAACAAATCCTTTGCCTTTTTATCGAATGGTTTTTCAAATTGTTAAGCCTTTAATTAAAAAATATTCCCAGCAACTGTAAAAAAGGCAGGCTATCTTGCGGCTCGCCTGCCTTTTCCCACACTATTGATTTCTGCCACAACAGTTCTTGTACTTCTTGCCGCTGCCGCACGGGCACGGATCGTTGCGCCCGACGTCGCTCTTGTTGCGCACGGGCTTCTTCTTCGCCTCGGCAGCCTCGCTCTCCTCGCCATGCGAGGCGCGTGCCGTCTGCAGACGGTCTTGGAGCTGCTGCTGCTCCTGCGTCACGATGCTCACGCGGTACATGAGCTTCGCGATGTCGTTTTGAATTGCAGCCTCCATCGCCTCGAACATGTCGAGCGCCTCGATCTTGTACTCGACGAGCGGATTCCTCTGCCCGTAGGCGCGCAGGTTGATGCCCTCGCGCAGCATGTCCATGCGATCGAGATGCTCCATCCAGTGATTGTCGACGACGCGCAGCATGACGACCTTCTCAAGCTCGCGCATATTCTCTTCGCCGAAGAGCTGCTCACGCGCCGCGTATGCTTCGTGCGCCGTCTTCCTGAGCGTTTCTTCCAGCTCGTCGCGGCTCATCGCCTCAAGCTCTTCCTTCTTGAGCTTGCCCTCGGGCGCGTAGATCTTCTCCGCGTCCTCGATAAGTCCGTCGAGCGTCCACTCCTCAGGATATAGCTTCGCGTTCGCGTACTGATCCATTTCGCTCTCGATGATCTTGTCGAGCATGAAGAAGATGTTTTCCTTGAGGTCTTCGCCGCGCAGAATCTTGCGTCGCTCCGCATAGATGACCTCGCGCTGCTGGTTCATGACATCGTCGTATTCGAGGACGTGCTTGCGGATGTCGAAGTTTCTGGCTTCGACCTTCTTCTGTGCACGCTCGATCGAACGCGTGATGAGCTTGTGCTCGATCGGATCGTTCTCGTCCATGCCGAGCCGATCCATGATGGAGGCGATATTGTCCGATGCGAAGAGACGCAGAAGGTCATCTTCCAGCGACAAGTAGAACTTCGAGCGGCCGGGGTCTCCCTGGCGACCCGCGCGGCCGCGCAGCTGATTGTCGATGCGCCGCGATTCGTGGCGCTCCGTGCCGAGGATGTAGAGGCCGCCGAGCTCCTGCACGCCATCGCCGAGCTGGATGTCCGTGCCGCGTCCCGCCATGTTCGTCGCGATCGTCACGGCACCCCGTTGACCTGCGTCCTTGATGATCTCCGCTTCCTTCTCGTGGTACTTGGCATTCAGGACGTTGTGCTCGACGCCATGCTTCTTCAAGATGGCGCTGAGCTCTTCCGACTGCGTGATGGACGTCGTGCCGATGAGGATCGGCTGTCCCGTCTTGTGAATCTCTTCGACCGCCTGTCCGACGGCACGGTATTTCGCACGCTTCGTCTTGTAGATGGCGTCCGGCTCGTCGACGCGCTGCACGGGACGGTTCGTCGGCACGACGACGACGGGCAGCTTGTAGATCTTGAGGAACTCGTCCTCTTCGGTCTTTGCCGTGCCCGTCATGCCGCCGAGCTTGTCGTACATGCGGAAGTAGTTCTGGAAGGTAATCGACGCGAGCGTCTGGCTCTCGCGCTGAATCTTCACGCCTTCCTTCGCCTCGATCGCCTGATGCAGTCCGTCCGAATAGCGGCGGCCAACCATGAGACGACCCGTGAACTCATCGACAATGATGATCTCATCGTCGCGCACGACGTAGTCGCGATCGCGCTTCATCAGAGCCTTGGCGCGCAGAGCTGCCGTAAAGCAGTGCGAAAGCTCCAGATTCTCAGGCGCGTAGAGGTTCTTGATGCCGACGATGCGCTCAACCTTCAAGACGGCTTCATCGGACGGCGCAACGGTCTTCTGCTTCTCGTCGACCGTGTAGTCCTCGCCCTCCTTCAGGTGGCGCACCGCCTCCGCCATGACGCGGTAGTTGTCCGTGGACTTCGTCCCCGGGCCGGAGATGATGAGCGGCGTGCGCGCCTCGTCGATGAGGATGGAGTCCACCTCGTCGACAATGGCGTAATGCAGAGCGCGCTGCACCATCTGTCCCTCGGAGAGTACCATGTTGTCGCGCAGGTAGTCAAAGCCGAACTCGTTGTTCGTGCCGAACGTCACGTCTGCCGCGTACGCCGCCTTGCGCTCGGGAAAGTCCATATTGTGCGCGATGAGGCCAACCGAAAGGCCGAGGTAGCGGTAGAGCTTGCCCATCCACTCGCTGTCGCGGCGCGCGAGGTAGTCGTTGACCGTAACCATGTGGACACCCTGTCCCGCGAGCGCATTGAGGTAAACCGCCGTCGTCGCGACGAGCGTCTTGCCCTCGCCCGTACGCATCTCGGCGATGCGACCCTCGTGGAGGCAGATGCCGCCGATCAGCTGCACGTCGAAATGGCGCATGCCGAGAACACGCCGCGAGCCCTCGCGCACGACCGCGAACGCCTCGGGCAGGATCTCCTCCATCGTCGCGCCCTCTGCAAGCTGCTCGCGAAATTTCCGTGTATAGCTCGTCAGCTTGTCGTCCGTGAGATTCATCATCGCGGGCTCAAGCGCGTTGATCTGCTCCACAATCGCCGTATAGCGCGCGATCTCTTTGTCATTATTGTCGCCGAGGAATCGTTTTAATATCGAAGATATACCGAACAAGTAGTTTCACACTCCTGTATGATGATAGCGTATTGCCCAAAGGAAACGCTTTTTCAAGGCAATATTCGTTTCATTATAACACAAAGCCCCCGCCTTTGCATACTAAATGTTGCAAGGGCGAGGGCAGAATCCCCACGAATGATGTTCCTAGACACAGCTTATTCTTCGATACCCTCACGTGCAAGAAAATCTGCCACTGTCATACAGGCAGGACGATCTATTGCGAGGCTCAAGAAATCCTTGTCTCCCGTGAGAATCACATCCACATCGGACGCAATCGCAGCATTCAAAATCGGCTGATCTTTCACGTCGCGCATATGCTGCGTTGTATGTTCCACTTCCGGAATCAATTCGTACGACAGCGTAGAGAGCAGTTCCTCTGCTGCCGGCAGATAACACTCCGCTTTGCGTGACAAGATCTCGCGCAGCTCACTCACATTGCGTTCACAGAGCACAAGGTGGTGATGTTCTGCTGCATGAAGCATTGCATATGCGGGCTTGGAATGAGGAAAAAGCAATGCCGAGAACAGGATATTCGTATCAATCAGTATGCGCATAACGCGCCTCACACCGCAGTTCATCGACAAGCGACTGCACATCTTCTTCGCCGCGCACGTTCATCATATCAGCAGCTCCCACGAAGGCAGCCTGAGCCTTGCGAATCGGGTC
>ERZ773008.2834-NODE-2834-length-11019-cov-33.020157_pt1 | contig 11019 bp, 12 predicted proteins | sample MGYA00580664_ERZ773008 | MGnify/ENA primary metagenome ERZ773008 (study PRJEB29015, sample SAMEA2738016) | human oral metagenome | biome: human oral; feature: human-associated habitat; material: dental | place: China | collected 2048 ... | reverse complement strand
AATCTGCCGGCTTAAAGCTGAACATTCCAGCAATAATATTACTTGGAAATGTTTCTAGTTTCACATTGTAATTACTTGTTACACTATTATAAAGCTGACGAGAATACGAGATTTTATTTTCAGTATTAGTTAATTCTTCTTGCAATTTTACAAAATTTGTACTTGCTTGCAATTCTGGGTAATTTTCTGCAACAGCAAAAATTCCTGAAATCTGACGCGTCAAGGCATCACTTGCTTTCATAGCTTCTGCTGGAGTTGTTGCAGCAGCCACCTGCCGACGCAGTTCTGTTACTTTTTCAAACGTTGATGCTTCATATTTGGCATACCCTTTGACCGTTTCAATCAAGTTTGGTAGCAAGTCATTTCGACGTTTCAATTGAACATCAATCTGACTCCATGCCTCTTTGGTTTGCATACGACTTTTGACAAGACCATTGTAACTAGCAATTACAAACAGCACTAGTACCACTACAATAGCTAAAATAATTATCCACATAGTCATTCTCCTTTTAATTTATTATAGATATTATACCAGAAAAATGAAAATAATAAACATTTTAACTTCTTCAAAAGAGAAATTTTAAAGATTCTCTTCTGATTATTTGGTATAATAGAGGCAAGAAGATACAAGTAAGGACAAATGATGACACCCGAAGAATTTTATCAACTTTTAAAACAGCAACAGATTGAACTCACGGACCGACAACAGATGCAGTTTGAACGCTATTTTGAACTGCTCGTTGAATGGAATAAAAAAATCAATCTGACAGCTATCACTGAAAAAAAAGAAGTGTATCTCAAGCATTTCTATGACTCCATTGCACCCATTTTGCAGGGACGGATTAAAAACCAAAATATCAAACTATTGGATATTGGAGCTGGGGCAGGTTTTCCTAGCCTCCCTATGAAAATCCTCTATCCAGCGTTAGATGTGACGGTTATTGATTCTCTAAACAAGCGCATTCTATTTTTAAATCATCTGGCTGACGAATTAGATTTGGAAAAAGTTCATTTCTATCATGGTCGGGCAGAAGATTTTGCTCAAGATAAAGACTTCCGCGCCCAATTTGATATTGTAACTGCGCGCGCCGTTGCCCGTATGCAAATCTTAGCCGAACTAACCATTCCTTTTCTGAAAGTTGGTGGACGTCTTTTAGCACTCAAAGCTACTAATGCCCCTGAGGAATTAACGGAGGCTAATAACGCTCTTTCTCTTCTATTCAGCAAAGTCAAAGAAAATAGTAGCTATCAACTTCCAAATGGCGACCCACGCTATATCACTATTGTTGATAAGAAAAAAGAAACTCCCAATAAATACCCTCGCAAAGCAGGAATTCCTAATAAACGCCCCTTATAAAACGAAACACCAAGCACTTTAAAACTGCTTGGTTTCTTTATTATCTCCAATTTAGCCCACTTTTCTACAGCAATGCTGGACATGCTTATAAAGGGCAGCATAGCGGCCGTGGTAGTCTTTCCGCCAAGGCTTATCTCGGCCACAAAAGTGAAGAAAGACAGTATGTTTTATGACCCAGTCTAAATCCCACTCTCCCTTACTTCTAGCGTAATAAAGAACATTATAGCGTACATCGTAATTATATAATTCATCTGGAATCTGGAGTGTCAAATGCCCGTACAAAGCATTTAGTACATCTTGGTCTGGTAAAAAAAGTTTAAAACGATTTTGAGCAATATAATCTAAAATAGCGTCACGCTTCACTTTTTGTCGAATTGCTGTCAAATTCATGAGTAAAACTCCTGAATTATAGTAACTTTCTGCCTCAAAATTTTGTAAGCGTAGCTTATTGACTAAATCTGTCATGTTAGTATCTGAACCATGACTAGCTGCAGCATATAAAGAAACGCCTAACTCCATTTCATAAAGTGGACAAATATCATTCAAACATAAAATATCGGCGTCCAAATATAGAATTTTGTCTAAATCCTTAGGGAGATATTCATAAGCCAATAAACGATAGTAAATTGTCTCTGGATACCGATCAGCGATTGGAGCATCTTCAAAAGCTCTTTCACCAATCACAACTGGATCATAAACGATTCCTAATGCCTCACAAAAGCTCTCAATCTCTGCATGCTTTTTTAACAATTGTTTCTGCAAGACAAACACATGCAGCAAAGCTGACGGTGTATTCTGATACACTGAATATAAGGTCGTTTTAAACGGCTCTATATAGTGATCATCAATTGAGAATAAAAGATTTATTTCCATCATTTATTCCCCATCTATCTATTCTTCTCGAAAAACGGGTTGTGGACCAAATGTTTGTGAAACAGGCATGAGCTCAATTCGGTTAATATTGACATGAGGAGGCTGCCCAATAATCCAAGCAACAGTATTGGCAATATCTACTGGCTGAATAGCATGAGCTCCTTCATACAATTTTTCAGATCGTTGCTTATCTCCCTTAAACCGAACAGTTGAAAATTCTGTGCCTTCACAAAGACCGGGTTCAATATTGGTCACACGAATATGATGTCCAGCCAAATCAGCACGTAAATTCAGAGAAAACTGCTTTACGAATGCTTTACTAGCTCCATACACATTAGCTCCTGGATAAGGGACTGTCCCAGCAGTTGAACCAAGGTTGATAATAAGCCCACTATCCCGCTCTACCATTTGTGGTATAATCTGGCGTGTTAGATAAACCAAACCAACAACATTAGTCTGAATCATTGTCAGCCAATCTTGCATATCTGCTTCATAAGCCTTATCTAAACCTAACGCTAAACCTGCATTGTTGACCAAAATATCAATCTTTTGCCAAGCCTCTGGCAAATTTTCTAAAGCCTCATCCACACTTTTCACATCCGATACATCCATTTGAAGTGGATAAAAGTTTGCAAAGCCCAATTCCTGCTGAAGTTGCGCTAATTTTTCTGATCTTCTTGCTGCACCAATCACTTGATGGCCTTCTGCCACCAAACGGCGACAAATAGCTTGTCCAAAACCAGCCGAAGCTCCTGTTACCAATGCAATCATTTTCTTCCTCCTATATGTATTTTCATTCTTATTTATAACCAAGGATTGTAAAATCGACCGTGATTCACGATAAAGAGTAATAGACTGAATAATAAAAATAAACCAGCCAGTACAATTACTTCAATATCCAATCTCTGAAAAGCCTGATAAGTGTACCATGTCCGCTTCTTATTTTTGCCAAAACGCCGCAATTCCATAGCTGTCGCAATCGTATCAATCCGTTCCAGCGAACTAAAAATCAAGGGAACAATAATTTGCAAATTGCCTTTGATTCGCTGACTGAACTTTGCTTTTTTTGACAATTCTAATCCACGCGCTTCTTGGGACATTCTAATCAAGTAAAACTCCTCTTGCAAATCCGGAATATATCGCAGCGTTAAGCTGACAGAATAAGCTATTTTATAGGGTATTCCGATTTGATTCATGCTAGAGGCAAACTGACTTGGATGAGTTGTCATCAGAAAAATAACCGCCAAAGGGATGGTGCAGAGATATTTCAAAAATAAATTAAATAGATAAAATATCTCCTGTGCTGTTACAGTGTAACTACCTAATCCACTTAGCCAAACTGTCTGTTCTCCATAAATCTCTACTCCATACTGAGGTGCAAACAGGTAGACCATGATGAGATTCAAAGCAGCAAAAAGACCAGCAAAGATCAAAATAAATGATACATCCTTAAAATGGATATGAGACACTTTGAATAAAAAGAGCGATCCAACCGCAATGACCAATAATAAACGTGTATCATAGCTAATCATTGCTGCAGTTGATACTAAAATGAAAAACAACAATTTACTAGCACCCGATAAGCGATGAAGAAAGGTCGTACCCGCATGGTAACCGATTAGTTTTTGTTGATTAAGCATGACTTTTTCCCCTTTTTCGCATGTAAAATTCAGTCAAAGCTAGCGGATCTACTTCTAGTTTTTCAGCCAAAGAAAAAATTGATGTTTCTTTCAGATTTGCCGCCTGAATCAACTTCTTATCTGTCAGAACTTCTGCAGGGGCTTTATCTGCTAAGATATGTCCATCCAGCATGACAATCGCACGTTCAGAATAATCCAGCATTAATTGCATATCGTGTGTAATCATCACAATAGTGTGGCCTTTTTGATTCAACTCGTCCAAAAAATTCATGATTTCTGTATAATTATGTTGGTCTTGCCCAGCTGTTGGCTCATCTAAAAGAATAATCTCTGGATTTAACACTAAAATGGAAGCAATGGTCACACGCTTTTTTTGCCCAAAGGACAAAGCAGAAATAGGCCAATGTCGAAATTCATATAGACCACAAGTTTTTAGTACAGTTAAGACTCGCTTTTTTATTTCTTCTTCTGCAACGCCACGTAGCTTCAATCCCAAGGCAACTTCATCAAAAATCATGGTTGTTGAAATCATCTGATTTGGATTTTGTAACACATAACCAATCCGCTCTGCCCGCTCCTTGATAGAGTCATTTTTGATGTCTTTTCCCTGCCAAGTATAGCTTCCTTCCGTTTCAATGAATTGACAAAGCGCTTTTGCTAACGTGGATTTTCCTGCACCATTTTTTCCAACGATCGCAATCTTTTCCCCTCTAGAGATTGCTAGATGAATATCCTTTAAAACTTTTTTCTCCCCATAAGCAAATTGAACGTTTTTCAATTCTAGCAAGTAATCTTTCACCTGTGGTTGTTGAATAGGAACCAACTCTCCCAAAAACTGAATAGAAGATACGTCTATCTGATCTAAAGTTGCCAACTGTGTAGCATCTTTCACATGAAAGCCAAGCTGGCGCAGCGTTGTAAGATAAAGAGGTTCACAAATACCATTGGCAGCTAGTAAATCCGTATGCAACAAATCATCTGGACTACCATTAAACAAAATTCGGCCATCATTGATGAGCACAATTCGATCAATCGCTCGATAAAGCACATCTTCCAAACGATGTTCAATGATAATCGTCGTCGTTCCTGCTTCCGCATGAATTTGGTCAATCAGCTCAATTGTATCCTGCCCTGATCTAGGATCTAGGTTTGCCAAAGGCTCATCGAACAATAAAATCGGACTTTCATCAATCAACACCCCGGCTAAACTGACCCGCTGTTTCTGCCCACCAGACAAATCTTGAGGACGCTGATGTAGGAGCGACAGTAGCTCCAATTTCTCAGCCCACAAATGTACCCTATCTCTCATCGTTGGCAAATCCACCATGTCGTTTTCCAAAGCAAATGCTAAATCTTCTGCAACGCTCAACCCGATAAACTGACCGTCTGTATCCTGCAAAACTGTACTCACGAGATTTGACAGTTCATAGACACTCCTATCAAAGACAGACTTTCCCTGAATCAATAAACTTCCTGTCATTTCTCCATGATAAATATTGGGGATAATTCCATTCAAGCACTGGCCAAGCGTCGATTTACCACAACCAGAAGGCCCCACAATCAGGACTTTTTCTCCCTCATAAATTGTCAAATCAACATTTTTTAATGTTGGTTCTGTCTGTACTTGATACTGAAAACTAAAATTTTCAAATTGAATAATTGGTTTTTCCATCACATTCTTCTTTATAAAGCAAGAGCAATTTGTATTGCCAAGTTAGCTACTTTGTCTTTTTCATCTAAATCTGCATGATTCGACAGATTACGCATATCCCAATTTTCCTCGGACAAATGATCCGCCGCATAAAAGAAGTGGCAGATGGGAATATTACGAAAGGCGGCTAAGGCTGCAACTGCTGAACATTCCATATCTACACAAATGGCTCCTGCTTCTTTACGCTTATACAATTTTTCTGCGGTCTCTCGATAAATGCCATCCGTTGTCCAAACTTTACCAACGGAGTGAGAAATCCCATTCTCATCTAAAAAGGAAATCAGAAAATCTTGCAAGCCCACATTCACCTCTATCTCATCAGAAGCTGGCAGATAATGATAGCTGGTTCCTTCATCACGAATAGCCATCTGAGGTACAATGATAGATGTTTCCTTAATAGCTTCATCTAAAACACCACATGTTCCAAATAAGACCAATTTTTTCATCCCGAAGGCAATCAAATCTTCCAGAATAGCGACACAAGCTGATGCACCAACCGGTGCATTAAATAGAGCAATCGGTGTACCTTTTACAATAATCCTGTAAATTGGAATCTCAATATTTGCCATGGAAGTGGTGGCCACCTGTTCATGTCGGAAACTCATTAGCATCCGCTCAAAAGTAGCACGAGCAAAACAAGATACCACCAACTCTGGGAAATCGGGCAGTGTCTCAATCAAATCTTCTGGATTGATAATCGCTCTGCGATCATTATCAAATTCCTCTAAAATCATCCACTGCTCCTTCCATATATACTCATTCTATTGTAGCACAAAAGAAAGTAAGATGAAAATCAATTTTGAAGTTCCTTAAAACTCTCCCTAAGTGTAAAAGAATCTAACCAAACAAAAAGAGTTCAGCTTCTTGCCGACCCTACTTGGTTAATGAGAAAATGTGACAATGATTAAAATGGTCGACCTTGTCGACGAAGTAAACTGAAACTCGTTGAGATTGGCGTCTCAGTCGACAAAACAAACCAAAACTTGTTAAGATTAGCGACCCAGTCGACAAAGCAAATCAAAACTCGTTAAGACTGCCGACTAGAGCGACAGGACGAACAAGAACTTCTTTCTTCTGGCCGAGCCTCGGATGATATGAACCAAAAGTAGCTTGCTCCATCTGAGCCTCGGACGATATGAACCAAAACTAGTTTGCTCCATCTGAGCCTCAGACGATATGAACCAAAAGTAGGTTGCTCCATCTGAGCCTCGGACAACATGAACCGAAACTAGTTTGCTCTGGCCGAGGGGCGGACGGATTACCCAAAAAGTAGTTCACTTTTATCAAAAAGAGGCTGGGTAGCCCAACCTCCTTAACATATAAAGACAGCCTGATCTTCTCTCATTCAGAATCGTCCATTTCCTTGTCAATCTTATGTTGACAGGATTGATTGTATGTATTTAAAAGCCAATTAAGTATTCCTAGCGCAACCAAATACATGATAGAATTGCCAAATAGAAACAGAATAAAATCATTTGTCGGACGAGTTTTATCATGCAATACACCAAAATGATAGTGATAATAACCACTCAAAACTGTCAAACAGAATGCTTGGAATAAAGTCATGAGTATTCCTATCTTCTTTTCAACAATTTTTTCTTTCCTCATCACAAAGAAGTAAATTTCACCGCTAATCAGAATAGCTAGCAATTCATCCACATAAGATTTTATTGAAAAGTTAAACAGGAAAAACTTGATAATAATTCCAATACCTAAAATAACAAGTAAAACTCGAAATGCATAAGCTTCAGCCTTGTATGCCCCTTGCCGAATACGCTCGTCCTTTTCGCCATCAAAATAATTCTTTATTTTGTTCATGACAAACCTCCTCTCAGGCTTCATCTTCTAATTCCGATAAATATTTCTCAAATCGCCCTTTCTGCCATTTTCCAACAACTTCTAATAGCAGATTAAACACCAGAATGATAGGGAGATACAGCAAAAATGTAATTGGGATAGCCAATAAAAACTTGGCATGCAACGGATTGTTCTGATAAATAGCCTGATTGACTTGAAAATTTTGAACTAGGATCATGACAGTCACAAAAGCTGTCATGGCAATCACACCCCAAATAGTAAAGGTAAAACTATTAAAATAATTTGCACCTAACCGCCGACAACGCTCCAAAAAGTAAAGAAATGCAATAATACTCGAAAACAAGAATAACTGCGCATAGATTTTCCCTGAATGGACAAAGACACTTCCAATATAAAAGATAAAATTACTAATCATCAGCAAACTAAATGCTTCCGTCCCAGCCTTATTGACCAGTTACTCTTCTCGCTCATCCAAAATCTGACGTTTTATGAATTTCATGATTCCTCCTCCCAAAATAATTGATCCAATGTTTTATCCAATCGTTTACAAATTGCAATGCACAAACTGAGACTAGGATTATACTTACCCGCTTCAATTAAACCAATCGTTTGCCTTGTCACACCAATCGCGTCTGCCAAATCTCCTTGGGTCAAATCATGCTCAACCCTAGCCATTTTTAATGTAAGGTTTTTCGCCATTCTCTTTATCCTCTTGACTAAAATCACTTTTTTTCTTTGTCGCGTACAAGGTGAAACCCAAAATTATATTACTAAAACCCAGAACTATGAACGTCCGATTTTTCTGACTCAATCCTACTAATAAAAAAGTTATTCCTAGCAACAGACATATCATGTAAGCTGCTCCTACTGGTTTTTTATCATTTTTCATAAATTTCAATTCCTTCCTCATTACTATTACACAATATATTTTATAAAATGCAATATATAAATAACATTTTGTGCATTTTTATGGCCTTAGAAAAAATTTAAAATAAAAAAGCTCAGATTATTCTTTCTGAGCCCTCAAATATAACTAATCCTTTTTCAAACTTCCCGATTTGGTTTGTGTACGAGCATAAGCCAGCAACAGCACTGTTCCCGCAATAGCAACAGTTAAGCCATTAGAAATCGTTGCAACAACACCTTGTACCAAAACCTTATTGACAGGCTCATTGTAAATCAAAATATCCCCTAATGGGGCAATAACAACCCATACTATAGCATTAGCTAATACTTGAATCACATTAAAAGATATAATATCTTTTACCTCAAAAATCCCTTGTGTAGCACGAATCCGTTTTCGAAATAGCCCAACAATCAAACCAAACAAACCACTGGCAATGACCCATGACCACCAAGGATTCCCATATTGCAATGAATCCTTTAGTGCATGACCGACAAAGCCCGTCAAAAATCCAACGACAGGTCCGAAAATTACACTAAACAAGGCTTGCAAAGCATACTGCAATTGAATACTAGTATTTGGAACAGGTGTTGGAATACTAATCATTCCAATAACAACAAAGAGAGCTGCTCCAATCCCCGTTGCGACAACACTTCTTATTGAATTATTTTTCATAACAACCTCCTTTATTATTTTTCAATCCGTTTGATTTCAATACTCCATTGCGCTCCGACTCCTACATTATAGGCCTTTGCAAAAGAACCTTGATTGATAGCCAGACCAACACGATAAAGAGAATTGATATACAAAATTGGCTGACCAATCCGGACATCCGCAAAAGATTTCCCATAAGTCACCTGATTCTGATAGACCAGCATATCATTATTGTAAATCGTGACCTCAAACCGATCACCAAATTCAGGACTTAGAGTATAAAATTCCTCACGCCTAATAGAAGTCCACAGTGACCCAAAACGAACATCTAAAATATCAATAGCCCCACTAACAAAATCATTCCCAATTGTCGTTTCCACAACAGGAATTTCCATGATATCCTCAGTATCTAGTTCAAGTCCTACCTCCTCAAAAGTAATATGTCCACTAGCTAGTTTTGCCCCTGTATAAGCATAAACATCCCGACCATGAAACGTATAAGAATGCTCCGTATTTTTTCGTCGGTTTTCCACCTCCGAAATCTCACGAATCGCAACAATTCCCACATGTTTCTTGATAAAAGAAAGTGTCCCATTATTTGGCGTGACAATATACTGATTTTGTACAGTTTTGGCAACCACACTTTTGCGCTTAGAGCCAACACCTGGATCCACAACTGATACAAAAGTTGTTCCCTCTGGCCAATAATTCACCGTTTGAAACAAACGATAACTTCCCTCAAAAATATTGTAAGGCGTAATATCATGGGTCAAATGATGTATTTTTAAAGTTGGAGATTCTTCTAACGCCACACCGACCATCGCCGATACAGCCCCATCTACCAAACCGAAATCTGATTGTAGTACAAGTAAATTATTATACATCTTCTCTCCTTCATCACACTTCTATCATAACACAAATTAAATTTCTTATCCATATCTATTTTTTATCACATCAATAAATACTATCTATAGTTATTCGCCCATCTTAGCAAATGACTAAATATAAAATAACTATTTTGAGTTGATACAAATCTCAAATATTAGAAGATAACATTACCAGCAAAACATAATAATTTCTAACCTAATATTTATAAAATTTCACACCTCTCCAGAATGTAACATATGATTCAAGAAGTTGATAATAAATAAGCCAGTAGCATTTAAATATAAAATAGAAAAGCAAAATACTTCTCCTGCTTTCAATACTACAATTTATATTAAGTCGAAAAAAGGAGAGAATAAACTTATTCTCTCCAGATGTTAAAAACTAACATTTATTTAAGCTAATATCGAATAAAATATCGGGAAGACAGGATTCGAACCTGCGACACCTTGGTCCCAAACCAAGTACTCTACCAAGCTGAGCTACTTCCCGAATTAAATAGAAAAAATGCACCCTAGAGGAGTCGAACCTCTAACCGCCTGATTCGTAGTCAGGTACTCTATCCAGTTGAGCTAAGGGTGCTCATTAAATTATGCCGAGGACCGGAATCGAACCGGTACGATCGTTACCAATCGCAGGATTTTAAGTCCTGTGCGTCTGCCAGTTCCGCCACCCCGGCCTCTCTAAGCGAACGACGGGATTCGAACCCGCGACCCCCACCTTGGCAAGGTGGTGTTCTACCACTGAACTACGTTCGCATCGACCTCTTATATAAAAAAATGCCGGCTACATGACTTGAACACGCGACCCTCTGATTACAAATCAGATGCTCTACCAACTGAGCTAAGCCGGCTGATTTCTATTATGCGGGTTAAGGGACTTGAACCCCCACGCCGTTAAGCGCCAGATCCTAAATCTGGTGCGTCTGCCAATTCCGCCAAACCCGCAATGATGACCCGTACTGGGCTCGAACCAGTGACCCATTGATTAAAAGTCAATTGCTCTACCAACTGAGCTAACGAGTCTAAAATAACTTCCGTTATCTTAAACGGTCCCGACGGGAATCGAACCCGCGATCTTCGCCGTGACAGGGCGACGTGATAACCGCTACACTACGGGACCTATGGGAGTTAACGGGATCGAACCGCTGACCCTCTGCTTGTAAGGCAGATGCTCT
>ERZ773008.2833-NODE-2833-length-11021-cov-6.280777_pt1 | contig 11021 bp, 11 predicted proteins | sample MGYA00580664_ERZ773008 | MGnify/ENA primary metagenome ERZ773008 (study PRJEB29015, sample SAMEA2738016) | human oral metagenome | biome: human oral; feature: human-associated habitat; material: dental | place: China | collected 2048 ... | reverse complement strand
CCAAAGTACAGTCGTACGCTTGGCTGTCTTGTTGCGTCCAAAATATGAAAACAATAGCACTAAGAGAGGTATAATCATCTCTTAATACTACTGATGCTTTAGCCATAAGGCTTATTTTTTTTGAAAAACAACCAAAACATCAATACGTTCATTGATATTTTGGTCTTTTTAATTTGATTTTTTTAGAAATAGTAGTTAGGTCTTTTAGTATAGCTCGCCCAATAACTTTGAAGGGTTCATCGCGTTCTAAGCCTAATTGGATATCATTACGATATAAAAGGGTAATCTATTTATGCTTTATCATAGTTGGTCTTATTTCTAATTTAAACATTTCATACTTAATTACAACGTAAAAAAATCATTTCATGGTAGTTCCCATTTTGATTAGGTAGGTGGAAGTTACTTTGAGAAATTACTTAGATAATAAGCTGTTTATAATGAGTTACCAAAGAATATAAAGAAAACAAGAAAATCTGTAGATAATACAGACCTTATGATTGAAATAAATAAGATTATAAGTGATTATGTTGAAATTGAAAATTTACTTTAGAAACTGCTGAATAAAAGCATCCAGGAAATTTGATTTCCTAGATGCTTTTTATCTATGTAATTATTTACCTAATTTTTCTAAGTGTTTAGCTAGGCGTTCGTTAACGAAATCCCAGTTTACAACACGGAAGAATTCTTTAATGTAGTCTGGACGACGGTTTTGGTAGTTTAGGTAGTAAGCGTGCTCCCAAACGTCTAATCCAAGAATTGGAGTAAGACCTGTTAAGTATGGAGAGTCTTGGTTAGCTGTAGAAGTAACAACTAGTTTACCTTCTTTATCTAAAGCTAGCCATGCCCAACCACTACCGAATCTTGTAGCAGCTGCAGCTGAGAAGCTCTTAACGAACTCTTCGTATCCACCAAGTTCAGCTTCAACTTTTTCTTTAACTAATCCAGCGAATTCAGAAGAATCTGCTTTAGTTAGTGATTGCCAGAATAGGCTGTGGTTGTGGTGTCCACCACCGTTGTTGATAACAGCTTGACGGATGTCAGCAGGTACGTTATCGATGTTTTTTAATAGACCACAGATGCAGTTAGCTTCGAATTCTGGGTGTTTTTCTAAAGCTGCGTTTAAGTTGTTAACGTAAGCAGCGTGGTGTTTGTCGTGGTGAATTTCCATAGTTTTAGCGTCGATAACTGGTTCTAAGTAATCGAATCCATAAGGTAATTCAGGTAATTTAAATGTCATAGTAATTGTCCTCCCGGAGTTTTTATAAATATATTACCATTATAAGAAAAATATTAAAAATAAACAACAAAAATGCTTACAAAAAATTTTTTTTATTCTATTGAAACTATTTTTCACCTTATCTAAATACTGGGAAATTAGTATTAAAATTTTAAATAGGAAGAGAAATTACTTATATTAAGACCTTGAAAATATATATCTTAATATAATAGTTGTATCTGATGTTATATGTAATATTTTATAATAGATATCATTAAGAGTTTCAATTTTTAATGGCTATCTATGGACTAATTCGGAAAAATTTTATACAATAGTATTGCATGAAAATTTTAATCATGATAGGAAGTTTATAGCTATTAGACTTTAACTTTTAAATGTTTAATAGTATAATAAAATTGGAAAATTTGTATATATAAACAATTAGAAATAATTCGAAATTAATCGAAAGGAATTAGACAATGAAAATAGGAATTGATAAGATTGGTTTTGCTATGCCAAATTATTATTTAGATATTCGTGATTTAGCGACAGCTCGAGGAATTGAACCTGATAAATTCACAAAAGGTTTATTACAACTAGAGATGAGTATTCCTCCTGTGTCACAAGATATAGTAACACTTGGAGCACAAGCTGCATATGAAATTTTAGATGAAGAAGATTTAGAAAAAATTGATATGATTATCGTAGGAACAGAGTCAGGTATTGACCAAAGTAAAGCTTCTGCGGTATTTATTCACGGTCTATTAGATATTCAACCATTTGTACGTGCTATCGAAGTGAAAGAAGCATGTTATGGTGCAACGGCAGCATTAGATTTTGCTAAAAATCATGTTATGAATAACCCAGAGTCAAAAGTACTTGTTATCGCTAGTGATATTGCGAAATATGGTGTTAAATCTTCTGGAGAATCTACACAAGGTGCAGGAAGTTGTGCAATGTTAGTAAGCAGTAATCCGAGAATTTTAGAATTCAACAATGATAATGTTTGTTTAACTCGTGATGTTATGGACTTCTGGCGTCCGAACTATTCACAATATGCATTTGTAGAAGGAAGATTTTCTACTGAACAATACCTTGATTGTTTAACAACTACTTGGAATAGATATATTGAAAAATCTAAACAAAGCCTTAATGACTTCTCAGCGGTATGTCTACACCTTCCATATCCTAAATTAGGATTAAAAGGTTTAACTCTATTACTAGAACAAGCTGAAGAAGAGAAGAAAGAAGAATTACTTGCTCGTTTTAATGAGTCAATTCAATACAGCCAACGTGTAGGTAATATATACACAGGATCTCTATTCTTAGGATTATTATCACTACTTGAGAATAATAACACATTAGAAGCAGGGAACAAGATTGGTTTATACAGTTACGGAAGTGGAGCTGTTGCGGAAGTATTCAGTTTAACTCTAGTAGAAGGTTATAAAGATCAATTAAGAAATAATCGTTTTGATGATTTCGATAAGAGAACACGTATTTCAATAGCTGAATACGAAAAAATGTTCTTCAGAGATACTACAGTGGACGAAGAAGGAAACTTAGATATTTCTGATATTAAAGATGAAAGCAGATTTGTCTTAGAAAAAATAGAAAATCACAAGCGAGTATATAAAAAACAATTTTAACAGAGGAAATCATGGAAAAAATTTGGAGTGGCTTTTATAAAAAAAATATTAATGAACGCTTAGAGGTTATTGAACAAGCTGATATTTTAAGTAAAGAATATCTTTCTGTTTTAAAAAATAATGAAGTTTTAGACTTTGATACGGCTAATAATATGGTTGAGAATGTAATAGGAACTTTCTCACTACCTTTTAGCATTGTGCCAAATTTTGTCGTTGATAATAAAGAATATGTGGTACCATTCGTTACAGAAGAACCATCGGTAGTTGCTGCTTGTAGTAATGCCGGGAAAATCGTAGCGAAGTCTGGTGGTTTCAAAACAGAAGTACTAGATAGGAAGATGGTAGGGCATGTAGCTTTATATAATATAGTCAATGTTGATGAAGCGCTAGAACGTATTTTACAAAGTAAAGAGTTGCTTTTAAAAACAGCGGATGAAGCTTATCCGTCTATCGTAACTCGTGGTGGAGGTGCTCGTGATATCGAGGTTAAAGTTCTATCAGAAGATGGAACAGACTTCGTAGTTGTTTACCTTATCGTTGATACTTTAGAGGCGATGGGGGCGAATATGCTAAATACTATGCTAGAGGCACTTAAAGTTTCATTGGAATCACTAACTGAGGGTGTAGCATTAATGGCGATTTTATCGAATTATGCGACACGTTCACTAGTTACAGCGAAATGTACTATTCCATTCGAAAATTTAGGAGAAAATGGAGAGTATCTTGCGAAAAGAATCGAGCTGGCTAGTAAATTTGCCAAAGCTGATGTTTATCGAGCAGCAACTCACAACAAGGGTATCTTCAATGGTATTGATAGTGTTGTAATAGCGAGTGGAAATGACTGGCGAGCTATAGAAGCGGCATGTCAAAGCTACGCAACTAAAGACGGTAAGTACCAAGGGCTTTCTACTTGGCGTTGTGATGAAGAGGCTAAGCTGCTTATAGGAGAAATCACGTTACCTATGCCGGTTGCTAGTGTAGGTGGTTCTATTGGCATCAACCCTACTGTAAAAGTTGCTAGAGGATTATTAAATAATCCAGATGCGAAAACATTAGCGAGTATACTTGTTTCTGTTGGATTAGCCCAAAACTTAGCAGCGCTAAAAGCGTTGGTAGGAGATGGAATTCAAAAAGGTCATATGAAATTGCACGCAAAATCTTTAGCGATTTTAGCAGGAGCTACTAATGACAATATTGAATTAATCGTAGAAGAACTTAGAAAAGAAAAACATATGAACTTAGCTAGTGCTAAGAAAATAGTAGAGAAATATAATAAATAAAGCTAAGAGAGATTAGGATGCCTACTCTCTCTTATTTGATAAATTGAGTGAAATCTATATTTTTTATGAATAAATCTAAAAAAGATTAATAAATTTAATCTAGAAAAAACTGTTTAATAAGAATAGAAGTTTCTATTTATAGTAGAAATATTAAAAATTAAATCGAAATTACCGTTGTTATAAGATTTTTTATCATTATAAAAATGTGGTTTAAATACTGTTCTTAATATCTTTTTACACTGCTTCATGATAAATAATAAAACTTTTTTAAATTTTGTGAGCAGTTTCATTGATTAATAATTTTAAATGATATATTATATATAGTATAGAAATTAACAAATTAATATCTATAAAAAATATTTAAAGAAAAAGTATATTTAATTTCAATTAATAGAAAATTGATATGTAGTATACAGGAGGCAAAATTATGTCATTAGAAAACAAATTCGAAGAAATCAAAGGATCAGTTAAAGAAGGTTTAGGGAAATTAACTGGAGATAAATCATTAGAAGGTGAAGGATTAGCAGAACAAGTAGTTTCTAAAGTAAAAGAAGCTGCAGAAGGTGCTAAAGATGCAGTAGAAGGCGCTATCGACAGCGTTAAAGATAAATTAAAATAAGACAAATATTTATTGAATTCTTTTGTTAGTGTATCAGTAAATTGAAGTTAACGAAGGAAGAGATTTAATATTTTTGTGCTATAGGTGATTGACGGAAGTAAAGAAAACTCGGTCAATCATCTATTTTTTTATATCAAATTTTTAAAGGATAATAAATAATTACCTTAATTACAATTTTTTCTAAAAAATACTTATAAATTAAAATCGTTAAAGTTGTTGTATATTCAATTTTATAATCTGTTTCTGATAAAAATATTAAAAAATTAATTTAATACCGATATAAATACTATTTTAACAATAAAATTTGATTTAAATTTTTTAAATATAAATTTATAATAAAACTGTATTAATAATTTGTTAGTCGGTGTTTCAACATAAATTATAAAACTTTTTTAAATTTTGTGAGCAGTTATGTTGATTTAAAATTAAAAGTGATATATCATATCTATAATAAATATTTGTTATTAGCATATAAATATTTAGAAAAAATAATTAAGGAAAGGGGAAATAAATATGATTTGGTCAATTATAGTAGGTGGTTTCATAGGGTTTGTAGCTGGCGGAATCACAAAAAAAGGCGGAGCCATGGGTATCATTTCTAATGTTATCGCAGGTTTAGTAGGTTCATCAGTAGGACAATCATTATTTGGAGCTTGGGGTCCAAGTCTAGGTGGAATGGCGTTAATTCCTTCTATCTTAGGTGCGGTAATTGTAGTAACTATAGTATCAATATTCTTTGGGAAAAAATCTTAAAAAATTTTTTCTATAAATGAATAGTCAATTTTTGAAAGGAGGTTTAAAATGTCTAAAACAAAAAAAATAATATCAATTATTGTTTGTCTATTAGCATTAACAGTTATGGTTCCTATTATGATAGAGTATCATAATGTTAGCGGACTAGATCCACAATTTTTAGATTTACAATTATTTGATTGGAAACAATTTTCTTTCTTAGAATTTTATCTTTCTAGATATATTTTCTGGGGAGCACTAGTGTTATCAACATTGATAATTCTTTCAATATTAGTAATAGCATTTTATCCTAAACAACATTTAGAAGTAAAACTATCTGATAAAGGTGGTAAATTATCACTAACAAATTCAGCTATTGAAGGATTTGTTAAAAATTTAGTGATTGAACAAGGATTAATTAATAATCCATCGGTAAAAATAAATAGTAGAAGAAATAAATGCCTTATTAATGTAAAAGGGGAATCAGCTTCTTCAGAGAATATTATTCAGAAGAGTGATCAGATTCGAGATGGAATAAAAGATGGATTGGTTGAGTTTTTCGGTATAGATAAAGCTGTAAAACTTAAGATTTCTGTTTCTGATATTCAGAAAAAAGTAACTAAAAAGAGTACAAGTCGTGTAAAGTGAGGACATAAATTATGGAATGGCTAAAAAAACATCAATACACTGTTGTATCAGGATTATTGGGAGCATTTCTAGCTTGTTTAATTCTGTTCTTAGGATTTTTCAAAACTATTTTTGTTTTGATTTTCGCTGCACTAGGAATTGTAACAGGATATTATATAAAGAATAAAATATAAAAATTTGTAATTAGGAGAAAAGATATATGTCTAATCCAAATGAAAATAATGTAGAAACAAAAGAAGTAACTTCAAGTAATAATGAAGCAAGAGGAGAGTTGACATTTGATAATGATGTAATTAAAAAAATTATCGGTCAAGCTTTAGAAAATGTTTCAGGATTACTAGCAGTTGATGGAGGTTTTTTCTCGAATTTAACAGATAAATTAATTAATACTGATAATGTTACATCAGGTGTTAATATTGAAGTCGGTAAGGAACAAGTAGCTGTTGATTTAAATATCATAGTTGAATATAAAAAAAATGTTCCTGAAATCTTTGAGGAAATTAAACGAGTGATTACAACTGACATAAAAAAAATGACTGGATTAGAGGTTATAGAAGTTAATGTCAATGTAATCGATATTAAAACTAAAGAACAACATGAAGCAGATTCAGTAAGTTTACAAGATCGTGTGTCTAATGTTGTTGAATCAACAGGAGAATTTGCATCTGATACTTTTACATCAGCTAAAGCAGGTATAAGTGATGGATTTTCAACAGTTAAAGAGAAAGTCGAAGATGCAACTGAAGTAGTTGTAGATAAGGCTGTAGATGTAAAAGATGCAGTGGTAAACAAAGCTGTAGATGTAAAAGATGCAGTAGTAGAAAAAGCAGAAGATGTAAAAAAAGCAACTGCAGAAAAAGTAGAAGAAGCGAAAGAAGTAGCAACAGAAGCTAAGGATGCAGTAGTAGAAAAAGCAGAAGATGTAAAAGAAGCAACTGTAGATAAAGTAGAAGAAGCGAAAGAAGTAGCATCGGAAGCAAAAGATGCAGTAGTAGAAAAAGCAGAAGATGTAAAAGAAGCAACTGCAGAAAAAGCAAAAGATACAAAAGAGACAACTGCAGACAAAGTAGAAGAAGCAAAAGAAGCAGCATCGGACAAAGCAGATGGAGGATTCGCGGGGAAATTATTTTCAAAAGTGAAAGAAGTTGCAGAGGATGCTAAAGATGCCGTTGAAGATGCTTATGACGGCGTAAAAAACATGGTAAAAAAAGATAAATAAAGAATAATATTTAGGAGGCACTATTATGTCATTAGAAAACAAATTTAATCAATTAAAAGGTTCAGTAAAAGAAGGATTAGGAAAATTAACAGGTAACGAAAAATTACAAGCTGAGGGATTCACTGAAAAAGTAGTTTCAAAAGTAAAAGAAGCAGCAGAAGATGTATTTGACGGTGTGAAAAATGTAGCTAGTGTAGTAGCGGATAAAGCAGCGGACGTTAAAGATGCAGTAGTAGAAAAAGCAGCAGAATTAAAAGATGGAGCAGCAGACAAAGCAGAAGACGTAAAAGATGCTGTAGAAGATAAAGTAGAAGACGCAAAAGAAGTAGCGGAAGACGTGAAAGACGCAGCAGAAGATAAAGCGGAAGATGTAAAAGAAGCTGCAGCAGATAAAGTAGAAGACGCAAAAGAAGTAGCAGAAGACGTAAAAGAAGCTGCAGAAGATAAAGAGGAAGATGTAAAAGATGCTGTAGAAGATAAAGTAGAAGACGCAAAAGAAGTAGCAGAAGACGTAAAAGACGCAGTAGCAGACAAAGCAGAAGATGTAAAAGATGCTGTAGAAGATAAAGTAGAAGATGTAAAAGAAGTAGCAGAAGACGTAAAAGACGCAGCAGCAGATAAAGTAGAAGATGCAAAAGAAGTAGCAGAAGACGTGAAAGACGAAGCAACAGACAAAGCAGAAGACGTAAAAGACGCTGTAGAAGATAAAGCAGAAGATGCAAAAGAAGTAGCAGAAGACGTGAAAGATGAAGCTGCAGACAAAGTAGAAGACGCTAAAGAAGCTGTTGAAGAAGAAGGATTCGCTGGAAAACTATTTTCTAAAGTAAAAGAAGTGGCAGAAGATGTAAAAGAAGCTGCAGAAGATGCTATTGAAGATGTAAAGAAAATGGTTAAATAATAAGACTATTATTTATCAAATCCTTTTATTAGAAAACTAGTAAATCTCAGTAATATTAAATAGAAATTTATATAGGTAACTGGCAAAAGTAGAACTTAAGTCGGTTACCTATTTTTATATTATTTCAAAAAAGGGCTCCCCTGGATGTCTATTTTAACTCAACGCAAAAAAACATCGCCATATAAAATGACGATGTCACGTTGTTTTAATATAATTCGAATTTTTCTACAAAATACATAGTTCTATTAGCTCCGCTTTCGTAGTTTTTATTGTTTAAGCGAAGTGTCATCATACCTACAGGTTTTCTAGTAGTGATGTTTACGTATGGAATAAGTACTCTGTCTCCTTTAATTTCCCATTTTTCTACTGGCATGAAGATTGCGTCAGTGGCCCCACCGTAACCAATATCACTTTTAACTAAGAAGACTTGATCTTTTGCGAAATATACAACTTTATTTTTATGATTCATCAATTTTTCTAAGTTTTGTTTGCTAAAATCAGTAACTTTATTATTTAATTGAACAAATTCAATTTCTTTATCGTTTTGTAATCTTTGTAATACGTCTTGTTTATGGAATGTTTGTGCATTGTATGTATTTAGTAAGTCCAATACTTTAGTCAAGTTTATTTGTTTTACCACATTATTGCTACCATCGTTACTAGCGATAAATCTCACCACATTAGCAGTAGTGCTACCTTTTAAGTTTAACATTCCGTATGCCATAGGTTGTAAAATCTCTCCGGCTTTAGCTAAGTCATGTTTTACAGTCTGAGGAGTTTGTTGGCTTGTTGTGCTTTTTCTAGTAGGAGTTGCTACTTGAGCTCTAGGTTTGTTATTAATAATATTTGTACTAACGTTGGTATCTGTTTGTCTAATATGTTCAACTTCTTTTTGTAGGTTGGCTAAAGAAGTCGGTGTTTCTTCAGTAGTCGTTACTTCGTTAGTTACATTATTATTGTTACTATCGATTTTCTGTGCAACCTTATCTGTACATCCAGTCATAAGTCCTATTCCTAAAATAAATATACCTGTTGTTTTTAGAAGTTTGTTCATATTATCCACCTTCTTTTTGTATAACTTCTTTATATTTATATTATACATCTTTAAATTACAAAAAACAACATTTTATTACAAATATGTTACATTTATATTACAAATATATTCGGAAAATGTTACAATAGTGTGATTTTTAGAATCAGTTTAGTTTTGCTACATTATTTGATGAAGTATGATTTTTATAGTAAAATATACTAGAAAACTAAATTTAGGAGATAAAAAACATGAATAGAGTTGCTATTGTAAGTGCGAAAAGAACTGCTATAGGAAGCTTTGGAGGAAGTTTAAAAGATGTTTCTGCAGCAAAAATCGGTGGGGATCTTGTAAAACAAGCATTAGAAAGCGTAAATCTTGATCCAAATCTTGTTGATGAAATTATATTTGGTAATGTATTGCAGACTGGTCTTGGGCAGAATGTAGCAAGACAAATAGCTGTTAATGCAGGTATCCCAAAAGAGAAAAGCGCCTTTGTTGTGAATAAAGTTTGTGGATCAGGATTAAAGAGCGTTGTTCTTGGAGTTCAATCTATTATGGTAGGAGACAATGATATCGTAGTTTGTGGTGGAGTAGAAAATATGAGTGCGGCACCACATTATACGAAGAATGCTCGTTTTGGACAAAAACTAGGTAGCTTTGAATTAGAAGATACTATAATTAATGACGGTCTAACTGATGCTTTTGAGAATTATCATATGGGTATTACTGCCGAAAATATCGCAGAACAATATGGTATTACAAGAGAAGAACAAGATGAATTTGCTCTAGCGAGTCAAAAAAAGGCGGCCTTAGCAATTGAGAATAATCTATTTTCTGAGGAAATTGCTCCGATAACTATTAAAACAAGACGAAAAGAGATTGTTTTCGATACAGATGAATATGTTCGTGGAAATACAACATTAGAAAGCCTAGCTAAATTACGCCCAGCTTTCAAAAAGGATGGAACTGTGACAGCGGGGAATGCTTCAGGGATTAATGATGGAGCTGCTTGCGTTATTCTAATGAGTGAAAAACGCGCCAAAGAACTAGGTTTAGATGTTCTTTGTTACATTGAAGGGTATGCTTCAGCAGGTCTAGATAATAAAGTAATGGGACTAGGGCCAGTACCTGCAACACAAAAAGTGCTAGAAAAATTAAGTTTAAATATAGAAGATATTGATTTATTTGAGATGAACGAAGCTTTCGCGGCACAATCAATAGCCGTTACACGTCTATTGAACCTAGATACGACTAAAGTTAATACGCGCGGTGGTGCAATAGCACTAGGACATCCAATAGGTGCGAGCGGTTGTCGTGTTTTAGTTACATTAGTACATGCACTAATTAAAGACAACAAAGAAAAAGGACTATGCTCACTTTGTATAGGTGGAGGTCAAGGTATCTCTATGGTTGTTTCTAGAAAATAATTACAGTAAGTGATTCAAAGATCACGATATCGGATAAATCGATTTTGTGAAATCACCTTCTATGAAGTTTATTAGATATCAGAAAAACTTCTAAAAGTGAATTTAGATATTGATAAATCACTTCTGGAACGATGAGTTTATATATAAACTTTTTTAAAAGATAGAATATAAAGGTTAGTTTCGTTTGAAAAGGTTTGAATTTCATGAAAGTTAAAGATATTTATAAAAATAATTGTTTATTAGCTAAGAAAGTGTTAAAATAGATAAGTGATTATTTTTAAGGAGAAATATTGTGAATAA
>ERZ773008.2832-NODE-2832-length-11026-cov-6.316015_pt1 | contig 11026 bp, 9 predicted proteins | sample MGYA00580664_ERZ773008 | MGnify/ENA primary metagenome ERZ773008 (study PRJEB29015, sample SAMEA2738016) | human oral metagenome | biome: human oral; feature: human-associated habitat; material: dental | place: China | collected 2048 ... | reverse complement strand
AAATCAACTATGATAACATGCACCAGCTTGTTTTTGCCAATACCAAACTGACTCCCAATCCAGACAACAAGGCAGAATTTCTCCTCTACGACAAGGACGATACAGGTGAGGAAGAAGAGGATCAGTCAGAAACGAAACTAACTGGGGAGATGCGATTAGTCGTCAAGGAGATTCTGAAACTTCATCAGGAAAAAGGTGTTGCCTTTAAAGAAATTGCTCTTCTAACCTCCAGCCGCAGTCGTAATGACCAGATTCTTCTCGCCCTGTCTGAGTACGGGATTCCCGTCAAAACAGACGGAGAGCAAAACAACTATCTCCAATCTCTAGAAGTGCAAGTCATGCTAGACACCCTTCGTGTCATTCACAATCCTCTTCAGGACTATGCCTTGGTTGCCCTTATGAAGTCTCCTATGTTTGGCTTTGACGAGGACGAGTTAGCGCGTTTGTCCCTTCAGAAAGCAGAGGATAAAGTCCAAGAAAATCTCTATGAAAAACTGATCAATGCACAAAAAATGGTAACAAGCCAGAAAAACTTGATTCACACGGCTCTAGCTGAGAAACTAAACCAATTCATGGATATCCTAGCTTCTTGGCGCTTGCATGCCAAAACTCACTCCCTCTATGACCTGATTTGGAAGATTTACAACGACCGTTTTTATTATGATTATGTTGGGGCTTTGCCAAATGGTCCTACTAGACAGGCCAATCTCTATGCCCTAGCTTTGAGAGCAGACCAGTTTGAAAAGAGTAATTTCAAGGGCTTGTCTCGTTTTATTAGCATGATTAACCAGGTCTTGGAAGCCCAGCACGATCTTGCAAGCGTGGCCGTCGCACCGCCAAAAGATGCAGTAGAGCTCATGAGCATTCACAAGAGTAAAGGGCTGGAGTTTCCTTACGTCTTTATCCTCAATATGGATCAGGATTTTAACAAGCAAGACTCTATGTCAGAAGTCATTCTCAGTCGTAAAAATGGGCTTGGTGTCAAATATATTGCCAAAATGGAGACAGGAGCAGTGGAAGATCACTATCCTAAAACCATCAAACTCTCCATCCCTAGCCTAACCTATAGGCAGAACGAAGAGGAATTACAGCTGGCAAGCTATTCAGAGCAGATGCGCCTTCTTTATGTTGCCATGACGCGGGCTGAGAAAAAGCTCTATCTTGTCGGTAAAGGTTCTCGTGAAAAGTTGGAAGCCAAGGAATACCCAGCAGCTAAAAATGGAAAACTAAATAGCAACACTAGACTTCAAGCAAGGAATTTCCAAGATTGGATTTGGGCTATCTGTAAAGTATTTGCCAAGGATCATCTCAACTTTAGCTATCATTTTGTTAGTGAAGAGCAGCTGACTAGAGAAGCTATTGGTCAGTTGGAAAACAAAAGCCCTCTCCAAGATAGCTCCCAAGCAAACAATCGCCAGTCAGAAACCATTAAAGAAGCTCTTGAAATGCTGAAAGAAGTGGAAGTTTATAATACTCTTCATCGCGCATCCATTGAACTTCCTAGCGTTCAAACCCCAAGTCAAATCAAGAAATTCTACGAACCAGTTATGGATATGGAAGGTGTTGAGATTGCAGGACAAGCTCAATCAGTAGACAAGAAAATCAGCTTTGATTTACCAGATTTTTCAAGCAAAGAAAAGGTAACAGGAGCTGAGATTGGTAGTGCTACCCACGAACTCATGCAGAGAATTGACCTCAGCCAGCGACCAACGCTTGCTAGCCTGACAGAAACTCTCAAACAAGTTCAAACCAGCCCAGCTGTCAGAGACAAGATTAATCTTGCTAAAATTCTTGCATTCTTTGAAACAGCACTCGGTCAGGAAATTCTTGCCAATACCGATCATCTCTATCGCGAGCAACCCTTCTCCATGCTCAAACGAGATCAAAAGAGTCAGGAAGATTTCGTTGTCCGTGGTATCCTTGATGGCTATCTGCTTTACGAAGACAAAATCGTTCTGTTCGACTATAAGACAGACCGCTATGATGATCCAAATCAACTCATAGATTGCTATCGTGGTCAATTAGCCCTATACGGAGAAGCTTTATCACGAGCCTATTCGATTGAAAATATTGAGAAATACTTGATTTTACTAGGTAAAGAAGAGGTTCAAGTTGTAAAAGTATAATCTAGAAAGGAGACCTCATGACACTTCCAGTTAGAAAATCCCTGCATGATGCGGTTTTACAGGCTTCAAAAGCTGATACTTGGGAACAAGCTACCAAGGAATGGAATGAAGTTTCCTTGATTTTTAACGGTATCGGCCGTAGCAATTGTGTCTGTGGAAATGCCATCAAGTACGCTTACGAACTCTTTAACGGCGTCACAGGTCAACGCCTCTTTCCGATTGGTAGCGATTGTGTTCGTCATTTTCATCGATTGTCTCTTGACCAGCAATTGGAAGAGGAAGAAAAACTACTCAGAAAAGTTGAAAATCTGACCAGAAAAGCTAAGAAAAAGGAAAAAATCAAGGTCAATAAAAGTGACTTTGACGAACGACTTCTAAAATGGCTCTGGGAAAAAGGTGTTTTCAAGCCCAATCGTGGCAATCAGTTCTCACCTGAGAAAGACTACCAGCTTTTCCTAGTAGTCTTTCAGGGAGGAAGTTGGACCAAGGCAGAGCCTAAGAAGAAGGCTCGGATGGAAGAAGTCCTTGAAAAGTTTATCAAACCCTTTTTACTTGGCAAACCAGATGACCAACTCTACCTTGTCAAGCTAGGCAAGGAGAAAATTGACTACGAACAAGAACTCCGTATCCAGGCAGAGAAAGAGCGCAAGAAGAGGGATAAAATCGCCAAACAATATGCAGACAATCTGGTTCTAGCTATGGGACCAGCAGAGCGTGCATACCAAGATTACTTTGGCTTTACAGAGACCCTGACTCAAGAAGAACGTAAGTGGGAGAAAATTCTTTTTGGTAAAAATCGGACAGAACGGGCTATCAAGGCCAAACAATACCAAAAAGAGTTGGAAAAAGACCAACGAATTGCCAGTCAGGATCCAATTGAGAGAAAGCAGAAGCAGACCTGGCTTCTCAATTCCTATTTTCGTGAGCTTCCTGAAGAAAAAGCCCGATTTTCTAGGCTCTTATTAGAATATCGAAAAAGTGGAGAAGTTCCCTTTTCAACCGCATACCTGTCAGATCAACTCATCGACTTTTTCTATAAAATGAAAGCCTTTGAATTTGAGATCTCACCAGAACAAGTCCGAGATTTTCTAAAAGAAAGCCTCCAGACAGACCATCTATCCTCAGCACAAGAAAGCTGGATAGAAGGAATTCTCCTCAACTGCCTCAAACCATTTTTAGAACGATTAGTGATATAACTAACACCTACCGTGGGAATGCCATGGTAGGTATTGTTTTTTAAATAGTCAGTATCATTCTCTACAGATTTATTAGAAAACAAAACCAAACTTATCTATATATGTTTTATTATACTGCATAATGTGTAAAATCTATAGATACTTTATGTTACAAGTAGCTAAGATCTAATATTTGTAGTATAATAACATTAGATAACAAGACGCATTAAAGCTTATATTTCTATGCATTCATCATTTAAATATATAGAAATATAAAATAAATTACTATATTTATATTTAAAATTCTATTCTTTTATTTCGTTAATTTTTATACTTACATTATCGCATAGGAATTCAAGGTTTTCGTTTACTTGTTTAACTTTCTGAATTTTCTAAACTATTATTCTAAAATTATAAATCTCAAGCTAACAAGCTATCTAGAGAAAATGAATGAATGAATGATTGATTGATATCTATTTTCTCATTGTTGTTACTTTAGATGATGGAGTAACTACAAAATAAGAAGACTAGGATCTGATGATGGAAGATTTTTCACATAGAGTACGGACAATTGTATTTACTGATCATCGTCGTAAAAATATGTTTGAAACTCCAGAATGAAATTCATTTTAATTAGTCTTACGACAAAAAATTGGATTTTTTAAATCCATTGCGTTTAAGATATGTAGATATTTCTATGTTTTCTTCATAAGAAAGGGGGAAATACAATGAAGTATAGAAAAGTTAAAAGAATCCTTTCACTTATTTTTTCAATTTTTTCTTTAATATTTATGGCCCCTATTTGTCTCATTGCTTGCATATTTATTGTTTTAGAATCAAGTGGCAATCCCATTTACATACAAGAACGAGTTGGTTTAAATGGGCAAAAATTTATAATGTATAAACTACGTTCAATGTATATAGACGCAGAAAAAGATGGACATCAATGGGCAATTAAGAACGATCATCGGATTACCAAAGTTGGAAAATTTATACGAAGAACCAGAATTGATGAATTTCCACAAATCATTAATATCATTAAAGGGGATATGTCTTTTATAGGACCTCGGCCAGAAAGACCAGAATTTGTTAACGAATTTTTAAAGTATATTCCAGATTTTAATGATCGTTTGGCTATTCCTCCAGGAATTACAGGCTGGGCACAAGTGAATGGGGGTTACGATTTAACTCCATATGAAAAATTAAAATATGACAAATACTATATTGAATATGAAAGTTTTCAATTGGATTCACTTATTTTATTAAAAACTATTAAAGTGATTTTTACTGGACATGGCTCCAGATAATTAAGATTCAACAGTAAGTAGAGGAAAAATATGGCAATTTTCAATAAAAATATCAACAGAATTTTTACTTTAATTAAAAGTAAATTTCTGTTTCTAATCCTTTTTACATTAATAGGGACGACAGCAGTTGGTCTATATACTGTTTTTATCATCTCGCCTGTTTATAGTCTTCAATCCAAACTCATTATGAAAAATGCTTCCGGGCAAAGTACAGATGCGCAGACAATTGAAGCTCTTAATCTCTTTCAGAGACAAACTAAAACTTATCTAGAAATAGCCGATTTACCTCCTGTTAAAGAGGAGACCAACAAAGCTCTAGACTTATCTCCAGAGGAAATTTCAAAAATCCAGTCTGTTAGATTAACAAATGATTCAGGTTCTCAGCTAGTCACAGTAACCGTAAGAGCTCTCGATAGAGATTTAGCTGATCGTTACATAAGAGAGTATGTTATTCAATACAAAAAATTTACAGCGGACCGATTGGGACGGGATAACTTATCAGTTGTTACGGAAGCACTGGGAAGTAATGCTCCAGTTTATCCAATCCTTTGGAAGAATCTTCTTGTATCTACTCTAGTATTTTCTTTCATAGGACTTAACATCATCTTCATTAAGTATGTATTGAGTGACTCGATTGATTCTTATGAAGATTTGGAAGAGATTGTTGGGAAACCTGTCCTCGGCATGATTCCAACTATAGAGAAAAAGAAGAGAGGTTAATGCCATGAATATAGAAGTTATCCATAACAGCAAATCTCTTGTAGCTGAGTCCTTTAGAACGTTAAGAAGTAATCTTCAGTTCTCAGAATTCGGTAAAAATATTAAACTTATTGTCGTTACAAGTGCCAATCCTAACGAAGGAAAGAGTGAAGTCAGTATCAATCTTGCTGCCTCTTTGGCTCAACAAGGGAAAAAAGTGATTATCATAGATGCAGATATGCGTAAACCAACCCAACATAAATTAACAGAGGTAAGTAATACCGAGGGTCTCAGCACCTTCTTATTAAAAAGATCTGGTGTTGATTCCATTAATCATTTAACGATAAATGATGTGAATTTAGATGTACTGACCTCAGGGCCTGTTCCGCCTAATCCATCTGAGATGTTAGCTAGTTCTTCGATGGATGAAACACTTAAAGCATTTGAGGATTTTTATGACTATGTCATTATCGATACACCTCCCTTGCTAGCAGCAACTGATGCCCAAGTTTTAGCCAGTATTTCGGATGCTACCCTTCTGGTAGTAGATATCAAAAAATCAAAACGACGACAAATAATAGAAGCAAAAAGAAGATTAGACCATGTTGGAGCTAGACTACTTGGTGTGATAATGAATAAAATTGATTCACACAAAGATACCTATTATTACTATTATTAAACTAACTATTTGAAAGGCAGGAGAGAAAAAATGACAATCTATCTTTTAATGTTCGTCTACATCTCTTTCCTTGCCTTTTTCTCATCAAAATATGAGGATAAAGCAAAAGAGTTAGGTTTCCTTGTTCTTCCGACTTTCTTCTTTTTTTTAATCATTGCAGGTTTTCGTACTTCTAGCGTCGGAGGAGATTTAGGAACTTATATCCATATTTTTGAATCGAATAATTTACAACTTCCGGATTTACCAAATCTATTTCGTTCTCGATTTGAACTTGGTTATTTAGTAAGTAACATTTTTCTAAGAAACTTTAGTGTTCACTATCCATTTTTATTATTTTCCTATGCCTTTATAACTTTAGTTGCCTGGTTTTTTGTGCTTTATAAGCATTCTAAAAATGTTTACATGAGTTTATTGATTTACCTTAGCTCATTGGGACTCTTTTTTTATTCCTTATCAAATATCAGACAAGGTCTAGCAATCGCTTTAAGTTTTTTAGGATTTCACTACTTAGTAAAAAACAAGAAGATTTTAGCATCAATATTTATCTTACTAACTCCCTTATTTCATACATCTGGTATCGTCTGCCTCTTGTTTTTCCCCCTTAAAAAAATCGTTTTAAACAAAAGAGCATACCAATTTGTGTTCCTTGTATTTCTTATTCTCTTTCCTTTCATCAAACAAATTGCCACTACCTTTATTTCTTTCTTTCCTCAGTATACTTCCTATCTGGAATCATCATGGTTTTTGGAAAGCAATAAATGGGCACCCGTATTTTTAACAATTTGGTATGGTATCGTTCTGGTCTTTGGAGAAGTAGTGATTAGAAAACAGAAATTATCGACTGAAGAAGAATTTATAAGAAGTCTATTTTTTATCTCCTTTTTATTTACCGCGTCAACTTTGCAAACAAGTCTTTTTGGCAGATTTGCACACTATTTTACCCCCTTTATTTGCCTATATATCCCCATGATTTTATCTAAAATAGGTGAAAAAAAAGTTCAGTGGATTTTATTTTATTTGGTGATATTGGTTTATGCTTCAATCTTTCTAGTCATTGTTTACTTTAAAACTGACTGGTACCATGTCGTTCCCTACCGTTCAGTTATTGTAGATTGGTTATTTGGAAATTAGGTTTAGGAGTTATAAAATGAAATTTTCAGTTTTAACTACAGTCTATAAAAAAGAGACTCCTAGAAATTTAAGGAAAAGTTTACTAAGTTCTTATCAGCAGACCCTTAAACCGACAGAAATCATTTTAGTTTGTGATGGTACATTGACAGAAGAGTTATATAGAGAAATCCAAAAGTTACAGAGAGAAATTCCGATTTTAAAGGTTTTCCATTTACCTGAAAACTTAGGCTCAGGACCAGCCTCTCTCTTTGGAGTTAATCAATGTCAAACAGAATTCATTGCAAGAATGGACAGTGATGACTATTCTCTAGAAACAAGGTTTGAGAAGCAATTAGCAGCCTTTGAAAAAAATCCCAATCTCATCATGGTTGGTTCCAATATCCTAGAGAAAAATACAGAATTTACCGCCTTAAAGAAAGTACCAGAAACTACAGTCGAAATTCGTCAATATTCGAAAATGAGAAATCCCTTTAATAATCCTTCTAGTATGATGAAAAAAGAGTATATCTTAAAAGCTGGTAATTATCGTAAATTCCGTTACCTGGAGGATTATGACCTCACAATGAGATTGTTACACGATAATCCAACTAAGGATTTTTTGAATATCCAGGAACCTTTAGTTGTCATGCAGACAAACGATTCTAGCTATCTGCGGAGAGGTGGTTTCTTGTATGTAAAGACTGACTTTATGCTCCAATTAGATTTTTATCGTAGAAGAGACATTAGTCTAGTAGAATTTCTTAGAAATATTTTCCTTCGTAATACGGTTCGAATTCTTCCAAATTCAGTTAGGAAATGGGTCTATAAGAAAAAAATGAGAGAAGAAGTAGAGGTGGTTAAGAAGATATGAAGAGAGTCATTACATACGGAACATTTGATTTATTGCATTACGGCCATATTAATCTCTTAAAAAGGGCAAAAGCCTTGGGAGATTATCTGATTGTAGGATTATCCACCAATGAATTTAATAGACTAGAAAAAAATAAAGAATGTTATTTTGATTACGAAAAAAGAAAATCGCTATTAGAGGCTATCAGATATGTGGATCTTGTCATACCAGAAGAAAATTGGGATCAAAAAATCTCAGACATTCAAAAGTATCATGCTGATGTGTTTGTCATTGGTGATGATTGGCAGGGCAAGTTTGATTATTTAAGTGATTTGGGAATAGAAGTTGTTTACCTACCACGAACAAAAGAAATTTCAACCTCTAAGATAAAGAATGATTTGAATCAAGGGAACTAGGATGAAATATCAAGTCATACATGTAACAGGTGGTGTAAGGAATACCATGAGCGGGGTACAAAGTTTTATCAAAAATCATATTCCAACTGATGATCAAGAGTTTGAATATATGGTTGGCGAGTCAAACGGAGACGCTCATTTCCCATTTAATCAATACCTAGATGAAAAAGAAATCAAACGCATTGTATTTCCAGCTCTAAAGATCTCTAAACTATTTGCCTATGCGAGAGAGTGCCGACACTTTTATGAAAGGAATAAGATTGACATTCTCCATGTTCATAATCCTATAACCGCTTTTATACATAATTACTATGCTCGAAAAAATGGTGTTCTAGTTAGGATTTACCACAATCATAGTAGCCAATTTTCAGATACTTGGTTAAAAAGTATTCGCAATCGATTTTTGGTCTTTTTAGCCTTGAAAAATGCGACCCATCGTGTCTCTTGTGGCCAATTAGCTGGACTGAAGATATTTGGAAAGAAATCCTTTCAAATCCTTCCAAATGCAATTGACATCGAAAAGTATCGTTTTTCTCCGATTTTTAGAGAAGAAATCCGCAAAGAGTTTCATATAGCTGAACATCAAAAAGTAGTAGGGATGATTGGTATTTTAAATCCCTTCAAAAATCAGAGCTTTTTGATTGAAGTTGCCAAAGAATTACCTGATGTTGCCTTTTTCTTTGTTGGTGAAGGTCCAGATCGTGCCATTTTAGAAGAAAACAGCAAGGAATTGAAGAATATCATCTTCACAGGAAAAAGAGAGGATGTTCATAAGTTTTATTCAGCCTTTGATATCTTTGCCTTTCCTTCTTTGTATGAAGGTTTCCCAATCGTGCTTGTAGAGGCTCAGTGCTCTGGAGTCGATATTCTCATGAATGAAACGATTGATCCAACAACTCAGATCGTTAGTGAACTTTGCACAGCCATGCCTCTAGATAAGGCTAAATGGGTAAACTACATAAAAAAGGCGCCTATCAAGAAGAAACAACGACAGCTAAATGAACACCTAAAGCAGTTTGATATTGAAGAAAATGTTCAAAATTTAAAAGAAATTTATAAGCAAGGTTTAAAAAGAGAATGATCAACTATTTAAAACCCTTACTTTTTAAAGTAAGTGATTTTACTTATAAAATAAATAAAATGATTCCCAAGAAAAGGAACAGAATTGTTCTCTATTCTAATTGGGGGTTTAGAGATAATCTTAGAACACTCTATCACTATTTGGTGGATAATGGCTATCAGGAAACATATGAGATTGTTTGCGCTTCAAATGATTTCTATCATTTAGAAAAAGAGAAGAATGTAAAGTATGTTTCAATTTATCGAGGTTTCTTTTATTTTTTAATATCTAAATATTTTTTCTATTCATTTGGCAAGTATCCTATTAAGCCTGCACCAAAGCAGATGGTTGTCAACTTGTGGCATGGAATGCCATTAAAAAAAATTGGGAATCTTGAAGTTGGCATGGAAAAGATTGACTATAATTTCTTTACAAAATTAGTCTCTTCTTCAGATTTATTTACTCCAATCATGAAAGCAGCCTTTAATGCTAAGGACGAGCAGATGCTTCTTGTTGGCAATATTCGTAATGATGAGCTCTTTAAAAGGAAAGAAGAGAAGAAAATCATCTGGATGCCAACCTACCGCAATTCTAAAAACTATCATGATAGCCAAGCAGCATTGATATTTTCTTTAGAAGAAGAGGACTTTCAAAACATTGAAGAACTACTCTCAAACTATGGGTATCAACTTTATATTAAACTTCACCCTCTTGAGGAATCTCAGTTAAAATTTGAAATGAATGCTTCGACCATTCATCTATTAACAGAAGAGATTATTAGTGAGCAGTATGAGACTTTATATACCTTTTTGGGAACAACAAGTGCATTAATTACTGATTATTCATCAGTATTTTTAGATTACTATTTATTAAATAGGCCAGTTGCATTTACCATTAATGATTATGAGGAATACAAAGAAAAAAGAGGCTTTGTGTTTGAAGATGTGAAGAGTTTAATGGTGGGAAGTGTCATTCGTGATTCGCATGACTTATTAGACTTTCTAGAGAATGTCATGAAATCTGAAGATCCTTATATTGACGAACGAAAAAAAGTCAATAACAAGGTAAATGCCATTCAAAAAGATTTTACAAAGACACTTTTGGACGAAATTGGATTAAGGAAATAAGGTTAGGATAAAGAATGATTAGTGTAATCGTACCTGTTTATAATGTAGAAACTTATCTGGAAGAATGTTTAGACAGCATTCAAAACCAAACCTACACAGACTTTGAAGTCCTTTTAGTCAATGATGGTTCAACAGATGGATCAAAAGCTATTTGTGAACGTTATTGTAAAGAGAATCGTCGCTTTCACTTGTTGAATCAAGAAAATCAAGGATTGAGCGCTGCACGAAATACTGGTGTAGCAGCTTCAAGAGGAGAGTTTATTGTATTTGTGGATAGTGATGACATGATTCTAGCGAACTATTTAGAAACCTTAATGCACTATATGCGTGAAGACGTAGATATTGTGGAAAGTCAGTTTACCGTATCTAACGAGGAATTTCTTGCTAAAAGTTTTAAAGAACCAAGTATTCTATTCGAAGGGAACTCTCAAGAAGCAGTAAAAATTTTCCCTAAACATGTTTTAAATGTTAATGCAG
>ERZ773008.2831-NODE-2831-length-11035-cov-2.717668_pt1 | contig 11035 bp, 7 predicted proteins | sample MGYA00580664_ERZ773008 | MGnify/ENA primary metagenome ERZ773008 (study PRJEB29015, sample SAMEA2738016) | human oral metagenome | biome: human oral; feature: human-associated habitat; material: dental | place: China | collected 2048 ... | reverse complement strand
TATTCATTGAAACTTGAATTTGTTTTTTTTCTTCAAGTTCTAAAGCTATTGCTCTAATACATGAATATCCACCAGTGGCTGCTCTAACAGCTTTTACAATTTTTTTACCAATTTCAAGATTATATGTATCTAAATTAATATTAAAAGCAACTAATGGAAATCTTGCCCCTGTAACTGTTCCACCAGATTTAGGATTAAATTCTTTTGGTCCTTCATCTGGAATCCATTTTGGATCTTTCATTTTTTCTTCTAAGGCTTCATATTGCCCTTTTCTTATGCTAGGTAGAGTCTTTCTATATTCTTTTTCTTGTGCATCTTCATAAAAATATACAGGAACTCCTTGTTCACCTAAATATTTTCCAAATTCTTTTGCAATTTCAACAGCTTCTTCTGTTGTTACATTTTTAACTGGAATAAAAGGAACTACATCTACAGCCCCCATTCTAGGATGAGAACCTTTATGATTTCTCATATCTATTAAATCAATAGCACATTTAGCTAATTTTTTAGTAGCATTTAGCACTGCATTAGGTTCTCCTTTATAAGTAAAAACAGTTCTATTGTGATCAACATTAGAATCTATATCAATTATTTCTATATTTTTTTCATCTGTAAATGAATTTTTTACTTTTTCAATTAGTTTATTATCTTTTCCTTCACTAATATTCACTTCTGCCATTAATACTTTATCCATTTTTCCACCTCTTTTTCTATTTTAATGTTCCTATTATTTTTTCAACATTAGCTAATAATATTGCATTTTTTATAATTTCAAATGATTTATCCATAAGAGGATAAAAAATAACATCATTTTCCATAAAATCTACTTTTTCTCTAAGGGTTCTATATGCTTCTTTGCTACCAATTCCTAAAATTTGTGGATTTCCAAAATCTGCTGCCTGTGCTGCACATAAAAGCTCAATACTCAATACATGTTGAGCATGATCAACTATTGTTCTTGCTTTTCTAGCTCCTATTGTTCCCATGCTAACATGATCTTCTTGATTAGCTGATGTAGGAATAGAATCAACAGAAGCTGGGTGAGCTAAAACTTTATTTTCTGAAACTAAGGCAGCTGCAACATATTGAGGTATCATAAAGCCGTCATTTATTCCACCATTTTTTACTAAAAATGCAGGTAAACCGTGTGATAAAGCAGGATTTACCATTTTTTCAACTCTTCTTTCAGAAATATTAGCAATTTCAGAGACTAAAATTCCAAGTGTATCCATAGCTATTGCAATTGGTTGACCATGAAAGTTTCCTCCTGAAATACAAGCACCATTTTCTCCTGGGAAAATTAGTGGATTATCTGTAACTGAATTAATTTCTGTTTCAACAGTTTGTTTAACATAGTCAAAGGCTAATCTTGAAGCACCATGAACCTGTGGAGTACACCTTAAAGAATAAGCATCTTGCATTCTTTTTTCACCTTGTCTTGTTGTTCTTTTAGAATCTTTTAATAAATTTCTAAGATTTTCAGCCGAATCTATTTGTCCTTTATGAGGTCTTATTAAATGTATTCTTTCATCAAAAGCATCAGTTATTCCACCTAAAGAATCTATTGTAAGAGAAGCTATAATATCAGCTTGCTTTAATAAATTTTCTGTGTCATAAACAGCTAAAACAGCATTTCCCATCATTGCTTGAGTTCCATTTATAAGAGCTAAACCTTCTTTTGCTCTTAAAGTTATAATAGAAATACCCGCTTTTTTCATAGCTTCTTTCCCAGAAAGAATTTCTCCTTTATATTCAGCTTCACCTTCTCCCATCATAGGTAAAACCATATGTGCTAAAGGACATAAATCACCAGATGAACCAACAGAACCTTTTGATCTCACTATGGGATGTACCCCAGCATTCAACATATTTAATAAACATTCTACTGTTTCAATCATAACACCTGAATAACCTTTACTTATAGCATTTGCTCTAAGTAACATCATAGCTCTTACAACTTCTGTATCAAAGGCTTCACCTACTCCACAAGCATCAGAATAAATTAAATTTTTTTGTAATAATTCCAATTCTTCCTCAGAAATAGGAATATTTTCAAATTTTCCAAAACCTGTATTAATACCATAAATAGGTATTTTGTTAAAAAGAGCATCCTCAACATATTTTCTTGATTCTAAAATTTTATCTTTTTGTTTTTCATCTAATTTTACTTTAATTCCATATCTTGCAACTGCAACCACATCTTCAATTGTTAAATTACTTCCATTTATTTCTATTATTTTTTGCATAGCTCACTCCTTATGTAAAATTTATAGATTTTCTATTTCTTTTTTAAAATTTTTTACTATTTTTTCATCTTTTATAAGAGGTAGGTTAGCTTTTACATTTGATTTTCCCATATTTATTCCAATATGAGATAAATCTACACCAGCTTGTAAATCAGTTATACAGGCTGGATTTGATTTTTCTAATAATTTTTTACCAATTTCATTTACTTTTTTGTTTAATAAAGCATTTGAAAGAGGAACTTTTGCAGCTTCAATACCAGCATTTTGGATAGCTTTCCTTCTAATTTCTTTTTCTTCTTCAGAGGATTTTGGTAATTTATAAGCATTAACAATTAACATATATGCCTTATTATCATCAACTGCTCCTTGTAAAAAATTAGCTTTTGCTTTATTTAATTCTTTAATTATATTATCATATTCTTTATCAGAATAGCCATAATCTTTTCCTTTAGAAAGATTAGCAACCATTCCCATTAGTCCACAAGCCATAGCTCCAACTATAGCTGAAGATGAGCCACCTCCAACTGTAAAATCATTTTCATCTAATATTAAATCAAAAATTTTTTTATAATCCATATTTTCTCCTATTATTTTAAAAGATAATTTTACCTCTTTTTATAACATGCTCTACTTCATTTACTCCAAATTTATAAACTACATTTTTGTAGTTATCAGAGTTTCTAATTTGTATATCAGCAAATTTTCCAACCTCTAATGAACCATAGTCTTTTTCTATTTTTAATGCTTTAGCACCTCCAAGTGTCGTAGCTCTAATAGCTTCATTTTCTGTCATTTTATGATTTCTACAAGCTAATATCATTGAAATATTCATATCCTCTACCCAATTTCCAGGATTTAAGTTAGTAGCAATTGCCATTGTCATTCCTTTGTCTAACATAGGTTTAGGATCAAAAGGTTTCTTATGATTAACAGAAAAGTCAGTAGTTGGAATTAAAACTCCAACAACATTTGCTTCTTTTAACAATTTTATATCTTCTGAACTTATATAATTTAGATGACCTACATTTGCAGCTTTTAATTCAGCTGCAACCTTAGCACCACCTATTGCTGAATAACATTCTGTATGTAATGTTGGAAGCATATTATTTTCTAAGCCAGCTTTTAGAATTTTATAACAATCTTTAGCATCATAATAACCTTCATCACACCAGATATCACAAAATTGAGCAAGATTTTCTTTTTTTATTATAGGCATAACTTCATTAATCATAAAATCTATATATTTTTCTTTTCCCATTTTAATATCAAAATAATGTGCTCCTAAATATGTACTTAATATGGTTTGGAAAGTTTTTTCTTTTAAAATGTTTATTAATTTTAAAAGTCTAATTTCAGTTTCTTTATCAATACCATAACCAGATTTAATTTCAACAGTAGTTGTTCCATGTTTTAACATTCTATTTAGTTTTAATAAAGAAGAATTTATAAGTTCTTCATCAGTTGCATTTCTAGTTGAAAATATAGAAGCTTCTATTCCAGTTCTAGCAATCTTATTTTTAATTTCATTCTTAGTCATAGTAAAAGAAGCAACATATTCATCTACTCTGCTTTCACCAAAAATAAGATGTGTATGACAATCTACATATCCAGGCATAACGACTTTATCAGAACAGTCAATTTCTTGAAAATTTTTTAAAGGAATTTCTTTTTTTAATTCTTTATAAGTTCCAATTTTTTTTATTCTTTCATTTTCAATTAATAGGGAAGTATTTTTTTTTAAACCTATTAAATCCTTTGCATTTTCTTCAACAGTTAGTAATTCTCTACAATTTTTTAGAAGTATATAAGTCATAATCCCACCTTATAAATTCATATAAATAATGGACAAATAATTCCTACTATCATAAGAGGAATATCATAACATATAAATTGAGGAACACAAGTATCCCAAATATGATCATGTTGACCATCTGCATTTAGTCCTGCTGTTGGACCTAAAGTAGTATCAGAAGCTGGAGAACCTGCATCGCCTAGAGCAGCAGCAACTGCTATCATAAATACTATTGCAGCTGGAGAAAAGCCAAGTTTTATAGAAAGAGGTACATAAATAGCAGCAATAACAGGAACTGTACCAAAAGATGTACCTATTCCCATTGTTATAAGAAGTCCCAATAAAATCATTATAGAAGAACCAGCTAATTTTGAACCACCTAGCATATTAAATGCACTTTCAACTAATTGATCAACAGCTCCTGTTGCTCTAATAACAGTAGCATAACCAGAAGCAATTAACATTACAAAAGCTATAAAGCCCATTAATTTGATACCACCCTCCAAAATTTCTTGAATTTCTTTCCATTTAACAACTCTTACAAGTACTAAAAATATTAGAGCAGCTATTGCACCAAGTGGAAGTAAACCAGTTATTAATTGTACAACTAATGCTATAATACCTGCTCCAAGTGTTAGCCAATGCTTAGACTCAATAATTATTTCCTCAGAATCATTGGAAAAATTATCCATACAATTGTCGTCTATTTTATATTCTCTGTTTTTTGAATAATATATTAAGCCACAAACTAAACCAAATAACATAGCAAGCCCTGCCATCCAAGTTGTTTTCCAAACAAGATCTAAACCTATACTTAATCCAGCATCATTTACTGAATCTCTAACTATTCCTTGAAATATTGCACCATAGGCTACAGGGATAGTTATATATGGAGCCTTTAAACCAAAACCAAAGCATATTGCTAACATTCTTCTATCCATCTTCATTTGATTCATCATTGCTAAAAGAGGTGGGATTAATATAGGAATAAATGCTATATGTACAGGAATAATAGTTCCTGATGCTATAGAAACTAAAACAATAATTAAAGCTAAAACAAATTTATTTCCTTTTACAAGTCTTGAAATTTTTTTTGCTAAAATGTCTGCTGCACCAGTTTTATTTATAGTATATGCTAAAGCACCAAGTAAAATATAACTAAGAGCTGTGTTAGCATTTCCTCCCATTCCACCAATAAATGTAGTCATGGTTTCTGTAAGATTAAAACCTCCAGCTAGTCCTGCTGTAAGAGCTGATAATAAAAGAGCTGCAAGAACTGGTAATTTGAATAAACATAATATGGTTAAAACAAAAACTGATATTACAATTGGATTAAAAAGTACCATAATGCTTCCTCCTTTGATTCATTAAAATTTTTGTTTATATATAAAATATGATGCAAAATAGCCAAGCTAATCTTGCATCACATTGAACTATTTATTCATTTTTTATCTGTATTTTCCTTTTGGACCAAAAGTAACTTTTTCAGCAGGTTGCCACCATAAAGGAACTTTAATAGAATCTGTTGTAAATTTTCCTTTGCCATTTGCAACATCTTTAGCCGCCTTATATCCAGCTTGTGCATGACGGATAACTCCAATTCCAGAGTCTGTTGTTAAGCAAGCAGCAAGTCTTCTATCTGCTTCTTCAGTTCCATCAGCTATCATTGTAACACCTGTATGAACAGCTTCCCCCATTGAATAGTTTTGTTGAATTGCTATTAAATCACAGCCAGCAGCACAATCTAATAGAGCATTTAAGTAAGGCCAATCTGAGATGTAATCTCCACCATCAGGCATGTTTTCAGATTCAAATGTAGGATTTACAATAGAACCAGAATCAAGGTTATCTCTTGAGAATGCAACAGTACCTTTTATTCTTCCATCTTTTATAGCTTGGTTGATAGCAAGACCAAATCTTTTTCTCTCACCAAATCCCATATAACAAATTCTTGCTGGCATTCCTTCAATAGGTAAATTTTTTCTAGCTAAATTTATCCATCTTTCAACAAGTTTATCACCTTTACAAATTTCTAAAGCTATATCTTCAGAGACTTTTAAATCTTCAGGATCTCTTGATAAACAAGTCCATCTGAATGGTCCTCTTCCTTCACAGAATAGAGGTCTTATATATTCAGCAACAAATCCTTTAATTTTCATAGCTTCTTCTCTAGGGAACCCAGCATCCATACATTCTTTTCTGATTGAAGTTCCATATTCAAAAACTTCAACTCCATCAGTTTTTAATGCAACCATAGCTGCAAGTTGTCTTTTCATAGTTTCTCTAGCAAGTTGTAAATATTTTTCTCTATTTTCTATTCTTAACTTGTCAGCTTCTTCTGCTGTATAACCTGAAGGGATATAAGAAATAGGATCATGGCATGGGCACATTTCTGAACAAATGTCAGGTCTAAAATCGCTGGCTAAAACTTTTTCATACATATCAGCGGCATTTCCAACTACTCCAATTGAGATAGGTTTCTTAGCTTTTGCATTTTCTTTTGCTATTCTAATTGCTTCTTCTAAAGATGGAGCAATTATGTCAAGATAATCTTTTTCTATTCTTTTTTTCATTGTTTTTTCATTGACATCCACTACTATACAAACTCCACCATGCATTTTCATAGCCCAAGTTTGATTTGCTCCCATTCCTCCTGCACCAGCAGTTAAATATATTTTTCCACTTAAATCATCATTAAATTTTTTCATTGCTATTGCAGAAAGTGTTTCAAATGTTCCTTCTATAACACCTTGAGTTCCAATATATTCCCAAGGAGCAGCTGTGTATTGAGCAAATATAGTAAGGTTTTTATCTTGTAAGTCATAGAATCTTTCCCAAGTTGCTTGCATTATATTTGTAGTTGCCATAACAACAACAGGTGCTTCTTTATGTGTCTTAAAAATTGCTACTGGCATTCCTGATTGGACAACAAGAGTTTCATCATCTTCAAGATTTTTTAAAGAATCTACAATTGCCCAGTATGATTCCCAGTTTCTAGCACATTTTCCATTTCCACCATAAATAACAAGTAATTCTGGAATTTCAGCATTTTCCATATTAAATTCTAACATTCTAAGGATAGTTTCTTGACGCCAACCTTTACATCTTAAAGTTTCTTTGTCTTTTAAACCACCACCTTGTGCTTTTACCTCATAAAGAATTTCTGGATTTTCTCTAAAATATAATCCTTTTCCTTCATTCATAAAACTTCACTCTCCTTTTTCTAATTAATCTAATTTTAACTTAATATGTGGAATAAGTTTTTTACTCTTATGAGGCAATTATATTTTATTATCGTTAATGTTTCGTTTTTATTTTTATATTTTTCAAAAAATTTTTTAAATAAAATGGCTATTACAAACAATATATCCATTTATAATAGCCAATCAGTTTGATTAGTTAGATTTTATTTATATTTAAAAAATTTTTTAAATACTCTATTTCAGCCTTATCTCTTGTAGAATCTAAATATTTTATAGCCTTATAATAATAAAAATTTGAATTTTCTTCTAAAATTTTTTTTATATTTTCATATTTTTTTAAATTTTTAGTTTCAATAGAATATATAATAATAGCTTCAACAAAATAAACCATACCAATATCTCTTGGGTTATTTATTATTTTTCCTTCCGACATTGCACTTTTTAAATAATGTATAGCTTTTAAGTTATCATTCTCTAAAAAAGCATCTAAGGCTAGAAATGCATTTAAAACAGAATTTTTCCAATATGAATCAAAATTTTTAATTATTTTTTCAGCAAGTAAGAAAAATTTTCTCATATCTTGAAAATTACCCATTAAATAACTTGTTTTGCCTGCATTTATATAAAAAGTGGAAAGGCAAGAAACCTCGTAATTTTCACAAAGATTTATAGCTTTGTTAAAAAATTCCATTGCTTTTTTAAAGTTTCCTTCTGAGTTTCTTATTTCACCAATATAATTATAATTAGCTGCTATACTTATAGAATTTTTATCTCCAATTCTTTCAAATTCTAAAAATAATTCAATGGATTTTTTAAATAGTGACTCAGCTGTTTTAAACTCATCTTTTATAAGGTAATAAACTCCATAGAGTCTATAAAAAACTCCAATATCAACACTTTTTTCTATTCTCGTTATTTTTATTCCTTCAATTATATGTTTTAACATAATTTGAGGATTATTGATTTGTATTGCATAAATTGACATTTGTTTATGAGCAGAAATTTCTATTTTTTCTTCTTTCAAATCTCTAGCAACACTGATAACCCTATTCATCAATTTTATACCATTAGTATAGCTTCCTTCTCTTATTAGATATCTACCTTTACAATACATAAAAATTAATTCAATTTTTTTAATTTCTTGTATATCTAAAGAATTCATCTTAGATTTCTTAACTAACATAAGTTCTTTTTCAATTTCATTCATCCATTTATTAGCTTTATCATTCCCTATAAATAATTTCACTTGTTTACTTAAATCATAATCATCTAAATTTGGAAAAATTTCATGATTAAAATTTAAATAATAGTTTAAAATGTACACATCATACTTTAAGGTTTTGATATCTTCATTAGCTTTTTGATAATGATATTTAAGTTTATTATATGTTGCAATATTATTTAAATTTGAAAGTTCTTCTTCTAAAGTTTTTGCAATTTCCATATTAATAATTTGCTTAGATGAATCATTCATTTCATTAAAAATATAATCTTTATAAGCAGAATATGTAAATGTTATGACTACTTCATTATCTTTTTTCTTTTCTTCAAGTATATTTTTTTCTATTAATAAGTTTAAAAATTTTAAAGCTTCAAATGCTTTCAAATTTATAAGTTTTAATAAGGTATCTAAATTAACTTCTCCATAGAAAACAGAAATTATTTTAAGTATATTTGTCTCATTTTCAGTTAAATTTAAAAACTTTTCTTGTAAGACATTGTATAACTTAGAAGTAATTTCATTATTTTTCTTATTCTTTTTAAAAAGTTCAATATATTCTTTTAAAAAGAATGCATTTCCTTTTGATTTTTCAAAAATTTCATCTATTTCCTCATCAGTAATATTTTTTTGTGAAAAATTTTTTTTGATAATAAGAGCAATATCCCTTTTAGAAAAGGGTTTTAAATCTATTAGAAGTATTTTATTTAAATCTTTTAAAGTTAGAAATAATCTATCTGTACCTATATCTATATTATTGGCTTTCGTTAAAATAAATAATACATTTGAATGTATATGCAAAATTAAATTTATTAATAGTTTTATACTCAATTGATCAGCCCATTGAATATCTTCAAAGACTATTATAATTTTTTTCCCTTTACTTAATATATCTAAGGCACTATAAATTGAATTATAAATTAAATCAACATTAAAATTTTCTTTATTTTCAAGAATTTCAGTAGAAGGTTGAATATTATTTGCACCATCAAAAAATAAATTTTTTAAAATATTATCCCATAAATGTGGTTTTTTTAAGTTGAATTTTAAAAATTCATTTTCCATATCTCTTATAATATTCATCCAAGGTAAATATGAAAAATCTTTTTCCATATTAAAACAAGCAGTTTCAAAAATTTTAAATTTCTCATTATTTCTATTTAAGATTTCTTTTTTTAGAATAGTTTTTCCAATTCCAGATTCTCCAGTTATAAGAATTGATTTATTGGAGATTCCTTTTATAAAATTATCTAAATTTCTTTGAATATTATCTAATTCAAAATCTCTACAATAAATTTCTATTTTATTTTTTTTAATATTGTTTTCTTTATTTTTTCCAATAAATTTTAGTGCATCTTTGTATGCATTTTTAATTTCATCAGGAGGATCTATTCCAAGCTCTTCTTCCATAAGTTTTTGTATATTCTTATACTCATTAATAATTTTATCATATCTTCCTTTTTCTTTATAGAATTTCATTAAATATAGATAAGCTTTATCATTGAAATTATCAGCTGCAAGAAGAGAAGTAATAGCAGTTTCTAAATTTTCCAATCTATTTTGTAAAAAATCTTCTTCTATCTTTTTTTCAGCAGTTTTTATAAATAACTCTTTATAAAAAGTATTTATTTCTAATACCCAATAATCAAAGTCTATGGCTTCTTTAACATAGAAACCCTTTAAGAAATTTCCATTATACAAAGAAAAATTATTTAAAGGATCCCTTTGAAATTTTTCAACATCAATATCTATATCTAAGTCTTTATTTAAGGTTAGAATAGACTTATTAGGAGATAAAATAACATCTTCTTTGAAACTTCTTCTAATTTTATGAAGAGCATTTCTTAAACTAATTTTAGCCTTTTGTTCATTGGAAGAAGCCCAGAACATTCCAGCAATTTCATCTCTGCTAACAACTTTTTTAAGTAATAGATAGTAAAAGAATGCTGTTAATTTTCCAGAAGGTAAGAAAATTTCTTTTTTATCTTCATATATTTTAGGATATCCAAATAGTTTACAAATAATTTTAGTCATAGATATTCCTCCTAAAAAATTAAATTCTAGGTACTATATTATAGGCATCTTTTCCTTGTAATAATAATGTTAATTCAGGAGTTAAAGAAACTGGTTGAATTATTTTGTTTATAAAAAAGCATTTACCAGATGTTTCTTTACCGACTTCTATTGATTTTTTTAATCCTTTTGGAAAATCTTTTATTTCTGTATCTAAAATATCAATTAAAACTAACATTACATCATCAATTTTTAATCCTTTTTCTAATGTTAAGTTGTAGTAATTTATCAGGAAATCGTGAATTTTTATAAGCATTTTTAAATATCCAATAGATATCCAATTTATTAAATAGTCTTGATAATTCTCTATTCCAATTTTTTCTAATTGTTTCTCATCTATATAGATTGGTAAAGTATATCTATTATCAGTATTTTTTTTATTTTTTTCAATATATTTAAGTTCTAATAAATCTTTTTCTATTTTAATCTTTAAATTTTTCTTTTTTATAGATTCATAATAAAAATAAAAATTTATTCCTTTGTTTTCTATTCTATCATTAAT
>ERZ773008.2828-NODE-2828-length-11053-cov-12.328060_pt1 | contig 11053 bp, 7 predicted proteins | sample MGYA00580664_ERZ773008 | MGnify/ENA primary metagenome ERZ773008 (study PRJEB29015, sample SAMEA2738016) | human oral metagenome | biome: human oral; feature: human-associated habitat; material: dental | place: China | collected 2048 ... | reverse complement strand
TTCTGGCACCGCAGCTGGCCGTGTTCCTGGGCGACGCCGCCCGCTGGCTCCCGGGGCAGGCGGCCCAGATCTGGCTGACGGCGGACACATCGCGGGCGGACGTCCCCTCTTCCGGACTCATCATCCTGGCCTGGACGACGGCCGCCCAGATAGCCGGCATCGTCCGGCTGGTGCGGGCGGATGGGTGAGGATCAGAACGCCACAAGTACGAGCCGGTCTCCGCCCATCAAAGTCCGAGCCGAAGCTGGCAACAGCGCTATCTCCCCTACTCGCGGGAATCAGTAAGAGCACCCAGAACCGCCGACCATCCAGAAATTGGGTTGGCGCCGTCAATAAATTCCGGTAAAACAATATCAAACGACATACTATCCCCCACTACATGCGCATGTTTGTGAACATCAGCACTACGAAGAAGATCAATTCGATCGTGACTCAGATCATACATCCTCACAAACCCTACTTGGAACGGACGTCGAAACGCTTCCTCTGACTTCATTCCGTTCACATCGAAAACATAGTTCTCACCACAATATCGGCAAGCTGACTGAACTAAGCCCTGCCAGACATGGTTAGAAAGTTCGCCTCGCATTCCCATCAGGACACCCTCGACCGTTCGTCCCTCCACGCCAACCGGCAACCAGTGAATACCCACAGAAAGCAGGAAGAGACGTGACTCGAACACATCATCGCCCACAGAGATCCCTGACTCTACTTGATACCACCCCTGGATATGGTGCCGACTGACCCCTTGCGTCGTGGCCTTAACTTCCACACCAACGTCGCCGAGCACAAAATCTCGACTGGATTGGGAGTGACCTGTCCACACATGACCAATCTCGTCGTCCGAAAAACGCCGCGACCTGACCAGGCCCTCCAGTAACGAAAGTTCAGCGGCAAGGCCTGTGAGGGCATTCACCCTTCTGTCCCCACTTTTAAATGCTAAAGCGATAAGACGTTCCGTGGCTAAAAATGCCTTCTGAGCATCTACTTGAATACCCTGCCTTAAAAGTTCGACCAAAATTGCAGTAAACAGCGCGTCTACGTGCTCCCCAGCCGGAAACAAGATTCGATTCGCACGTAAAATCCCGCCGCCATCACTTCTCCAGACATTCAAGTCCAGTCGTCGAGCAACAGAGTCTACGTGAGACTCCAACGGATCTTCAGAAATGAACAGTTCCAATCGGCCGCGATGATCGCGAGCGTATGCAAGCTTGCGGCTATCACCGACCCAATGCACAAACCGTTGATCTCTCCCTTGAGCGCGCCGAGACTCGGAAACCGCATTTCTTAACACCTCAAACGTAGCATCACCATCGATATCGCTACACATACCTAGCTCCGATTTCTATTGTTAGCCGCGCGCACGTAGTCTGGCCCGCCCGCCGGAATGCTCATACCTACCGACAACGAAACCTCGCCCTCCCCTCGATCAATCAACTGGAAAAGTACGAGGCCTAGCTCTCCCTCGCAACGAGTCCCATCTTCGAGCCTTCTGACAGGCTGATCCAATACGATTGCATCAAACACATCGTCTCCGGCATATCCATGCTCAATTGCACGCCTAGCCCCCCACTCTGCTTCCAGTTCGCAGCCAGAGACCTTCCTTCGCATCGGTTTGACCGGTACGCCATAGCGTGTCGACAACTCGAAGAACGGACCCACGTGTATAGACGCACCCGAGCCATACCTCAGGCCAAACCGAAATCTAGGCCGTTGCAAATCGTTTGACGGAGAGAACTTAAGATTCCATCGCTGAGGCGGAGTCTCGTCAGTCATGAGTCCGTCTACCTTCCGTCCAATGCTGGCAGCCCACAGTCTTAGGTAGGCAGCTAACGAGTATGGCGACCTATCTCCTAGGTAGACCTTTGCATCATTGACTGCCGGAGCACGATACAGGGGGAGGTAGCAGGATTCAGCTGGATGGATACCTACTAGTCTCGCAGCAGCATTCCATTTTTCAAGTTCATCTGCCTCCTGGCCGTGAAATTTGTATCTCAACTTGTCAAGTACATCTGCCACGGTCATGAGCGAATAACTCGCAGATGTCACCAGCCCGCCTGGGACACCCACAACACCTGCGTCTTCCGCAAGGAATAGATCTCTCACAAGGAGCTGATTCTCAATGTCGTCTGTTGGATGATTCATATACCGCACGACGGGCCTGCGTCCCGGCGAGAGCGTATTGGTCGTCAAGGATGACACCTTGCTGGTAGGACGAAAACTTCGTCCTTGAAGAACCACCACCCCCGGAAGACGAGATTCATCGGCACGCATCGCTAAAATTATCTGTTGACGGAGAACTCGATCAGCCTCAGCATACTCCGAGAACAGCTTCAATTGTTCTCCGGTAAGGTACACGCGACAAAGATCTAATGTTCTTCCCCGATACCCGAACCACCTCTGCATCTGCATCTGGGTATCGGCGACCGGGCTATTTGATGATCGGAGAAACACCGTCGTAAGCAGACCTTCCAAAGTCAGACCGCGAGACATCACGTTACCAGAAATGAAGATAGATGACTGGTTGACCGGAGGATGCCAGGCTCCACAGCTGTCGGATCGTGGATCGAACTGTGGTCGTTCATCTGAATCGGGACGACTATTGATGACATCAATCCTGGTGCACGGAACGATTTCTCGTCTTATCACCTCTTCGACTTCGCTCCAAGTTGGTACATCAACAATATCGAACCTATCGGCATACTCTTTCGCGATTTTCGAGGCCGAGATACGATACTCCTCATACTGATTTATCCAAGCCTGCCGTAGAGATTCAAGATCACTAATCACTCCTTCACCGGTCTTTCCTCCTTCCCCATCCCACCAGTAGGTGATTGCGTCCTTTACGCTGAAGTGATCGTCTAGGTCGGCTGAGGGGTGGATCAGCATAGACGTAACAGGGGCCACTTTACTTTTAATCTCACCGACCGAACTGAATGTCATACCGGCGGCAGTACTCGGGCCCAACTTTCCTGACCGAATCGTCGATATTGCCGCAGCTATGATGTAGGCCCGCAGTCCCCGTTTGAGTAGCTCTTCGTCAACGCACTCCATGGTGATAGACGCTGATTCATTTGTTCTACCTACGTCTGCAGCCGCATTCTCGTTATCATCGGGCAGAATAGGTTTATCAATCAGGCTGCAGAAACAGTCTGCGAGAGGACCATAGAAGACATCTGCCCCGATATACCAGTTCCTTACATTACCTCCATCGTACGTGATCTCCCGGGGACACAACATTCCGGACGCACCGGGTGTGCGTAGCGCCGCAACAAAGTCTCTCGGAACCAACGGATTTTCGCTGTTCTGAAGAAAGTTTGCCTGGGGCGTCGCCGTGTAGGCAATGTACGTAGAATAGACATGCTCTGCTTTGGTTCTCGTTGGCACCGCACTATCTGCCCAAAGATCGAGAATTCCGAACGGAATTCTCTTGATTTCTTGGAACGAATCACCATCAGGTTTCACCTGGTCGTCGGCTATGGAAGCGTCATCCGCCTCGTCGTCAATAACGAGCAGATTGACGTCTACACCGCACTTGGCAGCAGCAGGGAATACGTTGTTGCTGAGAATACGACTTACCGAGGCAAGATGGTTGACCTCTTTCATCGCAACAAACACAATGGGAGTTCTTTTCCGAAATGCTCGCTCTGCCCTTTTTTCATTAATGGCGTAGGCGCCCTTAACGGCATAGCGTTCACCTCCTGAACGCATAGACGGGATAAACACGCATTCCCCTAGCGACGAACTGCCCCCTAGTAGTTGGGAGCGCACTCGATCCATAGTCTGGCGCCATAATGCTGTCTGCCTACCAGCAAGTAGAACAATGACATTCACGCCCTTGTCGAGCGCGCGCGCCATGAATCCAATCATGGATGCCGTTTTCCCAGATTGAATAGCGCCAATGACGATTCCACTTCGATAGCGCGTGTTGGGCCAACGAGAATCGCCCGTAGGAAGAATGGCTCTGTCGCATATGTAGGCAGAATCATCCTTAATGACCTGCCCGCTGGGGTAGGCATAGTTCTCGAGAACCTGATTATAGCGCTCCTGCCATCCTATGCTGATGCGCGTATAGTTTTCTTCTGCCGAGACTGCCGGAAGAACCATGTAATCACCGATTCTCTTCGCAACTCAAGTATGCCAGTTCTGCAAGTCCAGATGTTCCATAGGTTCGCCGTATAGTATCGTCTGCCTCTTCCACAGAGATATCTAGAACCTCAAGGAATTCTTTTACAACCTTCCCGATGAACTGCCACTGCTGTCGAGACTGAGTTTTGCTCGGCCGCTTCCATGCTTTAGAAGCCTCCTGAATCGCGTAAACAGCATCATCGACATCATCCTCCAACTTTTCTTTACGCACACTATAGGCGGCAGCTAGAGCGATAAATGAAGATACCAACTGCAACTCTTGCCACCTGCTGCTGGTTTTAAACGGGGCGCTCCACGTTTCGTCTGGAAGGATCTGGTGAGCATCAATCGCACCATCGAGCATCTCCATGACCTTAAGAATACGGTGCCGGTCCCTCAGAGGATCACTTGGATTTTCCTGAATTCGCTTAAGAAGTGCGTTAATTTGGTTAGCCGTCGATCTCCCTCCTATACCTCCGTCTTCGACAAGGAGTGCAGCAACAACCCAGGACAACGCTTTGGTACGTTTGTATCCCGCGGTTTTCATTGCGTAAGTTCCGTTGGCGTCTCCCAACGCCTCACCTGTCGACGAAATTTGTTCCCATGACTCCATAAGGAATGGGGCGACCTTTTCAGGTTCATCAGCATCTCCGCTCGTTACCAGGAGCGCTCGCATGAAATCTAGCTCATGATAGGCAGCATTCCGAATCTCTTCGGCATTGAGACGTTTACCCTGCCGATTGTATAGACTGAACACCTCATGGATCTGCTTGCTGGATGCTTCGCTGTAGATAATTACGGGAATGCGATACTTGGACTGCCTTTCAAATAGGTCTCTGACCTTTTTAGTTTCGTCCGCGACCGGAATTGTCAGCATTCGAATTTCTGAGTAGTATCTCCCCTGTACCTGCTCTAGTTCACCCATCAACGTAGATCTGCTTCCCTTTCTGAGAGGAAATGGGAAGTACATTGCCCGCTCAACCGCTGTAGTCAGTCTCGTTGTTTCATGAGAACGCCACTGCTTTTTGAAACTGTTCGCGTAATCATTTTGGAAACAATCGATGAGATCATCTTCATCGACTCCCCACTTCTTGGCTTTGGATCTAACGTTGTCCAGGGCTCGTGGGTGTGAAGCCGTGAATCTAAGGATGGAGGTCAAGCGCTGCTTTCCATCAATGATCTCGAAGTGATCCCCCTCACTGTCATTTGTCTTCAGCAAGATTACAGATGGAAGTGGGATTCCTCTGAGAATAGACTCAATAAGTAGCTGTGCGTCTCCTGTCGGCCAAACATCTGCTCTTTGGTATGAGGGGGATAGGTTGAGATCTTCCTCATTTGCATGCTCACGAAATTCCGTAATAGGCCAGACGCTGGCTTCGGCTATGATAGGTCCGCTAGTCTCTACTTCTTGTGAGTCTTCGACGTCTTCCCATTTTTCAACCCATTCAGCCGAAGCTGTCGCCAACGTAACGGTACCTTCGGTCTCGTCTTCTAGGGCGTCGATGAACTCCTCACGTAATTCGTTCGCCTTCTCTAGTCTATTCAGCAGTGTCGTCAAAAGCTCTTCAGTGGACGCGTTTTCTGGATTCTTCAGTCCAAGTAGTTTTGCCAATGACCGATCCGCAGCTTCTGTTGAAGTTGTGTCGATCTCTTCAGGAAGATGTAGCCACCCCTGCACATCGACAAGAAGACTGCGCCAAGATCCTTCTGTCATTTCAGCGACTGAAACGGAATCTGTGCCGCTGGTTACCTCCACTCCCTTTGGGGTCGGCCCAGCTTGCATCAACGCCTTAATTTGTTCAAGAATATCTACTTCCACTTCTGAGATTGCTTCTTGCATGCTCGTCTCCTCAATGTCGTTCCATTTTGGTGCCGGATTCAAGGCCATGATGTCGCGCACAAAGGCCCGCCACGGTCGCCTACCCGATTTCAACTGTAACTTCACAGCGGAATCAATTAGTACATTCAGTCCTTTTAATGTCACCGTGTCACCCGAGGACACACAGTCCGCGCCCCAGGTAACTTGCAGTCGTTCAGCGATGAGTCGTCCGCATTCGCCTTTCCCGGCAACATCGTCGAGTTCAAGGCCAACGAATCGTCCCATTGACACTAGCGCCGATTTCTTTTCCTTGCTTCCAGGGCCCAGCGGCTCGGCCGGCTGATTCCCAAGAAAGTACATCCTTGCGACAGCATTAGCTTTGCTCGCAGCACTTTGGTAGCCGGATAACTGAGTACTGCTCATAGACTCATCAACATCCATTGTTGATTACCTTAGTTAATAGGGATGGGTGTGGTTAGAACGGCATGGCTAGTATGATTGGTTTCGCCCATGATGCTGGGACGAGCGGTTGGGTGACCTCATTAATTCCTTCAACTGGTTGATTTCGGCTCGTTCTGCTGAACCGCGGTTGGTCCAGCGACGCTCTACACTGATTCTGCCTCCTGGGCTCTTGAGCGTTGCGTTGCAGATGCGTCAGCCTGGATCGTAGTCCTGTTGAGCCCGCTCCACCGGATGTTGACTAGAACGTAGCTGAGCACCCCAACAGGGGTCCGTTCCGTCAGTATGGACAGATCTTGCGATAAGTGCGATCGGTGCAGGATGGCCATCAGCAGCCACACTGTTGCCCTTACAGCAAGTCACCTCTGCAGTCGCGTGTTTTTTGTCAGTATTCATCTGGTCCGCGCCTATCTGTTGCGCTCCGACAGCCCGGTGCGATCCGTGGCCATGCTCGACAGCGCAACGCAACACTCGACATATAGGCGAAACCTTTCAGTAACGACTTTGTGATCTTCTTCAGTTTCGTGAGGTCGGGCCGGCTTTTGGCTCTCAACCGGCTAAGCTTATTCCGTGCCTACCATCCCCTTCTACTACGTTGACCTGTTCGCGGGTATCGGGGGTTTCCACGCGGCCCTGTCTGGGATGGGCGGCCAATGCACCTACGCGGTCGAGATCGACAAGGACGCCGCCCGCATCTACGAGCAGAACTGGGGCGTCGGTGCCCTCGGCGACATCACAGTTGATGCGGGCGAACACGGTGTGTCCGAGAGGATCCAGCCCCACGACATCCTCGCCGCCGGGTTCCCATGCCAGCCCTTCTCCAAGTCCGGTGCCCAGGCCGGGATGCTGGACGAGGTGCGGGGCACGCTCTACTTCAACATCCTCAAGATCGTTCAGGAGCGTCACCCCACGGTGCTTCTCCTCGAGAACGTTCGGAATCTCGCCGGGCCGCGCCACGCCCACGAGTGGGAGGTCATCGTCAAGTCCCTGAGGGAGGAGGGGTATCGCGTCGCAACCACCCCCGCCATCCTCTCGCCACATCAGCTCGGACCAGAGCGGGGAGGGCGGCCCCAGGTCAGGGAGCGAGTCTTCATCACCGCCACCTACGACCCTAACGGCATCGAGTCAACGGAACCCCAGCCTGTGGCGAGGCCTAGAGAGCTGTACGCGGATGGGCCAGTCGACTGGCAGATAGATGACTACCTGCTCGCTGACGTAGAGGGCTACGACCTGTCGGATGCCGAGAAGGACTGGATCTATGCCTGGGACGACTGGGTGCAGCGGTTTCGCAACCACAATCCGGGGAAGAAGCTACCTGGGTTCCCCATTTGGGTCGATGCGTGGCAGACAATCGAGGACCTGGAGATCCAGATCGAGTCGGGCGAGCTCGATGACGTTCCCGCCTGGAAGATGAACTTCCTGCGCAAGAACGCGCAGCTCTTCACCGACAACGCGGCCTGGTGCCGGGCATGGAAGACCACCTCTGGCGTGAAGGACTTCCCGCCGTCGCGCCGTAAGCTCGAGTGGCAGGCACAGGACATCGAATCCCTCTGGGACTGCCTCATGCACTTCCGTCCGTCCGGTCTGCGCGCGAAGCCGCCCACCTACGTTCCCGCACTTGTCGCCATCACACAAACCAGCATCGTCGGTAAGAAACGTCGCAGGCTGGCACCTCGGGAGGCCGCCCGCCTTCAGGGGCTCCCCGATGAGTTCTCCTTTGCCGGCCAACCCGACGCCAAGACCTACAAGCAGCTGGGGAACGGCGTCAACGTAGGCGTGGTCTGGAACGTGCTCAGGATGCACTGTGAGCGCGACCGCCGCATCCTCGAGTCGACAGCGTCCGGCCGCCGTATCCTCAATGCGGTAGACGCCGCTCCAGCAAGTCCTGATGAGGCGGTCCGCAAGCTACTGACGAGGTGATGTATGCAGCCTGCGCTATCGGATGATGGCTCGTCCGACCCGCTGCACGCTCCCGAACCAGCACGAGACAAGCCCGCCGATCCGAAGGTGAGCGCTCGCTACTCCAACCTGTCACGGCGTGACACCTCGCCAGAGATGGAGCTGCGGCGAGCGCTGTGGCGGATAGGACTGCGGTATCGGGTGCAGTACAAGGTCCCGGGGATTCCACGTCGGAAGGTCGACATTGCCTTCCCCGGGAAGAAAGTGGCGGTACAGGTCGACGGCTGCTTCTGGCACGGCTGCCCTGAGCACGGGACCATGCCCGGCCGGAACTCCGAGTGGTGGAGGTGGAAGATCGCGAGGAACCAGGCCCGCGACCGTGACACCGATGAGAAACTCAACGCCCTTGGATGGACGGTCATCCATATCTGGGAGCACGAGGACTCTGACGATGCAGCAGAGTTCGTAGCCCGCACAGTCACCTCAGCGACCAAGGACCACCAGAGAGCCACCGAAGCCCGGGCCGAGTAGATGGGTACCCGGCCGCAGGGTTCCAGACGAGGCTGTTTGTGTGGAACTCCGGCATATTGCTTGTCCTCACGGCAAGGGCTCGAACCAGAGTCAGTCGGCAGCCCAGCCGCCTGAGGCGGTGTCATTGAAGTCATGGCCCCACGGGCCGCTCCCAGCCGATGTGCGTCGTTCGTAACGTCTGGACGTTGCGAACGACGCACATGGAGCAGGTGAGACTTGCGCGTCACCACCGCTCGAGACGGCAGACCTCGACGGGACCTTACTTGAACTCGCAGGCGACGCCGTCCCCGTCCCGATCCAGCTCTTCACGGTATCCAGGATCGCCCCGATGCAAGGGGGCCGCACCCGACTCCTTCGCCTTCTTGCAGTTGGGAAAGTACGTGCTCTCCTGCTTCGGCTCCTCGGCGGGCGCGGGAGCCGCTGCGCCACCGCCGGCTTGGGTCGTGGCCTCTGGTGTCGGCTCGGGCTCCTGCGTCGCAGGTGGTGCAGGAGACTCCGACGGCGGGGCCTGCGTCGTCGGAATCGGCGACGGCGTAGGACTCGGGGACGGGGTTGGACTCGGAGTAGGCGACGGAGAGGGAGTCGGAGTAGGTGACGGCGACGGAGAAGCAGTCACCGTCGGCGAAGGAACAGGTGCCGGTGAGCCCGCATCGTCAGCCAAGGACGGAATCCCGCACCCGGCCAGGCCGGCGCAGGTCGCCATGGCCAAGGCCGCGGACGCCGACCGCACCACCATCTTCTGATGATCCGACATCCGCGCGGCCAGCCGCCGAGCGCCAGTGCGGGGAGACAGCAAGAATCCAGAATGGGATGGAAATACCTTCATGAGAACCTCGATAGGGGAAAACAAAAGACAGTACGTTGCGTCACGTCATGCCGCATAGCACTCCACGCGACATGACGAGACGCCTATCAACAAACCTTGAGTGGAGCGCCGGCGGCGACCCACCGCAGCGACAGACGAGCCTCACTTATTGCAAGCAATACCGTCGTGGTTACGGTCCAGTTCGGGACGGTAGCCAGGATCACCCTCATACATTGGTGCCGCCCCAGCCGCCTTGGCCTCCTTGCAGTTGGCGTAGAACTCCTTCTGAGGCTCGGGGGCCGACTCCGACTTCTTCTGAGACTCCGACTCGGAGTTCGCCCCTGACTCGGAGCCCTCCCCCGAGTCCGAGCTGCCAAGCCAGCCGCTCCAACCCGACGAGTCCTCCGTCGGCTCCGCGGCAGGCTCCTCACCGGACTCTTCGGCAGGCGCCTCCTCGGAGGCGGCGGAGTCGCCTCCACCAGCGGCATCCTGCTGGGACTCCGCCGGCGCAGCGGACGACGCAGCATCACTGCTGGCACTGGACACGTCGTCGCAGCCGGCGATTCCAACGCCAAGAACCAGGGCGAGGAGCACAGGAGCCGAGGTCCTCAGCAGCCCCCGCCGCCTCGACGTCGAGGAAGACACTGATGAAACAGACGAACGGGAAAATATGGGAGAAATAGGGGACAAAAAGGGCGCGTTCACGAGAGCCTCGAGTCAGGAGAAGGGATGGTGGGCGGCTAGCCGATAGAATTGAAGCACTCCAGGGGTAGTAATAACTCACGCGGCCATAAAATGCAATCGGATTGATACACACATTTTTTACTGTTGCCGAGAATAGAAATTGAAGTGAGACCGCTTGACAATTGTCCCTTATTGTTACGATCATTGGGTAGACTCCTATCCCCGCGACAGCCGAACGCACATGCGCTCAGGCGGCTCAGTGAGACTTAGGAGGAGTCAACCCGGAGTCTGACGAACCAGGGTCTGAGGAGCGCACCGCGGCTCAGCCGCCGGGGCGATGCCGCTCTCGGGCCGGCCGCCCCACACTTCCGGCCATGAGCACTTCCCGCACGTCCCTGTCCCAGCAGACGCCGACCGCCTTCGGAGCACCGAATCCTTCGCCGTCGGACTCCGCTCCGAGCCCCGCTCCGGTCTCGGCTCCGACGGCAAGCACCCGGCCCGACCGACTGAGCACCGTCGCTCTGGTCATCTTCACAAGCGTCTACGCCTTCTTCTTCCCCCTCCACCTCGGCCACTTTCTCATCCCTGGGGACGCCGGCCCCGCAACCGGCCTCGCGCTCTACATCGCTCTCTTCGCCGTCGGCGGCGTCGCCTTCCGCCACCCGCTGGCCCAGGCCGCCCGTCAGGTAGCGGCCCGTAAGCGGCGGGCCGTCCTCACTCTCATCGTG
>ERZ773008.2827-NODE-2827-length-11055-cov-4.358636_pt1 | contig 11055 bp, 8 predicted proteins | sample MGYA00580664_ERZ773008 | MGnify/ENA primary metagenome ERZ773008 (study PRJEB29015, sample SAMEA2738016) | human oral metagenome | biome: human oral; feature: human-associated habitat; material: dental | place: China | collected 2048 ... | reverse complement strand
ACTGAATTTTTAAAAGAATATGATGTTATTGTAATTGGAGGAGGACATGCTGGGATTGAGGCAGCACATGCCGCTAGTAGAAAAGGTGTTAAAACTTTAATGATTACAATTAATTTAGATACTATTGGTTTTATGCCATGTAATCCGAGCGTGGGAGGACCCGCAAAAGGGATTGTTGTCCGTGAAGTAGATGCACTTGGTGGTCTTATGGGTAGAGTAGCAGATAAAACAAATATTCAAAGTAAAATGTTAAATACTGCTAAAGGTCCAGCAGTTCGAGCATTAAGAATGCAATCTGATAAAGTAGAATATCAACTTGAGATGAAACGAGTGTTGGAGGATACTCCAAACTTAGATATCGAACAAGCAATGGTCCGTGAGCTTATTATCGAAGATAATAAAGTAGTTGGTTTGAAAACAATGTTAGGAACAGCGTACAAAGCTAAAGTAATTATTATTACTACAGGTACGTATTTACGTGGTGAAATAGTAATAGGGGATATTAAATATTCTTCTGGTCCAAACCATCAAATGCCTTCTATTGATTTAGCAAAACAATTAGAAGAATTAGGATTTGATTTAGTTAGGTTCAAAACGGGGACACCACCTAGGGTTAATGCAGATAGTGTAGATTTTTCTAAAACAGCAATTCAACCTGGAGACGGAGAGGATCATGCATTTAGTTATGAAACTACAGAATTTGTTAAAGATCAAGTTCCATGTTGGCTAACTTATACAAATACATCTACTCATGAAATTATTGACAAAAACTTAGGACGTTCAGCAATGTATTCTGGTGTAATTAAAGGAACTGGTCCGAGATATTGTCCAAGTATTGAAGATAAATATGTTCGTTTTAACGATAAAGAAAGACATCAACTTTTCTTAGAACCAGAAGGTAGAAATACAAAAGAAATATATGTGCAAGGTTTATCTACATCGTTACCAGATGATGTACAGCGTGATATGGTACGTAGTATTGCTGGACTTGAAAATGCAGTAATTATGCGTAATGGTTATGCAATTGAGTATGATGCTGTAAATCCAACAACTTTATGGCCAACTTTAGAAACGAAATTAATTGATGGATTATTTACTGCAGGACAAATTAATGGTACTAGTGGTTATGAAGAAGCTGCAGGCCAAGGAATCATGGCAGGAATAAATGCCGCTTGTAAAGTGCTTGGTGAGGAACCGATGATTCTAGGTCGTGATGAAGCTTATATTGGAGTGCTTATTGATGACTTAGTAACGAAGGGAACAAATGAGCCATATAGACTTCTAACTTCAAGAGCAGAACATAGATTATTATTACGTCATGATAATGCAGATATGCGTTTAACAGAAAAAGCTTATAACTATGGCTTAGTAACTGAAGAAAGATATAATAAATTCTGTGAAAAACGTAAAATGGTTGCTGATGAAATTGAAAGACTTAAAACTTTTAGAATAACTCCAACAGCAGCAACATTAGAAAAACTAGTGGAATTAAATAGTGCAGAAATTAGAGATGGAATCTTAGCAATCGATATGTTAAGACGACCAGAATTAAGTCATGCGAACGTTTTATATTTAGCTAATGATGAAACAAAACTACCTAAAGATGTAGTGGAACAAGTTGAAATAGAAGTTAAATATGAGGGCTATATAAAAAAATCTCTTCAACAAGTGGAAAAACTTAAGAAAATGAATGAGATGAAAATTCCGGCTGATTTAAGTTATGATGAAGTCCCAAGTTTAGCATTAGAAGCAAGAGAAAAACTAAAAAAAGTTTTACCATTAACTATAGGACAAGCTTCACGTATTTCAGGAGTTAATCCAGCAGATATTTCTATATTATTAGTATATTTAGAACAACGAAGAGGTATGAATAATGAATAAAGAGCAATTCTATAATGCTGTCAAAGAGAAGGTAGGTATAGAATTATCGGAACTTCAAAAAGAGCAGTATAGCAAATACTACGATTTAGTAGTAGAATGGAATCAAAAAATTAATCTTACAGCTATTACTGAAGAAGAAGAATTTTATACGAAACATTTCTTCGATTCAATTTCTTTAGCGTTTTTTAAAGATTATTCGAATATAGAAAGTATATGTGATGTGGGTAGCGGTGCAGGATTTCCTTCAATACCATTAAAGATTTTGTATCCTAACTTAAAAGTTACTATAGTTGATTCGCTGAATAAGAGAATAAAGTTCTTAAATTTAGTTAAAGATGAATTAGGACTTGTTGATTGTAATTTTGTTCATGCAAGAGCAGAAGAATTTGGTCAAAACAAAGAATATCGAGAAAGTTTTGAAATAGTGACAGCAAGAGCTGTAGCTAGGCTTAATGTGTTGGCAGAACTTTGTTTACCTCTAGTAAAAAAAGATGGATATTTCCTAAGTTTAAAATCTCAAAAAGCTGAGGAGGAGACTAAAGAAGCTGTTAATGCAATAAAACTTTTAGGTGGGAAATTAGAAAAAGATTTAGAATTTGATATTGAAGGTGAAGAACGCCATATATTAGAAATACGTAAAGCTAAAGAAACACCTAATAAGTACCCAAGAAAAGCAGGAACACCAAATAAAAAACCATTATTGTAATGTTATTTTGTGAAAAATAGTATTTAAAAAGTAGATGAAAATCATTATATACATAATGATATTTATCTACTTTTTTTGATTTGTTTATGCTTTACATATTAAAATAAAGAAAAAATAAATAAATTTTCAAAAAATTCTTTACTTTTTTTTGATTTTATATTATTATATTTATTATATTAAAAACAAACAAGAAAAAGGAGGATATATATGTCAAAAAGAGTAAAGGATTTTCTTAATATTATTTTAAACGGAACTGCCTTAGGAGTTGTTGCTGGATTAATTCCAAATGCTGTTTTAAGTACATTATTTAAGTACTTAGGAACTCTATTTGCACCGAACGTATTCACTACACTTTCACAAGCGATGTATTTATTACAATTTTCTGTACCAGTCTTAGTTGGTGTAATTGTTGGGCAAAGTTTAAAATTTAAACCTTTAGAGTCATCAGTATTAGGTGCTACAGTCTTAGCGGCAAGTGGATCATTAACTTTTAATCCTCAAACAAAAGCGTGGACTGGAGTTCCAATGGGAGATTTATTTAACGTAATTTTAATAGCAGCAATTGGAGCATTGGCATTAAGTTATGTTAAAGATAAATTTGGAGCTGTTACAATTATATTCTTACCAATAACTGGGGGATTAGTAGCAGCATTAGGACTAGTAACATTACCTTATACAAAGAGTTTAACAAAACTTTTAGCGTCATTAATTTTTGAATTCACAACATTACAACCAGTATTAATGTGTATCTTAATAACAATGGCATTCTCATTCTTAATCGTAACACCTGTATCAACAGTAGCGATGGGATTAATCTTATTCACGAATGAGAACTATGTTGGAGCTGGAGCAGCTACATTAGGATTAGTATCTGCAGCAGCAGTACTAGCAATTGGTACATATAGAGCTAACAGTAAAGGAGCAAGTGTTGCTATCCTTTTAGGAGCAATTAAACTTATGATGCCTAACTGTGCACGTAAACCACAGTTATTCCTTACTATTTTAACAACAGCAGCAGTTACAGGTCTATCTGGATACTTCTTAAAAATTCTTGGAACTCATGAAAGTGCAGGATTTGGAATTATCGGTTTAATCGGACCTACAAAATCATATGCAATGAATGGTGGGAACTTACTTCCAATTCTGTTAGCATTTTTTGTAATTCCATTTGTAGTTGCATTCTTAGCTGATAGACTTTTTTCAGATGTGTTAAAACTATATAAACCTGAAGCATATAAACCAGAAAACTTATAATTTCATTAAAAGATATTCGAATCAATTTCGGATATCTTTTTTTCATCTCATATAACTATGATATCGTTGACAAAGTAATTCTGTAATTATAAAATTAAAGTAGAAAATAAATTAAGGAGAATGATTATGAAAATATTATTTGCAGGAGCTGGGGCGCTAGGTTCAAGATTTGGGTATATGTTATTTAAAAATAATGAAGATGTAACTTTTGTAGATACTTGGGAGGCACATGTTGAAAATATAAGAAATAAAGGATTAAAGGTCATTATTGATGATGTTGATTTAGGAAACTTCTATATTCCGATATATAAACCAGAGCAGATTTCTGGGAAGTATGATGTTATTTTTGTTGCTACTAAATCAATGCAGTTAAGACCTATGTTAGAGAGTGTGAAGCATCTTTTGCACGAAGATACTAAAATAATTTGTATATTAAATGGTCTTGGACATGTTGAAACACTAAAAGATTATGTAAAAGAAGAAAATATTTTAATAGGTGTTACGGTATGGACTAGTGGTCTTGGCGGACCAGGAATATTGGAAGCCCATGGAACAGGAAAAATAGAATTGAAACAGGTAAAAGAGGTTAACCTAGAAAGAACATTAGCTTTGGTAGAAAGATTTAACGATGCCGGATTAAATATTAAGTATTCAGAAAATACATTTCAGTCAATCTGGCATAAAGCAGGGTTAAACTGTGTTTTAAATACCTATTGTACACTTATTGATTGTAATATTAACCAATATGGAAGTTTTGAAAAAAATCTTGAGTTGACTAGAGCAGTTCTTAATGAAGTAACAGCAGTTGGTAGGGCAGAAGGGGTAGATGTAAAACAAGAAATTATAGAAAATAATATAAAAAACTGTTTTCCGCTTGAAACTGCTGGAGCCCATTATCCATCATTATATCAAGATATGAAAAATGGACGTTTAACAGAGATTGATTATTTAAATGGAGAAGTATCACGATTAGGAAAAGTTCATAATATTCCAACTCCGGTCTGTGATGTTATTACATTAATGATTCACTCTAAGGAGTTTATCAATAATAATAAATAATAGTATTGTAATAGGGATGCTAAAAGGCTCCAAGTAGAGAAATATCAATGTTTTACTTGTATTTTTCTGTCAAAAAAGGTATAATAGTTCGTATGTTCATTTGTCTATTTTTGAATAGGAGGAAAAGATATGTCATTAGAAATTAATAATGAATTAGGTCATGTTTCTATAAGTGATGATGTTATTGCGTCAGTAGCCGGTGGAGCAGCGGTAAGTTGCTACGGAATTATAGGAATGGCTAGTAAAAATCAAGTTAAAGATGGAATTACAGAAATTTTACGTAAAGAAAATTACGCAAAAGGAATTAAAGTAAAAAAAGACGAAGATAAACTTGTTATTGATTTATATATTATTGTTATGTATGGAACAAAAATTTCAGAAATAGCTAACAATGTTCAATCTTCAGTTGAATATCAAATAGAAAAAACACTAGGTGTTAAAGTAGATGAAATTAACATTTACATTCAAGGCATCAAGGTAAATAAATAGGAGGAAAGATAGTGGAGAAAATTAACGGACTTATTTTAGCTGAAATGATCGACTTAGGATCGAAAAATTTAGCTAAAAATGCAGAAAAAATAAACGCATTGAACGTTTTCCCTGTACCAGATGGTGATACAGGAACAAATATGAACCTTTCGATGTCATCAGGTGCAAAAGAAACAGCTGCAAATGTTGTTGAAAACATTGGTGAATTAGGTAAATCTTTTTCTAAAGGTTTATTAATGGGTGCACGTGGAAACTCTGGTGTTATCCTTTCTCAACTATTTAGAGGGATGTCTCAACACATCGCTGATAAAAAGGAAGTTAATGCAAAAGAATTTGCTGAAGCTATTCAAAATGGTGTAAGTATTGCATATAAAGCGATAATTAAACCTGTAGAAGGAACAATCCTAACAGTTGCTCGTGAAGCTGCAGAAGCTGGGGTAAAAGCAGCTGAAAACACTACTTCTGTAGTAGAAGTAATGGAAGCTATATATGCTGAAGCACAAGCGTCACTAAAAAGAACACCTGAATTATTACCAATCTTAAAAGAAGTTGGTGTAGTAGACTCAGGAGGTCAAGGTCTTGTTTGTGTATATCAAGGATTTGTTGCTGCACTAAAAGGTGAAAAAATCGAAGGTTTAGAAGCTGTAGAAACTAATGTTGTTGACATGCAATTCGAAGATGATCACGATATGGATTTCATGAGCCCAGAAGATATTGTGCATGGATTCTGCACGGAATTCACTGTGCGTCTTGATAAAGAGAAAAAAGAATTTAATGAAGATAAATTCCGTGAAGATATGAGTAAATTTGGGGATTCATTATTAGTTATCTCTGATAGTGAGTATGTAAAAATTCACGTTCATACAGAAACTCCAGGAGATGTGTTCAACTATGGGCAACAATACGGAGAACTTATCAAAATTAAATCTGATAATATGAGAGAACAACACCGTGAAGTTCTTAGAAAACAAGAAGCTAAACAAGCAACTGCTCCAAAAGAACTTAAAGAACAAGCAATGATTTCTATTTCAATGGGAGCTGGATTAAGTAAAGTTTTAACTTCAATGGGAGTTGATTATATCGTTGAAGGTGGACAAACGATGAATCCATCTACTGAGGATATTATGAAAGCTATAAAAGAAGTTAATGCTAAAAATATCTTTATTTTCCCTAATAACAAAAACATCCAACTTGCAGCAAAACAAGCTGCTGAGTTAGCAGAAGAAAATGTTTTTGTTGTTGAAAGTAAAACGGCACCGCAAGGACTAGCTGCAGTAATGGTATATAATCCACAAGCAACTGCAGAAGAAAACTTTGCAAACATGCAAGAAGTCTTATCTACAGTAAGTACTTTAGAAGTTACTCATGCTGTTCGTGATACTAATATTGAAGGTGTTGAAATTAAGAAAGATGAATTTATGGGAATTAGAAATGGTAAGATTGTAGTTTCTAATTTATCACTTAATACAGTACTAGAAGAATTATTAGAAAAATCACTTAATGAAGATTCTGAAATTGTTACACTTTACCTTGGTGAAGAAAGTACTGAAGAATACACTGATTTCTTAGAGCAATTAATCGAAGAAAAATATCCTGATGTAGAAGTAGAACTTATTGAATCAGGACAACCAGTATATCCATATATTATTGGAGTAGAATAATAATTAAATGTTAAATTAAAAAAGTAGCATTAGTCTAAAATAGATTAATGCTACTTTAAAGTTGATAGAGTAAAATATTAATATACTAATCATAAGACATTAAAGTAAAATATTAATATACTAATCATAAGACATTAAAGTAAAATAGATTATGATTGGAAAGGAGAAAACATGGTTGATATAATTATTGCATTATTATTAGCTGCAGGTGCGTACTTAGGATACAAACGTGGGCTAATCATGCAAATTTTTTATTTAGGAACAATTGTAATAGGTTATGTAGTATCTATGTTATTCAGTTCAAGATTAGCATATTTATTTACAAGTATGATACCAATTCCAACTGATGTTACAGATGGTTTAGAAGGAATATATAAAGGTTTAAATATTCCAACTGCATATTACCGAATAGTTTCGTTTATTGTATTATTTATTGTAATTCGATTAATAATACAAATTCTAGCACAAACATTAGGAGTTGTTAGAAAATTACCGTTAATAAAAATAACGGATAGATATTTAGGAGCTATTTTAGGGTTTGTGGAAATCTATTTAATAGTTTTCGTAGTATTGTATCTAGTAACGGTATTGCCAACACCAGACTGGAAGATAGCGATATTTAAAGATTCAGTGTTACCAGACTATATAATACAAAACACACCAGTATTATCAAAACAGTTTATAAGTTTATTTTTTAATAAATAATTGAAAAATTCGGAGTACATAAAGTACTTCGAATTTTTTGTAAATTCAAACCAGCTTATGATTTTAATCGAAAGAAATTGTTTAATGTTTGTAATTAGTGTATAATAGTTTGTGTTATAAAAAGATAAAGCATGTAAATATAGATAGAAGGAGTGAGATTAGATTGAATAAAATTACTCAAAAGAAACTTAATTTAGATTTAGTTTTAAAAGATATAGAGAAATATTGTTTCTCAGAGTTATCTTATGAAAAAATAAAAAATTTAGAATATATAAGAAATTATGATAAGTTGGTAGAAGTTCATAAAGAAAATGAAGAAGGATATGACTTACTAAGAAAGTATCCAAATGAATTCAAATTAAAAATATATGATTATAACGCTAGTGTCAAGAAAGCTAAAATTGATAGTGTGCTTTCAGAAAAGGAACTCTTCTATATATTAAGGAATATTATAACTTATGATAGATTTACTAGAAGATTTGAAAATATTAAATTACAAGAACATTCTTCATATCCAAGTTTAACAAAATATGTAGTTAAACTAGATGATTTTAGTGATCTTGAAAGATATCTAGATAGAATAATAGATGAGGACGGTTATATAAGACCAGATGCTTCTTTAGAACTAAAAAATATCAAAGTAAATATTTCTAAGTTGAAAAATAAAAGTGATCAAATTTTAAAAAATATCTTACGTTCAAATGTTAAAAAATTAACTGAAGCAATTGTTACAAAGAGAAATGATCGTGATGTTATTTTAGTAAAACCAGAATATAAAAATGATTTTGGTGGAATTATCCATGATGAGAGTGCTTCAGGTAACACTTTTTATGTTGAACCAAAAGAAAATGTAGAGATTAATAATGAAATCGGAATACTAAAACGTAAAGAAAGAGAAGAAATACTTAGAATTCTAAAAGAAGCTTCAGAAGTTATTAAAGAAAAAGCTGATGAACTTATAAATTCACTTTGGAATTTCTCTCAAATAGAGTTTATTTTTTCAAAAATGAACTTTTGCGCTAGAAATGGCTTTAATAAACAAAACATAGTAAATTCGCAAGAACTTAATCTAAAGAAAGCGTACAATCCATTAATTGATAAAGACGTAGTTGTGAAAAATGATGTTATTTTAGACAATAAAGGAAATTCATTAATAATAACTGGGCCTAATACAGGTGGTAAGACTGTAATTTTAAAAACAGTTGGATTATGTGTCTATCTATCACATTTAGGATTTTATATTCCAGCACTAGAGGAATCAACAGTAGGATTCTTTGAAGATGTATTTGTAGATGTGGGAGATGAGCAATCAATTGAGAATAACTTATCTACTTTTTCTTCACATATGACTAATATAATTGATATATTAAATAAAACAAATGATAGGAGTATTATTCTATTAGACGAATTATGTTCAGGAACTGATCCGAGTGAAGGTGCAGTGTTGTCAATTGCGTTATTAGAGAAATTCAAAAATTTAAATGCTACGATGTTATGTACAACGCACTATCCAGAAATTAAAAACTATTGTTTTGAATCAGAGTACTATAAAAACTCATCAATGGAATTTGATTTTGAAAAATTAAAACCAACTTATAGATTTATTATAGGGTTACCGGGAAAATCTAATGCAATTAACATTTCAGCAAAATTAGGTTTAGAGCAATCTATTATAGACGAGGCAAGTTCGTTATTAGAAGTCAATACAAAAGAGAATAATCTATTCATAGATAAACTATCGGAAAGTATAAAAGAATATGATTATAAATTAGAATATATAAATAAAAGTTTAGATGAAATCGATGAAGTTAAAGAAACTCTTGAAACTAATCTACAAAAATATGAAGAGTATAAAGAGAGCCTTTATAATGATTTAAGTATAGAACTAAATAAGGAAATAGAAGAGAAAAAAGAAGAGATGCTTGAAATTTATAGAGAATTCAAAGATAATACTTCTTTAAAACAACATGAACTTAATGAATTACTTCATTCTATGGATAAGAGCAAGAATAATATAAAACTACAAAGAAAATTAGAGAGTGAACCTAAGTTTAATAATAGTGAAATACAGGTTGGTGATGATGTACTTGTTCTAAGTTATAATCAAAGAGCGACTGTATTAGAAATATCAGGAAATACCCTACAAATAAAAATGGGCGCTATGAAACTAAATATTAAGAAAAAAGAAGTTAGAAAAATTGATAGTGAACCAGAAGTTGCAAAAAGATATGTAAGTACGAGTAGTGTAAGTAGTAAAAAAGTGGGTATTGATATCAATGTAATAGGATTAAATACAGAAGAAGCCATAAGAGAGATTGAAAATTACATGGATAAAGTAATACTTCAAGGATATGACACATTTACTATTATTCATGGTTTAGGTTCTGGTATACTTCGTAAAAATATTGGAGAATATCTTAAAAATAATAGATATGTAGCTAGCTATAGAACCGGAGGTCAAAATGAAGGTGGAATGGGAGCTACAGTCGTAGAGATGAAATAAAAAAAGAGTGACTCAAAAATCGTGTCTTAAAAAACTCGATTTTGTTGAGTCGCTCCTTTATTTTTTATATATCCAATATCTTAATGTAGTTCTAGATTCTTCAATTACCTCGTTTTCTAAGATACCGCCACATGATTCTATAGTACGTTTTGAAGCAATGTTATTTTTATCACAGGTAATTAGTATTTTCTCTAAACCAAGTGAAAATAAAAATTCAGAAGCATAGTTTAACATTTTCTTGGCATAACCTTTTCTTCTTTCTGACTTTCTAACACTATAACCTATATGGCCACCAAAGTTTAATAGATAATCATTAAGTTCATGTCTAGCATTAATAATACCGACAATTTTATTATTATCTACAGCAAAAAAAGTGTGAGCAGTAACAAAACCTGGAGTGACTGTTTCTTTATATTTAGTATTTTCAGCAAATTGTACCCACTCAGAAATAGATAAATCCCTCATATTAGTAGCACCTTGAATTATTTCGTTGTTGATAATAAATTCATTTTTATAGTCTTCAATTTGTTGAAGTGAGACGTTGATAGGTTCTTTAAAAATAATCATAAAAAATCCTCCTTAAACTATGTTATTTATATAATATCTCAATAGAATATGGTTGTAAATAGTAAATATAAAGAAACATTGAAAATAAATGAAAAAATATGAAAAATATTGTTGACAAGTTTTAAAACAGATGGTAGAATAGTAAAAGTCTTCTCAAGAAGAAGACGAACAATCGAACATTTCAAAATATTAAATGTTAAGAAATTATAAAAAAGTTCTTGACAAAATAT
>ERZ773008.2825-NODE-2825-length-11058-cov-24.403163_pt1 | contig 11058 bp, 10 predicted proteins | sample MGYA00580664_ERZ773008 | MGnify/ENA primary metagenome ERZ773008 (study PRJEB29015, sample SAMEA2738016) | human oral metagenome | biome: human oral; feature: human-associated habitat; material: dental | place: China | collected 2048 ... | reverse complement strand
ATTTGCGTGGACTAGTCATGCTGATCTTGTGGTCCATCAATGGCAATGCCCACTACCACAATACTGATAAAATCCCTAGTAAAGATGAAAACTATATCCTGGTCGCACCTCATCGTACCTGGTGGGATCCAGTTTACATGGCTTTTGCGACCAAACCAAAACAGTTCATCTTTATGGCTAAAAAAGAGCTTTTTAACAACCGCATCTTTGGCTGGTGGATTCGTATGTGTGGGGCCTTTCCTATCGACCGGGAAAATCCTAGCGCCTCTGCTATCAAATACCCTATCAATGTCCTCAAAAAAAGTGACCGTTCCCTTATCATGTTTCCTAGTGGTAGTCGCCACTCGACAGATGTCAAAGGCGGAGTTGCTCTGATTGCCAAGATGGCTAAGGTCCGTATCATGCCAGTTACCTATACTGGTCCCATGACCTTGAAAGGTTTGGTTAGCCGTGAACGTGTCGATATGAACTTTGGAAACCCTATCGATATCTCAGACATCAAGAAAATGAATGATGAAGGGATTGAAATGGTTGCAGATCGTATCCAAGCAGAATTCCAACGTTTGGACGAAGAAACTAAGCAGTGGCACAATAATCAAAAACCAAATCCACTCTGGTGGTTTGTCCGCATCCCTGCCCTTATCCTTGCAGTGCTTGTTGGTATCCTAACGATTATCTTTACCTTCATCGCAAGCTTTATCTGGAATCCAGATAAGAAGAGAGAGAAACTTGGTTAAAAATACAATTATCCCTTGGCTTTTACCAAGGGATATTTCTTTTATGCAATTTTCCATTTTTGGGCCAACCAGCTGGAAAAGGCTAGGAATCGCTCAGCCACTTGCTCATGATGCCCATAGGAATCAAAGACAAACTGACTAGTCGGATAGTGTTTCTGAAGACTGGTATGAATCTGCTCAGCATAGACTGGCGCTTGAGCCAAGCGATTGGTATGATGGGCTCCTTCTGTTTGACCATTCTGTAAATACAGCAAACAATCTAAATTTCTCACCTTTTCTTCCCTGCAATAAGTCGTAAAATCAGGATACCAAAAGGAACTGCAGATTGAGAAGACACAGGATGCCTTGTCAAAGCTGAAAAGACTGTAAACTGCCACCAAACCACCTAATGAATACCCTCCATAGGCAAGACGTTCTTCGTCCAGGTGATAAAGCGACTCCAACTTGTCTAAAAGACCTCCAAATAAATGACCATGATAGACATTGGCCTGACCTCCAAAATCTGGAACCCCATCTTTCAGAGCAGATGCCTTCCATGGAGTGTAGTCGTCTAGGCGATTTTTAGAGGTCAAGCCCACTAAAATCACAGATTCTGAAAGGGAGGATAGGAAATCCAAGTTTCCATCATTCAATAAAATAGCCGGATAGGTTTGATTGGGTTCATAGGTCGAAGGAAGGCTGACCTTGACTTGGATCCCTTCCCAATCAAACTCATTATTTATTGATAAAGTCATTGATTTTCTCAAGGGAATCAATCACTGCTGGACCATAGTCCATCAACTCATCGTAAGAAATGGTCATGATTTTTTGATTCTTAATTGCAGGAACGTTTTCTAAAACTTCATTTGCCTTCATCAACTCTACTGCATTGGCATCCAATTTTTTATTGCGGTCGCTGGTCACATAGATAATCAACTCAGGATCCATTGACACGAGATTTTCCAAGGTCAAGCCTGATGTTCCCGTTGCAACGTTTGTATAACCAAGTTGATTCAACAAGCTCTCTTGCAAAGCAGACTTGTAAGCACCGAAGGTTTCGTCATTATAAGCAACCATAATCAAAGCCTTTTTCTTTTCACCTTGGCTTGCTGGGTTTGCTTTCTTAACAGCGTCAATTTTAGCTTGTAATTGAGCTGCGTATTCATTAGCCTTGTCCTGAACATTGAAAATCATTCCAAGATTTTTGACATCTTCTACAATATTTCCCAAATCTTGCTGAATCGTTGAGAGAGAAGCTTTTTGCGTATAGACTGGGATTTTGTTTTCATTCCAAGTGCTAACTGTTCCCAAGGATTTTTCAGAAAACATCATGTTTCGACCCATCACAGCGTCTGGCTCATAAGAAAGGACTGTCTCTTGTGAGACTGTTTTTTTATCACCGATTTGAGGAATCGTTGCAATCGCGTCCTTGTATTTACCTGTTAAGGCATTGTCTGGGTTGAGCATACCAGCAATTTTATCCTTCAAGCCTAACTCCAATAAGATTTCAGTGGTTGACAGATTGTTGGTGATAACTTTTTCAGGTGCCTTGTCAAAGACTTGTTCAACTTCATTCCCTTTAGCATCATAGGTCGTGACCGTTAACGGATAAGTCGTCTCTGTGCTGACCTTTTGACTTGTTTCTGTGCTAGATTTTGTGGTTGCTTTTTCTGTAGTAGTATTGCCACAAGCTGCCATGGTTAGGGTAGCTACTGTTACAAGTAAAATACTGAGTGTTTTTTTCATTTTGTTTTCCTTTTCATTTTTATAAATAGTGAATCATAGCTTGCTGATCCTCGGTCCAAGTAACCTGACTTTGAACTCCATATACAGTTTGCAATGACTCTGGGGTGATGGTCTCCTTTGGAGTCCCTTGGTAAAGGATTTCTCCCTCTTTCATCAGATAGAGATAATCCGAATAGCGACAAGCAAGTTGAATGTCATGTAGGACAGCTAAAACATTGACCTTGAGATTCTTCACAATGGCCAACAAGTCTAGCTGATACTTGATATCTAGATGATTGGTAGGTTCATCCAGGAGCAAGAGAGTCGGTTCTTGCGCCAAGGCGCGGGCTAATAAGACTCGTTGTTTCTCCCCCCCTGACAGAGACGAATAGAGACGAGTTTTTTTCTCGAGCATATCCACCTTGACAAGAGCATCTTGAACGAGGGAATAATCCCTTTCCTTTTCCTTCTGTAAAAAAGACAGATGAGGAGTTCTTCCCAGCAAGACTATTTCCTCAACTGTACAATCAAACTGCAGCTGGTTAAACTGGGTCACAACTGCCATTTGCTTGGCTGTTTCTTTGAGTGACCAATGCTCCAGTTGCTTTCCATCTAGGCTTATCAAGCCTTTGTTCGCCTTTTCCTGACGATAGAGGAGTTTAAGCAGACTGGTTTTTCCACTTCCATTGGGTCCTAGTATCGTGTGAAATTGATGCCCTTCAACCTTAAGGGAAACTCCTTTGAGGATTTTTTTCTCTCCTAGTCTAAAATGGATATCCTGACAAATCAAGTCCATATCAACCCCTCACCTCCCTTCGCCTACCTCCAACAATGTAGATAAAGAAGGGAGCACCTACTAAGGCTGTAAAAATACCAATAGGCAACTCTGCATTTGGAATGATGATACGAGAGAGTACATCTGCCCAGATGACAAAGAGGGCACCTAGTAAGGTCGCAACGGGAAAAAGTCTCTTGTAATTCGTTCCTACTAACCCTCGAGCTAAGTGAGGCGTAATCAGACCGACAAATCCAATAATCCCACAGGTTGCCACTAATACTGCTGTCAGCACAGCCACCATGGTCACATAAAGATACCAATAAAAACGTAAAGGAATCCCCAAAGTTAAAGCTGCCTCATCTCCCATCATCATCGCATTGAAAATCCGATACTGAGTAGAGAAAAATAGAAAGGCTATTCCTACTACCATAGTTGGCAGGACTAAGTCAGACCAGGTAGTCCCGGCTAGCGAGCCCATGGTCCAAAATTTAATAGTCATCACACTGTCCGCATTAGCGCCGACTGAGATGATAAAGTTGGAAAAAGCCAGAAAGAGAGCGTTGACCACCGTTCCTGATAAAATCAGACTGGAAGTCGTCATTCTTCCCTGCATAGAGGCAATGATGAGGACAGCGACTGTTGCCAAAATAGCTCCAAGAAAAGCTCCAAGGCTAATTATCACTTTTAAACCAAGAATGATGCTCAAGGTTGCTCCTAGAGTTGCACCAGCAGAGATTCCTAAGACATAAGGCTCTGCGATGGGATTGTTCACTGTAGACTGCATCACGCTACCACACATGGAAAGGCCAGCCCCTACTATCAGACCTAACAATACTCTGGGGAATCTCATGTTCCACACAATGGCAAGAGTAGACCTGGAAACCTCTCCTATCTCAAGAGGAATCCCCAATCTGCTCAAAATAATCCGATAGGTATCTTCTAGATCAATCGCAACAGATCCCATAGAAACTGCTAGAAAGAGAGAAATCCCTAAAACACCTAACAAAATACCTAAAAGTAACACAAATTGCAGGTCCTGTCGGCTTCCAGAAAATTTGGAAAGCATGCAAACCTCCTTCGATAGAATATTAAAAATTTAGAAAATTCTCATGAAAAGTATACCATATTTCTATTAGATGAACAAGGATAGAAACATAGATAGAAACATAGATAGAAACAAGCCCTCTGAAGTCAGAGAGCCACCTGTTTATATAATCAGTGAGAATCTTTATATCACCAATTCTCCCACTGGGTTTCAATCTTGACATCGCCATAATTACTTGGCGAGAACTTGCTGTCATAAATGGTACACCAGTCTTTTAAGACTTTCTGGTTGACGATTTCGTCGTAGTCTTTGTCTAAATCTTCTTTGGAAATATTATTTTTTCTTAAATATTCTCTTATTTTTTCTTCATCCTCTAGATATTGACCGGGTTTCCTTGGCTCTTCAAAAATTGCAAGCTCCTTTTTGAGTACTTTCTTTTTTATATTATAGTGTGCCGAATACCATAGGGTAATATCCGAATTAATTCTTTTTTCAAAACGTATCGTCATTCCTTTAATACCTTCTCCGAAATTAAAGCTAATACTTATGTCTTTATAACCTTCCGGAAGATTTTTATATTTCCCTGAAGGGGTGTATGCAAAATATTCTCCATCGTTAGGCCAATCGGGTCTGATTTTAAACCCATCTATGTTTCTTAAAATATTATTTGACCGATAGGTTTTCTCTGTCTCCTGGTAGATTTCATCAAAAATATTTTTAGGTTGATGGATAAAAAAGTAGAAACAGGATAATACAATTAGTACGAAAGACACTACTAGACCGAGGATTTTCTTCATGTTATCACCAATTCTCCCACTGGGTTTCGACTTTCACCTCACCATAATTGCTTGGAGAGTACTTGCTGTCATAAATGGTACACCAGTCTTTTAAGACTTTCTGATTGACGATTTCATCGTAGTAAGAATCTAAGTCCTTAGCTGTAATACCGTACTGCTCTAGGTATGATTTTACCTGAGCCTCGTCTTCGATATAAGTTTCCGTATCTGCTTTCTTTAAACCTATTTTTACAAATTTTTTTAAAACACGATCCTTACGAGAATAGTTATCCCATATTCTAACTCTAACATTTGGCCCAATTCGCTTTTCAAACGAGATTGAACTTAATTGTGTTTTTGTAGCAAAATTAAAACCAATTTCGATTTCAAAATAGTCTTCTGGGGTATTGTTTTTATTATAAGTTCCAAATGGATAATATTTAGAATACTCTCCATCACTTGGCCAATCCGGTCTGATTTCAAATCCATCTATATTTCTTAAAATATTATTTGACCGATAGGTTTTCTCCGTCTCCTGATATATCTCATCAAAAATATTTTTAGGTTGATGGATAAAAAAGTAGAAACAAGATAATACAATTAGTACAAATAATGCTACTAGACCGAGTATTTTTTTCATCATCATCCTCCTAATCTGCCACAACTTCTAAACGATTTAAAAACTTGGACACACCTGGATATTTTCTTTCAATATATGCTTTAAGAGCACCCTCCCCATCTAGCTTAATATCCGTTGGTCGCAAACTATCATAAATAGTATCCCTGACTGTATTCCAATCCTTATTTTTCAAGAATTCTCTTTCTCTCTGAGAAGAGTCTTTTTGAAGGTCAGCATAGTAAGAAGATATAGCTTGGTCATAGGATTGCCCCTTCTGCATCCGGCCGATAAGGTTGACCGAGTCCAAATCCGCCTTGTAGTCATCCTCTCCGATACTTGGCTTCATATCATTTGCATTAAAGGTCGTGTCTCCTTCCCAGCCTGAAAGATCCTTGACACGCTCTCTACCGCCATAGAGATCGGATAACTGAACTTGATTAGGATTAAGGTGAGTCGCCATAGTGATGGACTGGTGGGTGAAGTCTGCATGGCCCGCTCCGTTGTTAGAGTAGGCCTTCAGTTTGCTATCCCAAAATTGGTCAAAGTTACCAGAAGTACCATAAACTTTTTCATATTTAGTCTTGGCACTGTTATATTCAAATCTTTTTTCTTTTAACTTTGTTATATTAGCAACTTCACCACCCGCCATCTCATGCTGCAATCTAAGATTATAATACAGTTCTTTGGCCTTTTCTTCTTTTAACCCCAATTCTTGAAAGATTTCAAGAACTGGTTTTAAAGTTCTTAATTTTTGGCCTGTCTGCGGATCACTCACAAATTCGTAATAAAAATATTGCCACAATCCACCTGCCGTTTCATTCCACTTAAAGTCATCATAGTTGGCCGCACCGACGACTCGCAAAAAGATATAGTCACGGAACTCTTGGCTAGAGTTCGGGAACTTCCTGTCTATCCCTTGCTTGATGGTCAAGAGCTGTTGAGCTGTCTCTGCGTCAAAGCCGTATTCTGCCATCATGGTTTGGACAAAGGCTTTTTCCTGACGACTGAGTTGCATGTCCTTTGTATCAGCATAGGCAGTCAGGTAGTTGACCCAAGTCAGGTCAGATGGGACTTTAAAGACCCCATTTTTTGCATCCCAACTACTTTCAATCTGAGCTAGTCCACGACTCAGTTGCACATCGATACTGTCTAGATCATCGAAAAGCCCTCCTGAATAGCTATCATAGGCACGCAGGTCTTTCAAAATCGTTTCATAGATACGTTTATTAGCCTGGTGACCTCGTATGAGTTCCGTATTATTCCCCTTTTTTTCGCTATCTAGGCTCAAAGTGGAGAAGGATTGATTGACTTCATATAAATAGGCAATCATTTGCTCTTCCTGGCGGATCTTATCAAGCAGATCATCCTCGCGCCAACTCTTGCTGTCGACCATCGTTTGGTAGTCTTCTGGTAATTTCTTGATAGCTTGAGAGAAGGTTTCTGCATAGAGTTGTCCCCCTTTGCTCAAGGGAAGTAAGACACTTGCAAAAAAACTTCTAGCCGAATCATAAGCATCGCCCTTTAGACTCTCTTTATCCTCTGAAAATTTTTGAATAGCTGATTGCAAGTCTTGATAAGCCTCCACCTGTGATTGGCACATGGTCGCTACACTCGAACTTTGTAGTTGTGATTGTTCCAAGTACATATCAATGCCCATGTCGTTTCTCCTCCTCTCTTTCTAGTTCTTTGCGTCTTTCATAGTAGACCTCATCCAAGTCTCCCTCTAACCGGAACTTTTCTTTCTTCAAATCATCCATGTGGTAAGTAAGGTCCTCAAGGATTTGGTTTTTGAGTTGGTTTCTTTGCAGGAGCGTTTCTTCCAACTGTCCTGCATATCGGCTTTGATAGGCTGCCTCCCACAAATCACTTTGATAACGGTGACTAACTCTATCATACCCTTCAAAGATTTCTATCAGTTCTTTGGTGCGGTACTTCTCTTTTCCATTGTCTTCTAGCTGGTACAAAAGTTCTCGCTCTCTTTTCTTCAACTCATCCAACTTGCTCATGTATGACTCCTAAAACCATTTGCAGTAGCTTCATCTAGCGCCTCAAAATCACTCGCTACAGAGTGCAGTCGTTCTGAAGTTAGGGTTACAGCAGCCGAAATCTGACTAGCTAGATTTTGAGCCTTTGTCAGACATTGATGGGCCTTGTTATTTCCTTGAAGAGTCGTTAGGTCATCTTGACTAGCCACAGCGATAGTTGTTAAAGATTGACAAGCATTTTTCAGCCGACTCGCATACGTTTGAGCCAGATTTAGATCACTTTTTACTGTTGACATGCCTTTTCTATCCTTTTTCTCAATCCCTAGTGTTAGGTTTACTTCATTTAGCTATATAGGCCTATTATACCATGTTTTATAAAAGGGTCATCATTTTATGTTGATTTATTAACAATTGTGTATTTTTCAACAACCTCTCCCATCCGACTCGACGAAAATAGTAAAAATTGTTACAATGTAGAAAAAGAAAAGAGGTCCTCATGACAAGTATATACGATTTTTCCGTATTAGACCAAGATAATCAGATGATTTCTCTGGATACCTATCGTGGTAACGTTCTCTTGGTTGTCAATACTGCTACGGGCTGTGGTTTAACCCCCCAGTATCAAGGATTACAGGAACTTTATGACCGCTATCACGATCAGGGCTTTGAAATCTTAGATTTCCCTTGCAATCAATTTATGGGGCAAGCTCCGGGTAGCGCAGAGGAAATCAACGCCTTCTGTAGTCTACATTATCAAACTACTTTTCCACGTTTTGCCAAGGTCAAGGTCAACGGCAAGGAAGCAGACCCTCTCTATGTATGGTTGAAAGATCAGAAATCTGGTCCTCTAGGAAAACGAATTGAATGGAATTTCGCTAAATTTCTCATTGGTCGAGATGGGCAAGTCCTTGAGCGCTTTTCCTCCAAAACAGCTCCCCAGAACCTCCAAGAGTCTATTGAAAATCTGCTCTAACCTCTTTTCACTCCGACCCTTCATTTCTAAAACCAAATGAAAGGTCGGATTTTTCTTTAAAAAGTAAATTATTTTCTTTAATTTCTGTTTATTTTTTTAGTTTTTACTCTTGCATTTTTTAAAATAATTTAGTATATTTTTCATATTAAGGATTTTGGCTATTTTAAGGGATAAAATGGCTTTTTAAATTTTTTATCTTAAAATGAAAGCGCTTTATACCGCGGGAGGTTGGATAGAGTAAATAAAAACTGAGATTATTTGTCTCTCGTTTGAGAGCAGAAGTAGATTGTTACCAAGTTCAACTTGGGCTCTGGCAGTAGCTGACTGCCTTGATAAAAACTAGGAGTATATTATGAATCGATACCTCTTTGAAAAAGGGCAAACTTTTAGCATTCGGAAACTGACCGTTGGAGTTGCCTCGGTCATGGTTGGACTAGCATTTTTTGCTTCAGGAACTGCTCTAGCTGATGAAAATCTTCCCGATGGAAAATCAAACCTTGAGAGTAAAATTGAGCAGGTTTCCAATCTAGAAGAAAACAAAGTTGAACCCGAGAAGAAAGAAAATCTCAACCAGCCAGCAGCACAGCAATTAGAAAAAGAAGAAGCTCCTACTGATACAAGTAAGGCTGATCTGCTCCCTGAAGAAATTCACGATCAAGCATATCCTGACACCGACGTCAAACCTCTTAAAACTTCAGCTACTGTCGAAAAGGCTGAAAGTCCTCAAGTTGAATCAAAAAGTATTTTGAAATCAACGGAAGAAGAAAACGCTCAAAAAGATAATCGTGCTATTATTAACGGTGGTTTGGACCTCAAGCATATTCAATACGAGGGGCAACCTGCAACTGCTGCCACTATGGTCTACAGCATTTATAATGGTGGAACTCAACGATACATCGTTTCTGGGTCTGGTATTTTTGTCGCGCCTAACGTTTTCTTGACAGTTGCTCATAACTTTTTAGATAAAGATGGGAACGTTCGTGGTGGAAACTCAGCACGTTTCTACTACAATCTAGGATCCAACGCTCCCGTTAAGAATTCTCAGCCAAATTCAGGAAATACCACACTCTTTCAAGAGAAAGATATCCACTTCTGGAATAAAGAAGAGTTTAGCAAGGGATATCAGAATGACTTGGCAGCAGTTGTAGCGCCTGTCCCTGTACAAATTGCAAGCCCAAATAAAGCAGCAACTTTTGTGCCACTCGCTGAGCATAAGACTTACAAAGCAGGGGATCCTGTCAGCACGATTGGCTATCCAACTGACTCTAGTTCGAAAGAACTCAAGCAACCTATCGTAGCTGGCCAACTCTATAAAGCTGACGGCAAGGTAAAATCCGTTGATCCTTATGATGACAAGGGAGCTACTGGCATCACTTACCAAACAACTTCTGTGTCTGGTTTGTCTGGTGGTGGACTTATCAATGGTGATGGAAAAGTCATCGGCGTACACCAACACGGAACTGTTGACAGCGGTGTCCCTGAGAAAGACCGCTTTGGTGGTGGACTTGTCCTCTCTCCTGAACAACTCAAATGGGTTAAAGAACTCATTGCAAAATATGGTGTCAAGGGCTGGTATCAAGGTGATAATGGCAAACGTTATTACTTTACACCCGAAGGTGAAATGCTTAGAAATAAGACAGCTGTCATCGGAGAAAATCAGTACTCCTTTGATGAGAGCGGTGTCGCTACTCTAGTCAAGGGAATTGATTACGGACGCGTCCTTATCCAGCACGTGGATGAAGCAGGCAATACAGTCAAAGAAAATGATACTTTCTTAGACAAAACAGAAGTGGGAACTGGCTTTGACTATGATTTCAAGAAAGCAATCACTCCAACCGAATTCTACAAGCAAAATCTAGAAAAATATCAAATTGTTTCTATCGATGGTGTAGCAATCAATCAACAACTAAAAGATGAGTGGAACCACAATGTCGTTAACAAGACAGCTCCTGGAACCCGTGTCATCAAGGTAGTCTATAAAGTCAACAAAGGCTCTTTCAAAGTTTACTACCGTCAAAAAGGAACAACTTCTGAACTAGCTGAGGCGACAGTTGATAACAATGACGGTCAAGAGTACGATGTTTCCTTTGTCAACACCTTCCATGCAAAAGACATTGCTGGATACCGTCCAGTCAAGGCTAGTTTGGAAGCAACCATCCAGCATAAAGGTGTGAATGAAGTCGTCTTTGAATACGAACCAATCGCTGATACATCCAATCCAACGACTGCGACTCCTCCAGTTGCTCATCCAGAAGATAAAGAAACTGAGATTGGCAATCATGGACCTCTTCCAAGCAAGGCCCAACTCGATTACCACAAGGAAGAATTGGCGGCCTTCATTCACTACGGAATGAACACTTATACTAATTCCGAGTGGGGAAATGGAAAAGAAGACCCTCGATACTTCAATCCAACCAACTTGGATACTGACCAGTGGATTC
>ERZ773008.2822-NODE-2822-length-11063-cov-23.298874_pt1 | contig 11063 bp, 4 predicted proteins | sample MGYA00580664_ERZ773008 | MGnify/ENA primary metagenome ERZ773008 (study PRJEB29015, sample SAMEA2738016) | human oral metagenome | biome: human oral; feature: human-associated habitat; material: dental | place: China | collected 2048 ... | reverse complement strand
TGTGGACTCATACCTTCTAAATCTGGCATAACATCTTCATAACTTATAGCATCTAAACTAGATTTTATATTTTCTCCACTTTCGTCTTTTGAATTTGTAACATTTATAGTTTCCACATTTTTAGCAAAGCCTTCTTCTTCTTTTATAATTCTTCTGATAACATTACCAACCACAGGAGCAGCAACAACTCCTCCAAATTTATTGGCTTGTATATCTGCTTGTGGTCTCATAAACATTGCCATCACTATATATTTTGGTTTATCAGCAGGGAAAAATCCAATAAATGAAGATAGATACTCATTTCTAATATATCCAGATTTACCAGCACTTAATTGTGCAGTTCCTGTTTTTCCACCAACAGCATATCCTTCAATACGAGCTCTTTTTCCAGTACCTTTATCAACAGTATCTTCTAAAATGCTTCTCATCTTTTCAGATACTTCTTCTGATATAACTTTTCTTACAACAGTAGGAGTATTTCTCATTACCACAGTTCCATCACTATCTGTTATTTTTTCAACTATATATGGTTTATACAATGTTCCACCATTTATAACAGCAGAAAATGCAGTTATCATTTGTATAGGTGTTATTACTACTCCTTGTCCAAATGCCATATTATTTTTTTTCAAACCATCCCAATCTTTATATGAACTTGTATATGGTTTTAATTCATTTGGAAAATCTACTCCTGTTTTATCATAAAGTCCATAGGCTTTTAAATAATCTTCAAAAAGAGCATTAGTAAAATAATCACTTATAAGTACCATACCAACATTACTTGATTTCATAACAACTTCTCTTGCTGTTAGAATTCCTCTTGTAGATCTGCTACTTTCTCTGATTGTCTTTTTAAATCTTTTAATTTTCCCATCACCAACATCAAATTTTGTATTTTCATTTATAAGTTTCTCATTCATAGCAGCAGCTACTATAAGAGGTTTAAATATAGAACCTGGCTCATATTGGCTTTGAAATATATTATTTCTTAATAAATTTTTATCCTTTGAAAAAGCTGCCACAGCTAAAATTTTCCCACTATTTGGATCCATAATAAGTCCATAGGCTTCATAAGCATTAGTATTTTCAAATTGAGTTTTAATTTCATCATTTAGAATAAAATTCAAATCAGCATCTATTGTTAAATAAAGATTTTTTCCATTCAAATCTGAAAATAAAGTTTCCTTTGAAAGTGCTAATATATTTTTTTTATTTAATCCATAAAGTTTAGTAATATCTCTTTTCTTTTCAACTAAATAATTTTGATATTGCTTTTCTAAACCAGAAATTCCCAATCTTTCGTCTTTGGAATCTTTTGTAAATCTGACCATACCTATTAATTTTTCATATTCATCTTGTTTATAATATATTCTTTCAATGGATTTTTCAAAATCTAAAACTGTCTTATATTTTGGACTTCCTTTTATTTTTTTTCTTTCAATATTTGCTAAAAGTTCATCTATTTTTTCTTTCTGCTCATCATCTATATCTTTTACAAGTCTTTTATATTTATTCCCTTCATTAGCTAATTTTAATAAATTTTCTACCACATTATCTTCTAATTTTACTATCTTACTATCTCTTATCGCTTCAATATCTTTTATAATTTCATCGTGTAATTTTTCATCATTTAAAAGAGATGGATTAATAGAAATTGTGTATTTTCTCTTATTAAAAGCTAATTTTTTCCCTTTATCATCATATATTAGACCTCTTTGTCCACTTTCTTTACTGATACTTAATAATTGCTCATTCATAAGAGCTTCATATTTTGATTTTTGAAGATATTGTATACCAAGCAATCTAAGTGCATAAAGAATTAGAAAAAAGAGTATAATCAATAACATTATACTGCTTCTTTTTGAAAATAATTGTTTCTTTCCCCAGTTACTGACCACTGCAAGAGAAAATACTAAATAGATCATTAAAAACCAAAAAAATGTTAGAAGAAAAAAACTTTTATTATAAATAAAAAATCCAGATATAGATAAAACAACTAATAAGAATAGTATAGCCACTATTTTTTTAATTTTTTTCTGCAACTTCTCCTCCTAAACTCTTTAATGTTCTACTATAATCTTTATCTATTATAATTTTTTCTATATTATCAGTAATTTCACCATCTTGTAATATATATATTTCCTCACCTGTATTAGCAATAAAATCATATATCTCTTTTAAAGACACCTCTTCTATATTTTTAGCTATACAAAAGACTTTTTCTGAATAATCTCTACTACTAAGTACATAACCACCTCTAATTAAATCATCTAATGCATTTCCAATTAAAAAAGGAGATGAAGTAGTAACCTTTCTTAAATCAGTCATATTTGGAGGAGATTGATTATTTAAATATCTTTTTACAATCTCTTCTAAAACTTTAAATGTTATATACAATTTTGAATTAAAACTGATATTAATAGTGTCATTTTCTATATTTATATCAAAATTAGCATTTTGGATTAAGTATGTTATATGTACTCCTAAAATTACTATAAACCAACATATTCTTACCCATATCAAAAATATAAATATTACTGAAAACCCACCATATACTGTATTATAGCCTATCAATAAAAATTGTAATAAAATAAAAATATATTGAAATAGTAAAAAAGCTATTGATACTATTACAGATGCTATAAAAGCAGGAATAATTTTTACCATTGTATTTGGCATAACTAAATAAAGTGCCATAAAGAATATTGTCATACTTATTAAAGGAAAAATATTTTTTACTATATAATAAAGAAATACTATTTCCTTTATTTTTGATAACAAAAATAGTACAAGTCCATTTAAAATAATAAATAATAAAGGTAAAAAAATAAAAAATGATATATAATCACTGATTTTTCTTATTATACTTCTTGATTTTTTTATATGCCAAATCTCATTAAAAGAAGCTTCAATAAGAGAGAACATTTGTATAAATGTCCAACCTAAAAATAAGAAACCAACTCCTGCTAAAACATTGCTTCTGGCATCCATTAATAAATTATTTGAAAAATCAGTAAGTAATTCCAATGTTCCACCTTTTAGAGGAGCTATATCTTTAATCTGATTTATTATATAGTCTTCTGCTCCAAACCAACTACTTAAACTAACTAGAATAGCAAGTATTGGAACTATTGCCAAAATAGTATAAAAAGATAGAGATGTTACCCAAAAGCTAGAATTAGCACTTTGATACTTTTCGTATGCTCTTTTCAACATCAATTTTAAATTTTTAGTATTAAATTTCTTTGAACCAAAATTTTCAAATAAATTTTTCATATTCTGCTCCAACAATTATTTTTTTATAAAATTGTTATTAAAATAACTCGAACTTGCTGAATCTATTGAGGAAAAAGTCATAGGTGTTAAAATATAATCTCCTAATCTTACCATTTTCTTTTCCTTAGCTGAATTATAGTAGTAAAAAGGATCATCTGTTGTATTTAAAGCCTTTAAAACTTTATTGTCAACTTTGATTGCTTTTACTTCTTGTCCATTTATTGTATAAGTTTGTGCTTCTGTCAAAAGTGGTAAAACTTTTTCCATAACATAATATTCTGATAAAATTTCTGTTGCTCCACAAGTCATAGATAATAGAGCTAATATTGCTAAAACTTTTTTCATTTTTACTCTCCTTATTTTTATTTTTTATAAACTTTTAATGCTTCTTCAAGCACTTTCATTGCTTTTTCTATATCATCTTCTCCAACACAAAAAGAAAATCTTACTTCATTTTTTCCTAGACCTTCTGTTTCATAAAACCCTTCCCCCGGAGCAAGCATAACTGTTGAATTATCATATACAAACTCAGTTAAAAGCCATTTACAAAAATCTTCTGAACTTTCTACTGGTAATTTTGCAAAAGCATAAATTGCACCCTTAGGAGTTGAACAAGTTACTCCTTTTATTTTATTCAAAGAATTTACTATAATGTCTCTTCTTCTTCTATAAATTTCTTTAATTTCTTTAAAATATTCCTTAGGAACTTTCATTAAATTAGCAACTGCATATTGTTCAACAGTTGGTGCAGCAAGTCTTGCTTGACAAAGTTTCATTATATATGTCATAAAATCTTTATTTTTTGATATTAAAAATCCAACTCTTGCTCCACAGGCACTATAATGTTTAGAAACACTGTCTATAATAATAACATTTTCCTTAGCTTTTTCTATATCTAATAAAGAATGATGTTTATCCTTATCATCATATATAAATTCTCTATATGGTTCATCTGCAATAACAAATAAATCATTTTCTACTGCTAAGTCTGCTAATAATTTCACTTCTTCTTCTGTATATACTTTTCCTGTTGGATTACAAGGATTAGAGTATAAAATAGCTTTTGTTTTAGAATTAATCAATTTTTGAATTTCTTCTTTTTTAGGTAAAGCAAAATCATTTTTTATATCTGTTAGTATAGGAATAATTTTTGCTCCTGAAATATCTAAGAAACTTTTATAATTTGAATAAAAAGGTTCTGGAATTAAAACTTCATCATCTGGATTACAAATTGCAAGCATTGCAAATGTTAAAGCCTCACTTCCACCTTCTGTAACAATTATATCTTCTTTTTTTAGAAAATGACCATCTCTTGCATAAACTTCTATAACTTGTTCTAATAAAACAGATATTCCTCTTGAATCTGCATATCTTATAACATGATCTGGTATATTTTTTAAACCTTCAAAAAACAATTTAGGTGTTTCTATATTAGGTTGTCCTATATTTAATCTGTAAACTTTTATTCCCTTTTTTTCTGCTTCACTAGCCAAAGGAGCTAATTTTCTAACAGCTGAATATTTCATATTTTTAACCCTATCTGAAATTCTCATTTATTTTCCTCCATTATATTATTTCTATATTTACATTATATAATTATATAATATTTTCTAAAAAATGTATATAACTAATAATTTGATTTTTATTTTATCTTCTTCAATGAATTAATAATATAATATTAGTATTTTTATAACAATAATGATAGAATAAGAGAAAAACTAAAATTAGTTAGTAATAAATTGTTTTTTTGTTAAATTTTATAGAAAGGAAGATTATGAATAAATTAATTTTTAATTATTTAGCTTACAATAATCAAAATCAAAATGAATTATATTTTAAAATGAACAAAATCATAAATGAAGATAGTTCAGACAATACTCTTGTTGTTGTAGAGAGTGGAATGGCACAAAAACATTATTTTACTTATGTGAATAAGTCAAAATTATTAGTAAAAAATAATATTATTGCTTTTGAAGATTTTTTAGATAGAATTTTTCTTTCAAATAAAAAAGTTTTAGGAGATATTAAAAGATTTTTTCTTTTTTATTCTTGTTTAAAAGAGGATATTAAAAAGAAATTAAACATAAATAATTATTTTGAATGTATAGAAATTGCAGATGATTTTTTTGAATTTTTTTCCTATATAAAAAATAAAGATATGTTAAAATTCTTAAATTTATCTAAATGGCAGGAAGAAAAGTTTGAAATATTTTTTGAAATAAAAGAAGAAATAGATAAATTTTTAGATAAAAATTTATATATTCCAAGTGATTGGCTATATTCTTTGGAAAATTTAGATTTAACTTATATAAAGAAATATAAAAAAATAGTTTTTTATGATATAGTTGATTTTCCACATAATTTTTTAGAGATAATAAATAGTATTCAATCTGTTTGTGAAGTAGAAATTCTTTTACAAATGGAAAATAAAGACTTTGATATGGAAAATTTAAAATTGAATAAAGTTAGTCTTCCTGATAAACAAATAGATGTGAAACTTTCAAAATATACAAATGATTTAGAGCTACATACTATGATTAAAACTAATCAATATGATGGCTATTTTTCTACTGACTTAAATAAGGAAGATAGATATTCAATATTTACAAAATCTAATAAATTCTATTTGAATGATACAAAGTTTTATCAAGTTATAGAAACTTACTTAAATCTTTTAAATGGAATAGATTATAAAAATAATAAATACATAGATATTTTTCTTGTGAAAGAAAATATTTTTAAAAACGCCTTTATGAGTTTTTATGGTTTAGATATAGAAGATTACAGATGTTTTGAAAAAATAATTTCTAATGATTATAGATATATTTCATTGGAGCTTTTAAATACAGATTACTATTCATATTATTTAAAAGATAATGAAAATTTAAAAATTAAATTAAAATTGATATTTGAAACTTTAAATGATATAGAAAAAATAAAAGATATAAGTAGTCTAAATGAGTTTCTATGTGATAAATTTTTTAGCTCAAAAATTGATATAGATTTTTTTATTGAAGAAAAATTTGATACTTTATATGACAAAATTTATGAAATTTTAGGACTTTTAAATTCAAATGAGAATATAGATTTTTTTAAAAATTTCAATAACTTTTTTAAATCTAATCTAGGAAAAAACATCTTTACTCTATTTTTTAACTATCTAAATAAAATTGATATTTATTCTATACAAAAAAATAAAAATAAAGATAATGAATTAAAAAATCTAAACTTAATAAAATACTCTGTTAAAAATATAGAAAATCCAGCTATTATTTACACAGATAGCCAAACTTTACCTAAAATAAAAGTTAATAATAATTTATTTACTGAACAACAAAAAATAAAATTAGGTCTAAAAACTAATGAAGATGAGATTTTAATTCAAAAATATAGATTTTTTCAGAATTTATCATCTTTAAATAAAGTAGATATTTATTCTATGGTAGATAAAGATAACAATATAGATTTTTCAGCTTTTGTTTATGAATTTATAAATAAATATTCAGCTTTAGAAAATAGTGTAGATAACTTAAAACAATATTTTAAAGCTATATATTCAAAGGAAAAAACAGAGAACTTCTCTAAAGATAAAACTTTTTTTAGAGCTTATCTAAAAGAAAAAACAGATTTTAAAGATAATATATTAAAAATAGGTGCTTATGATTATATAGAGCTTAAAAAAAATGAAACTTTTTTCTTTTTAGATAAAATTTGTGGAATTGAAAGTTCTGATGAAATAGTAGCAAATATTGGGATATCTGCAAAGGTTTTAGGGAATATTTTACATAAAACTTTGGAAGAAATTTTTAGAGAAAATTGGAAAAATATTCTACAATCTTCTGAAAATTTATTAATTTCAACTGATATTATTGAGAAACATTTAAAAAGAAATATCTGGAAAGAAGAATTAAAAATTGAAATATTTATGAAAAACTATATTAATGAAGTGCTAACTCCAAGACTTGTATCTAATATAGAAAAGTTTTTTAAAGTTCTATATGAAGAATTAAAAGGAGAGAAAATTTTAAGAATTGAGGCAGAAAAGAAATCTAAAACTCAGGATAAGGCTTATTTAAAATATGACGAAATAGAAGTATTTTTAAATGGTAGAGCTGATTTATTAATAGAAACTTCTAAGGCAAGATATATTGTAGATTTTAAAACAGGAGGCTATAAGAAAGAGCAATTAGAATTCTATGCAATAATGTTTTATGGTTCAGATAATTCCTTACCTGTTTATAGCACTGCCTATAATTTTTGGGATGAACAAGAGGCAAAAAATTTTAAGTTTGAAAAACATTTAATAGATAAGTTGCCAGAAAAAGATAGTCAATTTAAAGAATTACTTATAGAATTTTTTAAGAATAAATATTATGTTTTACCTAAAAAATCTGCACTAAAAGAAAGTGAATATGATTTTAATGAATATTACAGATATAAAAATATAATTCCATTGGACAAAATGATAGGTGATATAGATGAATAAAATAAAAAATTTAGTTCTAAAAGCTAGTGCAGGAACAGGTAAAACTTATAGACTTTCACTTGAATATATAGCTGCTTTATGTAAAAAGGGAGATATAGAACCAATAGATTATAAAAATATCTTAGTTATGACTTTTACAAGAAAGGCAACTGCTGAAATAAAAGAGGGAATATTAAATAAACTTTCTGAATTTATGGAAATATATGAAATAAGTAAAAATTCTAAATTTTCTGTGATAGAAGCCATTTCAAACAGTAAATTGATAGACAATAAAAAGAAAAATAATTATCTTAATCTTATTGAAAGTATAAAAAATATAGAGCCAAATTTAGTTATAGATAATAATTTTTTGGAAAATCTATCAAAAGTTAATAAAGAAATTATTAAGAATAAAGAAAAATTAAAAATCTATACAATAGATGCTTTTTTCAATATTATATTTAAAAATATTGTTATAAATTTAATGAAAATAAAATCATACACTATGTTAGATGAAGAAGATAATTCTGTTTATTATAAAAAAGTATTGGAGAATATTTTTAGTAATGAGAAATTATTTAATGATTTTAAAAATTTCTTTACTGAAAATTCTGAAAAAAATATAGATAACTATATTTCAATAATTCAAAGATTAATTTCTTCAAGATGGAAATATATTTTATCTTTAAATGATAATCCTAAACCTACAAAAAAAGAAAAATTTAATATCACTAAATCAAGTATAGAAATTTTAAGAGAAATTTTTTCATATATTGAAAATGATTGTAAAAAAGATTTAGATGATGTCTTAAAAAATGATTATAAAAAATATATTGGAAAAACTGAAGAAACTCAAAAAGAATTTTTATTTAAAGATTTTAAATTATTATTTAAGAGTGGAACAACTGGGCTTATTTACAATGGAAATAAGTTAAAAAAAGCTAGTGATGCAGAACATAAAGAATATATAAATGCAAGGCACGAAGAATTAAGAGAAATTCTATCAAAGGAGATATTTAATGAAGTTTTAATTCCTTATGAAGAAAAGATATTTGAGCTAAGTTCAGAAATCTATAATCTCTATGATAGTTTTAAAATTAGAGATAAAAAATTTACTTTTAGTGATATTGCAATCTATACTTACATGGCTATATTCAATAAAAATAATGCTTTAAGAGATGAGAATGGACTGACAGATATCTTTTTTGAAACATTGGATATGAATATTGAAGCTATTTTTATTGATGAATTCCAAGATACAAGTATACTACAATGGAAAATATTATATGAATTTACTAAAAGAGCAAAATCTGTAATCTGTGTTGGAGATGAGAAACAAAGTATTTATGGTTGGAGAGATGGAGAAAAAAGACTATTTGAAAATCTTGAAACAATTTTAGAGGCTAAGGAAGATAGTTTAGGTAAATCATATAGAAGTGATAGAAATATTGTTTCTTATTGTAACCAATTTTTTAAAGCTATTGAAAAAATAGAAGATTGGAAATTTCCTATAAGTGAAGTCAATTCAAAAAATGATGGTTATGTAAAAGCCATTTGTATAAAAGATTTACAAGATAAAATAGAAGATGAAGAACAAAAGAAAGAACTTAATATCAATACTGTACTATTACAAGAATTGAAAAATTTTGAGCCTTATGATAATGTTGCAATAATAGCAAGAACTAATGCTGAACTTTCAGAAATTGCTAATCTTTTAGAAGATGAGAAAATACCTTATATTCTAAATAATGAAAAGAATATTTCAGAATATTCTGGTATTTTTGAATGTTTTGAATTATTAAAATATTTAGTTTATGAAAATGAATTAGCACTATTTAATTTTATTTCTTCTCCTTTAAGTAATTTTGGAACAGCTGAAATTGAGATTTTATTAAAAAATAAAAAAGAATTGTTTTCATATATAAATTTTTCACAGGATAATGATTTTATAAATTCCTTAGAGAATAAAAAAATTATAAAATTTTTAGAAAAAATTGTATTTTTAAAAAAGAATTATAAAAATTTTACTGTACAAGATTTAATTTTTGAAATTATAAAAAAATTTCAATTTATAGATTATTTCAATAAAGATAATGAAGTAAAAAATATTTATGATTTTTATTTATTAACAAATTATTATTCTTCAATTTTAGAATTATTAAATGATTATAAGGAAAATAAACTTTCTCTTTCAGATACAAACTCTGAAACAAAAGGTGTTGAATTAGTAACTATACATAAATCAAAAGGTTTAGAGTTTAAAACAACCTTTGTTATAAAAAATAGTAAAAAATCTAAAACTGATGATATAGATTTCCTATTTGAAATGAATGATAAATATGATGAAACAGTATTTTCTTTATTTTGTAAAAAAGGTTATAAGAGTATTTTAGAAACTTGTTTTAAAGAGAGGATAGAAAATTATGATAAAAAAATAAAAGAAGAAGAAATTAATAATTTCTACGTTGCATTAACAAGACCTAAAAATAATCTTATAGTTATATATGAAGATAGATTTTTTGAAAAGAAGTCTTTAAATGAATTTTCATCAAAGGAATTAAAAGGAATTAATTTGGAAGATATTAGCTTTGAAAAATCAGTTATTAATGATTTCTTTGATTGTAAAATAGGAGAACTTTCTTTTAATGAGAAAAATTTTAATAATGAAGATATAACAGAAGAAAATTTAGAAAATGATTTATATAACTCACTATCTTATTTTTCATCTTCAATTTATGAAAATGAGGAAGAAGTTGAAAAGATTGATATAAATGATAGTAAATTTTTACTTGAAACAGAAGAAAAAAGAATGATAGGAATTTTAGTCCACTATTTCTTTGAAAATCTAAAATATGGAACAAATGAAGAAGTAGAATTTTCTAAAACTTTATGTTATAAAAAATATCTTTCATATTTTGGAGAAGAAAAATTAAATAAAATCTTCTCAAAAGAAAATATTGAAATGTTTTTAACCAAGGATAAAGAAATTTTTTCTAAAAAATGGGACTATATTTATTCTGAATATGTTTTATATGACTATGAAGAAAAGAAAGAATATAGAATAGATAGACTTATGATAAAAGATAATGGAGATGGAACAGGAGAAATCTATATAGTAGATTTTAAAACTGGTGGAAAGAATGAAAATCAGTTAAAAACTTATAAAGAAATATTAAAGAAAAATTTTGAAGAATTACAAAATTATAATATTAGAACTAAATTTTTGGAATTTGATATTTAAAAAATAAGGCTACTATGTTAGTAATATTAAGTAAAAATAGTTCGTTACTAGCCAGATTTTTTAACGGATAAAAATTAAGAA
>ERZ773008.2818-NODE-2818-length-11074-cov-9.443779_pt1 | contig 11074 bp, 6 predicted proteins | sample MGYA00580664_ERZ773008 | MGnify/ENA primary metagenome ERZ773008 (study PRJEB29015, sample SAMEA2738016) | human oral metagenome | biome: human oral; feature: human-associated habitat; material: dental | place: China | collected 2048 ... | reverse complement strand
GACAAGATATTTTAACTATCGGCAACTTTGAAATTCCAAGCCGTGCTTATGTAGGACGCTTCAACTTCAAAGGGGTCGATCAGCAAAAACGCGTGGGCGAACTTTCCGGTGGTGAACGCGGACGTTTGCACTTAGCGAAATTGTTGCAAGCCGGTGGTAACGTGTTGCTATTGGACGAACCGACCAACGACCTTGACGTGGAAACCTTACGTGCACTAGAAAATGCAATCTTAGAATTCCCGGGCTGTGCTATGGTTATCTCCCACGACCGTTGGTTCTTAGACCGTATCGCTACTCATATTTTAGACTACGGTGATGAAGGCAAAGTGACGTTCTACGAAGGTAACTTCTCCGATTATGAAGAATGGAAGAAGAAAACCTTCGGTGCCGAAGCCCTTCAACCACACCGCATAAAATATAAACGCATTGCGAAATAACTTTCTTGCCAAAACAAAAAACCACTTTCAATGATTGAAAGTGGTTTTATTTTATCAGGCGTACAGTCAAAATATCCGTTTTTTTGACCGCACTTTAAATGGAATTACCATTCAAAGTTCACACCTGCATTATAGGTTGCACCGCCGCCATTTGCGCTAAATGCCACACCGGCTTTAGCCGCAACGTTTTCATTGAAACGATAACCGGTACCTACCGCTAATGCTGTTTTGGATTTATAACCGCCTACAGCAGCGCTCATATTTACTTTACCTACATTATACGGTTGGAATAATCCACTTAATGCCGCTTGAGATGCCAAGCCATTTTTCACTTCTTTATCTAAATCGCTTACACGATTATCAAGTTGATCAATACGCGCACTGTTTTGGTCAACCTTAGTTTTTAGTGCGATAACATTTTGTTGTGCAGATTTTAACTGAGCAATACCTGCTGTATTCGCTTTAATCGCCTCTTCATTTTTCGTTACAGCTTCTTTGTTATCTTTAATCGCAGCCTCATTTTTCGTTACAGCTGCTTTATTGGCTGCAATTTTCGTTTTATTATCATCAACTGCTTTTTGTGTACTTTCATGAGCTTTAACAAGGCTGTTGTGATAATTTTCTACAGTGGCTTGATCTGCTTTATTTGCTAACGCTGCTTTATCTGCTTTATCAGCTAATTTCCCATCAACATACTCTTTGCTCGCTTTTGTTTTAATCACACCATTTTGAACACGAATATCTTGAGTGTTTTTTTCAACATCTTTATTGACGTTTTCAATTGCTCGATGATTATCTTTAATATCTTCAGAAACAGCTTCAAAGCCATCTACCATTGTTTTTGCAACAGTTTTGATATTTTCTTTATTTTCCGCGATATCCTTAGCATTTTTTTCTACTTTAGCGGCATCTAAGAAACTAGATGTCGTTTTTAATTTTTCAATCTCAGCAGTATTTGCATCAACATCATCAGACATATTATTTACATAATCAGTAACTCGATTAATTTCTGATGTAACATGACCTGCTAATTCATTATGTGCTTGTTTAATATTGTCAATCTCAGCCGTATTTGTATCAATATCATCAGACATATTATTTACATAATCGGTAACTCGGTTAATTTCTGATGTAACATGATCTGCTAATTCATTATGTACTTGTTTAATATTTTCAATTTCATCAGAATGTTTAGCTAAAGAATTCACTGAACTTTGATGATATTGATCTAATTTTTCTTGGCTTACTTTTTTCGCTAATTCCGCATCAACAGTTGCTTTATCTGCTTTTTTATCTAATGCTTCAGCAACATATTTTTTACCGGCTTTAGCATCAATACTTGCTTTTTGAACACGAATATCTTGAGTATTTTTCTCAACATCTTTATTTACTGCTTCAATGCTACGAGCATTATCCACAATTTGTTCGGACACTTTTTCTAAGGCTTCGCCTGTTGCTTGAAAACGATCGTTTACATCGGAAATATTCGCCTTCTTTTTAAGTGCATTAGTATTTTCTTCAATCAGTTTTGTAGTATTTGTAAAGTATTTCTCATTATCAGTTTTAACTTGATTAAGTTGAGCCTCGGTTTCTTTTTTCAAATCATCCTTTAACTGTTGACCGGCCTTTGTAAAGGCTTCACTAAATGGATCTGTTGCAAATGCACCAGTGGAAACAGCACCGGTAATAAACAAAGCGACTGCTGTACGTTTTAATAATTGGTATTTCATTGATTAATCCTTATGTAAAAGAAAAGAATATTATTTTTAGATTAGCCTAATATAGCAAAGAACTAATTCCTTTTATAAAAGAGGGGTATTATGATTCTAGCCTCCCTGCTTTTGGACGCACTTTATATCATAAATAAATGATTAAAAAAATGTAAACTTTAAAAAAGTTCAATTAAAAACAATAATAAAAAATCATAAGATAAGACTAAATAATAATCTATATAATGATAAAATAACTAAGCCAACACTCAGCAAAAATGTTTCAGCTATTATTTTATTAAACAACCTAACTTTAAGTAATAAAAAAGCCATTAAACATCAGATTTAATGGCTTTATAAAATATAAATTATTATGATAGGTTTTATCTACTACCTTCCTCAATCACACGTGGAAATAGAATATTATTTTCCGTGTGAATATGCATCATTAAATCATCCATAAATTCTTGGATTCCGCTATAAAGTGCGCGCCAAGTGTTACAAGCATCTGCCGGTGGCGTTAAATTATTGGTTAATGATTTTAATACTTCCAAGTGATCCCCATGCTCTGCATGTTCATGTTCCATCACTTGAATCGGCATTCTTGCCATCGCATAGTTACCCATTTTGATCATCGGGAACAAAATTTGCTCTTCTTTCATCATATGATTACTTAAGTCGGCATAAATATTTTGAATTTCAGCAGCAACGCCAATCGGACAATCATCACGATCGCCGTGAACGGATTCTACGCGCTCTGCCAAGACAAAAAGTTCGGAAAGCTGTTGTTTGTGGCGCTCATGATAACGATGAATAATGTGCTCGATAATGTCTGAGTAAGGCGCAGTCAACCAACGTTGTTCATCATCCTGTTTCTTACTATTTTGTAATTCCGTTAAGCGCATTTCAATTTCCGCTAAATTTAAATTTTTCTCTGCAACCGCAGTACCTAATGTATCAGCACCACCACAACAAAAATCCAAATCATATTCACGTAAAAGTGCGGTTGATCCCGGGACTGAAATCGCAATTTCACTTAATTTTTTATCGGCAAAAGACATAATAATTTTCCCCCCATAAATGTTGATAATAAAAACCAAGCAAAATAGTAAACTATTCTATAAAAAGATAAAGTGCTTTTTTTAAAAAAGAGATTTTGTATGATGCAAGTCAAAGGTTATACCTTAAAATAGGAAGACTGAAAGAGGAGAAAAAACGGTATGCTAGACAGCATCATTTTATTATTAGGACAGACTATGAACCGTTTATTTATTATGCTATTTGCCGCATGGATTCCGTTCTCTGCCTTTGCGTTAGAAAAAGAAGCCCGTGAAATGCCGAAAGGTGGAATTGATAAAGCGTTATTGGGGCAAATTTTATTTTTTGATAACAACCTTTCTTTTCATGGTAATCAAAATTGCTCCAGTTGCCACAGCCCGGATACCGCTTTTGTCGATTTACGGGAAAACAGCGCAGACAAAATGGTCTCCCAAGGCGATGATCCAAAACTGTTTGGCACTCGCAACGCACCGACCATGCTTTATGCAAGTTATGCACCGGAGTTTCATTACGACGACAAAATTCAAGATTATGTAGGCGGTCAATTTTGGGATGGTCGCGCTAAAGATCTGGCGGAACAAGCCGGCGGACCGCCAATCAATCCGGTGGAAATGGGGATGCCGGACAAACTTTCCGTTGCCAAACGAATCATCAATACGCCAATGTATTTCACGCTCTTTACCCAACACTACGGAAAAGACACATGGCAAAGTGTAGATAGCGTTTATTCGGTCATGGAGGATGCCCTTGCCGTATTCCAAAAAGAAAAACGTTTATTACATCCTTTTGATTCCAAATACGACAAATCTCTACAAGGCAAATATGCGATGACCGCCCAAGAAAAACGCGGTAAACAATTATTTTTTGATAATACCAAAACCAACTGTAGCAACTGTCATCAAGCACAAGATGCCGAACACACGGAAGAAACTTTCACCAACTATCGCTATTACAACATGGGCGTGCCTAAAAATCGGCGTTTAATCGCGCATAATCAGCTCAGCGAGGATTTTATCGATAACGGTTTGTTGGATAACCCAATGGTCAACGGTGATCAACGCCAAAAGGGCAAATTCAAAGTGCCAACCCTACGCAACATTGCCGTTACCGCACCTTATATGCACAACGGCGTGTTTAAACATTTACGCACCGTGTTGGAATATTTCGATCATTTCAACAACCCTGCGCGTAAACTGAATCCTGAAACCCAGCAACCTTGGGAAGCTCCGGAATACGCCGCAACGATGAATCTTGAAGAACTCAAAGCACCACCGTTAAGTGATGAACAACTGGATGACCTTGAAGCCTTTCTGAAAACCTTAACGGACGAACGCTACGAAACGCTACTCAAACAACAGTAAAAACGCTCGCCAAAATGACCGCTCTTTCCTCTTCTCTCAGCATGAAAAGTGCGGTTAAAAATCCCGTTGTTTTTTGCTATAATCCCGCGCAATTTTGCTTCCAAAATTTTATTAATGAATGACTATGACAACGAATTATTCCGCCAACGAAATTACCGTTTTAAAAGACCTTGAACCTGTACAGCTCCGCCCGGGCATGTACACCGACACCACCCGCCCAAATCACCTCGCACAAGAAGTTATCGACAACAGCGTGGACGAAGCCCTTGCCGGTTTTGCCACGAAAATCGAAGTGATTTTGCATAAAGATCAATCCATTGAAGTGATCGACAACGGGCGCGGTATGCCGGTAGATATTCACCCGGTGGAAAAAGTATCCGGCGTAGAAGTCATCATGAGCAAACTGCACGCCGGCGGAAAATTCTCTAATAAAAATTACACGTTCTCCGGTGGTTTGCACGGGGTGGGAATTTCGGTGGTCAACGCGCTATCCGAGCGGGTTGATGTAAGTATTAAACGTAACGGTGAAGTATATAAAATCGCCTTTGAAAATGGCAAAAAAGTGGAAGACCTCACCGTTATCGGTACCTGCGGTCGTCGCACGACCGGTACCACCGTGCATTTCAAACCGAATCCGAAATATTTCGACAGCGAAAAATTCTCCGTCAGCCGTTTGCGTCATTTACTCCGCGCCAAAGCCGTGTTGTGCTCAGGACTAGAAATTAAATTTATTGATAAAGTGAATGACACAGAAGACACTTGGCTTTATCAAGACGGCTTGAACGACTATTTAATGGAAGCGGTAAACGGTTTAGTCACCTTACCGGAACAACCGTTTATCGGTGAATTTAAAGGCGAAAAAGAAGCGGTGTCTTGGGCGTTATTATGGTTACCGGAAGGTGGTGAACTCATTGGCGAAAGCTATGTGAACCTGATTCCGACCGCACTTGGCGGCACGCATGTCAACGGTTTGCGTCAAGGCTTATTGGATGCGATGCGTGAGTTCTGCGAATTTCGCAATTTATTGCCACGCGGCGTGAAACTCACTGCTGACGATTTATGGGATCGTTGTGCTTATGTGCTGTCCCTTAAAATGCAAGATCCGCAATTCGCCGGACAAACCAAAGAACGCCTTTCCTCCCGTCAAAGTGCGGTGTTTATTGGTGGCGTTGTGAAAGATGCTTTCAGTTTGTGGTTGAACCAAAATATTCAACAAGCTGAGTTACTGGCTGATATGGCGATCAGTTCCGCCCAACGCCGTTTGCGTGCAGCGAAAAAAGTGGTGCGTAAAAAACTGGTAAGCGGCCCTGCGCTACCGGGCAAACTCGCCGACTGCAGCTCACAAGATCTCAATTTAACCGAATTATTCCTCGTGGAAGGGGATTCCGCCGGCGGTTCTGCCAAGCAAGCACGGGAACGTGAATACCAAGCAATTTTGCCGTTGCGCGGTAAGATTTTGAACACCTGGGAAGTCTCACCGGAGCAAGTGTTAGCCTCACAAGAAGTGCATGATATTGCCGTGGCACTGGGCATTGATCCCGACAACGATGATTTATCCCAATTGCGCTACGGGAAAGTCTGTATTCTCGCCGATGCGGATTCGGATGGTTTACACATTGCCACCCTACTTTGCGCCCTCTTCCTACGCCATTTTCCGAAACTGGTGGAACAAGGCCATGTGTATGTGGCGATGCCACCGCTCTATCGAATCGACTTAGGCAAAGAGGTGTTCTATGCCCTCGATGAAAGCGAAAAAGAGGCTATTTTGGATCGTCTGAAAGGGAAAAAAGGCAAGCCGAACGTACAGCGTTTTAAAGGGTTGGGTGAAATGAACCCAATGCAATTACGCGAAACTACAATGGATCCGAACACCCGTCGTTTAGTGCAACTCACCTTTGAAGCACAAGGTGAAGAAAGCCAAGAAACAATGGAAACCATGGATATGCTACTGGCCAAAAAACGCGCTGAAGACCGTAAAAACTGGTTGCAAGCAAAAGGGGATCAAGTGGATTTGGCTGTGTAAGAAGAAAAGTGCTGTGAAATTTTCAAACACTTCAAAACATTTCAAAAATCAACCGCACTTTAAATCTCCCCTAGCCCCTCTTTACAAAAGAGGGGAAACTTGGCGAAAACCAATAAATTAAACGAATATTATCGACATAAATAAAACGCAAAAATAAATCATGACTGACTCCATCAACTACGAAGGCATCGAACAAATGCCACTACGCCACTTCACCGAAAGGGCGTATCTCAACTACTCCATGTACGTCATCATGGATCGCGCATTGCCGTTTATCGGTGATGGTTTGAAACCGGTACAGCGACGCATTATTTATGCCATGTCCGAGCTTGGACTGAATGCGGCGGCAAAATATAAAAAATCTGCCCGTACCGTGGGGGATGTGTTGGGTAAATTCCACCCGCACGGTGATAGCGCTTGCTATGAAGCCATGGTGTTGATGGCACAGCCCTTCTCTTACCGTTACCCATTAGTTGACGGACAAGGCAACTGGGGCGCGGTGGACGATCCGAAATCTTTCGCGGCAATGCGTTATACGGAATCCCGTTTATCTAAAATTTCAGAAGTTCTATTGGCGGAGCTCGGTCAAGGTACCGTAGATTATCAGCCGAACTTTGACGGTACCTTAGAAGAACCGCAATATTTACCGGCACGTTTGCCACATATTTTACTCAACGGTACGACAGGGATCGCGGTGGGGATGGCAACGGATATTCCTCCGCATAATATAAATGAAATCGCCGATGCTGCAGTCATGTTGCTGGATAATCCGAAAACTACCTTGGATGACTTATTAACCGTAGTACAAGGCCCAGATTTCCCGACAGAGGCAGAAATCATTTCGCCGAAAGAAGAAATTCGCAAAATATATCAACAAGGTCGCGGCTCTATCAAAATGCGCGCAGCATGGAAAAAGGAAGACGGGGAAATCATTATCAGCGCCCTCCCGCACCAAGCCTCGCCATCCAAAGTGATTGCGCAAATCGCCGAGCAAATGACCGCGAAAAAACTGCCGATGGTAGAAGATATTCGTGATGAAGCAGATCATGAAAATCCGGTGCGCATTGTGATCGTGCCGCGTTCGAATCGCGTAGATACCGATGCTATGATGGCGCATTTATTTGCCACCACCGATTTGGAAAAAAGCTACCGTGTCAACATGAACATGATTGGTTTGGATTACAAACCGGCAGTGAAAAATTTGTTGGAAATCCTCACTGAGTGGCTGACTTTCCGTCGCACCACCGTGACCCGACGCTTGCAATATCGCTTAGACAAAGTGCTTGCCCGCCTGCATATCTTGCAAGGTTTGATGATTGCCTTTTTGAATATTGATGACGTCATCGAGATCATCCGTCACGAAGATGAGCCGAAAGCCGAATTAATGACACGTTTCAACTTAAGCGATGCACAAGCGGAAGCCATTTTGAACTTGCGTTTGCGTCATTTGGCGAAACTGGAAGAACATCAGTTACAAGCGGAACAAGCGGAGTTAGAAAAAGAGCGGTCATATTTGGAAGAGATTTTAGGCTCCGAACGCCGTTTAAATACTCTGTTGAAAAAAGAAATTCAACAGGATGCCAAAACATACGCTAGCCCACGCCGTTCGCCATTGGTTGAGCGTGCAGAAGCCAAAGCCATTGCAGAAAATGAAATGCTACCAACAGAACCGGTGACGGTGATTTTATCAGAAATGGGTTGGGTGCGTTGCGCGAAAGGGCATGACATTGATCCGCAAGGCTTAAGCTACAAAGCCGGCGACAAATATTTGGCGCATGCCTACGGCAAAAGCAATCAACCGGCGGTGTTTATCGACAGCACGGGGCGCAGTTACGCACTGGATCCGCTAAGTCTGCCGTCCGCCCGCTCCCAAGGCGAGCCGCTCACCGGTAAACTTACCCTGCCGGCAGGCGCAACCGTTGATCAGCTCCTCATTGAAAATGAAGCTCAACCGTTGCTCATGGCATCCGACGCCGGCTATGGCTTTATTTGTAAATTCGCTGATTTAGTCGCCCGTAACAAAGCCGGTAAGGCGCTCATTTCCTTACCGGAAAATGCCAAAGTGTTACCACCGTTAACACTGAAAAATCCGACCGCACTTTTGGTGGCGCTTACCTCCGCCGGACGAATGCTGATTTTCCCGGTGCAAGATTTACCGGAACTCTCTAAAGGCAAAGGCAACAAAATCGTCACTATTCCGTCCGCCAACGCCAAAGCGCGTTCCGAATTACTGGTGCGGTTATTGTTGATTGAGGAAAATTCCAGCCTGGTCTTCCATTCCGGGAAACGTAAAGTGACCTTAAAACCGGAAGATTTACAGAAATTCCGCGCCGAACGGGGTCGTAAAGGGACACAGTTACCGCGCGGCTTGCATAGCAACGTGGAAATTGAAGTGGTGACACCGCAGGAATAAAATTCAATACACAAAGGGCGCTCATGGCGCCCTTTTCTATCTCAAAGTGCGGTCGATTTTTGCGATGTTTTCACACAGAGAGCGAATGCTACACAAGATTATGTAGATGAAGACTTATGCGTAGCGGATATTTATTCGTCATTTAAGTTAATGTAACTCATTGATACATTATATATCTTAAAATAAATATAGAAGAATTAATTCAGAGTTTTCTCTGCTTACAAAAAATCCTGCCCTAACATACGTTAAAGCAGGATTTTTCTTTTGGATTAGAATTAATTAACCGCGGCAGCTTTGGCAAGCAGCTTGGAACATCCAGATCAATTTTTCTTGTTCTTTGATGTAATCACTCATTTGTGAAGCTGTACCTTCGTCATCGGCATCCGCAGCCAAAGCGAGAATTTCGCGTTGTTGTGCCAACAATACTTTGAAACCTTCTAAAGTACCTCTTAAACAGGCTGCTGCACTGCTCACAGCGATTTCCTCTTTAATACGGGAATGGCTTAAATATTGGCTAAATGCGTTGTTCGGCGTATAACCTAAGGTCAAAATACGTTCTGCGACTTCATCCACTTTTTCCACAAGATCGGTGTAAATTTCTTCAAATTTTGCGTGTAATTCAAAGAAATTGACGTCTTTAATATTCCAGTGATAACCACGCACGTTGGTATAAAAAACTTGGTAAGTAGCTAATAATTCATTTAATTTTCCAGCTAAGACTTCAGATTTTGCGGTATCTAAACCAATCATTGTTTTTGACATAATGTGTTCTCCTATACTTTGTTAATTTATAAAAGATGAACGATTTAAACCTCAAACCGTTCGTTTTTGTTGGCGTAAGTATAGAAAAAAGCACATAATAGCGCCAATTGTTACACCGAATAGAATTGATAGGTTATAAAAATTAAATATAGATTAACAATTTTTAAAACCTATCAAAAAGGAAATGTAAATGACAGAAGTAAGCAAACCGACAATGCCCACGCAAAAAAATACGCGTAAAAAAGCCTTAAGTATTTTCTTTTTTATCCTCATCCTTATCACCGTTCTCACCGGATTATATTGGTTCTTTTTTATTAAAAATTATCAAACCACCGAAGACGCTTATGTGAGTGGTAACCAAGTGATGATTTCTTCGCAAATTGCCGGAAACGTGCGACAAATTAATGCAGAAAACATGGATTTTGTGCATGCGGGAGATGTGTTACTTGAATTGGATGACACGGATTATCAACTGAGTTTCAACCAAGCACAAAATACCTTGGCAAGTGCAGTACGCCAAATTTCGCAACTCGGCTACACTGTGAAACAACTGGAAGCAACTGTTCAAGCCAACCAAACGGCGTTGACCAAAGCACAAGGCGATTTAGCGCGCCGTGAACAGTTAGGGAAAAGCGGAGCGATTGATAAAGAATCGCTACAACACGCCAGAGAAGCGGTAATGACAGCGGAAGCCAACTTAAAAGCGGTTAAGAACCAGCTTGCTGCCAATAAATCCTTATTAATGAATGTGCCGCTAAAAGAGCAGCCGGAAATTCAAAAAGCCATCAGTTCGGTCAAACAGGCGTGGCTCAATTTGCAACGTACCAAAATCACCAGCCCGGTCGATGGCTATGTAGCACGCCGAAGCACACAAGTGGGACAAAAAGTTGCCGTGGGTAGCGCGCTGATGGCAATTATTTCCAACGAACAAATGTGGGTTGATGCCAATTTCAAAGAAACACAATTAAAAGATATGCGAATCGGACAGCCGGTGAAATTATCCTTTGATTTATACGGTCATGATGTGAAATTTGATGGCAAAGTAGAAGGTATCGAAATGGGAACCGGCAGCGCATTTTCTTTGCTCCCTGCCCAAAATGCCACCGGTAACTGGATCAAAGTGGTGCAACGTGTGCCTGTACGTATCAGCTTAGATGCACAACAAATCGCTAACTACCCGTTGCGTATGGGCTTATCTACCTTGGTTAAAGTGAATATTTCAGATACCCGTGGTGAAATGTTATCGCAACAAAAACGTACTGCGCCGCTCTATTCCACCAATACGTTGAATTATGATCAAAGTGCGGTGG
>ERZ773008.2817-NODE-2817-length-11075-cov-13.597459_pt1 | contig 11075 bp, 9 predicted proteins | sample MGYA00580664_ERZ773008 | MGnify/ENA primary metagenome ERZ773008 (study PRJEB29015, sample SAMEA2738016) | human oral metagenome | biome: human oral; feature: human-associated habitat; material: dental | place: China | collected 2048 ... | reverse complement strand
ACCCAGGTACTGAGGTTTACGAAGGAATGATCATCGGTGAAAACTCTCGTGAGAATGACTTAACTGTTAATATCACCAAAGCTAAGCAGATGACTAACGTTCGTTCTGCAACCAAGGATCAGACAGCAGTTATCAAGACACCTCGTATCTTGACCTTGGAAGAATCTTTGGAATTCTTGAACGATGATGAGTACATGGAAGTAACGCCAGAGTCTATCCGTTTGCGTAAACAAATCTTGAACAAGCAAGAACGCGAAAAAGCTAATAAAAATAAGAAAAAACAAGCAGCAGAATAAATCATTGAGTTGACTGGTGGTAGAAAGGAGCAGCATGATTTACCTGATTATTGGAATATTAATCCTGCTTTTCTATGTATTTGCCATTCCAACTAGTATTAAGGGAACGCTGAATGTCTTGACATTTGTACTTTTGCTGGTTGCCTTGATCATTTTGCTTGCTTTGGCAATTTTTCAAATTTTTAAATTGCCTGGAGAATTATTTGTGAGTATCTTTTTGATTATTATTACAGTGTGGGCCTTGATGGACATCGAGCGTCTAGTACCATCTCAGAAATCAAAAGAACTTTAAACTCATAAACTATAAGGAAGGAATTAGGATTTCAAAGGTCGTGAAGACTTTTGGTAGCCTAATTCCTTTTGTTTATCTAAAGCGAGATTCTTCGATGGTGGTTCTGACTGAGTAGAAAGATAATGCAGATACCGATGTTTTTCATTTAGAGAAGGCCTAATTTTTTTGAATGCTGTTGACCCATCAATGAGTAGGTCAGGTTTGATAAGACACTGGCAATTAAATGTTTTGGATAGTTTTTGCTTGTATAAAAAGGTTTTTCAAAGATTTCAAAGAGAATAACATTTCTTCTTATTTATTAAAAGCTGATAACAGTTAAAATAAAAGGCTGATATGACTTTTTTATTTTCGCAAAAAAAGGTAAAATAGAAGGTAGTATGAATGAAGAGGTACATGATGAAGACTATTTCAAAATTTGCCAATAAGAAAGTTTTGGTGTTGGGTTTAGCTAAATCAGGGGAGTCAGCTGCCCGTCTTTTGGATAAACTGGGAGCGATTGTGACGGTCAATGATGGGAAACCTTTCGAAGAAAATCCAGCTGCCCAATCTTTGCTGGAAGAAGGAATTAAGGTCATAACTGGTGGTCATCCATTAGAATTGTTGGATGAAGATTTTGAATGGATGGTGAAAAATCCGGGTATTCCTTACAATAATCCTATGGTCATGAGGGCTTTGGAAAAGAAGATTCCTGTTATTACTGAAGTCGAGATGGCTTATCTGATTTCGGATGCACCGATTATTGGGATTACTGGCTCCAATGGAAAAACGACTACGACAACCATGATTGCAGAAGTGCTAACAGCAGGCGGACAAAATGGTCTCTTGTCAGGGAATATCGGATTTCCAGCTAGTCAAGTTGCCCAAGATGCGGGTGAAACAGATACTCTGGTCATGGAACTTTCTTCTTTCCAACTAATGGGAATCGAAACCTTCCATCCAGAAATCGCAGTGATTACAAATCTGATGCCGACGCATCTGGACTATCACGGCTCTTTTGAGGAATATGTTGCAGCCAAGTGGAATATCCAAAAAAATATGACAGCTTCTGACTATGTCGTGTTGAATTTTAATCAAGATTTGGCGAAAGAATTGGCTAAGAAGACGGCTGCCAAAGTGCTTCCTTTTTCGACTAAAGAAAAGGTCGATGGAGCTTACTTGGACGGCGATGTGCTGACTTTCCGTGGGGAAGCCATTATGACAGCTTCTGAACTAGGCGTGCCTGGTAGCCACAATGTAGAAAATGCTCTAGCAACCATTGCAGTAGCCAAACTGCGCGGGATTGACAATCAAGTTATTAGAGAAACCCTGGCTCATTTTGGAGGTGTCAAGCATCGTCTCCAGTATGTGGGCGAAATCAATCAAGTCAAATTTTACAATGACAGTAAATCAACTAATATTTTAGCGACACAAAAAGCTTTGTCAGGCTTTGACAATAGCAAGGTCATTCTGATTGCTGGTGGTTTGGATCGTGGCAATGAATTTGATGAATTGGTGCCAGATATCAAGGGCTTGAAAAAGATGGTGATTCTGGGAGAATCGGCTGCGCGTGTTAAGCGGGCTGCGGATCAGGCAGAAGTAAGCTATCTGGACGCTTCAGATATCAGAGATGCTACTCGCAAAGCATTTTCTGTGGCGGAGCCTGGGGATGTTGTTCTTCTCAGTCCAGCCAATGCCAGCTGGGATATGTATAAGAATTTTGAAGTGCGGGGCGATGAATTCCTTGCAGTGTTTAAAGAATTAAAGGAATAAAATGAAAAAAATAGTATTTACAGGCGGAGGGACAGTTGGTCATGTGACCCTCAATCTTTTGCTGATGCCTAAATTTATCGAAGAGGGCTGGGAAGTCCATTATATCGGTGACCGCCATGGGATTGAGTACAAGGAAATTCAAAAATCAGGTCTACCTGTTGTTTTCCATTCGATTGCAACTGGCAAGCTCCGTCGCTATTTTTCTTGGCAGAATCTTTGGGATGTTTTCAAAGTGGCAGGTGGCATTCTCCAGTCGCTAGGTATCATGTTGAGAGTGCGGCCTAAAGCCCTGTTTTCAAAAGGAGGCTTTGTGTCTGTTCCGCCAGTGATTGCGGCGAAGGTGACCGGCGTTCCAGTTTTTATCCATGAGTCTGATTTGTCGCTTGGTTTGGCCAATAAAATCGGTTATAAATGTGCGACGAAGATGTTCACGACTTTTGAGCAAGCTGAAGGACTGAGCAAGGCTGAACATGTTGGAGCGGTGACCAAGATTGCTGCCCTCCCTCAAATAGAACCAGCTGAGATTGAAGAAATCAAGGCTCATTTCACAGAAGGAAAACCTACCTTGCTCTTTGTCGGTGGCTCAGGAGGCGCTAAAGTTTTCAATGATTTTATTACAAAAAATAAGGATCGCTTGATTGAAAAATATAATATTATCAATCTCACAGGCGATGCTAGCTTGGATGAGCTTTCCCACCGTATCTACCGAGTGTCCTATGTGACAGACCTGTATCAGCCACTGATGGCTATGGCAGATGTCGTCGTGACACGAGGCGGCTCCAATACCATCTTTGAATTACTGGCTATGAAAAAGTTGCAAGTGATTGTACCTTTAGGGCTGGGGGCAAGTCGAGGAGATCAGATTGAAAATGCCAATTACTTTTTGGAAAAAGGCTATGCGCTTAAAATCAATGAAGAAAACTTGAATCGGGTCAATCTCCAAGTAGCAGTGGATGATTTACTAAGAGAAAAGGATGCCTATTATCAACGTATGGGAAAAGCACCTGAACTAACATCAGTAGATGATTTTTATGAAATTTTGAAGCAAGATATTGACAAAGGGAAAAAATGAAAAAAAGCAAGGAAGATAAGCAAGAAACTGCTCAACTTTCTCTTTCTGAATGGCAAGTCAGAAACAAAGAGTATCTTGAGAAAAAAGCTCAAGAAAAGGCAAAAAAGCAAGCTGAGTTAGAGAAAAAAAGAGCTGAACTAGAGCAGAAAAAAGAAGAAATGAAGGCGGAACTGGAAAATCAGGAGCCTTCTAACGAAGAAGATACAGTCTCCGAAGAAATTGACACAGACTCTCCTACAAGTGAGGAAGATGAAGTTCAAGATTCTGAAAGTGAGTCTGAAGTTGAGGAGGAAGATAAAGCTGAAGCTCAGGATCAAGAGCAAGATGAAGAAGTAGAGCAGCTTGAGCCTCCGAAAGTTCCAATTGAGAAAATCCATTGGTATCGAGCTTTGCCAGTTTTAGTGACAAGTTCTCTAATCTTTTTAGCTTCTCTTTATTTCCTCACACCGCTTGCAACTATGAAGACCATTGAATTTACTGGGAACAAGGTTGTGAGTCAGGAAGAACTGAGAAGCAGTAGCAAAATCGATCGGCGCGATTACACTGTTACTGTTTACAAAAATCGCCATCATTATGAGCAAAATCTGAAAGTTTCTAGCCCATGGATTGAAAATGTAGAGATGACCTATCAATTCCCACTGACTTTCAAAATCGATGTTCAGGAATATGGCATTTTAGGTTATTTGCAGAAAGATTCTAAGTATTATCCTATTTTAACGAGTGGAAAATACGTAAAAAATGAGGTTGCGGCTGATGCCTTGCCGGAAGAACGGATGGATGTGACCTTCTCGGATGCAGGTTTGATCAAGGAGTTTGTTCAACAACTGAAGAATGTTCCCGATTCAGTCAAAAAGAGCATTAGAAAAGTTGATTTAACTCCTAGCAAGGTGACAGAGGATTTAGTGACTATTACCATGTCTGATGAACATCAAGTTTTAGTTCCTATTTCTCATATTGCTAAGAAACTTCCCTACTATGAAGGAATTCATCCTCAGTTGGAAGTACCAAGCGTGGTCGATATGGAGGCTGGTATTTTTAGCTATGCGCAAGGCACAGAAAATGAAGTTATCCATGAAGCTAGTAACGATGCGCAAGATACAGAATCTTCGGCTCAACATGCAGAGCAATCTACCGAGCATTCTGCTCAATCTCAGGCAGAAAAGCCAGAGATTTCTGAAAATAACTAATTATTATAGATAAAAAACTGCGCCAATTTCGTATTTTTATGATATAATAAAGTTTGGATAACCCTATTTTCTAGAGTTATTTGTATTAGAATGGAAACGTGGAAGACAGAGAGGACTGATGTAATGGCTAGAGATGGCTTTTTTACTGGATTAGATATAGGAAGTAGCACAATTAAAGTGTTGGTGGCAGAGCACATCAACGGTGAAATGAATGTTATTGGAGTCAGCAATGCAAAGAGTGCTGGCGTTAAAGATGGGATTATTGTCGATATTGAAGCAGCAGCAGCAGCTATTAAGTCAGCAATTTCTCAAGCAGAGGAAAAAGCGGGGATTTCAATTGGACTAGTGAATGTTGGCTTGCCTGCAAATCTACTGCAAATTGAGCCAACTCAAGGAATGATTCCTGTGACTAGTGACTCCAAAGAAATTACCGATGAAGATGTCGAGAGCGTGGTAAGATCTGCCTTGACCAAGAGCATGACTCCTGACCGTGAAGTAATTACCTTCATCCCAGAAGAGTTTGTTGTTGATGGCTTCCAAGGAATCCGTGATCCTCGTGGTATGATGGGGATTCGCCTAGAAATGCGCGGCCTACTCTACACTGGTCCTCGTACAATCCTGCATAATCTCCGTAAAACAGTGGAGCGTGCAGGAGTGAAATTGGAAAATATTATCATTTCTCCTTTAGCGATGACAAAATCCATCTTGAACGAAGGAGAACGAGAGTTTGGTGCGACAGTCATTGATATGGGTGGCGGACAAACTACAGTTGCTTCTGTAAAAAATCAAGAATTACAATTTACCAATATCTATCAAGAAGGCGGCGACTATGTCACAAAAGACATTTCAAAAGTCTTGAAAACTTCTCAGAAATTGGCAGAAAGCTTGAAATTTAACTATGGTGTAGCTTATGTACCATTTGCAGGCACAGAATCTTTCCCAGTTGAAGTCATCGGGGAAGTTAATCCAGTTGAAATAACAGAAACCTATCTAGCTGAAATCATCTCTGCTCGTATCAAACATGTTTTTGAACAAATTAAGCAAGATTTAGATAGAAGACACGTGTTAGATCTTCCTGGTGGTATCGTCATCGTTGGTGGTGGAGCGATCTTGCCTGGCGTTGTAGAATTAGCTCAGGAAGTATTTGGCGTTCACGCTAAATTATATGTACCAAATCAAATCGGTATCCGTAATCCAGCTTTTGCCCACGTGATTAGTCTCTCAGAGTATGCTGGCAATCTGACAGAAGTCGATCGAATTGCACAAGCTGCCGTTCGTGGAGACGAGCAGTTGCGTCATCAAGCAACTAGCTTTGAACGTCCAAGTCATAGAGTACCTCGTTTTGATCATCAGCCGGTTGAACCAGTTCAACCAGTTCAAGAGGTGGAACCAGAAATTGCACCGCTTAGAAATGAAGAACCACAAGAGGAACCAAAAGCTAGTCTTACAGATAAGATGCGCAATTTAATTGGTAATATGTTTGAGTAAGGAGAATAAATAGATTATGACATTTTCATTTGATGCGGCTGCTGCACAAGGCGCAGTCATTAAAGTAATTGGTGTCGGCGGTGGCGGCGGAAACGCTATTAACCGAATGATCGATGAAGGTCTTGCTGGCGTAGAATTTATCGCAGCAAATACAGATGTGCAAGCACTTAGCAGTGCAAAAGCGGAAACAGTTATCCAGCTTGGTCCTAAGTTGACTCGTGGTCTGGGTGCTGGAGGTCAACCTGAGGTTGGTCGTAAAGCAGCTGAAGAAAGCGAAGAAGTTTTGACAGAAGCCCTTCAAGGAGCAGACATGGTCTTTATCACTGCTGGTATGGGTGGTGGCTCTGGTACAGGTGCTGCACCAGTTATTGCTCGCATTGCTAAATCAGTAGGCGCCTTAACTGTAGCAGTTGTAACTCGTCCATTTGGCTTTGAAGGAAGCAAGCGTGGCAATTTTGCCGTTGAAGGAATCAATGAACTGCGTGAACATGTAGATACTCTTTTGATCATTTCAAACAACAACCTTTTGGAAATTGTTGACAAGAAAACTCCGCTTCTCGAAGCCTTGAGTGAAGCTGATAACGTATTGCGCCAAGGGGTTCAGGGTATTACTGACTTGATTACTAGTCCTGGCTTGATCAACCTTGACTTTGCAGACGTGAAGACTGTTATGGAAAACAAAGGTAATGCTTTGATGGGTATCGGTATCGGAAGCGGTGAAGAACGTGTTATCGAAGCAGCTCGCAAAGCTATCTACTCTCCACTTCTTGAGACAACTATTGACGGTGCAGAAGACGTGATCGTCAACGTTACTGGTGGCCTAGATATGACCTTGATTGAAGCGGAAGAAGCTTCTGAAATCGTTAATCAGGCAGCTGGTCATGGTGTCAACATCTGGCTTGGTACTTCTATTGATGAATCTATGAAGGATGAAATCCGTGTAACTGTTGTTGCAACAGGTGTTAAAGAGGATAAGGTTGATAAGGTAAGTGGATTGCAAGGTGTTAAACCTGCGAGCCGAGCTGAGCAAGTACGCCCAGCACAATCATCTGCTCATTATGATCGAAACTTTGATATGGCAGAAACAAGAGAAATGCCAGCTCCTTCTCATCGCTCAACTCTAGAAACTTCTAGAGCTTCAGCCTTTGGAGACTGGGATTTACGTCGTGAATCAATCGTTCGTCAAGCAGAACCTGTGCCTTCTAGCCGTGTAGAGCGCTTTACAGATATTAAGGAAGAAGATGACGAACTTGAAACACCGCCATTCTTTAGAAATCGCTAATTAAATGGATTTTCAAGCAAATAAAGATTTAATTTTTCAAAATGTTGCTCAAATAGTTGAAAAAGAAAATCGATTGAAGGACTCCGTAAACATTATTGCGGTTACCAAATATGTTGACTGTGAAACAGCGAAAAAACTCGTGGATACAGGAATCAAACATATTGGAGAAAATCGAGTAGATAAGTTTCTTGAAAAATATCATGCCTTAAAGGAAGAGAATCTTACTTGGCATTTAATTGGTAGTTTGCAGAGAAGAAAAGTGAAAGATGTGATCAACTATGTTGATTATTTCCATGCTTTAGACTCTGTCAAATTGGCTCAAGAAATCAACAAGCGAGCGGATCATGTGATTAATTGTTTCTTGCAAGTGAATATTTCAAAAGAAGAAAGCAAGCACGGTTTTTTAGTTGAAGAACTAGATAGTGTTTTACCAGAGTTTGCAGCCTTAGAAAATATTTGCATTGTTGGCCTGATGACCATGGCTCCACTCGAAGCTGATCATCAAGAGCTGAATCAGATTTTTTCAGAGGCACATCAGCTTCAATTAAACTTACAAAGTAAACAGTTAAAAAACATGCCCTTTTCTGATTTGAGTATGGGAATGAGCCGTGATTATCCAGAAGCGATTGCCAACGGCTCAACCTATGTCAGAATCGGAACAGCATTTTTTAAATAGGAAAGAACTATGTCATTTAAAGATAAATTTGATAAATTTATAGAATACTTTACAGAAGATGGAGAAAAGTCTGACTTACCAGTACAGCCTTTAGATGAATCTGATTCTGTTTTGAAGCCTGCAGAGATCGAGCCAGTTCCGGCTGCATCAGCAAAGGAAAACGCACGTACTCGTTCAGCTTCTTCACAAGTCCAACAAAAGCCTGCGACGGAAAATATTACTAGATTGCATGCTCGCCAACAAGAACTGGCTCAGCATCGAGTGAAATCTAGTGAGAAGGTTACGATTGATGTTCGTTACCCTAAAAAATATGAGGAAGCGACAGAAGTTGTTGATTTACTTGTGGCGAATGAGAGTATCTTAATTGATTTTCAATACATGACAGAGGTACAAGCAAGACGTTGCTTGGATTATCTTGATGGAGCACGCTATGTTTTGGCTGGGAACTTGAGAAAAGTTGCTAGTACCATGTACTTGCTTACTCCAATCAATGTTGTCGTCAATGTAGAAGATATTCGCCTTCCCAACGATGTGGATCTGAGTGAATACGATTTTGATATGAAACGCAGCAGATAATTAATGATTTATTTTATTTTAAAATTAGTTTCTAATCTAATTGATCTTTACTCTCTTCTCGTCTTCATCTATGCACTCTTGTCTTGGTTCCCTGGAGCTTACCAAACAGCCCTAGGAAGGCTTGTCGGTTCTCTGGTTGAACCATTTTTGCGTTTATTCCGCAGGTTACCTTTGCAGTTTGGTAGATTAGACTTTACTGTTCTGGTGGCACTTTTTGCCTTGAGAGTGCTTGATACCTTATTTCTACACATTCTTGCTTCCTTGTTATTGCTATGGTAAACAATATCTATCAGCATTTTTCTCAGGATGATCAAGATTTTCTGGATAAAAGCATGGAATTGCTTCAAAGAGTAGAAAATCAATATAGCTATGAGACGACTGCTTTTTTGAATCCTCACCAGGTCAATATTCTCAAAAATTTGAGTAAGCAATATGATGTGCAAGTATTTGCTAGTTCAGATTATTTTCCAAGTGAGTTTGCTAAAGTGTTGATTGCACCTAGCTATTATCAATTAGAACTCGAAGATTTTGATGTGGTCTTGCTAGAGATTACCTATGCAAGTAAGTTCTATAAGGTGACTCATTCACAAATTATGGGAACTCTTTTGCATCAGCTAGGGATTGAGAGGCGGACGTTTGGCGATATTATCGTCGTGGATGACCGTGCACAAGTATTTGTGGATAGAAGATTAGAAGAATATTTCATTACGAATGTTTCTAAAATAGCTAAAGTCCCAGTTCGGCTAAGAAGAGTTGATTTCAAAGATCAGTTACAAGACGCACTGGCGACTAAAACAACAGATGTTTTGGTCTCTAGTCTCAGATTGGATAAGCTGGTAGCCACAGTCTTTAAGTTATCACGTAGTCAAGCTGTGGAACTAATCATGGGGAAGCAGGTAAAGCAGAACTACAGAACCATTGATAATCCTAGCCAACAGCTCTCTCTGGGGGATTTGATTAGCGTTAGGAAATATGGAAGATTTAAGATATTAACAGAAAATGGTTTTTCCAAAAACGGGAAGCATAAACTAACAGTTGAATTATTACCTAGTAAATAAGGAGGAAACATGGCACTAACATCATTAGATATTAGAGATAAAGGTTTTTCAACCAGATTTAGAGGGTACGATATTGATGAAGTTGAAGAATTTCTTGATATCATTGTCAATGATTATGAGGAATTAATCCGTGAGAATCGTGAGAAAGAAGCAAAAATCCGTAATCTTGAAGAACGTCTAATTTATTTTGATGAAATGAAAGACTCGCTCAGCCAATCTGTTTTGATTGCACAAGATACAGCAGAGCGGGTCAAACAGGCAGCACAAGAACGTTCAGGAAATATTGTGCAGCAAGCAGAGCAAGATGCGCAACGTTTATTAGATAGAGCCAAGTATAAGGCAAATGATATCCTTCGTCAGGCTACAGATAACGCCAAAAGAGTAGCTGTTGAGACAGAAGAATTGAAAAATAAAACGCGTGTCTTCCATCAGCGTCTCAAATCGACAATTGAAAGTCAACTAAGTATTGTTGACTCTCCAGATTGGGAAGATATCCTTCGCCCAACTGCTGCCTATCTCCAAACCAGTGATGAAGCCTTTAAAGAAGTGGTTGAAGAAGCGATTGGAGAAAAAGTCGAGCTAGAGGAAGAAGTAGATGTTACGCGCCAATTCTCACCTGAAGAATTAGCTGAATTGCAAGAACGAATTGAGCAAGCAAATCGAGATTTGGCAGAAACACAGACTCTTCAGACTATAGATGAAGAACTGATCCAAGCACAACAGAAAGAAATTTTAGAATCTGGAGAACTTTCAGATTTGGATGAAGATTCTAAAGTTCCAGTAGATCTTTTATAATAAGTGCAGAAACACAAATCAGACAGAATATTTTCAGCGAGCAGGTGGTGGTGAAAGACCTGTAATCCCTTTTGTTTGACTTATCATTCTGCTTTATCGTTTCTGAAGCGAGTAAGAAACGACGTTTGCCTACGTTACGGGCTAAGAGGGATAGGATTTTTCCTGTCTAAACAAAGGTGGTACCGCGATTTTTCGTCCTTTAGGAGAAGTCTGCGGTTTTTTATTTTGAAAAATATATGTTATAAGGAGACTAAATGAAACTCAAAGAAACCCTGAATCTTGGGAAAACTGCATTTCCAATGCGTGCTGGCCTTCCAACCAAAGAACCAGTTTGGCAAAAAGAATGGGAAGAATCAAAACTTTACCAACGTCGTCAAGAATTGAACCAAGGAAAACCGCATTTCACCTTGCATGATGGACCTCCGTATGCAAACGGAAATATCCACGTTGGACACGCTATGAACAAGATTTCCAAAGATATCATTGTTCGTTCTAAGTCTATGTCAGGTTTTTATGCGCCTTATATTCCGGGTTGGGACACTCATGGTTTGCCAATCGAGCAAGTTTTGGCAAAACAAGGTGTCAAACGCAAAGAAATGGACTT
>ERZ773008.2815-NODE-2815-length-11082-cov-4.516913_pt1 | contig 11082 bp, 18 predicted proteins | sample MGYA00580664_ERZ773008 | MGnify/ENA primary metagenome ERZ773008 (study PRJEB29015, sample SAMEA2738016) | human oral metagenome | biome: human oral; feature: human-associated habitat; material: dental | place: China | collected 2048 ... | reverse complement strand
AGTCCACAAGTTCGCTATAGGTTGTTATATGTGAGCGTTGTTTCCGTGTAGAGCCATTTTTCTCAAATTCCACCTTGGCCTGAATGGCCTTGTTTTTGAGTTCTTTTTTAGTTCGTGCTGATATGGTAGTCTTGACCTTTTTAGCAGTTACCTGGTCAACTCCCAAGTAAACACTAGCACGGTAGACCTTGCTACCGTCTTTTTTAGTGTGTTCGGTTATTTTCATGGTTGTACTCCTTTTCCATCAGCAGGCAAGCAATTAGAAAAGGTTTCGAGTTTATACCATGCGAGGAGCTTCGAGAACCCCTCTATTTTCGATTTTAAGAGGACGGACGGTAAAATGTACCCTGATGAGAAAAAGGGCGAAAATAAGGCTTATATGGGGAATAGAAAAAGTGTATCAACTAAAAAGCCGATACACTTATTTTCTTGTTGTAACCCTGACCTATATAGAGATACAGGCATAGAGCAGTGTAACCCAAAGGAGTTTCTTTTACGATTAAGAAGTATAATATCACTTTTTAGAAATTTTTACAAGTGTTTCTAAAAAAGGTTTGAAACACATTGATAGGTCTTGTTATTCCTTTAGTTCTTGCTTTAATTCATCTAAAGGATAGTTCATTTCATTTGCTAATAATTCTAAATCCTCTTGATAATTTTCACAATGTTTTTTAATCGGATATGAGATATAAAAATCTAGATTTATTTTAGCCGTTTTATTATCAAAATAACTTAATATTTTTGATAATGTATAGAGATCACTTTGTCCCAATCCTCTACGATACTGAGCGGATGTTATCTTTATTTCATTGTGAAAGGTGTTGTTATAGCGTATTTTATGGATAGTTGACTTGAAATTGAATATTCTTCCGCTATGAGCGGCTCTATTTCTAAAACTATTTACAACAGAAAGAGTATCCTTGAAGAGAGCTTTAAAATCATCTGTTACATCTGAAATATCTATGCCATAACAAATTGAAATAACTTTATCTTTTTGTGGGCCTTTCAAGAGTTTAAAGATATATTTTAGGTTTCCGAAAGTAGTCTCTTTTAATAAAATCCAAGGTGGAATATGACCATGATTGCTTCTGTAATGGTTTAAAGGCTCTATATTCCTAGTTAAAATATGATTTAGTTTGTCAAGAAGTATAGCACGCTCATTAGTTGGATGACCGTTGTTCCAGGTGGTGTCTCCCTGTCTAAAATTTTGATAGTGTAAATACTGACGTTCTTCTACGCCGAAGTCTTCAGCAAGTGTATAAGCTATAGCAGTTCTGAGTGATAATTCGATTTCCAAAGAAGCTTGTATAACACCATTTCTAATACTTTTATCAAGTTCATATAGAGATGTTAGGTGCTCAAAAGTAGCGCCTGATTTATACCGTTCTTTCGTGCAATCTTCTTCTAACAAAAACATTTTGTATCCATTTACGACTTCGTAATAACCGTAGCGCATTAATACTCTTTTGGCTTTGTTTTCATCTAGAAAAGTTAGATCTCTAGATTTTAAGATATCTATTTGCTGTATTTTATCTGCAAAAGGTTTCATCAGTTCCTCTTTCTACAACGCAAAAGGGCTTCACAATGTGAAGCCCTTTTGGTGTGATGCTAAGCGCATCTATTCATCGATTATGTTAATTATAAGGGCTTTTTAATATCTTGTCAAGTATTTAGTTAAAAATTTTTTAAATTTCCGATAGAATCCATTCCCCTTTTAGGGTTAGCAGTTTGGCTTTATATAATCTTCTCAAAAACCATTGTAGTCTGGATACGGTCGCCACCGCCTAGTCCTTTACTTCCACCATTGGCAGTAGTAATAGTATGTAGTCGATAACCTTTAGAAGCTTGATTATTAATAACATCTTCTAATTCTGTAAGGTTTCCTGATCCAGTACCGAAAAACTTTTCTTTCAAAGTTACCTGGAGGACAACGTAGTGAAGTCCATTTACTCCTGATGCGGTAGAAAAACTACCTTCTTGTTTTACAGTGTCAAAAAAATCCCATGTGGATTACTCCTTTGTTTTAAATATTTTATTTGTTATTTATCAGTTAGTGAATTCAATAAATCTAATACTACTTGCTTATCTTTGTCTGATAACAAAGTGAAATTTACTAGTAATTGTACTTCTTGTGCTTTCATAGTCCCAAGAGTAAATAGAAAATCATTAAGTTTTTGCTCGGCTCCATTTAGAAGTTTTTCATCTGATAAATATTTTTCTAATTCATGCTTGTCTAACTCAACAAAATTTGGAATCAGACTTTTTAAAATTTCTTCACGATACTTATTTAGAAAATCTTCCCCTTTTAAAATTAATAGATTCTCTTTGCCATCAGCTATTTTTAGTTCATAGTATGCTCTAAAAGCTTTAAAGAAAGCTTCATCAGAACCATCTTTTTGACGAAGTTCCTTTACTGCTTCAATAAAATTATCTTCATAGCCTAGTAAATAAGCAACACTTACTCCGAATATATCTGCTAATTGTTGAGCTTTTTCTGGTTTGATAGTATGTTTATTATTCTCCCAATTTGATATAACCATTTTAGATATTGGTTTTTCGTTTTCTTTTAGGTCTTTGTTTATTATTTTAGCTAATTCATCCTGAGTTATTCCTTCTTTAGTTCTTAGAAACTTTAGCCTATTTTTTATTGTTGACATTTTATCACCTCAGTTAGATTATACCTACTAAAAATACTTTTGTAAAGTTTTTTTTTATTTTCTCTTGACAAGTAAAGAAAAACGTTATATACTTGGTTTAAGTAAAGATAAACTTTACAAAAGAGGAAGGAGGGAAACTGTATTGCTTATCACCTCATCACAAGCAAAAGCAATTCGCCGAAAGCAAGCGGATAAGAATTTGACCGCTAAAAAAGCCAGCGAGGAAATTGGTGTAAATCCAATTACCTACAAAAAAATACGAGACGGTGGCGAAGTAAAGCCAAGCATTTACCAAAAAGCCATGCAGTGGCTTGCTGAAGATTATTAGAAAGGAACGAACCAATCACAATTTTAGTTTATATTTACAGATTTCTTGTATGGTGCTTTACCACTGGAGATTGATTTATCAGACTAGCTAGTTTTTGCTAGATGAAACTGCTTGCTACCTATGGCAGTATCAAGGATTTACAACGGTTTTGTCTCCTATCTCAATTAGTAAATTCAATGATACTGTCTTAAGTGGCAAGCATGAGCAAAAAGAAGAAAGGGAACTTATGGAACTAGTATATATAGACGGCAAGAAAGAGCCGTACACTACGAGCGAAATCATCGCTGAATGTGCTGAAGTACAGCATCATACTATTACACGCTTAGTCAGAGATAATAAAGCTGATTTTGAAGTGTTGGGAATACTTGGATTTAAAATCCATAAATTAGATAAGAGAGGGCAACCGAAAAAAATCTATATTCTGAATGAACAACAGGCAACCCTGCTGATCACTTATCTAAAGAATACCGAACCTGTACGGCAATTCAAAATGAATCTAGTCAAAGCCTTTTTTGAAATGCGTGATGAACTTTCTAAGCGCTATCTTCAAAGAGAACTGGAAAAACCAAAGCGTAAAAGCTTAACCGAAGCTATCCAAGCATGGGAGAAAGCCCCCAAGCATGCTTATAGCACTCTTACAAACCTATTGCTAAAGGGAGTGACTGGGAAAAATAAGACCCAACTCATGCAAAAGCGAGAAAGTGAAAACGGTATTGACAGTTTAACAAGTGATGAACTGACAAGCTATCAGCGCTTGGAAGATATGGCAATAGCTATGATCAACTTGAATATGGGTTATCAAGAAATTAAGGAATTAATTTTTAAAGCATAGGAGTTTAGAGAATGGAAAATTATTTTAAAACAGTTACAAATGTCAAAGGGTTAGAAATTCCCAAGTATTTCAAGGATTTTAAAAAGCTAGTTGAGAAAGACAGAGAACTAGCTGAATATCTTTGTATGAACTACGAGTCTTTGGACAGTGAAGATCTGGGGGCATTTCTTGAAACAGTAGAACAGGGGGTTCAGCTGGATTCTGGATCTTATCGAAAGTAAAGACTTGCTTTATAAACCCAAGTCAGGGAAAAGTATGAAACAAGACAACAAAAAAGTCACTTGCGGAAAGTTTGGCGACCGAAGCAAGCGACAAGATTAAGGATATAGATATTTTTTCTATACCTTGATTATAGCATAGAAAGACAAGGTATACAATGGGAAAACAACATCAAGCAGTAAAATTCAAAGATATTGCTGAAAAATTGTCCGAATTAGAGGGCAAAAATTTAGAAGAAATTGCTGGAGTATTAGGCTACCGAAACTTGGAGAGTTGCAGAGTCAACCTTTACAATCTGAGACAAAACAAGCATCTAGGATTTGAAGTAGAAAAAGGGGTGTACTCCAAGTTCGAACTCTTGGACGATACGGTCAAAGAGGAACTGGAAGATAAGGAACTAAGTGAACGTGGACGCTATCTGAAAAGTGTAGACCGCTACAAGGCAATTACACAGTAAAGAAATTAAACGTGATGAATTTGATAGAGCCTGGAAAAGATTAGGCAATCAAATCGAAAACGAAACTAAGAAAAACTAAGAAAACCGAAGAGCAGGCAAGCAATTAGAAAAGGTTTTGAAAATCAAGTGATGACAGGGCTATTCTAAGGCCTAGTTTAACAAAAAGATGGGTAACTACCCACGAAACATCACTACAAGCGTTCACCAACTTGGGGCAATCGCCCAGCGTTTGAAGTGGTGGGGAAACTGTATAGGAAATGGCAAAAAAAGCCTTAACAGACGACCAAATCAGCAAGGCTTTCACACTATCACTAAAACATAATAAATAAGCAGGCAAGCTGTTATTAAAAGGGTTTTAGTAAAGATTTAATAGCCAATTTGTAACATAGGCTATAAAAAATTGCAACCGCTCAGAGAGGCGACTCTATAAACTGCCGATAAAGACTAAAAGAAAGAGATAAGGATAATAAACATGACTAAAACACCATTTACACAAGGAGACCTAGCCCAGCTTTGGCAAGACGAAGGTCATATCACTATGGACATTCTTAGAAAGCGCCTGCCAGACTGGACCGACAGACAAATAAAAGTTCGCTTGAACAACTGGAAAGCTCGCAAGGCTATAGCTTTCACCATAAAGAATAAGGAAATTGTCAGCTTTGAGCTTTTGAGAAACAAGAAGCAGGAAGAAGAACAGACATCAGACGGTCGCAAGCTAAAGTTAGAAGATTATTACAAGCAGGTGATGGCTACTCGCGAGATTATCGAAAAGAAAACCGCTAGTGACACCAATCGCCTTAAAGCTATCCAGCTGCAGCAGCAAGCACTGAATGAAATTCCTGATCATATCTATAAAGAACTCGCAGAAATTTTTGAATGAGGACAAAGCAAATGATTCAAGAAATTGACATGACACCAGAACAAGCAATCGTCTTTGTCTCACTACTACTATTCCTAATCTGGAAGCTATGGCATCTAAATAGCTCTCAGAGCTCACTAGAGCGCCTTAGAGTGACAGAAAGCTCTCAGACGGAAGAAAGCACCGTCGAGAGACTAAACCCCGAATATGGGGCATATATCCAACTTGCAGGACGCAAGTACAACTAAAGGAGGGAAAACATGAAACTACAAACATTTTCAGATAAAGCAACAAAACGGACTTTCACTTATGACTTTTTAGATCGTGATGCTGCACAAGCAGGTGGCCATGCTCTAATGGGCTACATGGTTGGAAACTATGCCCAGCCAGTGATTGAACTGACACACAATAACAATGGACAGCTTACTGCTGTATATGTCGAGGACAATGACCTAATTGACGTATTTAATCGAATTTGCGACAGCTTCCAGGAGTTCCAAACGGTAAGCACTAGCAATTAGAAATAGCTAAGAAAGACAAGAATATGGAAATCTCAATCTTTGACCACAACAAACTAAATCGGAATGCATTTTACGATAAAAAACTGGATGTGCTTTTTATAGCAGATACAGTAAACGAGGAAGAAAAACAAGCACTTATCCGACAATACGGAAAATAAGCACTATGAAAGTGAGGAACAAAAAAATGGCTAAAACAACAGAACAAACTAAAACTGTACAACTTACTGTCGAAGAGCTGCAGGGCTTAGGCTACCGACTGTCTAATATCCTAAAGACAATTAAATTGGATCAAGTGGCTCAAGCTGGGGTATCTCTTTCAAAAGACTGGGAATCATTCATCTTTACCGACATAGCAACAAGCTATCTAAGCTCTTCCTACGAGGTATTTGAAACGATTATCGCCGAGCTTGATGATATAGCTAGTCAGCTTTTGGAGTGCGACGATGCTGAGGAGCTGGAGGGTTTTAGAAATGGCCGATAAATTTAAACCAAGCAATAATATTGTCAATTTCTCTGAGTATATGCAGGAGTTGGAAGAGCAGGAGATAAGTCTAACAAACTTTCAGAATGATGGATCATTCAATAGCATGGTCTGTGAGTTCGCCATTGGAATGAGTAACCATATAGACAGACTAATTGGGTATTTGGAAGAACAACACAAAACCATTCGCAGCATGGCCAAGGAAATTGAAAATCTAAAAAGAAAAAAGCGAGGCACGAACATTGATTAAGTCTAAAGATATCAAAGCAATAAAAGAAAGCCTTAAAGCTATTGAAACTTGCAAGAATGAGCCAACAAGAGAAGACCAGCAACTTATGGCCAAGATATTGTGTCAAACATTGGACCTATTGGAGCAGCAAGATAAAAAAATATTGCTTATGAACAAAACTCTAGGGAAAATTGCCGGCAAGGTCATGGCAAATCAGAGGAGGTGGCCTTGATATGGCACTATTCAGCGCAGAAACTGAAAAGGAATTAAAAACAGAGGCTCTATCTCTGGTTGCTGGCTTCTTGGAATCCTATGCACGTCCAAAGGCTAAACATCTGGGTTTAATGTCTGCTGTAGAGGTCCGAAAGGAATTAGGAATTAAGGCCAACACTTTGAAGCGTTGGGAGCTAGGAGGTCTGAAACGCTACCAGCCGCCTATCGAAGATACTCGTAAGGTATTTTACAAAATAAAAGATATTTTGATTTTCCTGGGAGTAGATGATAACGGAGGAAGAGCATGAATACAATTATGGAATTAACTTTTACTCCTCAGACTATGAAGCTGTTTAGCTTCTTGAAAGAAAACCCCACTGCTGTCTATAAAAAAGGGAATCACTATAAATTCCTCTATTTTGAGCCACTGGATGTTTATATTTCAGAATTCACTTATAAAGGCATCAAATTTAGAAAGCTAGAAAGCAAGGATCTGAAACTGGCCGGCTGGAAATTAGTAAGAGATATGCCAATATCTCTGGCTAAGCCAGATCTAATAACCGTCTTAAAAGACCTTGAAAAAGTCAGAATCAAGGAAAACCGCCAAGGAACTGGGATAAAACTGACTGGCTGGATATTAGAAACTTTGACGCTAGGCCTTTACACCAAGCAAGAAACAGCCTTATTCGTCCGCTTACTATATATCAATGGTTATAGTTGTGAAGATATAGCAGGGCTATTCTCCGCTATTGTGAAGCGCCCAGTCCTTGCCAGATATTTTATTAAAGAATTAAGCAATTTAGAAAGGGGTGTAACTTGACAGAAAAAGAAATCATACAGTCGATTATCGAGGATGACAGAGGGATAGAGCAAGGTAAATCAACGGAACTGGACAACCAGGAACGAGGGCAGCCCCAAGAATTACAAGAAGACTGTTATTTTAAGACTTTCAAGGGTGTTAGGAAGCTTTTAAAAGATGATCTCCAAAGTTTGTATGAACAGACTTATCAGAAAGCCTTGTCAACAGCCCCAGAAACTGCAGAAGAAACAGCCGAGGAAAAGGCTAGGAAAGCCGCCGCAAGGAAAATGCCTCGGAGCGCATTACAAATTGCTGAATTTCTACGCCAACGGTTACACTTTGTCAGATTAAAGAATGACATGGAGGGCCAACGAGAGCCGTTGTATTATTACAATCCTGATAGGGGCTTCTACGAGACAAACGAGGAATTTATAAAAGATTTGATTTTCGTTATCAATCCAGAGCTGACGGAACGCAAGGCCCTTGATGTTATCTATAAGCTAGCCAGAGCAGCCATCAGCAGAAAAGCTGATAATCGTTATACTGCGCTGGGAAATCTGCTTTACAATGCTAAAACCGGCGAAACAGAGCCATTTAGCCCCCAAAAGCTTGTAATTAGGAAGATTGACTGTAATTATATTGCAGATGCAAAAGAACCTAATATAAAAGGCTGGAAAATAACTGAATGGCTGAAAAATCTGTTCGGAGGAGACGATGAACTGTATAGGATGGCACTGCAGATTATCAAAGCCAGCGTTACAGGCGAGAGTTTGAAAAATGTTTTTTGGCTACTAGGCAAAGGGGGAACTGGTAAAGGAACCTTTCAAGAGCTGATAAAAAATCTTGTAGGCGCTCAAAATGTGGCAAACCTAAAAATAAACGAGGTGAATAAAAGCCGGTTTGAGACCTCTGTACTGGTAGGCAAGACCGTTGTAATAGGTGATGATGTCCAGGTTCGAGTGAAAATCAAAGATGTATCGACTTTCTTTAGTTTAACCACTGGAGATCCTATCAAAATTGAAGAAAAAGGGAAAACACCCTACTCTGTCAATTTAAAAATGACTATTATCCAGTCATCCAATGGTCTACCCATCATAAACGGTGATTCTGATGCCATTGGTCGGCGATTCCGGATTTTGCCATTTAAAGGCGGTTTTGCTGGGAAGGTAAACCCTGCCATCAAAGATGACTATATCTGCCGCAGAGAGGTACTAGAGTATTTACTTTGCCTAGCTTTAAACACTAAGACAGATTTAAAGTTAAATCCTCAAGCGTCTCAAAAAGCAGTTTACGACTTTCAAGAAGAGGTGAATGAGGTTGTATCCTTTACTCGCAATTTCTTTAAGAAAAACTTAGTATCTTCCTTTCTTCCTAACTCCTTTGTCTGGTGGGTTTGGCTGAGCTTTAAGGAGTATTATCAGATAGAAAACGATCTGACTCCCAATGCTCTGCATAGAGAGATTAAAAACAATCTTCCAGATGGTTTTAAACCTGGCATAGCCAACATTCCAGCTGGTCAAATGTTGCCAAGAGGATTTTTACCTAAGGAAGACCTCCCTCACTATGCAGCTAAAAATTACAGCACAGATAGAATGCAAGGCAAGGGGTTAGAAAAGAGAGGGCAAGAAAAGGGTTATTTGAAAAACAGGGAATTGGATGACGGATGATGCCGGCAAGATGTCGGATAGGTGAAAAGCAAAAATCCTTTATTATCATATATTGATGACCCTTTTGATGATTGATGACGGATATTTTTAAGAAAAATAGAAAAAATAAAAAAGAAAGGAATAAAAAAAGAAAATAAAAAAGAAATTAAAAAAAACCGTATCACCGTCATCATCCGTCATCAACCCTTGGTAATACTGAATTTTTAAAAATGAAAACCGGCATCAAAACCGGCATCAATTCAGAGAAAACCATCATCAATTAGAAATAACTTAAAACTACGTCACATATTAGCAAGTTTCTAGCTCAGAGGAATTAGAAATACAGTAAGCAGCTCATGGTCTAGGATTTTCATAAACTAGTATGGCATGGATGGAAATACATTGAATTTTAGCGATAAAAATCTATTGTATTTAACATATTGAGGATTTGTAAATTCATTTTTAGAAAAACAGGTCAATGCCTTGATAAGACTAAGGTTAAGCGAGGCTAGTTGAATCTAACAGAATGTAAGATATGTTAAATTCAGGATACTGTAGAAGAAAGGAAAAATAGGTAAATATGAGTAAAGATTACACGCCATTTTTACAGGATAACTTTATTATTTTCCCCAAAAATGGTATAATTGAGATGAAGAAAATACCAGACTATGGAAATGTGGTATTCACAAGTCAAGATGGAAGAATTATCCAGATTGAAACAACAATTAAAGAAAGATAGCTGACTAGACAACTAGAGGCGTAACATTAAAGCTAAGTAGCTTTTTGTTGCGTCTCTTTTTCTTTTTAGTCAAGAGGGTAAAAGGTGAACAACAAAGATCCAGTAGAAAATCGAAAACAATAAGTACTATCAAAAAAGACAAAAGAAATGAGGAACGAAACATGGAAACACTACAAACTATTGAAACTAAAATCGAAAAAATGATTGAACAAAATAAAAAAGATATTCAGAAAGCTGAAGCTGAATTGGTTAAGGCGAATCAAGCCGTTTCAAATGCTCAAGAAAAGCTAATACAGGCTCAAAAGGAAATCGATTCACAAAAATATGTCAAAGCTAAGGACGACTTATGGATTGCAGAACATACAAGAGAGTTCTATGACAAACAATTAACCACATTGAAAAATTCCCCTTTGATTCCTTACGAAGAATTTCATGCAATGATTAAAGATGTTGAAAAATTCGCAAACGAGGAACAAAAAACATACTTTGAATTAGCTTATGAAAAAATTACAGAAATCAATAAACTAGGAGATAAAGCCTTAGAAAAAGCTCAAAGCGTTGATGCATTATTAAAGAAAATTGTCAAAGAGCTAGGTAAGAATAATGAGGATTATAAAAAAAGCAAAGATGGTGCAATAATTAGTGGCCTCTATTTCGGTATTTCTTATGAACCTAGACAAGCCTTATATCAACACAAAAATCAATTAGAAAAACTTTTTGATCATATTCTTGATCATTGATAATAATAAACCATAACAAAAAGTAATAGAAAGAACCAGGAGACTACAATATGACAGAAACAGAACTGAACAATCCTTATTCTTGGTATGACAAGATGCTTGAGGGAGCAACCCAGGAACAAGAAGAGAGAAACAAGAAAGCAGAGGAAGGCTTAGAAGCGATAAGACGAAAGTCTCAAGCTCAATATGATTCAACACAAGAACTCTGGATGAAATCACTGAACAAGATGAAAGAGGAGCGAGAAGCTGCAGGCTATCAAGCAGCAGAACTTGAAGCAAAACAACAGCTAGAAGCTTCTAAAAAAGCTCACGGTGTAAAGACAGATGATGAAAAGGCGCTGGATGATGCAATGAGAAAAATG
>ERZ773008.2814-NODE-2814-length-11084-cov-3.076979_pt1 | contig 11084 bp, 10 predicted proteins | sample MGYA00580664_ERZ773008 | MGnify/ENA primary metagenome ERZ773008 (study PRJEB29015, sample SAMEA2738016) | human oral metagenome | biome: human oral; feature: human-associated habitat; material: dental | place: China | collected 2048 ... | reverse complement strand
ATTCCAATTGTGCAACTATGTGCGTCAACAGTAGGGTTGTCTTCAAGCCTACTTGCAGCGACAATGACCTCCATACTCAATCCTCCTCTCTTTTTAAAAAATTTTACGTATAGAATAATCATTCAACGGAACTATTAACTAAAAATGGAACTCTCTCATATGAAATCACGTTATTACCCTATAATTTGATGTAGATAAATAGTATTGAGAGGCCACATATGAATAACGATCGTCTAACTCAAGCACTTAAAAATATACTTTTAAATGGAAAGACTCTTGCTCAAGAAAGCACTTCAAACGTTATTTTATACGCACATTACGAAACTAAAGAAACAGCTAATCCTCACATAAAAGGATTCTTTTCACTTACAACTGCTTTTGATTTAGATAATTTAAATCAATTCTCCAAAAAACCTCATGGAGATACTATTGTTTGTCTTTCAATACTTGCTCGTAAAAACTATTTTGGAAGCTTTCTGTTCTTTTTAATGCCTACATCAGAAAATTATTTTACCTTTACTACAAATCTTATATCGAATAAAAATACATTGCCGAAACAAGTTCATCCAGCTGATATTGAACAAATTTATACACTCTATACTCAAATTATCATTACCTATTCCGAGAGAAAACCAAATTGGGAGGCTATTGTTACTTCCTTACTTATATCGCTTATTACCTGCCTTTCTCCTGATGCTCACTATACGTTCACTCCAGGTAACCCTAATGAGACGGTCGCTCTTATCCTTAATGAAATTACTGCTCATTCAGAAAGTATCACACTTGCTAAACTGTCAGAAAAATACTCATATACACCAACGTATCTCTCTGAACTTCTCAGACAAAAATGTGGCAAAACTTTTTCAGAACTTGTACTCGAACAAAGAATGGAACGAGCAAAGACGTTGTTAACTCATACCAAATTGCCTGTCTCAACCATTTCTTCAATGGTCGGATATGGTGGAACAACAGAGTTTTATAAGAAATTTAAGGATTACTTTTCTCTTACACCACGTGAAATGAGAAACAAAACTTTTTAGTCATATTACAACTGTGGGCAGATTTCTTTTCCTGCTATTGTTCTTCCCATAGACATATCCTGCTGAGAAATAAGTGCTTCTTGTAGGTCTTTTGGCAGCGTATCTGCCACCATGATATTCTCGCCTGTAAAAGGGTGCTCAAACTGAACACGCCAAGAATGAAGAAATTGTCTGTTAAGGCCAAGATTAAGACTTATATCTTTTTTACCGTAGAGTTGATCGCCAACAACAGGATGTCCGATGTGGCGCATGTGAACTCTAATCTGGTGCGTGCGACCTGTATAGAGATGACACTCAAGAAGCGAGTAACCCTCGCCTTTTCTACCTGCCTCAAAGCGCTCAAGCGTCCTAAAGGTGGTAATGGCTTCTCGTGCACCTGGCGCATCAGATACAGTCATTTTTAGGCGGTCTCGCGTTGAGCGGGCAATGCCCGTTTCAATAGTGCCAGAATCATGGGCAACATAGCCTTGTACCAACACAATGTAGCGTCGATCAAGTACGCGCAGCCTGATGAGATCTTGAAGGGCCTTCTGAGCCTCATCTGACTTTGCAGCCAACATGAGGCCGGACGTATCCATGTCAAGACGATGCACAATACCAGGCCGTTCTTCTCCCTGAAGCATTCCTAGATGCTCGTAGCCACAATGAGCCACCAAAGCATTTGCCAAAGTATCATCAACATGGCCCGGAGATGGATGGCAGACAAGGCCAATCTGCTTTGAAAGTACTATGAGGTACTGATCCTCAAAGCGAATATCAAGTGGAATATCTGGATTTGGGCGCAAAAGACCTGTTTGAGGCTCTGCATTTGGGAGAGACACTAAAAGTCTATCGCCCAACATAAGTTTTTCTGACTTAGAAGTAGCAAGCGTAGCGTTGATGGTTACTCTTCCCTCTTCTACCAGCTTGACGCAGGCGCTTCTTGAAGGAAGCGTATCTTGAGCGGAAAGGAATGCATCTAATCTGACGTTGTCTCCTTCTGGCCCAACTAATATTTCAACTATACGCTCATTCATTGCCACTACCCTGTTGTTGCTTTTTGTCCCAGATTATCCAGTACACAAAAGCAATAAGGATGCCACAGGTTACAAAAATATCCGCCACATTAAACACAGCAAAATTGACAAACGTTGTAGCAAAGAAATCAGTAACCTGACCATACAAAACACGGTCAATAGCGTTTCCAATTCCGCCGCCTACAACGCCACCTAAAAGCGCAATAAGTGGCAATGGGAGGCCCTTCTCGTGAATAACAAAGCCAACAAGAGCCGCGATGACCACAGCAGTGAGAGCCACAAAAAAGAGAGCATTTCCAGAGCCTACAGAAAACGCAGCTCCGGTATTACTAACGTGGAAGAGTTTCATAACGCCGGGGATAAAAGGTACTGCAGTTCCTTCTGGAATTGAGGTTCGTACCCAGAGTTTAGTTACCTGATCAAGCGCGCAGGCAACAGCACCCGCCCCGCAGAGAACTGCAAGACGGGTTACTAGCGTATGAGTTATATGTTGTTGCTGATTAGTACTCATTTACGCAACAACTTCGTGGCAACGGTGGCAAAGATGATCCTCGCCAAGCTCGCGATAATTCCAGCAGCGGTCGCATCGCTCTCCATTTGCAGGATAGACGCTTACGCTAAGCTCAGAGCCCTCGGAAACGCTGACTTCGGAGCAAACAAACACCTCAGCAAAGTCTAAATTTGCATCTGCAATATACGACGCTTGCTCAGCAGTAAGTGTCACTTCAGCACGGGTAGCCTGCGTGGTTTTCTCGGTAACTACACCTTCATCAAGTGCGGTTTCATATGCCTTCGTATATGATGCGCGAGCATCAACCAGCACCTGATATGCAGGTAACAAAGATGTATATTCATCAGCACTCATAGGAGCCTTATACCAGTCGAGAAGAGCTGCGTACTTCTGACCGTCACGCATAGATTCTGGCAGGAACTGCATTACTTCATCAGTGGTATAAACCAGAATTGGCTGTAGGTCATGGACAAGCATGGAAAGAATCTCTGCCCAGACCGTCTGAGCACTGCGACGTGTTGCAGAGTTAGCGGCATCGCAGTACATGCGATCTTTAGTTGCATTTAAGTAGCCATTAGAGAGCTCGATAATGTAATCGTAGAGGGTACGGAAGACATTGTTGAAGCGATAACCCTCGTAAGCCTCAGTAACAGCAGCATGAACCTCGCACATACGTGCAAGAACAAGACGGTCGTACTCTTCTAAATCTGCAACAGCAACTGCATCAGTGGCAGGATCAAACTGACCTTCAAGCTCACCGAGGAGGAAACGAAGAGTGTTTCTAAACCTACGATATGCATCGCCTACCTGAGAAAGAATGGCGTCATCGCAAGGTACGTCAGTTGAAGTATCAACGGAAGCAACCCAAAGACGCAGGACGTCTGCGCCACGTTCAGCACAAACGGCGTTTGGATCAATAACGTTACCCAGAGACTTACTCATCTTGCGTCCCTGGCCGTCAAGCGTAAAGCCCTGTGAAACAACAGACTTATAAGGAGCAACACCGTAAGCACCAACAGAAGTCATAAGAGAACTCATGAACCAACCACGGTGCTGGTCAGAACCCTCAAGATACATATCAGCTGGGAACTTGAGGTTTGGACGGTGCTTACAAACAGCCGTGTGAGAAACACCAGAGTCCCACCAAACGTCCAAAATATCCTTGTTAGCCTTCAGATTGTGGCTGCCACACTTAGGGCAGACACAAGCATCTCCTAAATAGGTCTTAGGATCGTCAGTGAACCAAGCATCAGAGCCCTTCTCGCGGAAAAGCTTGATAACAGCATCAAGGGTCTGATCATTGATGATTGTCTCGCCACAATCCTCGCAGGTGAAAGCTGGGATTGGAACACCCCAGTTACGCTGCCTGGAAATACACCAGTCAGGACGGCCTTCAACCATGGAGCCAATGCGCTTAACAGCATTTGCAGGATAGAACTTAACCTTTGTAAGCTCCTCTGCTGCCTGCTGGCGCAGACCAGTCTTATCCATGGAGACAAACCACTGGCTTGTCGCACGGAAAATAACAGGCTCTTTACAACGCCAGCAGTGTGGATAGCTGTGAGTAATTTCTTCTGCAAGAATAAGCGTTCCACGGTCTTTAAGCCACTGAACAATGACGGGATTGGCCTCATTAACCTCCATACCGGAGAAGGGACCACCAGTACCCTGACCTTCACCCTTAAAGAAGTGACCGTCATCATCAACAGGCATAGTCTGTGGAATATCAAAACGAACACCAGCGTTGTAGTCGTCTACACCATGTCCAGGTGCGGAGTGAACAACACCAGTACCATCATCAAGAGTAACGTAATCTGCATAAATGAACTTACCAGTATTACCAAGATCTCCAAAGATTGGCTGCTTGTACTCATTACCAGCAAGCTCAACACCAGTCTTCTTCCAAGTATTGCCCTCGGCGTCCTGGGCAAGCTTCCAATCGGCATAACCAAACTTAGTAGCAGCCTTCTCTGCAAGAGCCTCAGCAACAATCTCTACATGCCCATCAGGAAGCTCAAGAGCAACGTAATTTGCTTCTGGATGCAGAATGACTGCCTCATCTGCTGGCATAGTCCAAGGAGTAGTAGTCCAAATGTCTACCCAGGTCTTACCCACGTAAGCTTCAAGACCCTCTGGAACAGTGGTGAGCTCAAAGCGAACAAAAATAGCAGTAGAAGTAACATCGTGATACTCAATCTCTGCTTCAGAAAGAGCTGTGTGGTCATGGGTACACCAGTGGACAGGCTTAGTTCCTCTATACACAGAACCCTTGTCATAAATTGCTTTGAAGATCTCAATGTCGGTTGCGTCATAATCATTGACATAAGTGAGGTATGGATTATCCCACTCGCCTAAAACACCAAGACGTTTAAAGCCCTGACGCTGAGTATCCACCTGCTCGACCGCCATTTTACGGCAAAGTTCACGGATCTTCTCGGTAGAGAGCTGATTGAACTTTTCTGTACCAAGCATTTGCTCAACTTTGTGCTCAATTGGCTGACCGTGACAATCCCAACCAGGAACGTACGGGGTTTGGAAGCCCTGCATAGCCTTATAACGGTTGATAATGTCCTTGGAGATCTTATTCTGTGCGTGACCCAAATGAATAGGGCCATTTGCATAAGGAGGACCATCATGGAGAACAAATTTATCGTGTCCTTCATTCTTTTTCATAAGAAGGTCGTAGACGTTGTTCTGATTCCAATCAGCTAAACGTTTTGGCTCATTCTGTGCGAGAGATGCTCGCATAGGAAAGTCAGTATTAGGCAGATTGGTGGTCTTTTTGTACTCGTTTGCCATCAAGCACAACCTTTCTGGGCACAAATAAAGCGCCCGTCCCTCACAGCTGGGACGAAGCGCCACAATACACTTCGTTGTAACCACCCAGCGACGGATATGTCCGTTTACTCGGCTGGCCTGTCACGGCGACCATTTCCGGCAGCATCTACTAATACAAAACACGTTTGTACGTTTGAACTGCAGCTCCGAGGTGATATTCACACGGACGCAAATGCGGACTTCCACCAACTCCGCTCGCTTGAAATTTGCGCTACCCAGCTACTGTCCTCATCACAGCTTGTGCTAGTAATACTATCACGTCTTGTCCTCATTAGACTAAGTAATACGTATGCGTAAACCGTTTTTAACAAATTACACGAAATTCAAATTTTGAAGTTTTATAGAAATAAAAAATGTAGATTGGGTACAACAAACCCAATATCTAAGTGAGCTCATATCATATTTGAGCCAAACAGGTAAAGGGACGTGTATGGCAAATAACGATAACAAGCACCGTAGATCTATGTCGATGCTACTCTATATTGCAGTAGCCATCTTTGTATATCTCCTGCTTAGCAACACTTTATTACCAGGCCTTTTGCGCCAACAGATACAAACTGTCTCCTACAGTGAGTTTCTTAATAAAATTGAAAGTAATGAGGTTACTAAAGTAGATCTCAACACTGGTAACAGAAACATTAGATTTACTACAGGCTCTGGAGATTCCGAGAAAATCTTTGAGACTACGCAGTTCCCTAATGATTCAACATTGGTACAAACGCTCAGAGAACACAAAGTTGACTTCTCAGCTTCCATTCCTGACAACTCTGCAAACATGCTGATGTATGCCCTTATTCAATACGGCATTCCTCTTATTATCTTCTTGGGCATTGGTTTCTTTATTAACCGCTCCCTTAAACGCGCTATGGGAGACGATGGTCCATCCATGAACTTTGGCGGTGGCTTTGGTGGTCTCGGCGGCAACCTTGGTCGCTCAAGCGCTAAAGAAATTAAGGGAGAAGACACTGGCATTACGTTTAAAGACGTTGCTGGACAAGAAGAGGCTAAAGAGTCTATGCAAGAGATTGTTAGCTTCCTTAAGACTCCCGATAAGTACAAAGAAATTGGTGCTCGCTGTCCTCGTGGTGCTCTACTTGTAGGACCTCCAGGCACCGGTAAAACTCTTATAGCTAAGGCAGTCGCTGGTGAAGCTGGCGTTCCTTTCTTCCAGATTGCTGGCTCTGAGTTTGTTGAGATGTTTGTTGGACGCGGTGCCGCAAAAGTCCGCGATCTTTTCAAGCAGGCAAATGAGAAAGCTCCTTGCATTATCTTCATTGATGAGATTGATGCTGTTGGTAAGCGCCGCGACGCTTCCCTCAACTCTAACGATGAGCGTGAACAAACCTTAAACCAGCTGCTCTCAGAGATGGATGGCTTTGATAACCACAAGGGTATTGTTGTTCTAGCAGCAACTAACCGACCAGAAACCTTAGACAAAGCGCTTCTACGTCCTGGCCGCTTTGATCGTCGTATTCCTGTTGAGCTTCCAGATCTCAAGGGCCGTGAGGCAGTTCTTCAGATTCACGCCAATGATGTAAAGATGGAGCCAGGTGTTGACCTCTCTATCGTTGCTAAGTCCACGCCAGGAGCATCTGGTGCAGACCTAGCAAACATCATCAACGAGGCAGCTCTTCGTGCTGTTCGCTTTGGTCGTCGTCGTGTTACCACTGAAGACCTTACAGAATCCGTTGACGTTGTTATTGCCGGCGCAAAGAAAAAGAACACCGTTCTTTCTGAGCATGAAAAAGATGTTGTTGCCTATCACGAGACCGGCCACGCAATTGTTGGTGCCATCCAAAAAAACGATGCTCCTGTCACCAAGATTACTATTGTTCCTCGTACTGGCGGAGCCCTTGGTTTTACCATGCAAGTTGAGGACGATGAGCGTTATCTGATGAGCAAGAGTCAAGCTATGGATGAGATTGCTGTTCTCTGTGGTGGTCGCGCTGCTGAAGAGCTTATTTTTGGCGAGATGACCAATGGTGCCTCCAATGATATTGAGCGTGCAACAGCAATTGCACGCGCAATGGTTACCCAGTACGGCATGTCTGACAAGCTTGGCATGGTTACCCTAAGCCAACAGCAAAGCCGCTATCTTGGCGGCGGCTCTTCCCTCACCTGCTCTGAAGCAACTGCTGAAGAGATTGACGCTGAGGTTAGACGTATTGTTGAAGAGGGTCACCAACGTGCACTTCAAACGCTTAAAGAGAATCGCTTTAAACTGCATGAAATTGCTCACTATCTACAAAAGAAAGAAACTATTACCGGCGAGGAGTTTATGAATATCCTCAAGCGTGAGAATACCTTTACGCCTGTAGATAAGAACATCAACGACGAAGGCTCTTCTACTCCTTCAGAAGAGTAATCTTTTCTCATAATCTAAGTTAAACGGCCATCTACGCCTGTAGATGGCCGTTTTGTGTCATGTATAAAAGTACTCTCCACCAAGCTATCTAGCAAAGAGCTCCCAAAATGCTACGGCAGATGACGCGGCAACGTTGAGTGAATCTACCTGATGCGACATAGGAATGATAGTAGTAATGTCACAAGCCTCGATGGTTTTCTCGTCAAGACCATAGCCTTCACTGCCAAAGAATAATGCGGCCTTTTTGCCTTTTACCAGATCTTTATTTAGAGGTACTGCAGAATCTGTAAGCGCAAGAGCACAAGTGGTAAAAGAATGAGCCTTGAGCTTTTCTATAAGATCCAGTGAGGTTGTCTCTTCATCCAGGCGAGTCCAAGGCACATTAAGAACCGTTCCCATAGAAACACGCAAAACGCGCCTAGAGAGGTTATCGGCACATTTAGCAGTCAAGATAACAGCATCTACATTGAGTGCCGCAGCTGATCTAAAAACTGCACCTACGTTATTTACGTCAACAAGATCTTCCAAAACGGCAATGTACTTTGAAGTACTGAGAACCTCCTCTAGTGGTCTAGCTTGAGGTCTCCTCATAGCACAAATGATGCCCCTAGTCATTCTGTATCCAGTGAGTTTTTCTATCTGATTGTCAGACAATACAAAAATTGGAACATCATCTACTGAACAGTAGTTCTGAATAAGTTGTTGGACAGCCTCAAGATGTGAAGCATTAGTGAGAAAAGACAAAGGTACACAACCAGATAAGAGGGCAGTTTCTACCACAAAAGGAGATTCACAAATCATAAGTGCACGGGCAGGATCTAAACGATTGCGCAGTTGATTGTTGGTGAGCTTAGCATATACTTCCAGTCTTTGATCATCCAAAGACTCAAGATTGTACACCTCCATTGATTCGAACTCATCTCTCATTTCATCTTCATCGCTGAATTCAGCATTTCCAAAATTCCTTTTTCCTTGATCAAAGCAATGCCCTGTTCTTCGTCTCCCAGCACAATAATACTGTCCCCGGGATTAATATCAAATATCTGACGGGCTTTGACAGGGATCACAATCTGCCCCTTATCACCAACCTTGACCATTCCGAAAATGTGCTTTCCTTTTGGCGGAACGCCCAGTCCTAGATTATCTTCATTCTTTTTATCATAGGAAATCAGATCGTCTATGGTGACCCCGAAGACATCCGCAAGGCGTTTGCATTTTTCGATATCCGGAAGAGACTCTCCTGTCTCATATTTTGAGAGGGTCTGGCGGGAAACACCGATCATATCCGCCAGTTCTTCCTGGGAAAAATCATGGTATTTTCTAAGTTCTACTAAATTCTCGGCAAAGCTCATTTCTTTCTCTCTCCTTGGATTCCCAGAACGCACCAGCGGAGTACCGGAATGCGGCTGATGATTTCATATAATACGATTGCACCTGCAAAACCAGCTGCGGCTGTCAGCAGATAGACTACCAGAGGTGCAAGGTTCGGGAGGTATTTTTTCAAGTAGAAGGCAGTCACTGCGATCGGCAGGTAATGGAATATATAGAGCCCCCAGGACTTTGAGCTCATCCAGCGACTAAAACTGTTTACAAAATTACCCCATTTCTTCATAAAGGCCAGAACGCCCAAAGTACCCAGCCATGCAAAAGCGTTACAGCAGAAGGTATCGAGCACTTCATGGTCCGGGTAGGATTTTCCCCAGTAAAGAATGGTAAATACAAGCCCTGCAATCAGGCCTGCTGCCGTGAACAGGGTCCAGTGCTCTTCCATTCTCTCCATCACAGATTCGTGAGACATGACAAAATATCCGATGAAGAATCCTGTTCCATAAATGCCAAATCGGTATACGACGATGATTGGTGTATTGAGGAACTGGGCGGCTCCGTATATCAGGAAGGTAAAAAGGAAAAGAAGGATACAGTTTGCCTTCTCACCTAGGCGGTAGAGTCTGTCCTTCTCGATCTTACGGACCCAAAGGAGGGCCAAAATCAGGCACCAGAGCAGCTGAATATACCAGAGTGGGCCAATTCCACTGGCCACCATGATCAGAAAAAGCACCGGTTTCGGAAGGGCTCCCATCTGATCAAAGGCACCGGCAATCTGCATGTTGTAATATCCCAGGATCCACTGGAATACAACAAGTCCTATTGTGGAAGGTACCAGAAGTTTTCGTGTCCTTGCCTTAAAAAAACCCTTCGTATTCTTCCGCTCCAATTCGAATCGGGCTGCCATCCCTGAAACTACAAAAAGCAGCAGCATGAACCAGGGATATACCAAATACAGGAATGTATCCTGGGGCTGAAAATCCCAGAATGGTCCAATGACAGCGTAATCTGTGACACCGTTATACATATAAATGACATGATAGATAACAACGAGAACTACTGTGATCCAGCGAACATTATCAAGGTATGTCTTTCTCATATTTATACTACCTTTGCTAGAATAATTAACATTTCTAAGCCAAGTATAAGTTGGTACATTTCCCTAATCCACCAAGTAGCATTTACATTTTATGAGTACTTTGGTTAAATTTCGTGGCGTAAAATTCAACCATTTCGCACTTAATCATTAACATCAGCCTTTCCGGTCCTGATCCAATGTCCCTCCTGTATCGCAGCAAAGGTTGCTACAACACATGCGAATGCTCCACTATAACGTAGGTCGATTCGTGCAAATGTTAGTGGTAAGAGAAAAAGTATCACACCGGTAATCTTATTCATCACGCTGTGCACTGCGGGATATTTTTTGTTCACCATGAAACCTAAAATGATATTGATTATCTTGATTATCGCTACAACAACGATCCAGATGTAGATCCAAAGTGGAAATCTGATTTCAGGTAAGAATTTTATCAAGGCAGACCACTACAAAGATTGTATCTGCCATCATATCTATTTTTGCTCCAAGCTGACTTGTGGTATGGGTTCTTCTTGCGATGAAACCATCTAGAAAATCCGTTATTCCTGTGAGTACGTATACGCAATAAAAAGATGCAGACAAGGTTGGACATAACAGCAGGATTAGATTCGAGACTATTCTGCTTATAGTGATTGCGTTTGCCATTCTGATTACCTAAGTGATTTCTTGTAGAATACGGTATCTTCTGACCGATTGTTCTCGACGTAGTCCAACTTTTTATAAAATGCATTTGTTCTGATATTAGCCAGAGGGGTATCCAATTTGAACTGCGTCCCAAAACTTGGACAAACTTAATAGAGAGCTAGGTCACCAAGGACTGATTTCAGAACTCCTCCAGGTCAGTCCTTTTAGTTTAACCTGACGCCTTTGTGTGTTCCAGTACATAACATAT
>ERZ773008.2810-NODE-2810-length-11101-cov-12.070433_pt1 | contig 11101 bp, 10 predicted proteins | sample MGYA00580664_ERZ773008 | MGnify/ENA primary metagenome ERZ773008 (study PRJEB29015, sample SAMEA2738016) | human oral metagenome | biome: human oral; feature: human-associated habitat; material: dental | place: China | collected 2048 ... | reverse complement strand
GACGCGGAAGACTCGGGTGAGTCCGGCTACCTCGATGGCCGGCGGTACCTGCGGCCCCCGATGATCGGCACTGACTGCGGCGGGATGGCCCTGACGACGGATCATGACAGCCCCCAAACCCCTGCGACCGCAAGGACGATCCAGATGAGGACGGATACCGCTCGGCTTCCCGCCAGGGCGCCCAGCCCCCATCGCACGGCCGGACGCCTCAGCCAGGGCCCCCCGATAATCAGCAGCGTGACCAGGACCGAGGGCAGCCAGGTCCGCACCTCGGCGTCGCTCATCCTGGCCAGCGGGTCGTGCATCCAGATCGTCACCACCCCAAGCACCTCGGTGCGAGCGAGCCCTTGGAAACGGGCCGGTACCGGCGAGAGAAGGCCTGCGACGTCGACGGCGCAGGGATAGGACAGGGGCGAACGAAACAGGTCAAGGCTCATGCTCACCAGTTCACTCATCACCGGTCGCTGGCGCACTGGTACCCGCTCCCGTCTTCAAGTCGGGCCGACTCCACCTCACCCCCGGTCGAGCGCGCACCACCTCGGGGGAGCCAGCACCACCCCGGGGCGCACATGCGGCAAGTACTGGGGAGCCAGCACGAGTGCACCCCCAGGGCCGGGCCCGTTAGCGTCGTCGGCATGACCTCGGCATCATCACTCGACCCCCTCTTCCCCGACCTTCCTACGACCGCACCCATAGGGGGCCCGGAGGACAGGACCATCCCCGTTCCATCTGCTGCCGACACATCCGCAACCGTCCCATCCGCGGCAGGCCCGCAGCCCGCCCCTTCCTCGCCGGAGCGCCATCCGAGCCAGAGCCTCCGGTGGATCAGCATCATCGGCTGGGAGTTCCTGCACGCCGCACTGTGGATGCCAATGGCTGTTCTCCTCGTGCCCTCCATCCTGCTGTTCCACCTGACAGTCCCCCTGGGGGCGTCGCTGGAGCGCGCCGTTGCACGCAGGCTGGGAACCGACGCTCCGTCAGGCCACAAGGAGAACCAGCGCAGGAGCCCGTGGCTGCTGGCACGCGTCGCTCACGTGGAGTTCTGGCGCCAGGACCTGCCCCTGTGCGTGGGAGGCATGGCGTTGAGCACGGCGTCGTTCTTCCTGGCCGCGCTCCTTGGAGCCCTGCTCACCGTCAGCGTGCTGGCGCCCTTCATGTCATCCTCTGAGGCCCCCATCAGGGTGGACCTCGGCGGCTCCGAGATAGCGGTATCCGGATTGCAGTCCGCCCCGCTGCTGCTACCGGTCGGCCTGATCGCCCTCAGCCTCCTCCTCGGCGCGCTCTGGGGACTGGGGAGACTACGGCTGCTGCTGGTCAAGGCGCTGTCAGGTGAACGCGAGACGCAGCGTCTCGAGCAGCTGACCGCCGAGGTCGGCCACCTCACGGCCAGCCGAGCCACCCTCATGGACGCCTTCGAGGCCGAACGCACTCGCATCGAGCGAGACCTGCACGACGGCACCCAGCAGGAGCTCGTCGCCCTCGCCATGAACCTGGGCAGTCTGCGCCTGGCCGCTGAGTCCCTGCCCGAGGACGACGCCGCCTCCACGTCCCGGACCGCGCTGCTGGAGGGGATCGATACCGCGCAGGACCGCGCGGAGTCCGCCCTGAAGGATCTGCGTGAAACGGTGCGCGGCATCCGACCGGCGGTCCTGTCCGAGCGCGGACTGGCACCGGCCCTGAAGGACCTGGCGGGACGGGCCCCGCTGCCGACCAGCGTCGTCGTCAAGGCGGAGAAGGCCGACCTGGCCCTGATCTCGCAGCCGGTGCGGACAGTCGTCTACTTCGCGGTGGCAGAGGCACTGACGAACGCCTCCAAGCACGCCCGGGCCTCGCGCGCCACGGTCGCGCTGCGCTGCACGAGCGCCGGACTGAGCACCGTCATCACCGATGACGGGCGTGGCGGGGCCGACCCGGAGCGAGAGAACGCCACCGGCCTGCGCGGTATGGCGCAGCGGGTGGACTCCATCGGCGGGTGGCTGGAGGTGAGTTCTCCCGAAGGCGCCGGGACGCAGGTGACGATCACAGCACCGCTGACGCCTCCGTGGGGCACGGAGAACTCGCAGGACGGGCGGACGGACGAGCCGCAGGACGACCATCCGGCCGGGTGAGGCAGGATGTGTCCATGAGGATCCTGCTCGCCGACGACGCCGCCCTCCTGCGCGAGGGATTGGCCGGACTGCTGACCACGGCCGGGCACGAGGTCGTGGCACAGGTGGCCGACGCCGACGCCCTGCGCACCGAGGTCGGTCGTCTGGCCGCCGCCGGGGAGCTGCCCGACGTCGTCGTCACCGATGTGCGTATGCCGCCGACCGGCACGGATGACGGGCTGCGTGCGGCGATCGACCTGCGCCGGACCTACTCGGGGCTGCCGGTGGTGGTGCTGAGCGCCTATGTGGCCGGCCCCTACGTGCAGGATCTGCTCGAGGAGACCGAGTCGCCGACCTCCCCGGCCGGGCCGGGAGCTCCCAGTGCTAGCAGCGGGGGCGCTGTGGGCTACCTGCTCAAGGAGCGCGTGGGGCGGGTGGCCGACTTCCTGCACTCACTCGACATCGTCGTGGGCGGCGGGGTGGTCATCGACCCGGAGGTGGTCTCCCACCTCATAAAGGCGGCCCGGGCCACCGGTTCCACGCAGGAGACCACACAGGTGGTGACCGGTTGCGGGACTGGTGAGGATGTGGGGGCGATGGTGGGCGCAGGATCGAGCGCGGCACCGACAGCGTCTGGTGCACGGGGGCCGGTGCCGGCCGCAGCAGCCTCATCGTCGACTCCCTCGGGTGGAATCGCGAGTGCGGCGCCGGGTGGAGCGGGCCTCGACCGGCTGACGCGGCGCGAGCAGGAGGTGCTCGAACTCATGGCTCAAGGGCTGTCGAACGCGCAGATCGCCGAACGACTGGTGGTCTCCGACGGCGCTGTGGCCAAGCATGTGGCGAACATCTTCCGGGGGCTGGACCTGCAACCCGGCGAGGAGAACCGGCGTGTGCGAGCTGTCCTGGCCTGGCTGCACGCCCGAGCCTGAACCTGGTCGCTCTCAGGCCTGAGCTCAGCCGTACACCCCGGGCCTGCGCCTGGCCGCCGACGGGGACATCCTGCGCGGCCGGTGACTTTTCCTTCCAGCCGGGGGCATCTCACGCGTGCGAGGACCGGACTCCTGTCCCCGGCGGCGTCGAATGCCCCCGCCCGGTGCGGACTGCACCCGGCCGCGCGGAATGTCCCCGGCCGCACAGCACAGGATGGGGCCTGCGGGCGGACCCGCCACCCATGAAAGAGACGTTGGGTGTCTGGGACCGGTTGGGGCGGGGTTGTGCATCGGGATACGGCGGCGCGCGGTGGCCGAAACGGCCCCTACAGCGGACCCGATGTCCAAATTGGATACAAAGGGCTTTGCCGGAGTGAAACGGGCGAAATGAAACCGCATGATTCCGGGGTTCTGTTGCAGGCCTGAAGAACGCGAAGCGTCCTTTGTATCCGATTTGGACACAACACGGTCAGCGTCGCGAGATCTCAGCGGGGACGCCGGCGGCAACTCCGACGCCGGCGACGCGTCCAGCCCGTCGGAGCGACGTGACCCCGCCGTGGCGCGCACGAGGCCGGCACGCGTTGCGACGGTGCGAACCCGGCTGCGGCATTAGGCTGTCCCCATGCGCCTCCACGTTGCCGACCACCCCCTCATCGACCACAAGCTCTCCGTCCTACGCGACGAGAGGACACCGTCGGCGGTCTTCCGCCAGCTGGTGGACGAGCTCGTCACCCTGCTCGCCTACGAGGCCACCCGCGAGGTGCGCACCGAGGAGGTGGAGATCCGCACTCCCGTGGCGCTGGCCCAGTGCCGCCGCCTGGCCGACCCGCGACCGATTGTGGTGCCGATCCTGCGCGCGGGCCTGGGGATGCTCGAGGGCATGACCCGCCTGCTGCCCACGGCGGAGGTCGGCTTCCTGGGGATGAAGCGCGACGAGGACACCCTGGAGGTGGAGACCTACGCCAACCGCCTGCCCGATGACCTCTCGGGCCGCCAGTGCTTCGTCGTCGACCCCATGCTCGCCACCGGTCACACCCTCGTGGCCGCCATCGACTACCTGCTGGAGCGCGGGGCGCGCGACGTCACCGCACTGTGCCTCATCGCCGCGCCCGAGGGGGTCAAGACGCTGGAGGATGCGGTCGGCGAGCGCGCGAACGTCACGGTGGTGACCGCCGGGGTCGACGAGCGCCTCAACGAGCACGCCTACATCGTGCCCGGTCTGGGCGACGCCGGGGACCGCCTCTACGGCATCGTCGACTGACCCACCGCCCCGTCCGACCAGACTATTTCAACGGCTCGGTCGGAGGCTGACGTGCCCATTCTGTGACCTCGAGCCATAGATTTCGTTAGGCTCGGGAGACATGACGACGGGGCACTCACCTTCTGCTGGCGACTACGACGCAACAACGGCCCTCAGCAGGTTCGCCTCGCCGCAGGACCTCGAGCGGATCGCTGAGACTCGCCCCGACCTGCACTCGATCCTGGCAACCAACCCGTCGATCCCGCCTCGGGTCCGCGAGATACTGGAGCAGTCCGACGACGCCGTCGTGCGGGAGGTGCTGGCGCGCCAGACCGGTCGTGGCGCTCAGTCGGCGCAACCGGCGCAGCCTCCTGTCCCGGACGAGATCGGCCCGATGGCTCCGACGATGGCGGTGGGGACAGCTGTTGGGACGGCGGGGGCGGCACCCCAGCAGGCAGCGCCCGCCACTTCCGGATACGCGCAGGTTCCCCAGGAGTATGGCGGTCACCAGCCGGGGGCGCCCGGTTCGGCACCACAGGGAGGCGCGCTTCAGGGGGCCTCCCCTCGGGGGTATGGAGCCGCGGCGCCTCAGGGTCCGCAGGGCCCGCCCTCCCCGGTCGCCCAGGCGGGACAGCTTGCCACGCCGCAGCCAACCGCCCAGGGGTACTCGGCGTCCTCGATGCAGGCAGCGGCTCAGCCCCTGGACCAACAGACTGCGATGCCGCCCGGGGTGCCGAGCCGGGTGCCGTCGGAATACCGAGTGGGCCAGGCCTACGACTCGGGGCCGGCATACGGTCCGGGCCAGCCGGCCGCGCCGGCCTATGGAGTACCGATGTATGCGCCGCCGGCGCCGGCCCAGAAAAAGCACCGCCTGCTCAAAGTGGTCGCTGTCGTTCTGCCGATCATTCTCGTTCTGGGCGCTGGAGGGGCCGCCGCCTGGTACTTCCTGGGGCGCAGCGAGGCCTACTTGGGTTCGACGTACGTGACTCCGTCGGGGGCCTGGGCGAACGGTGCGGACAAGGCCTGGAGCTTCGACGTCGACCCTCATGAGGATCCTTACGTATTCGGCGATCACCTGGTGATAGTCGACAAGGGGTCTGACACCCTGACTGCTTACAGCCCGCTGGGCGATAATATGAAGGAAGCATGGAAGACGACCATTGATGACGGAGACTTCAGTTCATCGAATGACGCTTCCTCCGTTCTCCTGAAATGGGGGGACAATACGCTGGTTCACAAGTCCACCCTCATTGACCTGAAAACCGGGGAGACCTCGAAGGCACCCTGGGGAGAAAGCAATCCCACATTAATTGCCGGCGACACCGCCATTTCCTGCAAAGAAAGTGACAGGTGCACCGCCTGGGGGGCAAACAAGAAACAGAAGTGGTCGCGCAAGATTTCCGGAGCAGGGAGTCGCTTCGAATCACTGGACATGTTCAATGCGACTTTCCTGGTCAAGGACAAGCAGCGTTACCTTGCGCTGTTCAATGCCGTCATCAACATCGATAACGGCGAGACCTTATTCCTTGGAGGGGGATCGAAGATTGATTCGAACCTTGTCACCTGGTACTTCCAGGACGGCTGGGGGACCTTGGATCTGGAGGGTGACTCTGAGTCCGATTCGAGTTCATCAGCCGACAGGGAGTACAAAGTAACAGTTTATGATTTCAAGGGGGAGAAACAGGGCGGCTACCGAGAGACCCTGCCCGCACACGAGAATGTTGTCGAGGAAGACAAGAAACTCCCCACGGCCGAGGAGCATCGCGCCTACTTCAAGGACCAGGACTTCAGTGACGCCAGCCTGACCGCAAAATCCAACAGCGACGGCTGCATCACTCGGATTAAGCCCAAGCAAGGCAGTTCCATCAACGTTCCCAAGGCGGACACGAACAGCATCTTCTCTGGATGCCCGTCTTCGGCGAAGAGCTCTGAGGATGGCCGCATCGTCAAGTTGATGGTCATGAATCGCGGGGACGCCAATACGATAACCGCGCTTATCAACGTCAAGACTGGAAAGGAGATTAAGTTCAGCGGAATCGACTTGGAGAACGAGGATACGCTCATCATTGCCAAGCCTGACCTCATCATCGGCTACAATAAGTTTGACGGCAAGGTCATCGGTTTCAAGCCAGCCTCCTAGGGCGGTGCCGCAGCGGCACTGATGCGGCGCTTCCAGTGACGTTCCGTATGGCCGGGCGCGGTCTACTCCAGTCTGGGATACCTCGCGCGTAGGGCGCCCGGACTCCTGTCCCCGACGGCATCGAACGCCCTCACTCTCGCAGCTCCACGCCGGCCCCGGCCAGGAGACTCCGTACCCGGGTGATGGAGTATCCCGATTGGGTCGAGATCTGCTGAACTGACGCCCCCTTCGCATATTCATCTGCCAGGATCCGGGCGACGCAATCTGAGAGCCAGTCGCTCATCTGCTCATTGGGTTCCAGGTGCGGCAGGGGGTCAATATTGCCGCCAGCGTATCCCCGCTGAGCCTTCCCCTGCGGCGTGATCTCTTCATCCGACTCATTGCCCCACACGGACCAGCCCGGTCGCGCGTAGCGGGCGAACATCTCCAGGTACGGACCCGGCGAGCAGGACTCGATGAGGTCGTACTGCTCGTCGGGCTTGCGGCTGTGCTCACGCTTGCGCGTCTCGATCATATTGACCGTTGAGCGCCCCGGCGCCAGCGTTCTCATGGATCCTTTAACACCGAACAGGATCGGCTCCGTAACATTGCGGAAGTAGAAGCCGACGCCGCGGCCGTCCGGCCCGCCGTCCTTGCGCCGCTTGGCCCAGATGATGTTCGAGACGTAGCGGAACCCCCACGCCCGCATCACCTCCAGGCCCTCCGGAAGGAGGGCGTTGGGCACCCACAGGTACAGATGGGCGTCCGTTGCGGTCACGTCACCGACCGGAAGCTCCGTGATCTCCTCGAGAGACATCGTCCCGTATCTCCCCAGGCGGCGGTGCTCGGGAGCGACCTTGCCGGTTCGATTGGCGAACCGCCACGGAGGGTCGGCCAGAACGGTCTGGAATCCTCCTTCCACCACAGGAAGTGGAGCGATTTCCTCAGACGAACTCAGAGCCTTGGGCACCCGTCAGGTGTACCAGAAAAAGATCTGGTTTGTCACTTATGGATCTTTTACGCGGATGGGCGCCGAGCGCATCCCACATTATCCAGCCGGACTTCCGAACGGTTCCCCTCCGGGAGCTGGGCAGGGCCGGTGCGGATCGAGCACCTCCGCGGTAGCCGGGGAGACCGCATCTCCGACGCCGGCGGGGGACATTCCGCGCGGCCGGGCGCAGTCCGCTCCAGCCGGGGACAGCCCACGCGCACGGGGACAGGATTCCCGTCCCCGACGGCGTCGAACGTCCCCGCCCGCGACAACACACATCTCAATCACCGCTCTTGTACCAGGCGACGGCGATCTGGACGCGGTCGCGCAGGTGGAGCTTGGCCAGGATGCGGCTGACGTTGCGGCGCACGGAGGCGGGCTGCAGCACCAGCCTCTCAGCGATCTCCTCGTTCGACATCCCCTCCGCAATGAGCCGGGCCACGTCGAACTCCCTGGGTGTCAGCGCCCCGAACCTCTCCCGCAGCCCTTCGCGCTGCGCACCGGGCAGCGCCCGCGGAACCCCTCGCGCGATGAGCTCCTTGGTGACGCGCGGCGTGAGCACGGCATCGCCCTGCGCCACCGCCCGCACCGCTTGAGCCAGCTGCGCCGCGCGTACGTCCTTGAGAAGGAACCCCGAGGCCCCCACCTCCAGCGCCCCGAAGGCGTAGTCGTCCTCGTCGTAGGTGGTCAGCACCAGGACCTTCACCGTCGGGAACCGCCGCGCCATCGCCCGGGTCGCGCTGATCCCGTCCATGCCCGGCATACGCACATCCATGAGCACGACATCGGGCAGCCCCGACGACCGGTTCAGCAGCTCCAGGACCTCCAGCGACTCCTGCCCGTCACCGGCCTCCGCCACCACGCGCAGGTCCGGAGCCTTGCGGATCATGAGCGCCAGCCCCATGCGCGCGTAGCGCTGGTCGTCCACGATCATGACCGACGTCGGCCTCAACCCCTCCGATTCCGCGCCCACGCCTCAGCCCTCACCGCGAGTTCTCGGCACCGTCGCCGTCACCAGCCAGCCGCCATCGGACTCGGGCCCCCAGTCCAGCGAGCCTCCCGCCGCCTCGACCCGGCTCCACAGCCGCAGCAGGCCCGTCCCTTCCACAGCCCCACCACGGCAGCCGTCATCTTCCCCGCCCCTGTCATCCGAGGCGCCGTCGTTGCGAACCGTCACCGTCACCGCCGACTCGCCGTGGTCCCAGGACACCCGCACCTGCGACAGCGCGTGCGCGTGCCGCACCGCGTTGGTGAGCGCCTCCCGGGTGAGCGCGAAGCACAGGTCGGCCTGCCCGGCGTCGTCGGCCCGCCGCCCGGTCTCAGTGAAGACCACCGTGACACCCAGCGACCGCACCCGGCCGACGACGCTCCTGATCTCATCCCAGGACCGGTGCCCGGCGCCGTCCCAGCTTGGTGAGTCCCCGCCGTCGGCCAAGGCCCTGACCGCCCGGCGCGTCTGCTCCAGGCACTCCCGCGCCACCTCGTTGATGCCGCCGAGCGCCTCGTCGACCTCCGGATCGGCGCTGCCGGCCAACCCCTCGGACAGGGCAATGATCGTGGTCAGGCCGTGCCCCACGGAGTCGTGCAGCTCGGCGGCGATACCGGCTCGGGTCACCGCGCGGTCCCGCTCGGAGCGAAGCGCCCGGAGTCGCTCCCGCTCGGCCTTCGCCTGGGCCTGCGCGGCCCGCCAGCCCGTGACGCTGCGCGAGAGCATCGCCACCACGACCGTCAGCAGGACGGCGACCACCTGGCTGAGCCATTCCTCCGGCAGGAACCCGGGCGGGGACACCAGGACGGCGCTGGCCGTCACCATGAGACAGGCCGCACCGATCACCGCGAGGTGCTGCCACAGCGGAAGGCGACTCACCGCGCCTCCCAGCGCCACCAGCACCGGGAGGAGGAAGAAGTTGTTGAGCCCCAGCGCCGAGGCCACCACGTACACGACGCACTCGGCCAGGAAGACCGCAAACGGATACCTGCGGCGCGCCGCGAGCAGGGCCGTCGACCCGATGGCCACCGCCATGAGGAGCGAGATGCTGAGCCTGGTCGCCGCGATCCCCGGAAGCAGGCCGCCGTCGCCGACGCGACCGGTCAGGACCGCGACGCCGATCATGCCTCCCTGGTAGGTGGCGCACAGAATGAGGAGCACCGTGGAGAGCAGGCCAGGACCGGCCTGCACAGGCGCCGGCTGGCGCACCCACTCCCCCAGCGCCCGCCAGTCGGCCCGCATCCTCATCGCCGACGACGAGCCACGCTCCGCACCGGACACCGGCGTCCCTCCTCTCCGTCGCGACCGTAACCCTACGCCCCGGATTCCGAGCCCCCGGAGCAGCCCCCGAGCCGTCAGGCACGGTCGTGGGCTCCAAGCGGCATACAGAGATAACTTCCGAAGCCTCAGGGCGTTAACTCCCGACGACAGGCGGCAACGAAGGAGTTCAGCCCCTCTTTCTCAAGGCGAGTGAGTAGATCGTCGATAGTCCATCGTGGTCCTTTGCGGCCAGTTCGGGATACCACTGCCTGAAGCACCTTCCGAACCGCCTCGGGATACAGTCCCAGCACATCGAGAAGAAACTCGTCTGGGGACTGAGCAAATAGCGCACCAGGAAGTGCCGCTTCATCGAAGTCCTTGAGGTTGAACGTGACGATGACGTCCGCCCTTCCCATGAGAGCCGCCGCGACAACGTGCCTGTCATCGGGATCCCGCATCGTTGGAACTGAAGGCAAAAGAGTCTCCCAGTCCTGCACCCGGGCATCTGGCAGATGCTCATTCATCTTCCTCCGAAGCCGCCTGACGTAGCCGCGGGACTCTTCCGCATCCTTATCGCGCAGTGCATGTAACCGAAGAATATTTCTCTCAACCTCCTCCTCGATCTTCTCGCTCCACAGAGGCCTATAGATCTGCCGAACAGCGATCTCAAGAAGAACATCTCGCAGCACGCTGGGAATCAGCACACATGCATCGAGCACTGCGGAGAACGCCATCGCTCACTCTTGAGTACGCAGTTCCTGGAGAACTTGACGCACCTCGGCCGGATCCTGGTCATAGTCCCCCATCGCTTGAGCATCGGCCACCATGTCCGACAGGGCCTCGTTCGCCGCCCGGCGCTGACGCTCGCGGAACTCCAGTACATCGGTGAGGAACAACCGGCGATGCCGCCTGACCTTCTCGAACGGAATCTCACCGGCCTCCAGCATCCTGACCAACGTCGGCCGAGAGATACCGAGCATGTCGGCCGCTTCCTGTGTTGTCAGACGCTGGTCCTGCGGCGCGACCGTGACGGCCCGCCCTCGCCCCATCGCATCCGCGACCTGCAGGAGCACCTCAGCCATCCTGGGCGTCAGCTCGATCGACTGACCGTCGATCACCAGTTGCGGTGTCGTACCCGAGGACGCCTCAAGCGCCGTCACAAGCTCAGCAAGCCGTCCAGCAACCTCCTCCTCAGGCAGGTAGGTCTTGCTCTCAGTCATTATCGTCATGTCACACTCCCACGCTACTGCTCGCTCGTTTTTTTCGAATTGATCGTTTTGAGCGAATTAAGTGTAAGTCCCGGCAGGGATGAGCGCAAGTCGAAGCGTTGCCACTCCTGCCGGCCCCGCGGCCCATCCCACCTCGGTCCCTTCCTCACTCGGCCGCCAGGACGGTGCCGATCGGGGTCCGGGTGGCGCCCCGGATCGGAGCAAGCAGCACCATAGCCAGGGCCAGAAAGGACAGGAGCGCCACCAGCAGCACCGGCC
>ERZ773008.2809-NODE-2809-length-11106-cov-15.457063_pt1 | contig 11106 bp, 13 predicted proteins | sample MGYA00580664_ERZ773008 | MGnify/ENA primary metagenome ERZ773008 (study PRJEB29015, sample SAMEA2738016) | human oral metagenome | biome: human oral; feature: human-associated habitat; material: dental | place: China | collected 2048 ... | reverse complement strand
GTTTTCCCACATTTACAGAAAACAGAATTTCATCTAATTTGAATAAATTTCATTTAAATGGTGTGAATTTTACCCTAAAAATACACGAAGTGAGCTAGATTCTACCGAAAAGTTCACACCATTATTTAGGTGATTTTTTATTTTGTCTATTCTTTAAAGTTCTTCCACTGAGCTTTTCTCTTATAGTATTAGAGCAAACTTCTGTCAATGGTTCCCCAATTGCTTCTTTGTAATTAAAACCTAATAATTGCATTGTTTTTAAAGTGTCTTTATTTAGTAGTGCAACCAATTGATTCATAGAATACTTTTGTTCCTCATTCATTGTTGTGAAGGATGAGAGTAATGTGATAACTTGTTCCAATGTTTTGTGTAGATATTCTATATCATCATCACCAATATTCACACGTTCATACTCCTCTTTATAAGCTTGAGCTATCCGTATCGCATCTTCTCTTTCCGATAACAATTCACTTATTATCTCATCGTATTTATTGCGTAACTTATCTGCATTTCTCTCTTCTTTCAAAGATCGAATCTTACTATTTACTAATGTAGTTGTTCCTTTGAAAGCTAAGGTTGCCAAATTAATTCCCGCTCTAACTAATTCTTCAGAAATGTCTTGTTCCATTTTAAAAACCTCCAATTATTAACTACTTTTAAAATTTCTCTGATAACGTTTATAGTAATCTTCTACAAAAGGATGTTTTGCGTGTTTCTCTAACTGGATCTCTATATTTGCAATAATCTCTTCTCTTGATTCATTCGAATAGTCAAATTCATTCCACTTAACAATTGTTTCTTTTAGAATTGATAGCAACTTTTCAAAACTAATTACACTATGATAAGTTGAATATTTATCATCTTTTAGAAATTTTGTTGTTACAACTTGAATATTCGCGTCATTTAAGTTTTCGATAACTTCCCTGCTTATAGTATCGTCAAGTGTTACTAGAAACATCTCCCTTGCTCCAGTGCGGCCCATTTCTTCTGGGACTTCTTGCCACCGTTCCCTTAAAGTTGTTTTAGCACTGATTAACACCGTATCGCGCTTATTAAGAACATATTCCACCGAACCAGGAGAAACAAAATCAACCATTTTACCAAGCCCTTTATTGATAAAGAATTTCTTACCAATATTACCTTGACTGTCCATGGGGATGTCAGCACCAATCAAAATGAGCTCTATAATAGCTTCAAATTCTTTCCCTGCTCTACTTCTCCTACTTTGCGTGTTTGATAAATTTAGACTGTAAATGTGCATCGGAAATGACTCAACAAACCAAGCAATCGCATCCTTACTAGACATTTTTTCAATATCAGATTCCGAATAAAGAGATGAGAGCATTTCAGCCGTAAATTTATGCTCTAAAATTTGAAACTCTTTCCATGATTCCGTACGCAAGGTTTCAATAATCGAACTTGCATTTTCGAAAAAGTAAGCTTCCGATTGTTTGGTAAACCCCAATTTTTCAAACTGCTTGTATATAAAATTATAAGGCATGTCTTTTGCAAAAAAATCTTCCCTCTGTTTTTTTACATGTTCTTTATACTTTTCCAGTTCCATTGTAGCACCTCACTTCACAAAATTAATTTTTTTTGATATAATTGTGTCAAAAACAGGACATTTTGTCCTATAACAATCACATTCGAAAGGGTATCCTTATGAAATCTATTATACTAGAAAAAAATGATTCTGTCGCTCATCTTATTAAAAACAAGCGAACTCGACTTAACATGACTCAAAAAGAGCTTGCCGATGCTATAGGTCTTCCCAAAACTGGCGACCGTACTATTCGACGTTGGGAAAATAATGAAAGTAAGCCTTCAAACATAGAATTGGATCATATCTTAAAATTCCCCGAAAAAGCCCCATTTAAGAACCCCAAAACTGCTGATTACAGTATGATTGATTTATTCGCTGGCATCGGAGGTACTCGTCTTGGCTTCCAATTAACGGGGCGAACAAAGTCAGTATTCAGTAGTGAGATTGATAAGTTCGCAATTAAAACTTATGTAGCTAATTATGCTGATACTCCTCATGGTGATATTACAACAATTGATGCCAAAGATATACCCGACCACGATATACTTGTTGGTGGTTTTCCTTGTCAAGCTTTCAGTCAAGCTGGAAAAAAATTAGGTTTTGATGATACCCGAGGAACACTTTTTTTTGAAATCGCTCGTATAATCAAAGAAAAACGACCTAAAGCATTTCTTTTAGAAAATGTTAAAAACCTAAAAGGTCATGATAAAGGAAGAACATTTCAAATAATAGAAAACACATTAAAAGAACTTGATTACAAGGTTTATTACACACTTTTCAAGGCCAAAGATTTCGGAGTTCCTCAAAATCGCGAGCGAATTTATATCGTTGGCTTTGATAAAAGGCAAGTAAACAACTATTCTGACTTCGAATTCCCAATTCCTCCAATGACAGAAACACGACTTGGAGACATTCTAGAAGAGAATGTTTCAGGAAAATACACTATATCAGATTCTCTTTGGCAAGGTCATCAACGCCGTAAAGCAGAACACAAAAAAAATGGGAACGGCTTCGGCTATTCTCTATTTAACTCAGATAGCCCCTATACAAATACTATATCAGCTAGATACTACAAAGACGGGAGCGAAATTTTGATTGAACAAGATGATAAAAATCCTCGTAAATTGACACCACGTGAAGCAAGTAGACTACAAGGTTTCCCATCCAATTTTATTATTCCTGTGAGCGATACACAAGCCTACAAACAATTTGGAAACTCTGTCGCTGTTCCTGTAATAAATGCTATTGCAAATGAAATAATCAAAATATTAGATACAAAAAAAGACTAGTCACAATGGCTACAAAATCAGAAAAACGCATAACATCAATTGCTCAAAAATATTGACATTATGCGTTTTATTATAGAAAAATTTGCAAAATATTTTTCTCAAATTGAGTCTTCTCTTAGTTTTTTAGTATAATTCAATTTTTAAAGCATCAGAAAAGTAATTATAAAGTTATATTATTCGATCATTTCCCATCTTTTATAAATTGCAGACTTAGGTAAATCTGAAGTTAAATCCGTATTCAAATGTAGATGACCTCCTGCATCTGAAAAAACTCCACCAACTCTAGTCAGCTCTCGAATATCTTCAATTGAGACTATTACCGTTGAAAACAATTCTTTTTGAATGAATTTCAATATGTGCTTAAAATCAACGTTTCCCCACTTTTTCAGAAAACAAAATTTCATCTAATTTGAATAACTTTCATTTGAATGGTGTGAATTTTACTCTAAAAATAAACGAATTGAGCTAGACTTTACCAAAAAGTTCACACCATTATCTGACTGTAATAGGAATAGAATTAAACTCCTTATCAGATAAAATTTGTACAATATTTATTAACTCAGGTTTTTGCACTTGAGTTTTTATAATTCCTTTAAAAGAGCTTTTGGGAGAGAGTGACCTATTTAATCTTCTACAGGTAATATTATATTTTTTGACTTCTCCAGAAGCGATCGTCCCCAAAAATTCACCTGTACTAAAATACAAAATCGAATCAGTAGAGCTTATAACATCAAAATTCTCTATCTCATTTGTATGAATAAATCCAAAATTGACATCGTGCACAGTAAACATAGTCGCCATAATTTCGAATTCAATTTCGTATTTTGATTTTACATGCAAACAACAAATGAGATTGGCTTTTTATTTGTTATGATTTTTTTCTATTAGTTATTTAATTTTATACTCTGACTCTCTTCAAGTTTGTTATATTTATCTTGAACATCAATCATCTTTGCATAAAATTCTTGTTGTTTATCTCCATCTTGGATTTCAATAATCTTTGAGATATATTTTTGTTCTGCTTTAACAATATCTTGTACGAACTCATAACCATCACTTATCAGAATATCATACATATGATATTCTTTTGTTGGTTCTGAAAAACCATTATTTTTATACTCGATTTCTGACATATCTCTTAATAGAGTTCTAAATTTTTTCATATCGTATCTATAATGATTTCTTACAATATAGCCTAATGACAACTCTGGATCAATAACTATATTTTCTATTACTATTTTAGCAAACTTTTTTAAACGACTGTCTAAATGTTGTAAATCTCTACAACCAATACCATTCATATCGTCTTTGTTGTGCTCTATAAAATGTTCTTTCAATAATTCTGTTAAAGCATATTTATTTAGTTCAAATAATCTGACCGTTGCTGTTATAACCTCTGAATAGATTTCATCAGTTATTCTTGCTGTTTTAAGCGATTCAATAAATTTATTCTCATTTTCATAATGTGATTCAAAGTAATTAGAAAATCTGGCGCTGTCACATAATATCTCTAAAGCAGCATTTGATAAAGTAGATTCATTTCCTAAAATTATATCAACGAATAAAGCAAAATAAAAATTTCTCCCATAAACTTCAATCTGATTATCTTCACACCAAATTAATTCTCTGGGCTTAAGTTTCATATTCTCAGCTATATACTCTGCTACTGTAGCTGACATCAGAGGTTTTTTCTTATCAATGGTGTAGTTCATAATGCGACTCATTGTTTGAGTAGCTGTTTCTTTATTATCACCATAGAATGTTTTCGTATTGTCTGAGTAAGAAAATTCTAATAACCGATAATAAGCTAGGGAGTTTTTGCTTATATAATTCTCAATCCTTCCGATAATGTTATTTACTATATAAATTTTCGTTTTATCCATATTCACCTCTTTATAATTGTTGTATGGTTTTTTTACATTATATCAAATATATTGACCAATTGCAATACAATGTTTTTGTGATAAAATTAAGTCATAAAGAAATAAAAAATGTTTCTTTATGAGTAATCTCTCGTTGGCGGAGAGCTAGCCAACTAGAAAGAAATTAAGGTAATCAAATGGTTACAGATTTAAAACAAAAGCTAAGAAAAAAACGCAGAGAGCGTTTGACAAATTATAGCAATACTGCGTATCAAAAATTAGCTGACCAACAAATTATATATTTTAACAAAATATTGCAGGAATGTCATTCTCTAACTATCAAAATTGCAAAGTGTGGGAAAACTAAACTGGAAGACTCATATTATCTTTTGCTTAATGATATTAAAGATGAGCTTGCAAAAAAAGATAAAACATTGCTTATCTACAAAGATCTATTAATGTTAGAAAAAATCAAATTTAGATATATAGAATTTATCAAAACAAAAAAAGGTGGGGAAAATAATGGCTAAAACAAGTTGGAATAAAACATTATCAGAAGTATTGAAGCAACAAACGCGAACTGTAACACTAAAAAGTGAAAAAACCGGAAATGAATATCAGACTGATGTCGTTCCGACTCTATATGTTCGTTCAACTGGCTCTGTCGAAAAGATTGATAATAAATATAGATATTCTGTTGTTGATACGAAAAATGACTTAGAATACACTATCAAAACCTCCAACTATATTGAAGTTGAGTTTGGTAATCAATTACAATTCAAAAATGTAAAAGGTGGCGCCACATCGAATGGCGTTGGTTGGTATGCTGCTGATTCAGTAAGTCTGGTACAGCGCAATGCGTAAATATCGAAGAATTGTCCGTAATAAAAACAGTAGACTTCAAAACTATCAAATTTCATTGATAGTTTTGTTGATTACTGCTATTTCTTCAATCATCAATTTTACTCTACTAACGTCAAATATTTTTATTTCGTTATTGTTTAAGATGCCTTTTATAGTATCTTTGGTACTAATGTTTCTAGCATTCATCATTTTTGGTTTGACTTGGAGACATCGTGAACAAGTATCAACCTTATCTGTAAATTATATGAATAAAGAAGCCACAAAATTATCTAAACGTATTCTCAGACTATTTAATGATAAACAAATTACTGATGTTTTAGGATTGTCAAATTTAACCAGATTTGGTGATGAAATGCCTGAAATATATGTGCTTGTTAATAAAACTTTATCTGAAGGTTATATAGCTATTGAAAATATAGCTAATTGGGAGCGCGCGGATCGTGAAAAATTTGAACAGCGAGTCTCGGGTATTTTATCTGGTAAATATCAACGGTTTGCCGTGGTCAGCTCTGAGCTGACTGAAGGGGACAGTTTTATAAAATTTTATTTTGAAGATACCCTAACCTCACAGCGTTTACTATTAAAAGATGATAAAGATTCATTACAACCATTTGTTAGCAATGATAGCCATGCGATACGACTATCAAAAGACTTAGTGTGGTATGCTGATATAACTGCTCATCTTTCGATTATAGCTCGTACTCGTGCAGGAAAATCAATTTTTGCAGGCCGCTATCTTGCTCAGTTGATGTTGTTGCAAGGCTGGACAGTCGAATATAACTCAGCCAAATATGACAGATACGTCAAAGAATTTGAAGGCCAAAGCGACCCTATAAAAATTGTGGAGCGCGCTGAATTTTGGTGTTCTGTTATGGATGAGCGATTAGCTGAAATCAACGAGGCTGGCAAAGAAAAGTATCTTGAAATGGACAACATACCAGATATTGGCCTGTTCTTTGATGAATTAGGTAATCTAAATGCTTCGCTCGAATCACTAGATAAAGCTGATAAAAGTTTAAAATTAAATTTTCGATGGACCGCTGCTATCAATAGATTATCAGCGACTGGAGCTAGTGCTGGAATACATATAATTGCAATCAGTCAATTTGCTACAAAAGACGGATTTTTACCGTCGCTTGCTCGTGTGAACTGTTCAGACGCTGTTATAATGCTGGGCGGAGCTGCTGACTCTGCAGATGAACGAAAATACCTCATGAGCGGTTTCGCGGACATGCCCAAGCGATCATATGCCAAAGGTCAAGGTATAGCACGAATAATTGGAAGTGGCCGAAAATGGGAAAATACACCACATTATTTTGAGACACCGTGGTTTGAAGATTGAAGTATATTAAATCTCTTTTCGTGTATGACTAGCGAAGTATGTCTTATACGAAAAGAGATTCACGACGCAGCCGACGGGTCGCGAGGTCGGTCAGCTTTTCAAGCTGAATGCTATTTAACTTTTAACTATTCCAACGCCTGGGCACGGCACAGGGCTTGTCAATGTGCCGTGCTAGTTAAAAACCTAGTCAAATCAAGCTTTTTGACTGGTTTTTGGGGAAAATCTTCTTGATTTGACTGAGGAATAGTTAAAAGAATAATTAAAATAAAGAAAGTTAATTATGATAAAACAAACAAATTTAACCGCTATCATGCTAGTCCAACAATTAGACGATGAATACTGGCTAGATTTTGACACAGAACCTCTTGAAAACGCTAGGGACGGTAATTGTCGACCATTGCTTGAAGCAGTTATAAAGAAGCTTAACAATAATGATATTCAAGTTGTAGAAGCTCATGGAATCATTCATGATAAAGATGAACTTCTTCAATGGAATCAAGAAAAAATGGAAAATGAAATCGTTTTGAAAACTAAACATGTTCATTTTTTGCTAAAATTTAGCAGAGGTGCTTCTTTAGAAAAGCTAGCTTTAACGATTGGTGTTGAACCTCAATATCTTGAAAAGCTAAAATCAGGTCGATACGGTTTTGAGAACTGTTTAGCTTATCTAGTACATGCAAAAGACGAAAGTAAATATCAATATAACGCTAATGAAGTAGTTACTATTTTAGGCGAGGATTATTTAAGCATCTATAATCGCCGAATGCAAACCTGGATCAAAGGTCGTGCAACTAAAATTGCTAAAGAAACAAATTTTAGTGTGGACTGGCTAGTTTCTGAAATTCTTGAGGGACGAATTACTAAATGCAATATTCTTCTAACAAATGAATACTACACTATATACGGTCAACATAAACGAAAAATCAATGAGGCTCTTGAGACAGTGGGCGAACGAAAAAGTTATCAAGCAATTACAGATATTGAAAACAATAAATTCAAGAAAACAATAATTTTCATAACCGCAGAAAGCGGTAAAGGAAAAACAAGATTAAGTAAAGAATTTATCAAAATAGTCCAGACAGTCGCGAAAGAAAATGATCAAACCTGGGAATCGTGTACCACTGCTTCTACTAATGCGTTTGATGAGTACAATGGCCAAGATATACTTTTCCTTGACGATTTACGAGGCGAGAGCTTAACTGTATCTGACTGGTTAAAGCTTCTTGACCCTTATACCATTAGTCCCATTTCAGCACGTTATCATAACAAAATGGGGTCAGCTAAACTCATCATAATCACCAGTACAAAAGAACCGATAGAATTTTTTAGCGTTGCAAAAGGAAATATTCTGGAAGATATCGGACAATTTGTCAGAAGAATTGATTTACTAGTAAGTTTAGATAATGATATCCAAATTTCTGAACCAACAAAAAACGAACAACAAGCAAAAAATTTAAATTTTAGCTTTCTCAGAGGTCAATCATTCGTTTTTTCTAAACATGAGAAATTTAATAAAAAGAATGCAATGAAGAAATTAGTTACAACAGTTATTGAAAATATGAAATGGAAAAAAAAGAAAGAGCTTGTTTTCGCTACCGACCAAGACAACGAAGACAAGCTCAATAATCAAACGAAATAGCAACAGAACTACTACTTCATGTTGCTATTATCTCAAATTATACTGAATTTTACAAGAGGTAAGCAGAATGCAAGTTATTCTTCCAGATGAACAAGTTCATCAAATTCAACTTTTAATTTCCGAATTGATCCAGAAGGAAATTAAAAATCGATTAGAAAATAGTAATATTGGTAGTCCGTTTTTAAATAAGAAACAAGCCTGCGACTATTTAGGAATTTCCAACAATACTCTTGATTCATGGATTCAAAAAGGGCTTCCTTCTATCAAAATCGGAAAAACTGTTCGCTTTAATAAAACAGAAATCAATCGCTGGTTACAAAAACACTAGCATTTCTACCGTGGTTTGTTATAATAAAGCCACGGTATTTTTCTAGCTCAATTCAAAAGGAGAATACTATGTCTATTTCAAAAACTAAAAATGGAACCTATCGCTTACGAATCTACATCCCAGAGGAAGTAAAGTCTTCACTTGGAACTAATAAAAAAGTGATAGAAAAACGTTTCAAATTAAGGAGTGAAGCCAAAAAATTCGAACTCGAACTACAAAACAAAATTGATAATATTCTAAATGGTGGAAGTGAATCATTAAATAATAGTGGTGCAATCCTTTTTTCAGATTTTTATCACAATATTTGGTGGGAATCCTATAAAGCAGGACAGACAACCTCTACTACCAAACCACCCTCACAAGCCACCATTACCGGTACAGGAATTGTCTTTAGAAAGCATATTTTACCTATGTTTGGGAATTACTCAATTGAATTTCTTAACCAGAATAAGCAAGTTGTATTGAATCTGCTAACTCAAAAAGCTGAAGAATACGCAAACTTCAAGGTTATCAGAAGTTATGTCAATTCTATCTTTGATTGGGCTGAGGAATTAGAATATATAGAAACTAATCGCCTATCTAAAACAATAAGCCGTATCAAAGCAACTAAAAAAATTAAATTACAAGAAGCCAAAAAGGATGAAGACTTGTATCTATCACAAGAAGAGCTTCAAGCATGGTTCACAGCATTTGAGGAAGACTTGGGAAACGATAAACTCTTATTCAAAGACTATGTACTGTTCTATACAACCTTTTTCTTAGGGGATAGAAAATCAGAAAGTTACGCCCTACAATGGAAACATGTCAATATCAATAAACAAGAAATTCAATTAGTTCAAGCCTTAGATAAATATAAGAATGTCAAATCAACTAAGGGAAATAAAAAAACAACATTCCAAATTCCTATTGAATTAGCTAACTTGCTTCAAGAATGGAAAAAGCAGCAAAAATCTGAACTAGCCAAATTCGGAATTATCCAATCTGATGAACAATATATCTTTACTTATATCGATATGAAAGGCAATGTTAACAGCCCTCTACATTCTGACTATCTCAACAACAAGATGAAATCAATCAAGCGCCGTCATCCAGAACTTGCACATGCTACGCCACATAAATTACGCCATACTGGAGCAACATTAGCAAAACAAGCTGGAACATCATTAGAAGCTATTTCAGAGGCTCTTACACATAGTGATACAATTACAACTAAGACTTATGTCAACACTTCAAATGTGATTCCAATGGCTGTTGGAGAGATTGCTTATCGTTCCCTAAATAAATAATGGTGTGAATTTGGTGTGAAAAGTGGTGTGAATTTTGCTAAAAATCACCAAAAAAACACCCCATGGTGTGAACCATGAAGTGTTGTAAATGCTGTATTGTAGCTGGTTCTTAACGTTTTGAGAACTGGCTAGCTTTACGAGCTTTCTTAAGACCTGGTTTTTTACGTTCAACCATACGAGCATCACGTGTAAGGAGACCAGCGCGTTTGAGTGCGTCGCGAAAGTCTGGATCAACTTCAAGCAATGCACGTGCAATCCCGTGGCGGATTGCTCCTGATTGACCTGCATAACCACCACCAACAACGTTAACAAAAACATCATATGAACCTTCAGTAGATGTTACTGCAAAAGGTTGGTTGATAACAAGGCGAAGGTCAGCATGTGGAATATATTCTTCAACATCTTTTTTGTTTACTGTAATTTTACCAGTACCCGGTACCAAGCGAACGCGTGCGACAGCGTTTTTACGGCGACCAGTTCCTGCATATTGTGCTTGTGCCATTATTAAATTTATGCTCCTTTCCTCTTAGATAAGTCCTGTAATATCAAGTACTTCTGGTTGTTGTGCAGCATGTGTATGCTCAGAACCAACAAAGACTTTCAATTTCATACCTTGTGCACGTCCAAGAGTGTTATGCGGAAGCATCCCTTTAACAGATTTTTCAATCAAACGCACAGCATTTTTAGAACGCAATTCACCAGCAGAGATTTGCTTTAATCCACCTGGATACATTGAGTGAGTGTAGTAGATTTTATTAGCTGCTTTTTTACCAGTTAATTTAACCTTTTCAGCATTAATAACAATAACAAAGTCACCTGTGTCTGTATGAGGTGTGAATGTTGGTTTGTTTTTACCGCGAAGTACGCTGGCAACAACTGCTGATAGGCGTCCAAGAGGGACATCAGTCGCATCAACAATGTACCATTTACGTTCAACTTCACCTGGCTTAGCC
>ERZ773008.2804-NODE-2804-length-11124-cov-4.277532_pt1 | contig 11124 bp, 10 predicted proteins | sample MGYA00580664_ERZ773008 | MGnify/ENA primary metagenome ERZ773008 (study PRJEB29015, sample SAMEA2738016) | human oral metagenome | biome: human oral; feature: human-associated habitat; material: dental | place: China | collected 2048 ... | reverse complement strand
AAATCGTTGTTTCACAAAATGGACGTGTAATAATAGGAAAACATAGATATGAAGTTCCATCAGGTTCCATTTTGCACGTAAAAGATGGAGATTCAGTTAAGAAAGGGCAAGTTCTTGTAGAATTTGATCCATATCAAATACCGATTATTACGTCTGAAGAAGGAAAAGTGGAATTTAGGGATATTTACGTAAGGGAAAATATTGATGTAAAATATGGAGTTACTGAAAAAGTTGCGATAAAACCTGTTGAAAGTAACGATGTGAATCCTAGAATTATCATTTATACAAAAGATAATAAATTACAACACTTTAATCTTTTTTAATTCATATAACCTTATAAAAAAGAACCCCAGGATTTCTCCTGAGGTCTATAGTTATCTGGAATCACCTCAAAAATTGCGATTTCAGATAAATCGAATTTATTGAGTCACCTTCTTTATGGGGCTAAATCAATATATTATTTAATATCAATATATTTTAAATGACGATACTTTTATAGTTATTGTATAACATATCTATATTTATGTACTAATATAGTATTATTAATAAAATCTAAATATTTTATAGTTAAATATTAAATTTAACAAAGAATAATAAAAAAGATACAAATGAGAGAGTATAAAAGGCGGCTAAAAAGTGGAAAATGAGGAAGTTTGCCATCGCCGAAGTCGTCCCCCGAAAGTTCCCTCGCTTGTCGGGGGGACTGGGGACAAGATGCCGTATATTCGGGGGTCTACCCCCGTTATGTTTTTAAATAAAAAATAGACACATTTGTACTTTTGTGTCTATTTAACTTTGATTTATTTAATTTCTTTATCTTTAAAATAGTTATCTAATGTAGTTATTATAGTTACTTTTAATTCTTCATTTATATAGTTATTTATATCTTCTTTAGCTTTATAAATTAGATCTTTATATAATTCTTCTAGCTGAAGTTTAAAATTATTTATAGCTGTTGAGATTTCTTTACTATTTATAAGACTTTTTGCTATATTATTTTCTATATTTCCAGTTACCTTTTCCAGCATTAACCTACTATACCTAAATTTTTCTAGTTCTTCTTGTAGATTTTTCTGAATAATTAAACTTTGTTCTAATTTCTCCACTACTTTATTTAATGCTTTAGTATTATAAATTATATTATTATTACTTTCATTTATTTGCTCTAATTCATTTATTAAATCATTAAAAATTTTATCAATACTCGTACTCAAATTTTTTCTCCTTATTAACTTTATTTTCTTTTTCTTCCTTAAATTCATTAATTAATTTATTTTCCAAATTTTGCCTAAAATCTTCTGCAACTACTGTTTTATAGCCATCTATATTTTCACTAACTGAAGGTAGCACTTTTATTATATAGTCTATAATTTCCTTATTTTCAATGGTTTTATAATCTTCTAATAAATTTACAGCATCCAATAAAATTAAATCTCCTTTACTTTCTATAAATTTATAAATATCTTCCTTTAATTCCTTAAATGTTTTCTTCTTTTTAATTTCTTGTACTTCCTGTACTACAACTTTTTCTTGTGGCTTCTTTTCTTCAATTTCTTCATCTGTATCTTTATTAGGATTAGGTGTTGCCTTATATTCTCTTATATATTCTTTTTCAAATTCCTTTTCTTTTTCTTCTTTTTTATTGATAGATGAAATAGAAATAAAATCTTTATAACTCCATTTTTTTTCTTCATTATGGTTATATTCAAATGTATAATCACTTTCATCTATAATTTCCATTTTATTTTCTTTTATTTTTATCAATGGTAAAACTGTTCTTAAAGCTGAACCTATATCATTTAAAATTACAGTACCATCATCTTCAAGTAGATCTTCTTTAAGTGCTTTTATTGTATAATCTATAATATATTTATTTTCCTTATTTTCAACTGGTTTAAAAACTTCTTGAATCTGTTCTAATGTTAATCTTTTTCTGTTATGTTCTTTTTCAAGCAACTTTATAAGTTCATCTCGCCACTCTTTTTCTGTCTTTGGTATATCTTTTTCAATTTCTTTTTTTATTTCATCTAATGTTATATTATAGTTATATTCTTTTTCTTTATTTTCTATATTATTTTTTGCAAGTTCTACTTCTCTATTAAATACATAGTCAAATGCAAAAACATTTTCTGTAACATTAAATCTATAACTTTCTTCCTTTTCAAGCAATTTTAATCTGCATTTTCCCTCAAGTTCTTTACCATTTTTAACATATTTAATTGCTAGTGTTAATGTCTTTTTCTCTATGTCAAAATTTTTTTTACCATCATTTCTTTGGGCAATATAAACTCCTTCTTTTTCTAATCTTTCAAATATATTGCTTTTGTTAGTTGAAGGCATTATTGCTATTTTCTCGTATATAGATGCTATCTTATTTCTAAAACTATCTTCTTTTTCAAGTGTTTTATATTTTTCTTTATCTGTTATATTTTTACTTTTACTTTTTTCTTTTTTTAATGGAAGTATCCCATATTCCAAAGAAATTTCATCTAAACTTTCAATTAAATCTTCTAAAATAACTTCGCTAGTATTTACATCTTTATTATAATTTTTATATCTATTTTTTTCTTTTTCTAGAGCTTTTCTTTCTATTTCATGGAACTTCATTCCAGTAACATAATTAACACTGTCTGTAATAATGTGTACATGTTTATGATCTTTATCATCATGTACAGCTAAAATAGATTTATAACCTCTCTTTAATAAATTTTCTTCTGCAAATTTTACACCAATTTGATATACTGTTTCAGCATCTATTCCAATTCCAAAGGATAAAATAAATTGTTTGTACTGTCTACCATCTTCTTTTCCAAAGCCTTTTTTATTAATTAACATTTCTTTATAAGCCATATCTTTATTATCACTTAATCCTATTCCTTCAACTTTATAAATTCTTTCTTTTTCTCCAGAAGTAATATAATTTATTACATTTTTTAAACCTCCATACGAATGAGAAATATTATTTACACTTTTGAAAACTGGCATCCTAATCACCCTATAATTTTTTTATTTTCTTTTAATACTTCTTCAACTTCATTTAACAAATTTTCATATTCTTTTTTATACTCCATCCCAACAATTTTTAATTTAATTGCTTGATTAAATACTACTCCAAGTTTATTAAAACTTTTTATAAGTTCATCATTCTTTTTTATAAGTTTTTCAACCTTACTTATATTATTAATTCTTTTACTTTCTCCATTTAAAACTTCATCTATTAAAGTTCTAATAAGTTCACTAATTGTTTTATTATTTGCTTTGGCTTTAGCTTTTAATAATTCTAAAATTCCACTTTTAATTTTTACATTTAATCTTTTTTCAGTATCAAAATCTTCTTTTTTTATTTTTTCTAATAAATTTTCTTCTTGTTTTAACATAAAATTTCACTCCACAAAAAATAATAGATTTTAGCAAATGTAACTCTTAAATTTTAAAGTGTAAACTCTTAAAAATTAAAGTGTAATGTAGCTAAAATCAAAAGGGGTTCAAGGGGAATTTGTCCCCTTGCAAGTAGCCTTGAACGAACGAAAGTGAGTATCAAGGAGCTACTTGCCTTATTCTTAAAGCTAAAAAAATATATTGCTATTAAGCTAATATATTTTAGCTCTTTAAAAGTTGCTTGTCAACTTCTTAAAGAGTGATTTAGATTAAGAATAAGCCATTTTTCAACGACTTTTATTTTCTGTTAATATATGCTAGAATAGTATATATTAAGAAAATATTAGGAGATGAAAAATGGAAACTAATAATAAACAAAATTTAAATTTAAAAATTGATGATAAGAAAAAAAAATTAAATGATTTAGGTTATAGTGATAATGATTTAAAAAAAATTGTTGAATTGATGCTAGTAGAAAAAGAAATAAATATTATAATTAGTGATTTAGAAAAAATAAGAAAATTATTTATTAATAAAAAAATTGGTTTTGATAATTTAAAAAATATACTGGAAGAAATTAAAACAAGCCTTGAAAATAATCTTCCAAAAAGAAAAAATAAAGATAAAAAAATTGATCCAGTAGAAAATAATAATACTGAAGAAAATCAAAATTAATAAAAAAATTTGACTTCGTGAGAGGCTTTTTAAGGTGCTTATAAAAGAAAAGAGGTATTATTATATACCCCTTTTTTTATCCTATAATTCTTTTAATTTGTTATCTACATAATTTAAAATATATTCTAAATTTTCTCTGTTTTTTTGTAATTCCTCATTGACATCTTTTCCACTTTTTAAAATCATTTTTGAAATACTGTTAAATACTCTCACATAATCATTTTTTAAAACTTCTGCTAGATTATTTTGTCCTTTCTCTCCTGCTGCATCTGTATCATATAATGGTATTAAATTTAATCTTTTTCCCGTTTTAAAATATACCTCTTTAGCAACCTTTTTTAATCTCTCTGCTATTAGATTGTGATTGCTTACAGCTCCACCCGTTGCAAAACATAGGCACTGATTTTTAAGTAAAACTCTGACTGATAATGCATCAAATATACCTTCACAAATGTAAATATTCCGATAATTATTTCTTATAATTCTATCCAGTGTTACCATCTCTAAAAGATAACAGTAGTGGGCTGAATCTAACAAAGATTTAGAATTTTGGTATCTCTGTAATTTTCTAGTTTTTACATCCATTCTCTCTGTCAAAAATCTTCTCGTAAAGGTGTAATTTGTACATTTAAAAATTAAATTCGGATTGTGTTCCTCATTTTCTTGAATTTCTACTCCAAGGTAACCTCTTAAGTACTTAAAATCTTCTTTTTGAAATCCTCTATTTTTTATGTAATTAAATACTCGAGGTACTTCAAGATCTTTATTTATAATTTTTATAAAATTTCCTTCTGCTGCATTTAAAAACTTTATATAATCTTTCTTTTTATCTTCAGTTTCAATTACTTTTACCATCTTAGATTTTTTTAAATTAGTTTCTTGATTATAAAAATATGGTGGTTTAATTTTAAAAAATCTGTCTGTTAATAGTAGATCAATAATTTCTGTATTTTTTTTATTTTTAAATCTTATATCTATTAATTTAACAATATCCAGAACATCTCCAACAAAATTACAACTCCAGCACTTACATTTTAAATAATTTCTTTTACTTTCAATATCATTTTCATTTTTATTTTTAGCAATAAAAAAACCTAATTTTTCAGCTCCACATTTAAAACAATTCATATTCTCGGAAGTCGGAACTATACCATAATGATCTAAAATTTTTTCTTCTATACTATGCAATTTTTCTAATTTATCGTTAAAATTTTTATTTTTTACACCTACATACATAATTGCTCCTTTACTCCTTATCTTGCAAAAGCCACTCTATAAGAGTGGTCTTGTTGCAAGTCCGTGGAAAAAAATAAATTATTTTATCCCCCACTTTTTTATTTTTTATTTTTTTAGAATGGAAATTCTTGTTGTTCTGCAAATATTTTTTCTTCTTCTTTTGGTTGCTGTTCTTCTTCTTCTATAATAATTTTTTTTGGTTTATAGCCTAATTTAGTTTCCATTCTATTAAATTTAATAGTCTGGTTGGCTGTTATAAATTCTATCTCTAAATCATTTCTAATTATTCCTGATCTTTGCTTTAAAATTTGCAAATTAATTAATTTTTTCTGACATTTTAATTCGTCTAGCTCTACATTTGTTACTATTAGTCCCGTTATACTTCCAGCATCTTGCTCGATCTGACTACTGTCCTTTAAATCACTAGGCAACATTATAAGTTGCTCTCCTTCTTTGAGAGATTTTTTTCTATCAGCAAAGGCTCTTGAGAGCTGTGCTATACAAAGAATAGCAATATTATTTTCTTTTGCAATTTCTTTAAGCTGCTTTGAAATTGAAGTAACTCTTTCATAACTAATAGTGCCATTTTTCAAAGTTTCATCTTTTAGCAACTGAAGATAATCTATTACTATAAAATCTAACTCTTTTTCTACTAAAATTTCTTTTTTAACATAATCTTCTATTTTAGAAACACTAAATGTTCCATCTATAATTCTTAGTTTACTTTTCTTTTTTTCAATATCTTCAATCATTTTTTTATATTCTTCATTTGCTAGAACTTCTTTCATTAGGTCATCATCTTTTAGAATTTTTAAAGGAATTTTAGTTAAATTAGCTACAATTCTTTCAGACAACTGCTCTATCCCCATTTCGCAGCTAAAAAATATTCCACGATAACCCATTTTTTCTAAATTTAAAGCCATATCAATTAAAAAAGCTGTTTTTCCTAGTCCAGTTTCTGCTGCAAAAATGTGAACATCTTTTTTTACTAATTCTAAAACTTCGTCCAATGCCGTATTTGTTAATATTCTTTTTGGCTTTTTATTTGTGTTAAAAACCATTTCCGGAGTTTTTTCTAACATTATGGAACTCTCATTGATATTAACTGTTTGTTTTATTTCATCTGCTAATTCTAAAATTTCTTCTTCAAATTCTAATAATTTGTTTTTTCCATCATCTTTTCTTGTGTCAAAAAGATTTAATCCCCTACTGAAGAAATAAAAACTTTTTAACTTCTTTTCTATGGCTCTAACTTTTAAAGCTGAAAAACTAATAACATAAAAATCTGCATCTGCATCTTTTTCAAGAATTTCGTCTAATTTTTCTTCTTCTTTTCTAAACTTTTCAATCAAAAAAATATCTCTTAATCTCTTTCCATCTCTCTTGTATTCTATAACTTTAATTATAAAATCTTTTAAAAACTTGTCTGGAATATATTTTAAATCTATATTTATAATAGCCTCTAAAATTTCTTCACTTTCCTGAATTTCTTTAACATGTAAATATAAAAAGATTAATAATGTTCTTATATCTTCTTTAACATTTAAAACTGGTAAAATTATTTCCCTTTGGTCATCTAAATCATAAGTTACATCAAATATTCCCATCTTTTCCTCCTATTGTTTATATTTATTTAGTAAATTAATAAGTCCTAATTCTTCTATTTTTTCTTTATTTACTTCTTCTGCTGGTGTTATATCTTTTTTTTCTATTACTTCAATCTTTTTTATTTCTAAATTTTTTATACAAGTGTTTAAATATCCACTTACATTTTTAATATTTTTAGTTTTAATTTCTTCTATTTTCTTTAATATTTCTTTATAAATTTCTTCATCTGTATTAGTTTCTTTTAGACTTGAAATCTTTTCCTTTACCTCTTTTGTATAAACATTCTTTTCTTTTAAAATCTTTTCTATTAAACTATTATAATCTTCAACCACCTCTTGATTTAATTGGTTTTTATAATCTTCAATTTCTTTTTTATATTCCATAATTTTTTTATTGCTTTCTACAATATTATTTTCTAAAAAATTTTCTATATCTCTATTAATGCTTTCATCTGCTGCATCTATGTACTCTTTTTCTTTAAATTCTTTTATCTGCTCTTGCAACTTATTTATTTTATTTTCTTCAGCAGCTATTTTTTCTTCCAATATCTCTATTAAAATTTCTATTCTTTCTGTTTCTTCAACTCCTGCATTTTCATTATTATTACTTTCTATAATTTCTATTACTTCATCATTTTCAAAATTTTTAATAGGTTTAAAAGTAAAATCTATTCTTACTACAGTTCTACCTTTCTTTATTTTTTTATATTCAAAATTTTCTAAAACAGTGGATAATTCTTTTTTTGCTACTTCTAAAACTTGTTCTGTTATTTCTGACAGTCTATAAGATTTAGGAATATCTAATTTTTCTCTAAAATCTTCCATTTTTAGATATAATTTCCCAGTGCTTTTAAATTGCATTAAAGTTTTATAAAGTAGCTTTGAATATTTAGAACGAAAAGAAACAAAATTACTTAATAAAAATTCTGTAAATTGATCAAAATTATTGAGTAAGTCAACAAAATCTTTATTAACTGAAACAACCAACTTTTCAATACTTTTTCTAACTGAAAATTTACTAAAAAAACCTATATCATCTTCGTCATCATAATCATTTGGAACTGTTATAAAAGATTGAAGTAACTTCCTATTAACATTTTTTAATTTTATTATAAAATTTTTTCTATCTCTGCTAGTATATTTTATTGTTTCTCTTAATTCTTTAAAATCATATTCCACAACATTTGTACCTTGATTTTTAACTTTCCTTAAAATTGAAAAAAACATATCTAGTTCAGTAGAAGTATAATTTTTTAATTTTACAAATTGATCAAAAGTATTTTCAAATTTAACAATATCAGTAGTATCAATTCTTTTTAAATTTTTTTTCATTTTCTCTCCTTTTTCTTTGATATATGAATACATTATAATATATTTAACGGTAATTGTCAATATTAAAAAACCGTTTTATTTTTTTATACTTTCCTTATCTTATTTATTTTCTATTGGTATAATATAAAAAATATGAGTTATTATATAACGGTATAAATATAAATTAAGTAACCGTATTAATGCACAAATTTACCCCCATATATGCACAAATTTACCCCCATATTGCACAAGAAAACCGTTTTGGTAAAAAAAATCGCAACCTTGTAAAGTGCATTAATTCGGGGTTTGGACGGGACAAAAAAACAAGCTAAAACTATATTTAAAATAAAAATAAAAAAGATCATCTTCAGAGGACGATTTTTTTTTTATAAAATTTAAAAAGAAAAAAGAAATTAAATTTTTCAAATAAAAAATTAAAATAATTTATAAAAAAATTTAAGCAAGAGAAGCGATAGCCTAGCGAATATAAATTATTTTTTTCCACGGACTTATAACTAGACACTGTAAAGTGGATAGTTATAATCAATAGAAGATTTTAAAAAAAAATTAAGTGTTATTTATAAAAAAAAATTAAATTGTTTAAAACAAAAAAAGTTATATTCCGCCGCCACTCCACTCAACCCCCCTTTTAAAAACTCGCCAGCCTTTCCTATCCTATTGAATTTTTAATTTTAATAGTATTAGATAATAAATTATATAACTAAAACATTAAAACTTTAAAAAACTATGTATAAAGCCTTTAAAATTGAAATAGGTATTTTTAAATAAAAATAGGATAATTATAATCTATTTTGAAGATGTTAAAACTAATTTTTGTAAATATAAAAAATTCTTCTTTGTTGGTTTCCAGCTGGATTATTTTAAATATTTTGTAATCTTCTGCATCTTCTACATCTACAATTTTAAATTTATTATTTTCTTTAAAATTGGAATGGAATATATCAACCTTATCATTAAACTTTAATAATTCTTTATTATATTTTTCTAAAAAATCTTCTATTTTTAACATTTCTTTCTCCTTTGAAATATGGTATAATGTATTTACATTAAATTTTGTCAAAGGCTAGTTCTCCCCTCGTGACTATACTCGATAACTAGCCTTTTTTATTTTTATATACTATATAGTATATTACAACTATAAATATAGTATATAAATTTAATATTGATAATAAATAGAAAGATGAAACTGAAAAATATACTATAATATGTTATGCTATGCTACTGTTATAGTTATAGTATAGTGTTTATATAGTTATAGTTTGATTTCTTCTTCAAGGTACTGGCTTTTAATTTTGTATAAAGTCGGTCTTGAAATAGTAAGTATTTTACTAACTCTAAGGCAACTAATCTTTCCATTAATCCAATCTTTTATTAACTTCTTTTCATCTTCCTTTAAACTTTCAAATTTTGCTTGTCTACCTATGACTTTTCCAGCTTTTGTAATTAATCTTCCCTTTGCATCTTTTTGCATATTGTTATAGGCATCCCTTTGTCTTTGTAAGGTTTTTTCTCTTTCTTTTTCTGCCATATATCCCATTAATTTTAATAATATAGGCTGTACTACATCTTTAAAAAGTGGATTATCTCCACTGGAAGTGGTACTCAAAAAGTCCTCTTTTAGAAATTTTAAATTACAACCTCTCCCAACTACTAACCTTTGATATTCTTTTTCTATCTCTTGCATATTTCTTCCTAAACGATCTAATTCTGTTAGAATTATGGTATCTCCTACATTTAAAACATTTAATAGCTTTTGATATTCTTCTCTGTCTTGGAAGTTTTTACCAGATTTTTTTTCTCTAAAAATGTTTCTTTCTTCAACTCCAGCATCTAATAAAGCTGCTATTTGTCTTTCTAAATTTTGTTCTCTACTGCTGACCCTTGCATATCCATATAACATTGTAAATCATACCCCCTTTAAATTTCTTTACACTTTTAAGGTTAAAAATGCTAATTTAAAATGATTGTAAACACCCATATAAAAAGTGTAAAAAAAGTAGACTGTTTACAATTATTTTTTGTACTTATTTATAAACTCCGTAAACATTAAATTAGTGGCATCTGTTATTGTTACATTTTTTTCCTTACAAATAGAAGCAAATTCTTTATATATCTTCGCACTGACCCTCACATTTTGAATTTTTAAATCTTGTAGATTTCTTAGTTCCTTTGGTATTTCTATATTTTCTTTGATGTTGTTATTTAAAAGATTTAATAATTTTTCTATGACTATATCCGACAATAAAAAATTCTCTCTGTCTTTTCTGCTCATATTCGCTATTGTTAAATTTGTTGTTGCTATTAGGTTTCTTTCTTCTTCTGGTGTTATATCTTCTTTTTCTGTTATAACTTCTCCAGCATTTATAACATATTCTAAATAAGCTAATTCTTCCCCGTTGAAATGGCTTTGATTAGTGTCTAACCACTTGTAAAGCTTGTTTTTACTGTTGGTAAAATACTTTTTTACAATCTCTTTTATCTCTTTTCCAGCTCCAATATCATTTTTAATATTTTTAATTTTTTCAACTGTTTGATAATTTATACCTCCCATATAATCTCACTCCTTTATAAATAAAATGTCTTTTAAGATACTATATATTATACCATATAACATAAATGCAATATATATATTTTGTTTGGTTTAAAAGGATTAATTGAAGTTGTGATTTATAGTATAGTATGCAACTTGATGCGTTTTTATGTTATATGTATAGTATAACATTAGTGTAAATAAATGTAAAGGGGTTTTATTTACACTTTTATATAAAATTTATATATAGTATATTATAACTATATATATAGTTTTCTATTTAATACCAATAATCTTTTGATACTTTAATATATTTGGTTATACTTAAAAAAGTGATTAAATAGCGATATAATCTAGCTTTAATTA
>ERZ773008.2799-NODE-2799-length-11133-cov-3.310616_pt1 | contig 11133 bp, 7 predicted proteins | sample MGYA00580664_ERZ773008 | MGnify/ENA primary metagenome ERZ773008 (study PRJEB29015, sample SAMEA2738016) | human oral metagenome | biome: human oral; feature: human-associated habitat; material: dental | place: China | collected 2048 ... | reverse complement strand
GATTGCAGATGCAGGAGGTTGGAATTTCAGTCCATACACCCTGTTTTGCAACACATAATCCACTGACAATCAAATCATTACAAACAGAGTTATCATATGCGTCAAGTTAGCGTGCAATATGCGTCAAATGACCATGTCATCTGCGTCAAGTCAGCGGCTGATATGACGCAGATGAGAACCTCACTTCATAGGTATTAGTTATTTTACTGTTTTTCTTCATGACTCAACATCATTTCAAATACATTGCATTTACATTTTTCCTGCTCTGCACAACCTTGTTTTCGTGCAGCGATAAAAATGGAGATGACGGTGGCAAGACACAGAGACTCACGCTTCAGCAAGTCGTAGAGAACGATATAGACGGCATCATCCGCGCGCAATATAAAGTATTGGCAACGAACACTTCAACCTTTTATGAGGCTCTATCTGCACTTGAAACGTCGACAATGACGCAAGAACAGTTGGAGAAAGTGTGTCAACTGTTTCTCAAAGCTCGTGGAGATTATGAGAAGAGTGAAGCCTTCTTTTTTGGTGCCAACGCCCACTTCACGGTGGATGCTGACATCAACTCGTGGCCGTTAGACCGCGTTCGGTTCCAACAACTCATGCAAAGCAGTGACCCACTTGACAATAGTGAGCGTTGGGCTTCAGGCATTGTGGGTTGGCATGGCATTGAATATGTCATCTTTAGAGACGGAAAACCACGCCCTGTTGCAGACATAACGGCTCGTGAACTCAAGTATGCCAAGACCTTATCTGCCAATCTTCGACTGCGTTGTTACCAGCTTTATTGCGGATGGAATGCCAGTGCCGGCACCGAGTTTACAGCCATTCTTGATGCTGCAAACCTATCATATCATGCGCCAAAAGGAGCCGATTATCGCGACTATTTCCTTTCCGTTTACACGCCACAACGGGCAGCTCAGGTCATACTTACAGGCGATAAAGGCATGATGGGGCTATCGGATGAGATGGCAAGGACCAAGTTTGGCGACCCGTTTGAACATCAAGATGCCGACTATATTGAGTCACCTCACAGTCACACTTCATTGGAAGACTTTCGCGATAACTTGCAAAGCATCCGCAGTTTATGGTTTGGTAATGACAACAATGCCTTTGATGCGTGGTTTAATGTGCGTAATCCGGCAATCTCAAAAGCCGTGAGAGAGGCGTTCGATAAAACGCTTCAAGCCATCAATGCAGTGCCCGAACCATTTGTAAAGCACTATAATGACCCGACCATTAAACAGGCTATAGCAGCTTTAGACAACCTAAGTAAACAGCTTGAACAGGCAAACGACTTTATACAAAAACACAATGATTAAGAAAACAGCATTCATTTTCTATGTAGTTTTGATTGTAGTGATGGCAGCGGCCACCATTATTGAACACTTCTATTCTACGCCCTTTGTCTCGCAATATATATATGGTGCGTGGTGGTTTAGTCTGCTTTGGGCTCTTCTTGTGGCTGTAGGTGTGGTCTATATCGCCAGGTCTCATCTCCGGAAATGGAATCTTTTGTTACTTCATTTGTCGATGATAGTCATCCTTGTTGGAGCCTTTTTAACGCATACAACGGGCTTTAAGGGGATGATACACCTAAGGGGTGACCAGCCAACTAACGTCTATACAGAGATGGTTTCCATGTCAGAAACGCGCACGCATCAGCTGCCGTTCTCTGTCCGTCTCGACCATTTCGACATACAATATCACGACGGGACACAGGCTGCTTCGGATTATACGACCCACTTTGTCATAACAGATGGGGAGACAATTACACGTGCAACCGTGTCGATGAATAAGGTATTTTACTACCATGGTACACGTTTCTATCAAGCCAGTTATGACACCGACAACCACGGAAGTTACCTCAGTGTGAACAGCGATCCCTATGGACTTCCCGTCACATACACGGGCTATGGCCTGCTGTTCTTTTCGCTTTTATGGCTTCTTGTCGACCCTCAAGGAACATTCAGAAAGTTGCTTCGCAGTCCCGTTCTCAGGAAATCATTGGCCACATTGCTGCTGCTTGTCGCATCGTCATCGGCAGTCCATGCCACCAAAGAGCGCTTTTCAGCTCCTGTCATCGACCAACCCGTTGCCGAAAAGTTCGGAGATCTCTATATCAACTACAACGAACGCATCTGTCCCTTGCAGACTTTCGCCCTTGATTTCCTAAAGAAAATCTATGGCAAACGAAGCTATAAAGGTGATGATGCCACGCAAGTGCTGATGAGTTGGATATTCTTTGACGATGCATGGAATAGTGAACCGATTGTGCATGTCAACAGTGCAGAGATGCGCGAAACGTTCGGATTGCCCGAATATACGAATGTGAAAGCATTCTTTCAAGACGGAGAATACGTCCTCGGGCAATATGTCTACGACTATCAGCAGGGGCAGCAGGATGCACTTCACAAGGCTTGTGCCGACATGGACAGCAAGCTTCAAATCATCATGTCGCTGCAGAAAGGCACACCACTTGCCCTCTTCCCGCATACGTTTCGTGGTGGACAGACACAGTGGTTCTCACCATTTGAGCTGTATCCCAAACAGCTTCCGAAGAATGATTTCTTATTGATCAAGAGCTATTTTCCGGCACTCTATCAAGCCGTTTCCGGGCGAGAAGACGGCAATGCCATTCAACTCATTGAGCAACTGCGAAGCTATCAGCAGCGCAATGCAGGCGCCTCGCTCCCTACCGACATGCAGTTTCAGGCCGAGAAATGCTACAACAGCGTGCCTTTTGCAACAGTTCTTTTCATCTTCAACCTTACATTTGGCCTCATCAGTATGCTTCTTGTGCTCCGCCGGTTGACCACTTCCAAGATGCAACTCTTGGGCCTGCGTCCGTCAATCCTGCATGGATTGCTCATCATGTTGCTTGCTGTTTCATTCCTTGCACTGTCATTTGCCTTGGCATTGCGCTGGATAATCAGCGACAATATCCCTTTAAGCAACGGCTATGAGTCTATGCTTTCCATGGCTTGGTTTGTCATGTTGATTACCCTTGTGACGGCTTTGGCCATGCGATCGCTGCGCTTACTCGTCATCACTTTTGGCTTCTTGCTGAGCGGTTTCTTTCTTTTGGTCAGCCATATCGGTCAAATGGACCCGGCAATCGGCCATATCATGCCCGTATTGAACAGTCCGTTGTTGAGCGTTCACGTGAGTATCATCATGATGAGTTATGCACTTCTGGCCCTCACTTTCATCTGCGGACTCACTGCCTTGACGCTCTCTGCACTGCAACACATGCGAGGCTGTCAGCAAACAGCACAGGAACAGTCGGCAGCTTTAATGATATTGAGCCGCATTTTCCTTTATCCTGCCATCACAACGCTTGGACTTGGCATCTTCATCGGTGCGATATGGGCCAACATCAGCTGGGGAAACTACTGGTCGTGGGACCCGAAAGAGACGTGGGCGCTTATCACTTTCATGGTCTATGCGGTGCTTCTTCACCTGCAAAGTGTACCTGCTCTCCGCACTCCTCAACGCTTCCACCTCTACACAACGATTGCTTTTCTGACGATAGTCATGACTTATTTCGGCGTGAACTACGTGCTTGGAGGCATGCACAGCTATGCTTAGAGAGAGCCTCCCCTACCCCTTCATAACGAGGGGAAAGCCAAAGCAGAGGGCGACAGAGGACATATGATATCGACAAAATAAAACAATTGATGAATAAAGAATAACAGATGATGCCGAAGACAAATACACAAGAGGTTGTTTCCAACTTCACAACACTCCGCCATTCCGGTCGGACTCCCCTCCTTGCTGAGGGGTCTGGGGAGGCTTTTCCAGTAAAAATTGCGGATGAAGCCTCGTTCATCATCCGCGCATCCGACCCTTGTGCGCCCTTTACTACACAGCTCCAGGAGGTTATCTCGCGTTACGATGAAATCAAAAACAGGCTGATGCCCGATGCAGAAGCCGTCATGAAGCGCTATTTTCTGAGTGATGCCGCCAATCAGGAAGACGAAGTTTATGCCACAGATGAGTCTGACTGTGCCCTCTCCGTAGTACAACAACCACCGCTTGACGGCACGAAAGTCGCCCTCTGGGTTTATCTGTTATCCGGCATCAAGAGGCAGAATTGCACGCATGGTGTATATAGTGTGACCCGCGGTGCCTACGAACACCTGTGGTATGCAGGTGCCGTGGCGAACTCATCAAGTTCAGAACACCAGACCACACGCATTCTTGAAGACTACGTGATGCGCCTCATTGAAAACGAATGTACGTTGAAAGACAACTGCGTTCGCACGTGGTTTTTCGTCAACGACATTGACAACAACTATTCAGGTGTAGTGAAAGCGCGCAATGAAGTGTTCATGACGCAGGGCTTAACGCCCGAAACTCACTACATTTCCAGCACGGGAATAGGTGGTCGAGTGGCCGATTCCAAGGTGTTTGCCACAATGGATGCCTACGCCGTGAAAGGCTTGTTGCCGGGGCAGATGACTTATCTTTATGCGCTTGACCACATGAACCGCACGAGCGAATATGGCGTAAGCTTTGAAAGAGCGACTCAAATTGACTACGGAGATCGCCGACATGTGTTCGTTTCGGGCACTGCAAGCATCGACAACCAAGGGCAGGTGGTCTGGCCACGCGACATCAAACGTCAAGTAAAACGCATGTGGGAGAACGTCGAAGCCTTGCTGAAAGAAGCCGAAATGAACTTCAACGATATCACGTTTGCCCTTGTCTATCTGCGTGATCCGTCTGATTATGCTGTCGTTTCAGCCCTCTTTCAGAAGCAATTCCCCAACACTCCACACCTCCTGCTCCATGCTCCGGTGTGTCGACCCGGCTGGTTAATCGAAATGGAATGCATGGCGGTGAAGGCCATCCACAATGAAAGATTTCCCGAATTTTAATGCTTTCATGACTTTTTTTGTATCTTTGCTGCGAATTAAAAGAATGATTTAGCAATGAAATTCAATGTGAAGACAGTGTGCGTTATGGTGCTCACCGCACTGATGATACTTATCTCTTGCGGCAGCAATGACCATGAACCAAATGGGAAAACGACACCGAAACCCGACGTAAAACCTACGGAAACAGTGACGAAATACGTTGGAGGAGACATTTCACTCCTGCCGGAATACGAGAAAGCGGGAGCCATTTTCAAGGACAAGGGGACTGCCGTTGCCCCGCTTGTGCTGTTCAAGAAGGCGGGCTGGAACGCCATGCGACTGCGCCTTTTCGTCAATCCTGACCAATACAAAGGGGCAGATCGCGACCCGAATGCATGCCAGAACTTAGCTTATATCCTGCCTTTGGCCAAACGGATCAAGGCTGCAGGCTTCAAACTTCTGCTTGATTTCCATTACTCCGACACGTGGGCTGACCCCGCAAAGCAATGGACTCCGGCTGCCTGGGCAGGGCTTGACGACAGTCAATTGGCTGCAAAACTCAAAGCTTATACAGCGGAAGTGCTGACGAAGATGAAGCAAAACGGCACAGAACCCGACCTTATCCAAACCGGCAATGAAATCAGTTATGGCATGCTCTGGGGGCAGAATGCAGCCACAGCACGCTATTGTTATCCTTCGTCTCCACAGGAAAACTGGAACCGTTTCACGCAATTGCTGCATGCTGCAACCGCTGCCTGCAGGGAGATTTGCCCCAAAGCAAAGATTATTCTGCACACCGAACGCGTGTCAACCACTCAACAACACGACAACACCAACTATCAAGCACTGCTCAATTTCTATCAGCAGATGCAGTTGGCAAAGGTTGATTACGACATCATCGGCCTCAGCTACTATCCTTATTTCCATGGCCCGATGGACGAACTCAACGCGGCCATTTCGCGCTTAGAGACCTCGTTCAGCGGTAAAGACATCATGCTTGTGGAGACAGGCTACCCCTACAAATGGCCCGTAGGCGGTTCAACTTTCGACTATACTGCCCAATATCCCTACTCACTTCAAGGCCAACAGCGCTTCACTGCAGCCCTTATCACGATGCTGAAAACCCACAAACGCGTGACAGGATTATTCTGGTGGTGGCCCGAATACAATGCTTTCAGCACCCAACTCAGCGGTTGGTACAACGCACCTCTGTTCGACAGCACCACCGGAGAGGCCACACCGGCATTGTATGAACTAAAGAAATTCGCTGAATAACAACCGGTATCTTTCGTTTCCTCGTGCCTAATTCTACCATGAGGAAACGAAGGCTATCCACCTTCCTATTGCTTTTTATCTTTCAAGACGGCCGAAAAAGCAGGCCCAAAGCTTTGATTTCAAAAAGCCACTCCCTATCATATCCTTTTCTTCTCCTTTGCTTACATCTTCTTGGAAAACTCTACTCAAACCGCATAGTCAGCTCTCTTGCCATGTTAAATAACATTAAATAATGGGGGGGGGGTAGACCTTTCATAGTGAAACATCGTTTTATTTCGTACCTTTGCAGACATCTTAGTGATACTACTTAAAGTAAGGTTATCAAACCGAATATTAGGGAAAGAAAAGCAACACAACTGTAATGCAAACAGACAAGCATGGTAAGAAAAAAATTATTCAAACTCTTTAAACGGATAAGAACGGGAGGATGACGTGCTTTGGGGCAAGTCGTTCATAGGTTTCTTCATTCAGAAAGAATGATGGAAACAACTTTCTAAACTTTTTAGAACATGTAATTTACAAGAGAATACGGTGCAGATTCTGTACCGGAAGAACTTCATGACGGTTGAAAACAACCACGTACAACGAATAGACATGACTGACATTTACACTTATTATGCTGTTCAGACACAGCATTACCAACCTTTCGTTTCCTACCCTAAGCTTATGGGAAGCGACAGGAAAAAGCACAATGTAGCCTCTGCTCCCACATCTCTTTTAGCAGCACTTCTGCCTTGCAGAGGCAGAATATCTATTCCTTGACGGTTTCAATAAGATTAATTTTAATAACAATAATATGATAAGAAGATTATTACTCATTACAATTTGCCTGCTGACCATAAGCATTGCAGAGGCAAAATTAAAGGTAACGACCGAAGCAGACGGCACAGTTGTGCTCACATTAGAGGCTTCAGGAGACATCAATAGAGAGTTTACGAATAAAGGATATGCCTCATACGAGGCTTCATCTTTGCTGAAACCGCATCTCAATGCCACGAAGATGAAGATTGTAACTCCCGAGAATGTCAAGCTGAGCGATGAGGACTTGAAGCGCATCACGGGTATGGCTGATGAAGAAAACAACTTCTCAAAGTTGGCAACCCTCGACATGAAAGACGCTAATGTAGAACATGATGCGACCCTTGTCAACCTGCATTTCATGGATAACCTTAAGACTTTTACATTTCCAAAGACTACAACTGTAATCCCAGATAGATGCTTTGTTGATTATCATTGTAAGATAGAGCATGTTATTATCCCCGATAATCCGAAACGAGAAGTAACAGTTGGGATACAAGCTTTCGGCTCATCGCTCAAGTCTATCGTTCTTGGTGCGGTTAAACCTAATGGTAATAGTCAACTTAAACAACACGCATTCTTGGATTGTTCCAATCTCTCGAAAGTTGATTTTGGCTTTGGTTGGAAGACTATTGGCTATCAAGCGTTTTTCAACTGTACGGCTTTGAAGCATATTGTGCTGCCCGAAGGAGTCGAAACAATTGAGTATGGTGCCTTCTCGGGGGCCGCCATAGAGACTATCCACTTATCAAGTACGTTGAAAAAGATTGAAGCTACGGCCTTCAGATGCCATTACTTGAAAAGCATAACAATACCGGCCAGCGTGGAATTAATAAAAGGTCAAGCTTTCCAAGAAACCTATGCACTGACTGATGTCTATGTGTTGGGCACAAAGACCAAAGCAGAAAACCAGGCTTTCTCCGAAGGAGACGTCAGTAATTTCACTTGTAAGAACACAACAGGAAAGTATCACTTATCCGATCTCAAACGATCAGGTAAAGATAAACCTATAACCGTATTGCACTATCCCGAGGCTGCAAAAAACGATTATATCAATAAACATTCCAGGGAATTGGGGGGCTCGACGAAGAGTGTCAAGACTGAAGAGGGCGATATTATGCCTACACTTGAAGACGGGAAATACACCGTTGCACATGGTGATTACGCAGGATGGCAGAACTTTGCAGCAACAACCAAAATCAAACAAGAGGAGATTTGGGAAGACAGTGTGCGTGTAGATGACAAATGGTATTCCATGTGCCTGCCTTTCGACATGACCAAAATTCAGTTGGAAAGTGCCTACGGTTCAGAGGTAGAAGTCGTTGAGTTCTCAAATGCCTACACAAAGAATGAGGGCACAATTAAGTATCTCCACCTTGAATTCAAGACGCCAGTCACGGAGACAAAAGCCCATCATCCCTACATGATACACCCTTCATTGCACGCCGGAACCCAAAAAGGTGTCAAGACAACTATAGTAGGAATCAAGAAGAAAGAAGAAAAAGAGAGCAGCCTTGAAACCGTTGTTAAGACAGTGAATGGTATCAATTATAAGTTCATTGGCAATTATACAAAAAACAAGGTCATGCCTGCGCCATGTTATTTCTATTACAACGGAGCTGGTGCAACCAATGGAACATTCGCTTCAGGGTTCTATAAACGCACGAAAACCGGAGGCAAATGGGGGCAATACTCGGCTATTGTCATCCCGTCAAGTGAAGACGGTGTGCACGCCAAAGCCTACACAGTGTTCTATGATGCAGGACATAATCAACCGACAGATATCGCCAACATCAACGCAGGTTCACAGACCTTGAACAATGACAAGAGCTTCGGCAACCGCGTGATGAACCTTAACGGCCAGACCGTGCGCCAGGGTTCAGATGCTCTCTCCGGTCTCCCTGCAGGCATTTATATCGTGAATGGCAAGAAATACGTTGTCAGATAAGCGCCATTGCGAATAGCATCAATAGATGAATTCGGCATACAGGATAATGCCAATAAAGGTTTTTCAAAGAACCTTGTAACACAAACAACGACAAAAGTCTTAATGAATTAAAAAGAAACAATAATGAAAAAACGAAGATACACAGCCCCTTTTATCAGGGTTATAGAAACAGAAACAGACCAAACTTTGTGCGCGGGATCGAAAGGAAAATATGATTTGGGAAAAGATGGAAGTCCTAATCACGAGAATGGTGATATCGTTTCAGACGAAAACGGAGATATTCCTAATGCCAACAGTGCCAAAGGTTGGGGTGGTGTTACCGATTGGGAAGATTGGGATTAAATACAAATGAACACTCTCTATATTTATTTTTAAATGGTCTTTCCCTGTGTCGTGCGACAGAAAGGGAAAGTATACAGACGCCGGACATCTTGGGATATCCGGCGCCTTTTCGCTTTCTATATATGCAAAGCCTCCATGAATCGTCTGATCACTTCGGGCTTCCCGGTATGCTTCCCCAGATCTTCTGACAGCTTACACGTGTCATTATAGTAAGGCCAACACTCTGTTATCTTCGATGCAACAAGCTTGATGACGATGTTCATGGGCTCTATTCCTTCGAAATCATTGGTGAAATGCGTGCCTATTCCGAATGAAGGCATGCAGAGATGTTGGGCATATTGCTGGATTTCGACAGCCGTATCAGTGTCCAAGGCATTGGAGAACACCACTTGTTTCGACCGCGAGTCAATACCAAGTGAGCGGTATTTTTCAACGATTTTCAACAGTTGTTCATGGTTATCTCCCGAGTCGATGCGCAGTCCTTTGAACAGATTGGCGAAGTCTTCTGAAAAGTTCAGTGAGAAGATATCCCATCCGAAAGAGTCGTAGAGATAGGTTCCGAGAGCACCGCGAAACGTGTTTCGCCACGCATTCATTGCCAAGTGATTGGCCATTTGAGGCCCAAACATGCCACCGATAGCGCAGACAAACTCATGAGCCATCGTGCCCACAGGCTGCAGATCGTGGGTCATGGCGATATATACATTGCTTGTTCCGACAAGTCTTCCAGGCCATTTGCAACGCTGTGCAGTATCTTTCAGCGCACTTACCACGGTGTCTTCTGCCTCAAACGAAGCGCGACGACGTGTTCCGAAATCAGAGAATACGCAACCGGCTGCCAACAATCGTTCGGCTTTATGGCATGTCTTGTCATACAAACTCTTGTAATCAAGCTTCGCCGTTTGCCCCGTCATCATGTAGAAAAGCTCGGAGATGATGGCCAAAACCTTTACCTCTAAGAGAATAGTGTCCGACCAACTGCCCTCAAACTCCACGTGAAGATGTCCCGCTTCATCCTGCCATGTCTTCACCCAATCACGTGAGAAACGGTAGCCACGGAGATAGGTAAAGAACCAATGTGGCATGTAACTGCAGCGTCGCTTCATGAAGTCGATCTCTTCATCGGTGATGACTACGCCCTCCAAAGCTTCAATCTGACGGTGCAACTCATCGGCAAAGCCCTCGGGATATACTGTGTCGTTGCGGTCGACAAACTGATACTTTACCTGTGCACGAGGATAGTTATCAATGACAGCACAGCACATGGAAAGCTTGTAAAGGTCGTCATCGGTGAAGTGATTGATGATTTGTTTCATTATATATTCTTCTCTTTTACTTGCAAATATACGATATTTGCAGAACATACGGCAATGAAACGAGGAAATTTTGGCTATTGCCGTACATCATTTGCAGGGGGTATATACTCCGGCATATAACAGGGAAACCAACAAATGATAGCTTTAGATAATAGGTGGAAAGCCTCATATTACAGACTTTCCTACCTATCAAAACAGTTTGGAAACATGCTTATTTCTCAAAAGGGAACAGCTTCCAAGGACTCTTCGGGTCATTGATGAGCTTTCTTATAATCTTAGAACTCTGGCCCAAATCATAGCTGTCGGCACCCCAGAGGCAATCACCGATGACATAACTCTTGCCGTAATCCTCCCAGGAAGTGAGTGACTTGTGGGCCTGTTCATCGGCGAAATCAACGTATTCCCACATCTCCTGCTCGCTGATATACTTCGATTCTGCACACATGCGGGCAATGGCTACTAAGCGGGTAGCTTCAAACGCAACACCACCGATACGTGAAAACTCGACCTCATCCCTTACAATTCCCTCTTTGACAAGATTGCCGATATGTTTGAAAGCACGTTCAATCTGCTTAGCACATGCCTTTGC
>ERZ773008.2797-NODE-2797-length-11134-cov-3.752866_pt1 | contig 11134 bp, 12 predicted proteins | sample MGYA00580664_ERZ773008 | MGnify/ENA primary metagenome ERZ773008 (study PRJEB29015, sample SAMEA2738016) | human oral metagenome | biome: human oral; feature: human-associated habitat; material: dental | place: China | collected 2048 ... | reverse complement strand
TAGCTCGAGCGCATGCGAATGATCGGCATTTCGTGGATGCCGCAGGATCGATAGTCGAGGTGAGATTGAAGAACGGTGGGGACTTCATTGAGATGGTGAATGCCGTGTGCGGCGTGGCCCAAGAGATCCCGAGGTGTGTAGGACATGTCCGTGAGCGTGGCTATCCCGTCGCGTGCGAGCAGAGAGACACACGTGGCGGCGAGTTCGAGGGATTGGGTTGTGCAGAACGGGACCACGGTGTTTCGTTCACCCTCGTAGGCAATGACGATTCCCCTCTCATCCTCGCTGAGAACGTAGCTTCTGAAGTCACGCCTACTGGTGACAACGATGCTGTCACCGTTGTCTTCGATGAGCTCAGGGGGAAAGTGCTCGCCGAGGACTGGGAGCGCGAGGCTTCGAAACTGTTCCCACAGCATGTGTTATTCCAATCAAACAGGCTTGTCATATGTCCTAGGCTCAGTGCGGGTGCAGTGTGCCTCAGTCTATCGTGTGGTGTGTCAAGAAACCGCGTCGCATACTCGTGCCTATGAAGAATGGGGTGACGAAAGGTGTGTTGAACGGACTTACTTTGTGTTATCCCAATAGGTACCGATGCCTCTGCTTGATGATGAAACTGTCCGCGAAAGGCTCCAGATCTCAGAATAGATGCGAGAAAATGATGCCCGTGGCGCACTCACGCGAATGAGGTTGTTCATGGCAAATGCGCACGGCATTCGTCATGAACAACCTCACCAGAGTCGCTCGAGAATTCTGTGTTTCAATTGTGAATTCTGCGCTTCGCTATTTATGTGTGTTTCAGAAATGGATGAAAAGAATGCGGTGGTGACAGTGGAGCAATCTTCTGGCGCGACGTTCCGTTTGGTCAATCGCCGGGTGAGGAAAACGATGATGGCATTGTTGCCCCACCAGCTTGCGGTTTGTCAGCGCCGGCTCTCTTTGTGTTGAAGCGTTAGCCCACGGGAATGAGGAAACGTTCTGAAGCCCCTTCGGGCAGGTCGACGCGCTGGCTGCGAGCAGCGCGGAGCGCGGGCTCAAACTCAATGAGAATGGGCGTCCAGGAGTCGAGAACGCGGGTGGGGGTGAGGCTCTTTCCTCCTTCGGTCAGACGCATTTCCTCGTACAGCTGGATGGTCACTCCGAGGAGCTCCTGAGGCGCATGCACGTAGAAGTAGGATCCGGGCATGTAGGTGACCTCTTCGAGATTGAAAGAGGGGGCACCCATCATGAGTGTGCTGAGGTCTCGTCCATTCTGGCCGATAAAAATAGCGACCTGCGGAACCGCCAGGTTGTTTGTCGCAATCGAAATGTTATGCGATGTTGCTGTGAGCACGGGAGAAGCAATCGCACGCGGCTCCGTGATGGAAGTGTCGACATATCCGCGGAAGGTCACCGACGGGGTCGGGGGTAGTGACTCGAGAAGAGCCAAAAAGCTCTTGATGCTGTCTTCGTTCATGATTCCTCCTGTGGTTTCCAATCAAAACGGGCAATGAAGTCGGGCGTGGGGACATACGGCGATGTCCAATTGCGGAGCAGGTGTGCGTATTGGGTGATGCACTGGTAAGCGTTGCGCTCGTCGAGAGTGTTAGGACCGTTCCGATAGGAGTTCGGATTTCCCGGTTCAGGCTGAAGGAAGCGCTTCCGCAGGAGGTATTCTGGTTCTTTCCACCACACGGGGACATCTTGAACCTCGATGCGTTCTTCCGCCGGGGGTGGTAGCTGTGTGAGTGAGCCATACAGGTCAGGATCGTCGGGGTAGCGCTCCACGTAGATCGTGCGCAGCTGCGCAGGCATAGTCCGCGGCGGCACGGCTATCCCGGTGAATGGCAGAATGTCACGAGAGGTATGCTCCCAGGCAAGAACTCTCACCCAGATGGACCCCACTCGCGTGTTGTTTGCCCAAGGATTGGCGTGCCAGGGACGTCCGTCTGCGCGGACGACAAACCAGGGATTGCCCCAGCCTAGGTCCACGAGGAGTGCGAACGTGTCAGTTCCGCGAATGGGGTGATGGGAGACAATAGAGCCTCCAGAGTTGCGTATGCCGTGCCGAAGCTCACTGGGCGTACCGGACCTGATAGGCATCACCCAGCCCTGTGGGCTCGGGGTCCCGAAAGGCTGGTAGGGGATTGAAGGCAACGCCTCGGGCAGGCCCGATAATGTGCGGAGCGTGGCTGAAAAACGACGGATGACGTCGCGTTGGTGGGGGAAGAGGCGCTCCCAGTCGAGCTGGCCGTCTTCAGGGCGCTTGGGGAGCTTCCAGATCGTTGGGTAATCCCACCAATGATGGTCGGCAATCCACAACTGTGCTCCGTTAACGTTTCCATTCACAGCGACGGGCATAGCTGCATCCTACTTTCTCTGCCTGAGTTTGATGGTGTAACTTCCATCAGGATGTCTTTGATGGTCAATAACGTCGAACTCAACTCCGGACTTAAACAGGATTTCATCTTGTGTGGCATACATAGACATCGGGCGGATGTTTGAAGGCTCTTCATAATTGAGGGTGTGGGGGTGGTATGCGGGGTTCGGCGTGTCGTGGCGGGGTAGAGGTCGAGGTCTTCCGATGATGGGGGTTCCGACACCGTCCATCTGAAAGACCTCGACATGTCCAATGCTACCTTTGATCGCCCTGATCTGAGCGCCTTCACGGGCCTGGATGACCTAGGACTGGAAGTGATGGGTCAACGTGTAGGAGACGATCGGACCGTCTTGGCCTGCAAGGTAGTGGGTGAGGATCGGTGGTGCCGACAGTGTGGGGGCGAGGGCGTCGTACGTGACACGGTGGTCAGGCGCTTGGCTCACGTACCCTACGGGTGGCACCCCACCATGTTGCACGTGAGCGTGCGCCGCTACCGCTGCCCAGAGTGTGCTCACGTGTGGCGTCAAAACATGAGTGCAGCGGTGCGCTGGGCGCTGGTAGGCCTGGTGGTCCACCATCTGACGGTGGCGCGCGTCGCCGACGTATTGGCCGTGTCGTGGAACACTGCCAATACCGCGATCTTAGGTGAAGGCCAGCGCATACTCATCAATGATCCTGATCGTTTCGAGGGGGTGTGCGTCATTGGCGTGGATGAACACGTGTGGCGACACACCCCATACGGGGACAAATACGTCACCGTCATCTTGGACTTGACTCCTATACGAGACCGTCGTGGTCCCTCCCGGCTCCTGGATATGATTCCGGGCCGATCCAAGCGGGTCTTCAAAACCTGGCTGGCCTCCCAGCCCGATACGTGGCGCGAACGCATCGAGATCGTCGCAATGGATGGATTCACCGGCTTTAAGAGCGCCGCCGCCGAAGAGCTCCCAGACGCGAGGGCGGTCATGGACCCCTTCCACGTCGTGCACCTTGCCGGTGATGCTCTCGATGAGTGCCGCAGGCGCATCCAGCAAGAACTCCACCATCGGCGCGGGCGTGCCACGGATCCCCTGTACAAGGCCCGCAGGATGTTACACACCAGATCCTCGACCTGTTCGCCAGCGATTGCCACGTCGCACTCGAAGTCACCTGGAGCGTGTACCAGAGTATTATCGACGCCTACCGCGATCCCAACAAAATCCGCGGCAAGGCCCTGATGCAAGCCGAAATCAACACACTGACCTCCACGCGCGTACCGAGGGGCCTGACCGAGCTCATCACGCTGGGCAGAACGCTCAAACGCCGAGCCGGAGACATCTTGGCTTACTTCGATCATCCCCACACCAGCAACGGTCCTACCGAAGCCATCAACGGCCGCCTCGAACACCTACGCGGATCCGCACTCGGATTCCGAAACCTCACCCACTACATCACGCGAGCACTCCTCGAAACCGGAGGATTCAAACCCCAACTACACCCTCAATTATGAAGAGCCTGTTTGAACCAGACGCGTTTTCAATCTCAAACAGGACTCGTGCTTCCCCAGGTTCGGGTTTGAGCCTCTCCATGAACCCCTCTGCCACTTTAGGCTTCGTGTTCGTTGAGAAGAATGAAGGGTCACGGTAGACACCGGTACTGACTTCCTCGTCGCGTCGTCGGTTGTGTATTAAGTGGCTGAGTCCTACACGGGCCGCGAGTCGTACCTGCAGTGAGGCGGTGGGAGCGTGAAGCTCTCACCACCTTACTGTTAGTGTTGACGAGGCCGGGGCATGAGGGCTCTCGGATGATGGCTTAGGCCATGTATTTCTTCAGGAGGTCTTCGAGGTCGTCTTGCATCGCGTGAGTGATGGGCACGGCAATGGATGGAATGCTCGAATAAAAGCAGACGCTCGGATCGTCGATGCGGTGGTAGAACAAGGTGGGTGGCCACTGAGTCTTCTCGGCTACCCATGACGGGTGGAGTTGATCGATCTTTCTCGGGAACCGCGGGACGTCGAAAGGCAGTGCCATGGCACGCATTGATCCCAGCTCAATCGTTAATACGTAAGCAGCGACGGAATCACAATCAGTCTGAAGATCAGCACTAGTCGATGGTTCTCTTTCCGACCATGAGAAGAACGTGGTTCCATCCTTGTCCCAGACAGTGAAATAGAGGGTGCCATCATCCGTGAAAGACAACGCCTGGTTAAATTCACTTGTTCTTGTCAAAGAGTCGCGCAAAAGGCATTCGATGACATCGGTGTACCGTTCGAGCATGGTGGCGGTCCTTCCTGGGCGTCGTCTAGCACCGTGGTGAAGAAGTCTACGCTTGTGGGTGCTGTAGGCCGTAGGCCTCGGCGATAGCTCGAGCGCATGCGAATGATCGGCATTTCGCGGATAGCGTGGGATCGATAGTCGAGGTGAGTTCGAAGAACGGTGGGAACTTCTTCGAAATGGTGAATGCCGTGTGCGGGATGGGGCCTAAGAGATCCCGAGGCGTGTACGACATGTCCGTGAGCGTGGCTATCCCGTCGCGTGCGAGCAGAGTGAGACATGTGGTGGCGAGTTCGGGAGATTTGGTTATGCAGAACGGGACCACGGTGTTTCGTTCACCCTCGTAGGCAATGATGATTCCTCTCTCAGCCTCGGTGAGAACGTAGCTTGTGTAGTCACGCCTGCTGGTGAAGGAGATGCTGTCACCGTTGTCTTCGATGAGCTCCGGGGGAAAGTGCTCACTTAAGATCGGAGAAGCTATGTTCTTCAACTCGTCCCACTGCATGCTTTTCTCCTGTCAGTAATCCGAAGTCGGGGTCAAGTAAATCGTCTGCAGTAAAAATATCATCTGGCGAATCTTTACGGAAGAATCGAAGCTGCAACCCGCCTCCCTTTTGGAAGTGATCGGGTGCAATTACGCCTACCTCAACCTGCCAGTCACTATCGAACCTGTCTGCGTTGATGTGATACTGGTGGTAAGGCTCATGAATTGCGTTGGGGTCCATTGATCGTGTCTCGAGCGGGGCAATTTTGCCATTCGGCATTGCTCCGAAGTAGCTGCCGCTTGTGGGCCCAACACGGTCGATCGTAGATCCGTAGTGTCCAACAAACTCATCGACAGAATACCGCCGAACGGTACCCTTGACTGCGCCATCCACGATATTCGGATCGTTTCGCCATGCAGCGCGTCTCTTATTGGGATCGAAGTGGTCGGAATGTCGCCAATCTGAGTAGGGATGACCGTCCAAGATCTGTTCCGGATTCTTGGCGATGGAACCACCATTGGGGAGCTCCTCAACCAGTCCGATATTGTTTGATTTGGGGCCGTCAAGTCGCGGAATGATGCCGCGCGCGGGAACAGATTCGCGCAGCCCTTCGATAGTAGAAGAGTCGCCGTCCCAGCTTTCCGGGTAGGCTTCCTTGCGTTGTTCTTTAGGGACGATGCCGTGATCGTAGTCCTCAAGTTTCTCCCGTTTGGCGAGGTACTCTTCCTCGGTCGTGATCGGTGGATCGTCGTCGTCGGACTTGTCGTCGTCGTCCTTGTCGGACTTGTCGTCACCGTCCTTGTCGGACTTATGCGTGTCGGCCTCGTCTTTGGTGGACTTGGAGTCGGCGTCGTCGTTCTTGGCTGAGTGCTTGTCGTCGGTGTCCTTGGGGTGCTCGTCGCCGTCGTGGTGTGCGGCGTCGTCTTCCTTGTGGGACTTGTCCGACGTGGGCTTGTCGGCCGCGGTCTTGTCGCCGTGGTGTGCCGAGTCAGCGGTGTCGTCGGCCTTGCCGTTGGCGGAGTGGTCCTTCGCCTTCGGGTCAGCGTCTGTGTGCTCGCCGGAGTCGTGCCCCTGCTTGGTGTCGGCATCGGCCTTACCGGAGCCATGTGCGTCACCGGAGCCGTGGCCAGCCTTCCGGGCGTCTGCGGCCTCGTCCGTGTGGGTAGCGGGCGTGTCTGCTGCATGCTTTCCGCCATGCGGCTGCTTGTCGCCACCCAGGGCGTCGCCGGCAGGAGTGTCCTTCTTGGGGATGGTGGGCGCGTCGGGGGTGCTGTCTGCACCTTGTCCTGTCCGGAGGGTGTCACCGTGGCCGGGGGCGGAATCAGCGCGCGAAACGCCGTGCGTGTCACTAGAGGGCATGCCCGGATCTGCACGGTGCGGACCCTGTGCAGGTGTCGACGAACCACCGTGGGTACCAGAATCAGCACCAACATGACCGCCGCCGTGGCCCGTGGGGGCACCAGTAGCGTGCGTGCCACGCGAGGCGTCGCCTATGCCGCCACCGACATCAGCGGAATTGGTGACACCGTTCGCGCCATGAGCTCCGTGCCCTGCGTTTGCTCCGAAATCGGCGGTGCCGCCGAAGCCGTCCGCTCCGTGGCTGACACGGCTCGGATCACTGCCACCGAACGCGCCGGCGCGCTCGTAGGATCCCTGAGCGCCCACGCTGGCCTCGCGACGGCCAACGCCCGCACCGACAAGCTCATCGGCACCGCGCGTCTGACCATTAGCGTGGGTCGAGCTGTCATCCAGGTAGGAAGAATTCATCCTGTTCTCAGTGCCGAAACGATCAGTGCCGACACGATCGAAATCGTCCCGGTTCGTTGAGAAACCATCGGAATCCGTCCACGAATTGTTGGGCTTGCGCGGAGGCTTGCCGTCAGTTGCAGCGGCAGACTGCGACCCGACCTCGTCAGGTGTTATGGAACGATCATGGCCAACACGGTAAGAATCAGTGGGCTTCTTCGGAGGAATGGCATCACCCGTAGCAACGCGCTCACCCACACCCTCGTTGCGCACGGGAGTAGCAGGGGAGCCGCCAGCGGGGCTGTGGCCGGAAGCCGCCCCATGCGAGCCACCTGAGGGAGCGCTGGTTGCGCCAGCTCCGTGGGTCCCGGTGGCGGGAGCGCCGGGCGCGGGTGCGCTGGTTGCGCCGTTGGCAGTGCTGCCCGCACCGTGGGTGGCGCCGCCAGTATCCGCATTCATGAACGCGTTGTTGTGAGCGCCGTGAGACGCGCTGGGTGCAGTGTTGGCGGGGGCCGCGTGTCCGCTGGTGCCGGCATCGCCAGCGGCGGACGCGTGAGGCGTCGCGGCGGGCTGGGCCGCGCTGGACACACCGTTCGAGCGGTGGCCAGGATCCGGGGTGCCGGTACTACTGAGGCCACCGTTGTGTGTCCCGCGGCCCGCGTGGGAGGTGTCCCCGGCGAGGTCGGAGGCGCCAGCAAGATCATGTGCCCCGCCGCCGACGTGGGAGGACCGTCCAGAGAGGTGGTCAAGTCCGGCAAGGTTGTTCGCCCCGTGCGACGCGTTCCCGGAGAGATGGCCGGCATCAGAATACTTGTTCGCGTCCGCCATCAGGTGGCCACCGCGCAAACCCGACACCTGTTTCCTGGCATCAGCGCACAGCTTGGCCACGGTATCGGCCGCGTCCACACCATGGTGGGTGAACTTCGTAAACAGGTTCTTCCCGAGCTTGCCTAACGCACGCACATCGTCGGGGTTGACCGGCAGGATGGCCTTGAACACTTCCTTGCCGATATGGGCCATCCGAGCCAACCGAGCGGCTCCCGAAGTGGCTTTCTCGCCAGCGGACGCCGCCGTTCCGGTCCCGGCTGTCGCGATAGCAATGAGCACGTCCGGCAGCAGGTGTCCGATCGCGCGCCCGGGATCGTCGGTCCACGTGTCCCAATCGACAAGCGCTTTGCCCAGGCCAGCGAAGAACGCTCCGGGATCCTCCCACAGTGCCTTTGCTAGGCCGGCGATGGTCTCCATTGGAATCGTGCTGTGCTTGGCGTAGAACTCATCCCAGGTCATCTGACCCATCAGCATGCGCCCAAAGTCAAAGAGCATCGGGACGCCGCTGAGTGCCAATCCCAGCTTCACCAAGTCGGCCACCGCTTCGACGAAGCCTTTGACGACGGAGCCGACCGTGCGCTTGACCGAATCCCACCACGTGCGCTCGGGCAGTTTCGCGATACCGGCATTCAGGGCGGTAATGAGTAGGTCGCCGGCCTCGTTGACCTGATCGACCAGCGTCTCGAAATCAGCGACCGCGGCCGCCATCGCCGAGCGGCCCGGCCCCTCGTCGCACGAGGCGTCAAACATGGGGACGCCGCCCTCTGCTGCGGCTTGGCTCCGCGCGTCAGCCTGATTGTTCTGCGCCTGCTGGACCGCGTCGCGGCCCTGCTTCCACCGCGAGCGGATCCCATCACACTGGCCCTGCGCCGACGCCAGCGTCGACGCATACGACGAATACGCTTCAGACGCGGAAGAGAAGGCCTCCTGGGCGTCCAGCCAGCCCTTGGTCTGCACCTTGAACTTAGAGCGGAAATGATCCGCCGCGCGACCTTCCCACCCATCAGACTTCAGGGAAGACAAGCCGGAATGAATCTCACCGAACTCGTTGGCGCGATCCATCATCACCGCGGCGCGCGTCGAGATCCCACCGGGATCCCCACCGATCTTAAAGACCGGCGCACCATGCGCGACAACACCCACGCCAGATCACGCCCCCGAACCGACGACAGGAGACTGCCCCAGAGCTTGCGCAGCCTGCTCCACTTTAGCCATGTGCTCTTTCGACTTGTCCATGTATTCCGCGTAGGCACCCAACGCGCCACTGACCGCACTACTGGCAGCCTTAATCTCATCACGCAAGTCGTTCGTGCCCTTTTCCCACGTGTCCTGGAACGCGTTTGTGCGATCCCACACCTCAGGATTCTCTAGCATGCCAGAGTTGGGAACCCAGTCCTCCACGTCATACTCCTTGGCCGCCTCCTCAAAAGACGACAACGACTCCACGAAAGACGACATCGCCTGCAAATCGACCTTAAAATCACTCACGATTGACAACCCTTAACTGTCGATACACGCAAACGCTTTAGACTCAGCATGCTGGCCTTCGGCGAGAATCTCTTCCATCGCGTCAGCCGCAGCGGTTAACAACTCAGCCAACTCCTCGCCACGCTCTTCCAAACGCTTCAACGCAGCATCGCACGCCTGACGAGACTCACCCGTCCAATCACCGACGCTGCTCTTAATGCCGTCGCTGACATCAGGGATGAAATTCTTGACCACCGCGACCCGTTTACGGAACACCTCTGCCATCTGTGTGGCGTTAGCCTCCTGGAACACCAGCATCGAATCGCTACTCACTGTTCGCCTCCATCAGCACCTTGCCCAGCCATAGCCTGCAACTGCGCGTACAAACCACCCTGGGACGAGCCATCATCACCAGACTCCGAACCGGAAGCAGCCTGAACCAACGACTGGATGATCTCATCCTCACACGCGGAAAAAGCCCGTTCCACGCCCACCAAGGCCTCAGCCAAGCGACCCAAGTCATCAAACAAAACAGTCAGAGAGTCGCCCCAGGCAGTCATAGCATTACCCAACGGCTCCATATACGAGCCATTCAAACCCGCAGACAAAGACGTAATATCCTCGCCGATCGGAGCCACCGACTGAGAAATAGGCTCAGCAGTAGCCCCAATACCCTGGGCAGCCTCAATCAGCTTCCCAGGAGTAAACCCAACGTCCGCGCTCATGGCATCAACCTACAAACCCGCTGAACGCCCGTCAACCGCAGGGGTTGTGCCAGCTCGTGTTCCAGGTGCTCGTGTTCGCGGTGCGGTGGGCATTCGAGCTGGAACGTCGAATGTGCGATCGGGAAACGATGGCATGTCGTGCTCGCCCTGATGAGTCTTCGATGCTGCAGGGAGCCGCTAGCCCCGGCCTCGTGCCCCGGGTGAGGGGCGGCGGGCCACCTGGCACAATGGGGCCATGGGTTTGTCGTTCCTGGGCGTGATCGCGGCCCTCGCGATGTACGCGGTCAGCGTCGCACCGTCGCTGATGGCGCGTTCCTGGGCGTGGCACGCCGTCGCCTCGGGCGTCCTGGTCGCGTGCGGATACGTTGCCGGCGTGGTCGTGCAGAACGTCGGCGCCCGCGTCATCCGCGTGACGGGGCTGACGATTCGCGCCTCCGAACCCGTCGAGCTTGGATTCCGCATCGGGGTAGCCACCCTCTTCGCCGCGTGGTGGCTCTACGCGGTGATCCAGTCGTATCGCCGCGCCCGCGTCGCCGCGAAGCTGGTGAACATGCCGGGGGAAAACCTGGGGGAGTACGTCCTGGGAACCCTCGGGGCGGTCGCGGTGGCATGGTGCCTGATCTCGCTCGTGGCGGCCCTCGTCGGGGTGGGCCATGCGATCATCGCGATGCTCGCCGTCTACATGCCCAGGCCCGTGGCCGTCCTGGCTGGCGTGGCCATCCTGTGCGTCGTCATGTTCTTCCTGACCTCGAACGTGATCCTGCGGGGCGGCATCGGTTTCTTCCGCCACCACGCCGAGCAGATGAACATGAGGACCGCGCGCGGCATCTATCCGCCCGTCGTCCGCGAGCGCTCCGCCTCGCCGGACTCGCCCGTCACCTGGGAGTCTGTCGGCGGGCAGGGCCGCGTATTCCTCGGCAGGGGCCCCTCGCGCCTGGACATCGCGCAGGTCAGCGGTGGCGAGGCGAAGGAACCCATCCGCGTCTACGCCGGCATGCCCACGGCGGGTGCCGGAATCGAGCAGGCGGCCTCGACCGTGGTGGAGGAACTGCGTCGCACCGGGGCCTTCGATCGCGCGGTCATCCTCCTCGCCGCCTCGACGGGGTCGGGCTGGGTGGATGAGTGGCAGGTTCAGCCCCTGGAGTTCCTCACGCGCGGGGACTGCGCGACCGCCTCCCTGCAGTACTCCTACGTTCCCTCCGCGCTGAACTGGCTGACCGGCCTGGAGCCCGCGCAGGTGGCGTCCGCCGCCCTGTTTCGCGCGGTGCGCGCCG
>ERZ773008.2793-NODE-2793-length-11146-cov-3.934542_pt1 | contig 11146 bp, 11 predicted proteins | sample MGYA00580664_ERZ773008 | MGnify/ENA primary metagenome ERZ773008 (study PRJEB29015, sample SAMEA2738016) | human oral metagenome | biome: human oral; feature: human-associated habitat; material: dental | place: China | collected 2048 ... | reverse complement strand
AAATAGTTGAATAACTTATATAGTGAATAAAAAACAAACCCAACATTTAAATTATTTCAATGAAAAATAATTTAAGTTGGGGGAGTTTTTATTCACTTGATAAAATAGTAAAGTATAATACAGAAATAGAAAATAGAGTGAAGAAAGTATCAAATTTATAATAACGGATAGAAATTTATTTGGAGTTAAAAATGAGGTAAATAAAATGTTTTTATTTGTCAGAATATATAAAGAAAAAAAAGAAGAAGATTATAGAATAATAATACTGCCAAGTGGAAGAAGTAAAATAGGATTAGTACAAACAAAAGATTATGGAATAGTATCCTATTTAGGAAAAGGGGAAGAGGAAAAAATAGGAGAGCTTGTATTATGGGCATTAGAACAAAGTGATGAAAAAAAAATAGAAAACAGTTCAGATATAAAAATTGAGAAGATGTATTCAAATGCTTCATCTTATTTAAAATTTACAAAAATGTATAATGCTGTAGGATTTAGTTTAGATAATAATAGATATAAACTAAGGCTAAGTACGAAGGACGGAGCAGGATATTCAGAGTTTAGAGATGAAAATGGAAATATGTATGAAGTAGAATTTAATGAGAAACCGTCAGCTCTTGAACTGGGAACGAAGATAATGGAGATGTTTGAATTTAAAGAAAAATATGACGGAGATTTTGAATAAAGTCAATTTTTCAAATTTGATAATTATTGAGTGAATAAACAACAAACCCAACATTTAAATTATCTCAATGAAAAAATACGAGAAAGAGCGTAAGGAAAATAGTAATATGAAAAAATATATTTTACTCATAATAGGGTTAATTTGGTGCTTAAATGCTTGTGGAAATCAAGAAGATAAAAAATATTTAGAAATAAAAGAAAATAAAAATATAGATGAGTTAGATAAATATTATACAAAAAAAAGAGAAGAGGAATTAAAAAGAATATTTTTAAAATTAGATGAATTTTTTAAAAATAATCAAGATAAAAAAATCCTAAAATATTTAAAAGAATATGATAATTATTTATTTAATATATTAGATTATTATTCAAAAAAATTCTCAGAAAAGTGTAATAAAAATTGTGCTGAAAGACTAACAGAACTATACAATTATTTGTATAAAGAAACTGATAATATAGAAATATTAGCCAATATTTTAAAATATAGAAAGATTATTGGAGAAAGAGAATATGAAAAGATAAAAGAAATTTGTATTAAAAATAATTCTATAAAAGCAATAAAAGAAGATATGACAGAAAAAAATAATAAAATTGAAAAAGAAAATATAAATAATGAAGTAAAAATAGATAAAAAAAATTATAGAATTATACAGGAACATAAAATAAAATCTTCAATAACAGCTTTGTTAGTTACAGATAAAACAAACGTTTATTTAATCGTAATTAAAAATAATAAAAATATAATAGAAAAGATAGAAAGCTATTATGATACTATTACCAGTCCTGAATTAAAAATTATAGATTTGAATAATAATGGAAAAAACCAATTTGTAATTCAATATGACAGAAATATTTATATTTATAATTTAGAAAATGAGAAGATATTAAAAATTTTTGATGGATATAAAGATATTTCATTAAATAAATATTTTAAGTACAAAGTTGATGAGGTGAATGTACAAACAATAATAAGTGATGATTTCAAATTTAATAATATTGAAGTAAATAAATTACCTAATGAAAAAGAAATTATTAGTGCTATGAATATATTAAATAATCCCGTTGAAAGTAAAGTTTATTATAGCTTTGTTGTTATAAAGAATAAAATAATAATGAATATTATGGATAGCTATGATTACCAGGTTATTTTTGATAAAAATTACAAATATAAAATAAAAAAAGTTAATAAAAAAGATATTTGATATTATATAAATTGAATTACTCAAGTTATATAATAATGGTCTTATTTACATATTAAGTTTTAATCAGGAGATAAAAGGTGAACAAATTATTTAGGATATTAATAATATACTTTATCATATTAAATCTACTTTTTGGAAATAGTCAGACAAAAGAAGTAAGGGCTTTTAAAACTCTAAAAAACCCCCGCATTTTCGAGCAACTACTTAGTGAGGACTATAGTAAATGGAAAAAAGAAAAGAATAATGTAAGTCCGAACTTAGTAAGCGAGAAGCGGGGGAGGAGGGTTTTAGGGAGTGCATACTCCCTAAGGAGTGATTTAACAGGAGGAATGCTTGACTCAAACGGAAATATTAACGTATTTAAGGACGGAAACCTGACAGCAACAGCAGGAGGATACATTCACATTGTAATATGTTGTCGCCAAACAAATATGAAAAAAGATATGGATAAATTAAAAAAGAAAATCTCTGTTTAACTTCTCCTTTTTATTGACATAAGACCATATATGAAGGAAGAAGGGATAAAAGCAGTATGGATAAAGAAATTTAAGCCATTGGGGAATAAGGTACCGGAATACAATGAAAAAAGCTGTAAATATTGATATCAAATTTGTTCCCTTGATTTAAAATTTAATATTGATTTTAAATAGTTTATAGTGTATAATTATTTCGTTGTATGGGAGTGGATGAGTTCTGGTGTGCTCTCCGGTCTTCAAAACCGGTGTGAGGGGTTAGGAGCCTCTTGGGTGGGTTCGATTCCCACACATTCCCGCCAGATTTGAATAGAATGATTTTAAAATAGATAATATCACTTAATCAATATTTCTGAAATATTGTCTAAGTGATATTTTTATTTCTGAAATTCTGTTTTATATGATATACTAATGTTATAAAATTTATAAATTTTGATTTAAGGAGATAAAATTGAGGACAGTATTGAGATTTGTACAGTTTTTACTGGTAGGCGTATGTCTGGCGGCAAAACTTGCCGTGGATATTATTTTAAAATTATATATTTTTATAATAGCATTGGCTTTATTTGCTTTTTTTGTATTATCCTTATTCGGGGCTGACGGCTGGAAATTTTTCTTGAGTTTTCTGATTGCGGGGATTCAAATATTTCTGATGACATTTTTGCTGGAATTTGCAAGTAACTGGATAGGCAAAACTTTCGGAATTTTCTTAAACGAAAAGGAAGAAGATTCGAGAATTTATGAAAGATATGAAAAGCAATTTTTCAGAAGATACGGAGGAAACAGCTATAATTCGCAAAGAACGGGCTATTCAGGATATAGTGGTTATGGAAACGGAAGAGCAGGAGGAAACACAGGATACAATAGAAATAATAACAATGGAAACAGCTCGGGAAATAGCGGATACAGAAGTTATCAGAGTTATTCGGGAACAGCTGATAATGTTGTGGAAAAATATGAGAAGTATTTAAAATATTTTGGAATAGACAGAGGAATAAAAATAACTCCTGAAATGATAAAAAAGGCTTATAAAACTAAGATTAAGGAAGTACATCCTGACAGAAATCCGGGAAAAGACACGACTGCCGAAACTGCAAAAGTAAATGAAATAAAGGAATTTCTTGATATGAATTTACAGTACTATTTAATGAAAAGAGGTCTATAAATGATTATAAATGATTTGAAATATATAAAACTGGCATTGTGGGTTCCCTATATCCTGATAGGAATATGGGTAATATATATCTATCAGATTTATATAAGCTCAAGCTCTGAAAATCTGATAATCCCTGTGGTTATGATGTTTATAATATTCAGGTCGATTTTTGGGCTGGCTCAGACAATAATGAAAAAAGAATTATACAGAAGAATAGCAAAACTGCCTATTGCAAAAACTAATATAATGAATTGGAAAATGAACAGGAACGTAGGAATATCTTTTATGGATTTTGAAAAAAGTACATTCTGGTTTTGCGGCACCCAGACAGATTTTGCGATACATATACTTCCTATGGAAAATATGAAATACAATGAATTTTATGACCATATTGTTTTTATGGATGGTAATACAGGCAACAGGTATATTGTGTATAAATATAGTCAGTTATAATATAGTCAATTTTAAAAAAAATCTAAGTAAATTTTAAAATGAAATTTCTTAGACTTTTTTTATTTGAGAATTAATAAAGTAAGATTTTATAGTCTGAAAATTCTTTAATATTATAAAGACACTTTTATTTTTTGATAATAAATGTTATAATGATAACAGTAAGTACACAATATTTTTGGAAGGAGGAACATGAATGGATGAAAAAAAATTAAGCATGACAGTCTGCGGAGGGTGAAACTCGAAAATAGGGCCGGGAGCTCTATCAGGTTTATTGAAAGATTTGCCTAAAAAAGAAGATAAGAATTTGATAGTAGGGTACGAGTCTTCTGATGATGCCGCAGTTTACAGAATATCGGACGATAAAGCGATTATCCAGACATTGGACTTCTTTACAACGATGATTAATGACCCTTATTTATACGGACAGATTGCTGCAACTAATGCACTGAGTGATATTTACGCAATGGGAGGAGAGGTAATATCAGCTTTGAATATAGTAGCCTTTCCTGAAAAAATGGATATGGAAATATTACATCAGATATTGAAAGGCGGTGCTGAAAAAGTCCATGAAGCGGGAGGAGTACTCGCAGGAGGACATTCAATACATGACGCTACTCCTAAATATGGGCTGTCTGTTACGGGAATTATACATCCTGATAAAATATTGATGAATAATAACTGTAAAGAGGGAGATGCTTTGATAGTTACAAAACCTTTAGGAGTGAGTATTATAAATTCCGCTCATATGGTAGGAGCATGCTCCGAAGAAACGTTTGCTCAATGTATAAAGCAGATGACGACATTAAATAAATATGCGGCAGAAGTTATGAAAGACTATCCTGTGAACAGCTGTACCGATATAACAGGTTTCGGATTTTTAGGACATCTGCTGGAAATGTTGGACGGCAAATATTCAGCTGAAATAATAGGAGAAAAAGTGCCTATGCTTCCTGAAGCACACCGTTGTGCAGGAGACTTTATAATTACTTCAGGAGGGCAGCTCAACAGAAATTATCTTCAGGATAAGGTCGAATTTAAAGTGAAAGATTTCGCACTCGAAGAAGTGCTGTATGACCCGCAGACATCGGGAGGACTGCTTATAAGTCTACCTTATGAGTATGCGGATGAATTACTTGAAAAATTAAATAAACTTGAAATAAAGAGTGGTCTGGTAGGAAAAGTCATCAAAAAACAGGATAAAGATATAATTATAATATAGTCTGTCCGATGACAGATAAAGTATAGACATATTGGCAGTGATAGTATCAGTAATTATATAGTCCTGTTTTAGTAGAACATATTAACGAAAAAACTATCAAAGGAGAAGATAATAATGAAAAAATACGAATTTAATGCCAAAGGAATGGCTTGTCCATTGCCTGTAATAGAAACTAAAAAACTTCTTGAAGAATATGAAGTAGTCGAAACAACAGTGGATAACCTTATTGCTACCCAAAATTTGGCAAAACTGGCTGAACAGATGAATTATGACATTGATACAAAAAAAATAAGTGATGAGGAATATATCGTAACGATATCAGGTAAAGGGATAAAAGAAGTTAAAGTTATAAATACATTGGATGACAGATGTGTTCTCCCTGTAATTCAGGCAAAAAGAGCTTTGGAAAAAGACAGTAAAGTGGAACTTCTGGTTCAGGAAGAAGACGTGGAAAAAATGAATGACTTTGCTAAAGAAAAAAATTATAAATTCAAAAGTGAAGCCGCTGAAGATGACCTGTTCAGAGTAACTCTCGAAAAGGAAGAAACCGAAGAGCCTAAAACAGCTTTACAAGTCAAAGATGACAGCTATGTTGTAGTAATAAACAAAAGTATAATGGGACACGGAAGTGAAGAATTAGGAAAAAAACTTATGAAATCGTTCATATATACTTTGACAGAACAGGAAATACTCCCTAAAAAAATAATATTCTATAATGGAGGGGCTCTGTTAGTAGACAAGACCCGAAGCCATGTCCTGAAAGAATTGCAGGAACTGGAAGAAAACGGTGTCGAAATAATGTGCTGCGGAGCATGTATAGATTATTACAAAGTCGAACTGGCAGTAGGAAATTCGTCTAATATGTATTTCATCGTTGAGGATATGCGTACTGCTAACAGAGTAGTGCGTCCGTAGGTGAGAAATGGAAAGAGAAGAAGGAATAGTAGTGTTTAATAACACTCATGATGCGATAAAAGCAGATAATGTCTGCGGATTTAGAAAAATCGATGCGGGACTTATTCCCGTTCATCCATCTATTTCTCTGGGATGCGGTTTTATGCTAAAAACCGAATGGAATAATTTTAGCGAACTTGTAAAAGTTCTGGATAATGAAAATATAGATTACAAGGCTCTGTACTACTCAAAGAAAAAAGGGATAAAAAGGGAAGTCGAAATGCTTTATGAGGAAAAAGAGTAATTTCAGTAAATAATTTTTTAACAGCAAAATCATTAATATTACTTGAGGAAGAGAGATAAATTTATGAGTAATGTAATAATAGGAACTGCCGGACATATAGACCATGGGAAAACTACCTTGATTAAGGCACTTAGCGGAATTGAAACCGATACTACAGCGGAAGAGAAAGAAAGAGGAATGTCCATTAATTTGGGATTTGCTTATTTTGATTTGCCGAGCGGAAAAAGATGTGGAGTTGTAGATGTTCCCGGACATGAAAAATTTATAAAAAATATGCTTGCGGGAGTAAGCGGGATCAATCTCGTCTTACTTTTAGTGGATTCCCGTGAGGGGATAATGCCTCAGACAAAGGAGCATGCCGACATACTGTCATTGTTAGGTGTGGAAAATTACATAATAGTAATGACAAAAATAGACTTAGTTGAAGCTGATTACAGGGAATTAGTAAAGGAAGAGATAGAAAATTATATAAAAGGTACTCCTCTTGAGGGAAGTCCTATAATCGAGGTAGATTCCGTCAGCAGAAAAGGGATAGACAATCTTCTCAAGGAAATCGACAGCAAAGTACAAAACATAGATGAAATGAAGCAGGGGAAAAATGCCCGTCTCAATGTAGACAGGTCATTTCAGGTAAAAGGCTTTGGTACTGTAGTTACGGGAACATTGACTGAAGGAACTGTTTCAGTAGGAGATGAACTGGAAATCTATCCTGAAAACATTAAAACTAAAGTCAGAAATATACAGGTTCATAAAGAAGACGTGAAAACCGCTTATGCAGGTCAGAGAACGGCTATAAGTCTGACTAATGTGAAAATGGAAGACGTAGGAAGAGGACGGACTTTGGCAACATCGGGAACGCTGACTAAGACGTATATGCTTGATACTGAAATAAAAATAATAAATAATTCCGACTTTAATTTGGAATTATGGGACAGAGTCCGTGTTTATACGGGAACTTCCGAAGTAATGGCAAGGATTGTGCCTTTGGGGAGTGAAGTGCTTGAAGCAGGAAAAGGAGGATTTGCCCAGTTACGTCTTGAAGAGGAGATAGCCGTTAAGAATTATGATAAATTTATCATAAGAACTTATTCGCCTATGATAACAATAGGAGGAGGGATAATTTTAGATGCAGCTCCTAAAAAACATAGCAGATTTAATGAGGAAATTTTAAATAAGCTGAAAGTCCAGTCTCAAGGGAACAGTAAAGAACTGATTTCAAATTATATTTTGACAGGACACAATTATCTGGTCAGTCCTGAAGAAATTTCAAAAACTTTGGAACAGCCTGTTGAAAGTGTGTCTGCCGATTTATCCGAACTGATTGATGAAAATATACTTTATAAAACTCCGTCAGGATATATACATATAAAAAAATATGAAGATATCAGGGATAAACTGACTGCTTCAGTCGAAGATTATCATAAAAAATTCAGATTGAAAAAAGGTATGTCCAAGGCGGAGCTGTTTTCAAAATTTAAAATAAATCAGAAAGAGTTGGCTGCTATAATTGACTTACTCATAAATAATAAAATTTTAAAAATACAGGATAATTTTATTTCACTGTATGATTTTGAAGTTAAATATGACGCAAAACAGCTGAAAGAAAAGGAATATATTGAAAAAACGCTTCTAAACAGTAAATTTACACCGCCTAACATAAAAGAGCTGACGAAGAACAGCAAAGCCGTCAGCGAATTGTTGAGTTCCATGGCGGGAGATACTGTGATAATATTAAATGAGGATATTGCTATCCATATGAAAGTGTTTGAAGAAGCAAAAAATAAAGTTTTAAAGCATTTTGAAAAAAATAGTAAAATGACCCTTGCAGAATTTCGTGATATGACAGGTTCAAGCAGAAAATATGCTCTGCCTCTTTTAGAGTATATGGACAAGCAGGGAATAACAAAAAGGGTTGAAGATTACAGAGTTTTAGGGAAATAGAAAATATCAGAGAAATAAAAAATATAAAGAAGAAAAAAGAAGAAATATTAAGACGAATTGAAGAATTTTTGAAAAATAAAAAACTGAAAAACGGATAAAAATATCTCAAATGAGAGGAGGACATTAGCTTAAATGCTGATAAATACTCTATGTCATATTATTTTGATTACGGAGCTACATCTCTCAGAAAACCTGAAAATGTGGCTAAGAAAGTTTATGATATTTTATTTTCAGGAGCTTATGCAAATCCTTCAAGGGGGAGTTATAAAGAAGCCAATAATGCTTTTATGGAAGTATATAAAGCACGGAAAACTATTGCGGATTTTTTTGGATTGGAAGATGAGAGATATTTAATATTTACAAATAATTCTACTGAAGCATTAAATATCGCTATAAAAGGTCTGTTAAAAGAAGGGGACCATATAATTACTACAAAAATGGAGCATAATTCAGTATTAAGACCGATTTATCAGGCAGCAGAGGAGAAAAATGTAACTTATACTATTATAGACAGTGATGAAGACGGTATTGTAATTTATGATGAAATAGAAAAAAATATTCAGGGAAATACAAAATTATTTGCAGTAACCCATTCATCAAATGTTACGGGAAATATTGTCAATCTTGAAAAAATATCGGAGATTTGCAAAAAGCATAAAATACTGCTCGTGGTAGACGGTTCACAGACTGCCGGGGTAATACCTGTGAATGTTGAAAAATCGGAAATAGACGTATACTGTTTTACAGGACATAAAAGTCTGTTCGGTCCTCAGGGAACAGGCGGTATATGTATAGGCAATAAAAATCTGAAAATTTCAAAATATAACGTAGGAGGCAGCGGAATAGGCAGTTTTGACAGGGAACACCCTGACGAATATCCTACAAGACTTGAAGCGGGAACATATAACACCCCAGGTATTTCAGGACTTGCAGAAGGTATAAAATATATTAATGAAAAAGGTATTGAAAACCTGTATAAAAAACAAATTTATTTTGCTCAAAAATTTTATAATGAATTAAAAGATATAAAATATCTCAAATTTTACGGAAATTTTGAAAAACCTAAGACAGCTGTAGTTGCTCTGAATTTTAAGGGCATACCTTCGGGAGATATAGCTGAAGTATTGGCTGAAGAATATGATATCGCCGTGAGAGCGGGAACTCACTGTGCTCCGTTGATACATGAACATTTTGGAACAAAAAAACAGGGTATAGTCAGATTTTCTTTTTCAAGTATGAATACTGAAGAAGAAGTGGACTATGCAGTAAATGCAGTAAAGAGAATAGCAGAAAATATATAATCGGGAGAAAAATATGAAACAGTTGTTATCAAAAATACCGTCTATCAATAAAATTCTAATGACAGATAAAGTAAAAGAGCTTTTGGAAGAATATCCTGAAATATTTGTAAAGGATATTGTGAAAAAAGAAGTGGATAATATAAAAAATGATATTTTACAGGAAAAGCTGAAAGAAGTTCCTGCAATGGATGAAATAGTCCAAAAATTATGTCTGGAAGTGAAAAATAAGGACAAACTTTCTTTAAGACGTATTGTAAACGCTACAGGGACTATTTTACATACTAACCTCGGTCGTAGCCTTTTAAGTGAGAGAGTAAAGGAAAATTTGACGGAAATAGCTTTTAATTATTCAAATCTTGAATTTAATATTGATGAAAAAAAACGTGGAAGCCGTTACAGTCATCTGATAGATATTATTAAACGTCTGACTGATGCTGAAGATGTACTTGTGGTAAATAATAATGCCGCTGCCGTAATGCTTACCCTCAATACGTTGACCCAAGGGAAAGAAATAGTAGTGTCGAGGGGAGAGCTTGTCGAAATCGGAGGTGCTTTCCGTATTCCTGAGATTATTAAGCTGAGCGGAGGAGTTTCCTGTGAAATAGGAACCACGAATAAAACACATTTAAAAGATTATATCAATGCTATTAATGAAAATACAGCGGTTTTACTGAAAGTACATACGAGCAATTATAAAATAACGGGATTTACGGAAGCCGTGAGTAATAAGGAAGTTGCTGATTTAGCCCATGAAAACGGACTGATAGCGATAAATGACCTCGGTAGCGGGCAATTCGTTGATTTTACTCCTTATGGACTGCCTTATGAGCCTACAGTAAAGGAAGTTCTTGACAGCGGTATGGATATAGTTACGTTCAGTGGAGATAAGTTGCTTGGAGGGCCTCAGGCAGGAATAATAGTCGGGAAAAAGAAATATATAGAAGCGATGAAGAAAAATCAGCTTACACGGGCATTACGTGTGGATAAAATGACTATTGCTGCATTGGAAGCAACTTTAAAACTTTATCTTGATGAAAAAACAGCGTTAAAAGAAATACCTACATTAAGAATGATTTCCATTTCAGAAGAGGAGTTGAGAGAAAAAGCGGAAAAATTTACCGAAATTATAAAAAAATCCGACTTTATTTCCGAAATAATCGAGGACAGGGCAGAAGTAGGAGGCGGAAGCTATCCTTCGAGCTATCTGAAAAGTATAGCGGTAAAACTTACCCATAATAAAAAAACTTCCACAGAGATAGAAAGATTACTTCTTCTGGAGGAAATCCCTATAATTACACGTATAAAGGAAAACAGCATTATTCTCGATATGAGGACTTTGAGGGAAAAAGAATTTGATTTAGTAGCGGACAGTCTGATGAAAATAGTATAACAATATATAAAACATAGAGAAAAATTTATGTTAAGTATGTCAGGAAAAAAATAAAAGAGGCTGTCTCATAAGGTAAATAAAATTACTAAATCATAAATTTTATATATTTTATTATTTATATAAAATCAATAA
>ERZ773008.2792-NODE-2792-length-11150-cov-13.026318_pt1 | contig 11150 bp, 10 predicted proteins | sample MGYA00580664_ERZ773008 | MGnify/ENA primary metagenome ERZ773008 (study PRJEB29015, sample SAMEA2738016) | human oral metagenome | biome: human oral; feature: human-associated habitat; material: dental | place: China | collected 2048 ... | reverse complement strand
CCTGCGGCCATACGGCGAAAGCAAACCGCACCACCCAAGCATTATTTGCCTGTGTGCAATGCGGTTATACCGAGAATGCCGATGTGGTTGGCGCGATGAACGTATTGCAACGCGGACGCGCACTACTGAGTGCGGCAGGCTAAACTTTAAATCAGGGCAGGACTTGCCCGCAGCGCGTGTCAAGTGAACTGTGCAGTAAGGCGGTCAGCAACACGAACCCACCGAGGTAGTTGAAAGACTACAGTAGGAATCCTCACCCTTTAGGGCGGGGAGGAAGTCAATAATTTTAAACATTAAAAATAGGAGCTAATCTCTATGAAATCTGGTATTGTGTTCGTATCCGTTGGTGTCGTGTTAATCCTATGCGGCATTATTGGTTTTACTTGGTATTCGTCTGTGTACAACATGGGCAACAGCAGTGAGCAAAACATTGTGACACTGTATAAGCAATCGGAAAGTAAGTTGAGCAACTATGCCACCAGCATTGCCGAAATTGCGCAAGTGCCAGAAAAATACAAGAATGACCTGACCGAAATCATCAAAACGACCATGCAGGGTCGCTATGGTGAAAACGGTATGTCCGACTCTGCCGTTATGAATTTCATTCATGAAAACAATATTAACTTGGATAGCACGGTGTACATCAATATGCAAAACGCGATGATTGCCGGACGCAAAGAGTTCCAAATTTCGCAAGAGCGCGTGATGGATGCCTGCCGTGCATACAAAAATGAATTAGGTTCGTTTCTTACAGGGAAAATCTTGCGTAGTGCCGGTTATCCTACTATTGACCTGAACGAGTATTGCGAGATTGTCTCAGACAACAAAACCCGAGATACATTCAAAACCAAAACGCAAGAACCGGTTAAAATCCAATGAGTATTAAAAGCATACTCTCTGATTTGAGCTACCGCTATCACATGTGGAAACTCAACGCGAATTACCAAATGGATAGATTTGGTCTATCCATGCGTGGGCGTGTTGTGTTCTACTTTGTGGTACTTGGCTTGATTTTATTTGGTTACATAGTAGGTAATCCGCTTGGCTATAACGATTACGGCATCCGCCCACGCGCGGTTGATTTTGCCTCGTTTTATGGCGTGGCATTCGGTTGGACGATGCACAGCAATTACGAGCATATCCACAATAATGTGTTAATTCTGCTTCAATTGATGTTACCGTTTGTCTTTTTTGAACGACGACCGGTCAGCATATTTGCTTTGCTGGTGTTACTTTCTGGCTTTGCCGTGTGGATGACGGGCGCATCAAACTCAGTTCATATTGGTGCATCAGGTGTTATCTTTGCATTGATTGGATATATTTTCACTGCTGCGTGGTTCAGTAATTATTGGTTGACTAAAATCGCGTACATCATTGTTACGCTGATGTTTGGCTTGGAATACTGGTATGTCGTAAGACAAGGATTGATTCCGCAGGAAGGCATTTCATTTGTCGGACATTTTGGCGGACTGATTTGCGGCATCATCGTAGCGCTTGCTTTTGGACAAAAGAAGAAAAGCTAGTTATCAAAATATAGCCGTAACACCCCGTCCTTTTAAGGCGAGGATGTAAGGCATTACATCCCGTTCTTTAATCACAGGTTGTCTAAAATGTCTTTCACTGACTCCGCCATCGCCCTTGCCAACGGTGGTGGAACAGCATTCCCTATTTGTTTATAAATATTCGAGCGTGAACCGGCGAACAGCCAATCAGGCGGGAACATTTGAATCCGTTTGTATTCCTCCAAATTCAACGGTCGTGTTTCCTTTGGATGGATACGTTCCGTCAATCTTTGGCTGGGAGAAGTGAGCAAAGTGATAGACGGTTTATCCATGTGCAACCGCCTTGCCATGCCGGTAGACCCGCCATCGCCATACGCCCAATAAGTTTTACCATCTTTACCTACACGTCGCCCTACAAATTCCAACTTCACCTCATACGGCAGGTTGTGCCAATTCCCTACTTCCGGTACTTGTTCGTAAACCTTTCGTTTGGCTTCAGAATATGACATGCCGATATGCTCGTGTTCGTGAACATCAGTAGGGTAGTATCTCCCTTTAAACAAAACATCACGTAACACCGGTTTGTATTCTTGTGGCTCAGGATACCGATACTGTAATCCTAGTTTGTCCATTTTTTCTTTGACATCATTACGAATGCCTACCAAGAACAAACGGTGTCTTACCTGTGGCACGCCATAGTCGTTTGCATTCAAAATGGATGGAGGAATTAGGTGGAAGTTGAGGTCGCTGAGGACGGAGCAGATAGTTTCAAAAGTCTTACCATTATTGTTTCCAAGTAGTCCGCGCACATTCTCAGCAATGAAAAACATAGGTTGTACATCGCGTATCGCGCGGGCAAAGTCAAAAAACAATGTGCCTCTGGTGTCTTCAAAGCCTAACTTTTTACCGATTTCAGAAAATGACTGACAAGGGAAACCGCCGGTAAGCAACTCAATGCCTTGCGGAATGGCTGTCTTGAAATCAATCTCGCGCACATCGCCTTCAACCAAGTTCCACTGTGGACGATTGAGCCGTATGGTTTGACAAGCAGTTTTATCAAACTCATTCAGAAAAACCGTTTCAAATCCAGCTTGCTCGACACCGATTGCCAACCCACCGCAACCGGCGAATAGTTCTGCTGTCCGATAATGATTCATACGGACACCTCTTGTTCGGAAGTGGATAGTGCATTGCATTTGGTCAGCATCTTGCCGACACACAAGTCTTCTAACAAATCCTCATTTTGAGGCGCATACCACACTTTGATTACATTGCGGCCATATAACTCCGTAATGATGCCGTTAGCATTTAAGTCAAACAGAAAGGGTAGCATGTTTGCGCGTTCCAATCCGGCAATAATGGGATTACTGCTGATTTGACCATTGATAAAGGCTTCCTGTTTTACCGCGTCAATTATTGGATGACTGTTTGTGATAACCGGTGGCTCATAGTTGGTCTTGCGCTCGAACAGGATAACTTTGCCAAAGGTGTAATCAAAGTATGGCAGTGTAAGTAGGAGTTCTTTAAGCGTGATACAGGTGCGCTTAATCCACAGGTTGCCATGAAATGTGGTCTTCAAACCTTGCAGAAGATAGGTATCGGATTCCGGTATGCTTGCTTTCGCCTTACGGTGTTTGATGAAAATAAAGCAAGGCTGGTTTAGCATGTCGACGTTGTGATTTGCCAAAAACTGCTTGGCATCATTGTACAAAGTGAACTCGGCATTGGTGTTGTTTTGCTCGTTAATGGATTGCAACCATTGCCAATCAACGAATGGAATACTGTCCTCGGTAATGGCAGCAATATGTTTTCCCCACTCCGGTTGTTTGATATAGGCATACTTGAATCCGGCATTGGCTAAGGATTGCGCCTCTAAAATTGTCAAACTGCGTGAATAGCGAGCAGAAACGTTCATGCGTGCCAGAATGTCTGTGTAGGCTTGTGGGTATTGTGGCGCTATACTGTCATTTTCCAAATACATCCTATCTGTGTCAGGTGTGCCATCCAATAAAGACTGATACAGGGACAACCTTTTACTGGGGTCATGGACAGCCTGTTCAAAATATTGGAATGGAAAACCGAAATAGAGGTTGTTTTTCAGATTAGGCAAACCATATTTCATGGTTTCCAGTGTTTCCAAATCGGAGAACCACAGAGTATCTTGGTTTTCAGAGATAGTCTTGAAGGCGGTTTTATCTGATTGGAAACGGAATACACCATGTTGATGGGCAAGGTATTTCCCACTAAAAGAGATAAGTCCTATTTTCATGCGAAACGCTTTTGCGATAGGGATATTCTCGTTTTTTTTGCGACCATTGACCAAGTATTTTCTGTTTGCATTTGTCGCCAAACAATTGTGAACAGGAGAAAAACGACCACATCAAGCGGTCGTTTTTCTGTTGAACAAGTGCATTCAGACTTTCATTTTCTTGCTTCGCCCTGATTTAGGTGCTTCAACGAGAAGAGCGATGCGCATCAAAGTGTTATTCACATCTTCCTGCTTTTCTTTATTCATGTATTGTAGAACAACCTGTCTTTCACAAGCATCCCTCAGTTGTTCCAAAAATATCTTTTGGTCGTCATTTAACGATTTGCACTCATCCAACGCTGCACCCATGCCTTGCAAAAACAGTATTCCTCTTACTGTGCCAATATCGTCAAAATAGCGCGGGTTAAAAACAGAGCCGGTCTTTTTATTCAGTATCAGCAAGCCCTTATTGAGCAAACGCATGTAACCTTTTGCTACTTCGACATGTGATTGTTGGTCATTGTATTTGTGGTTATGCGGGGTATTCTTACGCAAATCGTCAATTAAAAAACTACCGGCCACAAAACGGACATGTTCAAGATTTTCTGAATTATTCCATGAATACCAATCAATGAAATGATTCATAATCTTGTCATTCAACCCAACCTTAACCAACATAGGATTTCCACTTAATTCTTGGTAAATCTCGGCATAATGGTTAATGTCAAACAAGTCCCATTTTTGGACATCGTTTTTCACTTTTTCAGTAATGACAAGTAATGCTTTCTCCAAGTTCTTACCGCCAAAAATGGCTTCACGTTTGTCAGAACTTAATGATTGTTGCAACAGCAAATCGGCATAATTGACTGTCGTTTTAATTTGCCAAAAGGTGCTGTCTACGGTATTGTCCATTTGTTTCGGTTCAAATGTGTAGGTGGCACTGAGAAATACTTGATTATTATCAGAAATGTCTTCCTTGATAAGCGGACTGAAAAATTTGAAGTAATCCTTGTTACGAATGATGTTGCTCATATCCTCGCAAACGAGGTTGTATGCCTCTAAATCGCTGTAAAACACCGAGCCAAGCACCGGATATTCACCATATTGGTAATGCCGGTAAACAATATCGGTCAGCATGGAACGCTCGCCCAAAAGTAGCAGTGCGCCAATGGTTTCCATAGGATGATTTTGTAATTCATTATCGCGCAGATGTTCCGCCAAGCGTTTTGTTCTGTCGTTGATGTGACCCTGTTTGTCTTCAATGCCCAGAACACTCGATTCAAGATAGTTCACATAACTGATGAAATCTTTGTAATCCAAGTTAGCAATGGCTTTTTTGCTCAACAGCACATAACCTTTATTTGATTGGTTTTGCATTTGGGCAAGGATGATATTGAATGCAGAAGAAAAATCACTTAATTGAGGCATTTCCGTTGGCATTTTAGTCGTTGAGAATAGCTTAGTGAAAGTGTGGAAATCTTGGTTTTCGGTGCTCGTTGTTGCGATGAAAAACAAGCGGTTTAAACAGCTTGTTTTTCATCCTCACACCCTCAGTTTTTACCACCCGTCCTTTAGGTCTGGGATATAAGGCGTTAATGTTTTGTTCTATAATTATTGGACATAATTAATAAAACCAGATACAATGATAATTCCAGTATTTTTTTGTCAACAAAATGTTAGTCCAAAAGTCTTATCAATACGAGTTAATCCTAAACGGAGAACAAGTACGCAAACTGAAACAGTTTTGCGGCTGTTGCCGTTTCGTGTTTAACCGTGGGCTTGAGGAGGTGAAGAAATACTACGATACCACCGGTCTTTTCTTGAATTACGCACAATTAACCGCCTTTCTACCGAAATGGAAGCGAGATGCCGACTGGCTCAAAGACTGCCACTCGCAAGCCCTGCAACAGAGTATGAAAAACCTATCGCGGGCGTTAATGAATTTCTCTGCCGGTCGGGCGAGTTTTCCACGTTTCAAAGCCAAAGGCAGGAGGGATAGTTGCCGATTCCCGCAAGGGGTTAAGTCAGACCAAAACAACAACCGTATCTACCTGCCGAAAATCGGTTGGGTGCGCTACCGCAATAGTCGTCAAACAATCGGTATAATCAAGAACGTTACCGTTTTCCTTAAATGTGGCAAATGGTATGTCTCCATCCAAACCGAATACGAACAAGAAAAACCTGTGCATACCGGTAGTGAAATCGGTATTGACATGGGCATAGTCCGTTTTGCCACATTGTCTGACGGTAGGTATTTCGAGCCTATCAACGCTTTCAACTCATTGAAAGGGAAACTGGCAAAACTGCAACGGCGTTTGAAACGCAAAACCAAAGGCAGCAGTAATTGGAAGAAACTGGTTGCTAAAATCAGTAAGCTGCATCATCGGATTGCCAACATCAGAAAGAATTTCCTGCATCAAATCAGCAACACGATTAGCAAGAACCACGCAACTGTGTATGTCGAAGATTTGCAGGTGAAAAACATGTCCAAGTCCGCCAAAGGTACGATGGAAAAGCATGGCAAAATGGTCAAACAGAAATCCGGATTGAATCGCGCCATACTCGACCAAGCATGGTACGAGTTCAAACGGCAGTTGGAATACAAATTGCGCTGGCGGGGCGGACAACTGATATTGGTCGCACCACAATACACCAGCCAATGTTGTCCTGCCTGCTGCCATACGGCGAAGGAAAACCGCACCACCCAAGCCTTATTTGCTTGTGTGCAATGCGGTTACACCGAGAATGCCGACGTGGTTGGCGCAATGAACGTATTGCAACGCGGACGCGCACTGAGTGCGGCGGGCTAAACATTTTATCAGGGCAGGACTTGCCCGCAGCGCGTGCCAAGTGAACTGTGTAGTAAAACAGTCAGCAGCACGAACCCACTGAAGTAGTTGGAAACCTACACTAGGAGTTTCCGCCTTTTATGACAGATGGGGAGGTCAAGTTGTTTACCTGATGTGCTATTGGACAGCACATCACTTCTATGTGTGAAGCCCTCCAATAAGTCCAACACATAATTGAATTGCGTTTCATATTTATCTGGAACTTTTTTGTTGCACCAAGTGCTTTGCAAGTTACGTGTTACATCGTGCACCAGCTTGACGACATTCGGATGTTCAGAAAATCCTTTTTGGTTGCTAAATTGTAAGTATTGCTCAAAAAAGCGTTCCATAGCAGTAACGAACATGTTGTTACAATTGGTTTTAGTGGCAAAAAGTGTTACCTCATCTGGCACATAGTAATCCTTTGTGATATGGGTGAATAGATTGGCAAACAGCATGTCAAATGCTTCTTCTTTGGAAACCGTTTCATCGTTTCGGCAAATGCTGTACATGCCATCGATAATACCGCTATGCGTGACTGTACCAATCAGTTTCATTTTTGGCGATTTTGACAAATGCTCATCCAACATTTGTGCCACATCATCGTCAAACTTTGTAGCAATTTTGCTGTACTTGACTTTGGTGTCAATGTAGCCTGCCATTACTACAGCAGAGTTACGTTTTCTGATTTGCTTGTTTGTGGCAGTGAGATAGCGGTTCATTGTGTCTTTGATGAATGATTGTACTTTCTTAGATTGGATACTTAGCTCGACGAACTCCGGATATTTTTCAGGATTGGCAAACATCTTTTCAAAATTTGACCCGATGGAGATGCTGCCAACTTTTCCATTTTCAGTATAGTCATCTGCAGAAGACCAAAATAACAAGCTATTCCAAAATTTCTCCTCACGATACAGGACATGCCGATTGCCATATACTCTTGGCATACAGTTATTCAATACGGACAAAATGCTGTCACTATAGACAGCCATAAAACGCTGGTTTTGCACCAGCTTATCCAAGATTGGCGATAAAAATTGTACCAGTCGAGCCATATGTGTTTTGGAAAACTGGTGGTCGGTTTTGAATGGAATGACACCAAGAGTGGTCTCTTTTTGACGGAAATTCTTGTTTTCAGCATAGTCGCACACGAAATCAGCTAACCAATTGATTGCACGTTTGGTCGGAGAAATCATAATGACCGGCACAAACAATGGGAACAGGTCTCCTTTTTGTTCGTATGTGCTGATTTTGTCAATCAACTCGTTTAACATAGTGGAATAACTGGTGTGCTGCGTACCAAACCAATCGTTAAACAACTTAATATTTTTTTCTTTTCGTGACTCTTTATATTCACGAAAATCTTTTAGATATTCATTATATTGGTGGTCATTGTTGCAATTTCCGTGGCCGACAAACAAGTTGCCTTTTGTAACGTTGTGATACATGCCGCACAGAAAATCATACTCATCTCCAACAAGAATTGTTTTGTTTTTCATCTTAATTCACTATCTTTCACACGCGCAACTTTTTCTTTGCAGATTGCTTGGGTTCATTGATTAAATAGGTAACACAAGAATGCGCAATATTGTAGGCTTCCCTATATTCTTCCAAACAATGCTGTCCGATAAGTGTTGTATTCAAATTGTCTGCAACATCTTTCAAGAATTGTCTGAGCAAAGGAGACATTTGGTGTTGTAGTTGCCAATCTCTCAACGTATCAATGAAGATGTCCACCAAAAACGCTTCTGGTTTTGCTCTGAGACCTTTGGTATTACGAAGGAAAAGCGTTGTATCTTGGTATTCAAAGGGATATTCGGACATCAATTTAAATAAACCGGTGAACATCCGTGTTCCATTTTGCCACCTTATTGCATCACATTCTTGCTCAGAACGCTTGAATTTCTTTGTTTTATTGGTATCGCCATCAACAACTTCAACCGTTTCAAGCGATACTGATATTGCTTTTAAACAATGGGTAGAAAATACGCTGCCTGTAATGCGTATATTTGGATTTTTATCTAATAGAGAGAACAGCTTACTCAACTGATTTTCATCAGATGGGTTTTTAAGTTTGGAATATTTAAATGTTGTGTCACCAACAAGAGATATGAATTTCAGCGCCGGTTGTTTTTCGCTCATTGTTTCCGGCGTGCATCTATCATCGTGTAAATAGTGAAACATGGCCTGCTGAACGGATTTTCTCATATTGCTTGATTGGTGTAACACTTTTCGAGCAAAAGGCGTGTCGGCTGATTGCTCGCACAATATTTTGTCAAACTGAGAGCTTACTTTTAATTCTTTTTCACTATATTTTGGCGGTTTAATCTTGAAAGTCACAAATGGCATTACCAAACCATTTCTTGTTGTTACATAAGTATCATAATGGTCAACAATTTTTCGTAACCCGTCCTGATAAATCTCTACAAATCGTTCATCTTTTACCAATTCCGGCAATAAAGCATTCAAACTCTGTAACAGCCTGTAAATGCGAGGCTTATCGCATTTCAGAGGAACGATTTGCTTGTTCTTGCCAAGTGCAAAATTGCACATCCAATCACAAACCCAATTAATCGCATTTTGGTTGGGTGAAACTGAGATAATGCCGACCATCAAGAAAAACACATCATAGTTACACTTATCAAAACGAACAATCAGGCTATCCAGCATATCGTTCCAATCATTGCAGGCTACACCGAATTGTTTCTGATAAGTGAATAACGTTGCAGACCTAATTTGTTCAATTAAAGAATGATTATCGCATGTATTTCCTATGCCATAAAAAGGGTTAAACATTTGTACAGTGTCATATACATGCCCCAGCTTGACATTGCATTCTTCAAGCAAATCTTTTGATGGTTTGTCAATATTGGTCATCAATTCAAACTTTCAGTTTTGTTTTGACTTTGCCTTGCTTTGCCAATTCGGCTTTCTCTTTTTGTTGATGCTCGAAATTCATTCGATATTCCAAGTATTCGATATTAGGGTCAATGTCTTTCTCTAAATCAGGATGTAGTCTGCGTTGATTTTCATACCAATATAACAGATTATCCATGAGTTTTTGAATATTTGGGGTTGTTGGCTCTTGACGCAAACGTTCATAGAAGGCATCTGTGATTCGCTGTTTTTCAGGTGTTTTGTTTCCGGTTGGTTTCCAATCCCAACATCAAATGTGGCCGTGTACGGCTCGAAATGTTTCAAGGCGAAGAAAACGTTATCCACCGCATTTTCAATGGCAAGCTGTTTGTCTTTCTTTTTGTCAGTCAAGTCAAACCAACCATTCGCTTTTGACGCTTCAAGCCATCCTTGCATTGAGGCATTGTACTGTACGGAAAAATTTGGTTGCTGTTCTTTAAGACGTAACAAATAAGATTGTGTCCGTTTAGCATCGGCTTGAAGTAATGCGGATAGCTCGATGTAAGGATTTCTCAACACTGAAGCAATACCGATGGTCTTTTCAATTTGCCAGTCCTCTAATTTTGGCGTAATGGGTTGCGGGGCAAGCTGTTTGCGGATTTGCATTTTGGCGAACGTTTTTAAGGCAGTGGTGTCTTTTAAAATAGAAAACAGCGGATGTGTCCCGTCTTCAATGCGCTTAAATACGGTCTCAATATCAAACCGCACATCAACGTATTCCTTATCATATTGATGATGGCTAAACGTTTGGTCAGGCCAACGTACACCAACTAGCCATCTACTGCGAATACTTGTCCGTATGTTGTTTAGCCTTGCGCTATCAACAAGGTCTTTTTTGAATAGCTTTTGAATCTTTTTGTCTTCTGCCATACGTTCGGCAATGCAATCAGCAACACGAATTATAATGCGCAACTCGTTATCCCTATCCATCGTATAATTGATAGATTCGGCATAATCTTTATCCAGGCGCACCCTGATAATCACATCGGCAATTTCATGCTGCAATTTCATGTCCGCACTGTGGGAACACATGATTGCCAATAAGGGGAAAATCGCGCCTTTGTCTTGCACATCACGTTTCCAATACGTATCCCACAAGGCTTGAAAACATACAGTTTCAGGTGTGGATTCCTCTAATACAAGAAAATCTCGGCATTTGGCGATAAACGAATTGAGAATATTTTCTGGACTAGGCAATCCTTCACGATATGTGCCAATACCCCTGTCGTGTCTCAAATAGATGTTGAACAACTCATACAGTTGGTCTATTTCATCAATTGGATAGAAATTCTGGTTTGGGTAAAGAATGTCAGGTTGTTGCATGATGCGTATAACATTGAATGTCCATAGTATCGGAGGAGGAACGGAATTGTGTTGATGGAAAAATGAAAAACAGGGCAATGAGTTTCTTTCCTCCCCACCGCTACGTTTTGCTTCTGTATTTAGGATTACCTTCAGCAAGTTGGATGTCTGCACCCGCGTTTCAAGTTGTTTTTAAACGCAACACACCCCTTTTATTGAGCTGCAGAAAGTAATTCCGGCGACCAGTGATAGTTCCAAAATTTCTAGTAAAACATAGAAACTCTGGTTTAAGGATTAATGTGAGGCGGTTTGCCACACGTTAATTTTCTTTGGCGTACTACACACCACTATCGG